>VFQU01000630.1_pt1 | contig 28499 bp, 23 predicted proteins | sample 3512311 | NCBI WGS metagenome assembly VFQU01 (sample SAMN10412377, study PRJNA504923) | tailings metagenome | isolation source: Relicate 3 Philex TSF3 active mining site | place: Philippines: Tuba, Benguet | collected 2017-08-29
GTTCAGGCACACGGGTCTCCCCGGAGCTGAGTGGTGTCGGCTTAAGCTGTGTTCTTCTGCCTGCGGCCTAGGCTCATGGCTTCCCGCTCGCGACGGCCCTCTCGGGCCCTCGGTGCGAAGCTCGTCCTATGCACTGCCGGGCAGTGAGCCGCGCGAAAGCACGGCGTGTGGAACCAGGAAAGTCTGCCACACCTGTACAGTCCGTGCAACCCGGGCGTGTCGCGCTACGTATTGGCGGGTTCGCCGAGCTTCGGGAGCACCAGCAGCTCGACCACGAGCACCACGACGACGCCGGCGACGAACACCGCCGCGGCCGCGGCGCCGGCAATCGCGACGACCAGCATCCCCCAGTCCTCGCCGCCCGAGCCGCCCGCGGCGGCGGTGACCAGCGCAAAGACACCGATGTTGACCGCGAGGGCGACCAGCAACGAGAACAGGTGCGTCGCCACGCGCCACCCCGCCGGCCGTCGCCGACAAACGATGGCGCCGATGATCAGCAGGATGGCCCACAGGGCGAGGCCGATGCCGAGCAGCCCGAAGAGCACCCGCGGTGTCTGATCGACGAAGGTTCCGACCGGGTCGGCCGAGTCGGTGAGCGCGAAGGCGCCGAGCACCGTCCAGGCGAGCAGGATCGTCAGGACGAGGATGAGCAGCACCTCGATGATGATGCGTCGCGCCATCGCGGACCTCCTCGACCTTCCGACTGCGGTGGCAGGAGCCTAGCCGGTCGCCTCACCGCCGACGAGCACCTGTCGCACCAGCGGTACGCCCGGCCGGTAGGCGAGGTAGCGGTGGTCGGGCGCATCCAGGATGATCGCATCGCCCCGCGCGCCCACCCCCAGGTGCCCGACATCACCCCGCCGCAGAGCCCGCGCTCCCCCGCGGGTCGCCGCGGCCAGCGCCTCGAGCGGAGTCATGCCGAGCTCGCGCACCGCGAGCGCCACGGCCAGCGGCATGCTCGTCGAGAAGTTCGACCCCGGGTTGCCGTCGCTCGCGAGCGCCACGGCCGCGCCGGCGTCGAGCAGGCGGCGGGCATCCGGGTAGGGCTGCCTCGTGGCGAACTCGACGAGGGGCAGCAGGGTGGCGACGGTGGCGAGCGGCCCCCCGGCTGCCTCGGCCCGCGCGCTCGTGGCCAGCAGCTCGACGTCGCCGTCGGTGAGGAAGGTGCCGTGGTCGACGCTGGCGGCGCCGAGCTCCACGGCGAGCGCCGTGCCGCCGTCGGGTTCGAGCTGGGCGGCGTGCACGCGCGGGAGGAGCCCCGCATCCGCGCCGGCGGTGAGGATGCGCCGCGCCTCGTCGACCGTGAAGGCGCCGCGGTCGATGAAGACGTCGATGAAGCGGGCGTGCGGGGCGCAGGCGGCGAGCATCGCGCCGCAGACGAGGTCGACGTAGGCGGCACGGCCAGCCTCACCGTCGGCGGCATACTCGGCCGGCACGACGTGCGCGCCGAGGAAGGTGGTCTCGGGCGTCACCTCGCGCGCGAGGCGGAGGGCGCGCTCCTCGTCGGCGACGGTGAGGCCGTAGCCGCTCTTGATCTCGAGCGTGGTCGTGCCCTGCGCGCGGGCCTGCGCGACCAGGTGCCGCAGGCGCGTGCGCAGCGCATCGTCGCTCGCTGCCCGGGTGGCGGCGACCGTCGTTCGGATGCCACCCGCCGTGTACGGGCGCCCGGCCATGCGCGCCTCGAACTCGTCGACGCGGTCGCCGGCGAAGACGAGGTGGCTGTGGCTGTCGACGAAGCCCGGGATGACCGCCGCGCCCTCCGCGTCGATGCACCTGTCGGCGGCGGGGGCGTCAGGGCTGTCGCCCACCCAGGCGACGCGGCCGTCGTCGATGACGAGCGCCGCGTCGGTGCGGATCGGCCGGTCGGGCTCGGCCGGGTCGAGGGTGACCAGCTGTCCGATGCCGGTGATGACCGTGCTGCCGGGCGCGGAGCTCATGCGGTCATCCTGCCGGTCGGCGGTCGAGCACGGGCGGCGCGACGCGGCTCGCCAGCCCGGCGAGCGCCTCGAGCACGCACAGCGCGGCGAGCCGCACCGTGCGCTGGTCGGCGGTGTCGCGTGCGGCATCCAGCTCGGTCAGGTCGATGCTCGTCACCGACGGATGCGCTCCCGCGAGCCGCGCGGCGGTGCGCAGCTCGAGCGCGCTCAGGCCGCCGGGCACGCTCGCCGGGCAGCCGGGCGCGACGCTGCGGTCGCACACGTCGAGGTCGAGGTCGACGTGCACCGGGCCGCCCGCCGACGCCGCGCGATCGAGCGCGGACGCCATCGCGACCTCGATCGGGGTGCGCGCGAGCTCGGCGCGAGTGACGACGGTGATGCCGTGCTCATCCGCCCGCGCCCGGTAGGCCGCCGCGTTCGCGAGCGGCTCGATGCCGAGCTGGCTCACCCGCGCACCATCGAGCCCGGCCTCGAGCAGGCGCCGCACCGGCGAGCCGTTGCTGATGCCATCACGGAGGTCGTGATGCGCATCCAGGGTCACCAGGCCCGCGGCCGCGATGCCGCCGCGCGCGCCCCACGCGCCGAGAGCCGCGGGCACGGTCGCGGCGTTGTCGCCGCCGAGCACGATGACGAGGGATGCGGTGCTCGCGAGCTCGGCCACCCGCGCCGTCGCGGCCTCCTCGCCGGGGCCGTCGGGCTCCGGCACGTCGCCCGCGTCGACCACGACGAGCCTGTCGGGCACGGCGTCGATCGGTCGCTCATTACCGCTGTTGCCGGATACGTCGGTAACGAGTGACCGATCGACGCTCGCAACGCGCACCAAGGCGTCGGCGCTGTAGAAGCGGAGGGCATCCCGGATCGCCGCGGGGGTCGTGTGCGCCTGCCCCGGCGACAGCGCGGTGCGCCAGGTCGGGATGCCCACGATGACTGCGTCGGCGCGCGCGCCCGGCTCCCAGGCCGGCCAGTCGCCGGCCCGGGGCCACAGCGGGTCGTGCCCGAGCGCGGACATCAGTGCTCGCGCATCGGGATGCGCACGCCGTACTGCTCGACGACCGCCTCGCCCTCGGTGTAGCCCGCGTCGATATGGCGGATGACTCCCATGCCGGGGTCGTTCGTCAGCACGCGCTGCACCTTCTCGCCGGCGAGCGCCGTGCCGTCGGCGACGACCACCTGGCCGGCGTGGATCGAGCGGCCGATGCCGACTCCCCCGCCGTGGTGGATCGACACCCAGGTCGCGCCGCTCGCGGTGTTGACGAGCGCGTTGAGCAGCGGCCAGTCGGCGATGGCGTCGGAGCCGTCTTTCATCGCCTCTGTCTCGCGGTAGGGGCTCGCGACCGACCCCGAGTCGAGGTGGTCGCGGCCGATCGCGATCGGCGCGCTGAGCGCACCCGAGGCGACCATGTCGTTGAAGCGCTCCCCCGCCCGGTCGCGCTCGCCGTAGCCGAGCCAGCAGATGCGCGCCGGCAGCCCCTGGTAGTGCACGCGCTGCTGCGCCATGGGGATCCAGCGCTGCAGGCTCTCGTTCTCCGGGAACATCTCGAGCGCGGCGCGGTCGGTCGCCGCGATGTCGGACGGGTCGCCGCTGAGCGCCGCCCAGCGGAACGGGCCCTTGCCCTGCGCGAAGAGGGGCCGGATGTACGCCGGCACGAACCCGGGGAAGGAGAAGGCGTCGGCGAACCCGGCGGCCTTTGCCTCCGTGCGGATGTTGTTGCCGTAGTCGAACACCTCGGCCCCGGCCCGCTGGAACCCGACCATCGCCTCGACCTGCCGCGCCATCGACTGCCGGGAGGCGGCGGCGAAGCCGAGGGGGTCGCGCTCGCGCGCAGCGTGCCACTCGTCGATCGAGTACTCCAGCGGCAGGTAGGCGAGCGGGTCGTGCGCGCTGGTCTGATCGGTGACGATGTCGATCGGGGCGCCCATGGCGAGCAGCTGCGGGAACACGGCGGCCGCGTTGCCGAGCACGCCGATCGAGAGCCCGCGGCGGGCATCCCGTGCCTCGACCGCCAGAGACAGGGCGTGCTCGAGCGATTCGGCCTGCACGTCGAGGTAGCGGTGCTCGAGGCGGCGGGCGATGCGACTCGGATCGACGTCGACGCAGATCGCGACCCCGCCGTTCATCGTCACGGCGAGCGGCTGGGCGCCGCCCATTCCGCCGAGCCCGCCGGTGAGCGTGATCGTTCCGGCGAGGGTGCCGTTGAACTTCTGCGCCGCGACCGCGGCGAAGGTCTCGAAGGTGCCCTGCAGGATGCCCTGCGTGCCGATGTAGATCCACGAGCCGGCCGTCATCTGGCCGTACATCGTCAGGCCCAGCTGCTCGAGGCGCCGGAACTCGTCCCAGTTGGCCCAGTCGCCGACGAGGTTCGAGTTGGCGATGAGCACGCGCGGTGCCCACTCGTGCGTGCGCATCACGCCGACCGGGCGGCCCGACTGCACGAGCATCGTCTCGTCGTTCTTCAGGGTGGTGAGGGTGCGCTGCAGCGCGTCGAAGCTCGCCCAGTCGCGCGCGGCCTTGCCGGTGCCGCCGTACACGACGAGCGCGTCAGGGTGCTCGGCCACCTCGGGGTCGAGGTTGTTCTGCAGCATGCGCAGCGCGCCCTCCTGCTGCCAGCCGAGCGTGTGCAGCTGAGTTCCGCGGTGGGCGCGAACGGGGCGGGGGCCGCTGGTCGAGGGCGCTGCGCCGGATGCGGCGCTCGGGGTCAGCGCGTCGGTGAGGGTCATGGCTGTTCTCCTGTCGGCGGGTCTAGTCGATCGCGGTCACCGCGCGGGCGGCGGCCAGCAGCGAGCCGTCGCGGGTGAGCCGCACAGCGTGCTCGATCTCGGGGGCCAGGTAGCGGTCGGGGCCGGGGCCGTCAATGTGCGCGCGCAGGGCCGCGACGACCGCCTCGGTGGCGGCGGCCGGCCGTACGCCGACCGCCGCACTCCGCAGGTCGAGACCCCTCGCGGCGGTGAGCAGCTCGATGGCGACGACGCGCGTGAGCCCGTCGATCGCGCGCCGCAGCTTGCGGGCGGCCGACCAGCCCATGGCCACGTGGTCCTCCTGCATGGCGCTCGACGGGATCGAGTCGACGCTGGCGGGCACGGCGAGGCGCTTGAGCTCGCTGACGATCCCCGCCTGCGTGTACTGAGCGATCATGTGGCCGGAATCGACGCCGGGGTCATGGGCGAGGAAGGGGGTGAGCCCCTGGTTGCGTGCCGTATCGAGGAACCGGTCGGTACGGCGCTCGCTCATGCTCGCCAGGTCGGCGACGGCGATGGCGAGGAAGTCGAGCACGTAGCCGAGGGGCGCGCCGTGGAAGGAGCCGTTGGAGACGACGCGGCCGTCGAGCGTGACGACCGGGTTGTCGACGGAGCTCGCCAGTTCGCGACTCGCGACGGCGGCGGCGTGTGCCATCGTGTCGCGCACGGCGCCGTGCACCTGGGGGGCGCAACGCAGCGAGTAGGCGTCCTGGACCCGCTGGCAGTCCTCGTGCCCGTCGGTCACCGTGCGGTGGCTCGCGACGATGGGCGAGCCGTCGAGGAGACGGCGCAGGTTTCCGGCGCTGGTCGCGATGCCCGGGTGGGGGCGCAGCTGCATGAGCTCCGGGGCGAACGGGCGGTCGGAGCCGAGCAGGGCCTCGACGCTCATCGCGGCGGCGAGGTCGGCCGTGGCGACGAGCTGCTGGAGGTCGGTGAGGGCGAGGGCGAGCATCCCGAGCATGCCGTCGGTGCCGTTGATGAGGGCGAGGCCCTCCTTCTCGCGCAGCTCGACGGGCTCGATGCCGGCGGCAGCGAGGGCCTGCGCGGCGGGCATCAGGGTGCCGGCGGCGTCGCGAACCTCTCCCTCGCCCATCACCGCGAGCGCGCAGTGCGCGAGCGGGGCGAGGTCGCCCGAGCAGCCGAGGCTGCCGTACTCGCCGACGGCCGGCGTGATGCCGGCGTTCAGCAGCGCGGCGTAGGTCTCGGCGACGAGCGGGCGGGTGCCGGTGCGCGCGGTCGCGAGGGTCTGCAGGCGCAGCAGCATGGTGCCGCGCACGACCTCGCGCTCGACCTCGGGGCCGCTGCTGGCGGCGTGCGAGCGCACGAGCGAGCGCTGCAGCTCGGCGCGCTTCGCCGGCGGGATGTGCGTCGTCGCGAGCGCCCCGAATCCGGTCGAGACGCCGTAGTGCGGCTCGACGTCGTCGGCGAGCGCCTCGATGACGGCGCGGGTCTCGCCCATCGCGGCGAGCGCGGCCGGGTCGATCACCACCTCGGCACCGTGGCGGGCGACGGCGACGACCTCGTCGATCGTGAGGGGGCGGGCTCCGAGCATGATGCGCATGAGCCCAGTGAACGCGCGCGGCGGGGGCGGCGCATCCGGGTCGCCCGATATTCTGTCTGAGATATCAGACAGATGCGATGAGGCGGTGGATGCTGTGCCCGACGTCCCCGCCGCCCGTGCCGCGCTCCGCATCGTCGCGCACCTCGCGCACCACAGCGACCCGGTGCCCGCCTCGACCCTCGCGCGCGACCTGGAGCTGCCGCGCTCGAGCGTCTACCAACTGCTGCGCGTGCTGCAGGAGGAGGGCTTCGTCGTGCACTACCCCGAGGCGCGCGCCTACGGCCTCGGGGCCCTCGTCGCCGAGATCGGCGGCTCGGTGCTGCGCGCCACGCGGCTCGCCCGGCTCGGCACGCCCCTGCTCGAGCGGCTCGTGCGCGACGCCCCCGTGCCGGTCGTCGCGCAGCTCGCCGTGCTCGCCGGGGGCGATGTGTCGTACGTCGGTCAGGTCGCTGCTCCGCGCGCGCCCACCACGGTGGTGCGGGTCGGCGTGCGGCTGCCGGCCCACCTCACGGCGACCGGGCGCGCCATGCTCGCCGCGCTCCCGCCTGGGCAGGTCCGCGCGCTCTTCCCGCACCGCGAGTCGCTCATTACCCGTCGCGGCGTCGGCCCGCGCACGCTGCGCGAGCTCGACGCTATCCTCGCCCGCGCGCGCGACGGCGGGCTCGCCACCGAGGACGGCGAGATCACCGCGGGCTACGCCTCGGTCGCCGCGACCGGCATCGACCGAACGGGCTACCCCTCGGCCGCGCTCGGCGTCACCTATCGCGCAGCGGCCGTCAGCGCCGCCGAGGTGGATGCTCTCGCCGAGGCCGTGCGCGAGGCCGCGATCGCGCTCACCGCCCGGCTCCAGGGTCGGGCGTAGGCGGGCCCGGCTCGCGCCCGGCTCACGGCGCCGAGAACGACGAAGCGGGGCCGCACCTCTCGGTGCGACCCCGCTTGCGTTCAGAACCGGAAGGACTACTTCAGGATCTTCGTGACCGTGCCGGCGCCGACGGTGCGGCCACCCTCACGGATAGCGAAGCCGAGGCCCTCCTCCATGGCGATGGGCTGGATCAGCTCGACCGTCATGTCGGTGGTGTCGCCGGGCATGACCATCTCGGTGCCCTCGGGCAGCGAGATGACGCCGGTGACGTCGGTGGTGCGGAAGTAGAACTGCGGGCGGTAGTTCGTGTAGAAGGGGTTGTGACGGCCACCCTCGTCCTTCGAGAGGATGTACGCGGTGCCCTCGAAGTTGGTGTGAGGGGTGACCGAACCCGGCTTCACGACGACCTGGCCGCGCTCGACGTCCTCGCGCTTGGTGCCGCGGAGCAGGAGACCGCAGTTCTCGCCGGCCCAGGCCTCGTCGAGCTGCTTGTGGAACATCTCGATACCCGTGACCGTGGTCTTCTGCGTCGGGCGGATGCCGACGATCTCGACCTCGGAGTTGATCGCGAGCGTGCCGCGCTCGGCGCGACCCGTCACGACCGTGCCACGGCCGGTGATGGTGAAGACGTCCTCGATGGGCATGAGGAACGGCTTGTCCTTGTCGCGCACCGGGTCCGGAACCGAGTTGTCGACGGCCTCCATGAGGTCGAGGATCGACTGGGTCCACTTCTCGTCGCCCTCGAGAGCCTTCAGGCCCGAGACGCGCACGACCGGAGCGTTGTCGCCGTCGAAGCCCTGGCTCGAGAGGAGCTCGCGGACCTCGATCTCGACGAGCTCGAGGATCTCCTCGTCGTCGACCATGTCGCTCTTGTTGAGCGCCACCAGCAGGTAGGGCACGCCGACCTGCTTGGCGAGCAGCACGTGCTCGCGGGTCTGGGCCATCGGGCCGTCGGTCGCCGCGACCACGAGGATCGCGCCGTCCATCTGAGCGGCACCGGTGATCATGTTCTTGATGTAGTCAGCGTGGCCCGGGGCGTCGACGTGCGCGTAGTGACGCTTCGGGGTCTCGTACTCGACGTGCGAGATGTTGATGGTGATACCGCGCTGACGCTCCTCCGGAGCCGAGTCGATCGTGGCGAAGTCGCGCACGACGTTCGTCGCCGAGGGGTACTTGTCGGCAAGCACCTTCGAGATGGCGGCGGTGAGCGTGGTCTTGCCGTGGTCGACGTGACCGATGGTTCCGATGTTGACGTGCGGCTTGCTCCGCTCGAACTTGGCCTTAGCCACTGTGGGTCCTCCTCAGGACTTGGTGCTCAGCATCCGGGGTTCAGACGCCGCGCGTTTTGGTATGGATGTATCGTACTCAGGCTCGGCGAGCCCTCGCAGGTTGGGCGATTACTCGCCCTTGCTCTTCTGGACGATCTCGTCGGCGACGGCCTTCGGGACCTCCGCGTAGCTGTCGAACGTCATCGAGTAGACGGCGCGTCCGGAGGTCTTCGACCGGAGGTCGCCGACGTACCCGAACATCTCCGACAGCGGCACGAGGGCGCGGACGACCTTCACGCCCGTCGCGTCGTCCATCGACTGGATCTGACCGCGGCGGGAGTTCAGGTCGCCGATGACGTCGCCCATGTACTCCTCGGGGGTGCGCACCTCGACCGCCATCAGCGGCTCGAGCAGCACGGGGTTCGCCTTGCGCGCGGCCTCCTTGAAGGCCATCGAGCCGGCGATCTTGAACGCCATCTCCGAGGAGTCGACGTCGTGCGCAGCACCGTCGACGAGCGTCGCCTTGACGCCCACCGTCGGGAAGCCCGCCAGCACACCGACCTGCATGGCGTCCTGGATGCCCGCGTCGACCGAGGGGATGTACTCGCGGGGAACGCGACCACCGGTGACGGCGTTCACGAACTCATAGCTCGTCTCGGGAGTGACCTCGAGCGGCTCGATCGAGATCTGCACCTTCGCGAACTGACCCGACCCACCGGTCTGCTTCTTGTGGGTGTAGTCGTACTTCTCGATGGTCTTCTTGATCGTCTCGCGGTAGGCCACCTGCGGCTTGCCGACGTTGGCCTCGACGTTGAACTCGCGCTTCATGCGGTCGACGAGGATGTCGAGGTGCAGCTCGCCCATGCCCTTGATGACGGTCTGGCCAGTCTCGACGTTCTGCTCGGTGCGGAACGTCGGGTCCTCCTCGGCCAGTTTCTGGATGGCCGTACCGAGCTTCTCCTGGTCGGCCTTGGTCTTCGGCTCGATGGCAACCTCGATGACGGGCTCGGGGAAGGTCATCGACTCGAGCACGACCGGGTTGTTCGGGTCGCACAGGGTGTCGCCCGTGGTGGTGTCCTTCAGACCGATGACCGCGTAGATGTGGCCCGCGGTGACCGACTCGACCGGGTTCTCCTTGTTGGCGTGCATCTGGAAGATCTTGCCGATACGCTCCTTCTTGCCCTTCGTCGAGTTGACAATCTGGGCGCCCGAGTCGATCGCGCCGGAGTACACGCGCACGTAGGTGAGGCGACCGAAGAAGGGGTGCACGGCGACCTTGAACGCGAGAGCCGCGAAGGGCTCGGTCGCGTCGGGCTTGCGGACGATCTCCTTCTCCTCGTCGCGCGGGTCGTGCGCGACCGTGGCCGGAACATCGAGCGGGCTCGGCAGGTAGTCGACGACCGCGTCGAGCATAGGCTGCACGCCGCGGTTCTTGAACGCCGAGCCGCACAGCACCGGGTAGATCTCCGAGGCGATCGTCATCTTGCGGATGGCGGCCTTGATCTCGGCGACCGTGAGCTCCTCGCCGCCGAAGAACTTCTCGAGCAGCACGTCGTCGCTCTCGGCGACGGTCTCGAGCAGCGCCTGGCGGTACTCCTCGGCCTTCTCCTTGAGCTCGGCCGGGATCTCCTGGATCTCGTACTCGGCACCCATGGTGACGTCACCCTTGGCATCGCCGGGCCACACCAGGGCACGCATCTCGACCAGGTCGACGACGCCGGTGAAGGTCGACTCGAAGCCGATCGGCAGCTGGATGACCAGCGGCCGCGCGCCGAGGCGCTTCACGATCGTGTCGACGGTGAAGTAGAAGTCGGCACCCAGCTTGTCCATCTTGTTGACGAAGCAGATGCGGGGCACGTCGTACTTGTCGGCCTGACGCCACACGGTCTCCGACTGCGGCTCCACGCCCTCCTTGCCGTCGAACACCGCGACCGCGCCGTCGAGCACGCGCAGCGACCGCTCGACCTCAACCGTGAAGTCGACGTGGCCGGGGGTGTCAATGATGTTGATCTGGTGCTTGTTCCAGAAGCAGGTCGTGGCAGCCGACGTGATCGTGATGCCGCGCTCCTGCTCCTGCGCCATCCAGTCCATCGTCGACGCGCCGTCGTGCGTCTCACCGATCTTGTGGTTCACACCCGTGTAGAAGAGGATGCGCTCGGTCGTGGTGGTCTTGCCGGCATCGATGTGAGCCATGATGCCGATGTTGCGGACCTTCTTGAGGTCGGTGAGCACGTCGAGTGCCACGGGATGTCCTTACGTTCGGTATTTCGTCAGTGTTCTGATTGCTGGGTGTGGTGGCCGGGTCTACCCCGTGTCGGCCCGGGACGGGCCGCCACCCGAGGTTCGCAGCGGGGGCCAGAAATGGCCCCCGCCTTCAGCGAACCTCGGCTCACTACCCAGCTGGGAAGCCTTCGGCTTACCAGCGGTAGTGAGCGAACGCCTTGTTGCTCTCGGCCATCTTGTGGGTGTCCTCACGACGCTTCACGGCGGCACCGAGGCCGTTCGAGGCGTCGAGGATCTCGTTCATCAGGCGCTCGGTCATCGTCTTCTCGCGACGAGCCTTCGCGTACGAGGTCAGCCAGCGCAGCGCGAGGGTGTTCGCGCGGTGCGGCTTGACCTCGACCGGAACCTGGTAGGTCGAGCCACCGACGCGACGCGACCGCACCTCGAGGGTGGGGCGCACGTTGTCGAGGGCCTTCTTCAGCACGGCGACGGCGTCCTGACCGCTCTTCGCGGCGACACCCTCGAGCGCACCGTAGACGATGCGCTCAGCGAGGCCCTTCTTGCCGTCGAGGAGGATCTTGTTGACGAGCTGGCTGACGATCGGCGCCCCGTAGACGGGGTCGGCGACGACGGGGCGCTTCGGAGCGGGACCCTTGCGAGGCATTACTTCTTCTCCATCTTCGCGCCGTAGCGGCTGCGCGCCTGCTTGCGGTTCTTCACGGCCTGGGTGTCGAGCGCGCCGCGCACGATCTTGTAGCGCACGCCGGGGAGGTCTTTCACACGACCGCCGCGCACGAGCACCATCGAGTGCTCCTGCAGGTTGTGGCCCTCACCCGGGATGTAGGCCGTGACCTCGGTGCCGTTGCTGAGCTTGACACGAGCGACCTTCCGCAGAGCCGAGTTCGGCTTCTTCGGGGTCGTGGTGTAGACGCGCGTGCAGACGCCGCGCTGCTGCGGGTTGGCCTTCAGGGCCGGCGCCTTGGTCTTCGAGACCTTCGGCGAGCGGCCCTTGCGGACCAGCTGCTGGATAGTGGGCACAATGCTCCTCGTGAATGCTGCACGGTGACAGCGGTTGCGGTTGGATGTCCCCCGGCCGGCAGGGCCGGACGGGGCTCACGCGAAATCCGTGGGCTGCGGCGAGCAGGCTCGCCGCCGACGGATATGCCGTGGGGGTGTCACTCGACAGGCGCCGGGGCGCCCGCCGGGTCAGGGACCCTCTGTGGGAGCATCCGCGCACGACGGCATGACACAGCCGCGCGCCGAAGCACACACACCGCCAAGGATAGACGGCGGGACCGGTCGGGTCAAACGGCGGTGCGGCCGCTGACCGTGGCCTGGTGCTCGGCGAGCTCCTTCTGGTACGCCGCCCGGGCAGCCTCGTTGCGGGCGCGGGCCGAGCGACCACGGCGGGCGACGATCCAGCCGACCCACACAGGAACCTCGCGCGCGATGATCGCGGCGAGGAAGCCGACCGGGTTCATGAGCTGCACGGCCACGACCGCGCCGACCACGGGCAGGGCCTGACCGACGGCACCCGCGGCGATGAGCTGGGCGCCGATGAACCCGACCCAGACCACGACGGCGACGAGGAACCCGCCCAGGACGTGCGCCCACCACCCGGCGCGGTTCACGATCACGATTAGCAGGATGTAGGCCAGGGCGAAGACCACGACGGGGACCCAGAAGGCCGGGGTGGCGGTGAACAGCAGGCCGCCGACCGCGGCGACGTCCGGCAGGAACGGAGCCAGCAGGGTGGCGAGGAGACCGTAGAGAGCGGCGAAGATGCCTGTGCCGAGAATGGCGACCAGCACACCGACTCCGCGAGCACCGCGGGCGCGCGGCGCGGCCGGAGCCGTGACGTAGACGACGGCGGGCGCCGCCGGCTCGGTCGCCGACGGCGGGGTCACCGCGTCGGCGGGGGGAACGGTCCCGGCCGGCTCGGTCGCCGACGGCGGGGTCACCGCGTCGGCGGGGGGAACGGTCCCGGCCGGCTCGGTCGCCGACGGCGGGGTCACCGCGTCGGCGGGGGGAACGGTCCCGGCCGGGGCGGTCTCCGCCAGCACGGTCTCAGCCGGCACGGTCTCAGCCGGCACGGTCTCAGCCGCAACAGTCTCGTCGGGGGCGTTCTCGTCAGGAGCGGTGGTGGCCATGAGGCGTCCTTTCGCGGGCGGTCGCGCCGCAGGTGCGACCGCGCCACCCTACCAAGGACGGGTTGCCCCGGGGAGTCCGGGATGCCCGGCGCGGGCATCCCGGAGCCCTATGGCGTCGGGGTCGGGGTCGGCGTCGGCGCCCCCGGCGTCGGGGTCGCGGCCGGGTCCGTCGCCCCCGGGGTCGGCGTCGCGGACGGCTCGGGCTCAGGCTCGGGAACCGGCGGCACATCGACGAGGTCCTCGCCCGAGACGACATAGATGAGGACGGTGATCGTCGCTTCTCCGCTGTCGGCGCCCTCGGCGCCGAAGGTGAACGTCGGAATCACAGCGAACCGCGGAGAGAGCTGCAGCGCGTCGACGAAGGCGAGGACGTCATCGAGCGGCCCGAAGACGGTGACCGACGTGCTCACCAGCAGCAGCGAGCCGACGGGCAGCACACCGGTACCGTCGATCTCGGGCTCGGGAGCGACCTCGTCCGGTCCGAGCACGGCGGCGCTCGTCGGGGAGGGCTCGTTGATCTGCAGGTTCTGCAGCACGAGGTCCTCGGCGAGGAGCGACGTGATGAACTCCTGCACCGCGTCGTCGTACTCGGCCTGGGTCGGGAACTCCGCACGGAGCAGCGCGAGCTCGGACCGCAGCTCATCGATGCGCTCGAAGTCGGCCTCGAGCTGAGCGATCGCCGCCCGGGTGACCTCGTTCTGCGCCTGCACGGCGAGGCGGTCGGAGTCGAAGCGGGCCGCCTCGGCGAGCTTCGGCGCGATACCGAGGAACCATCCCAGAGCCACCACGACGATGATCAGGAGGACGGTGGCGAAGCTCCAGATGCGCGTTGATGCCGAGTTCACTGGTCGTCCTCCTCACTGGTGCCGTCGGAGCCGTCGGCCGCATCAGCCCCCTCCGGGGCGAAGCGCTGCGAGAGCGCATCGGCGTTGAGGTTGATCGTGACCACGACGTCGTAGCTGTCGCCCTGGTTGAGGGTGACGCGGTCGATGCTCGCATCGGCGAACATGTCGAGCTGCTCCCAGGCGCGGATCCACACCCAGGGCCGCGGCACCTCGGACGTGCGGATGATCATGCTGACGGTCGCAACCCGCGGCTCGCGGAGCGGACCGGTGACACCAAGCGGCGGGTGCGCCGGCTGGTCGCTGCGGACGGTCAGCTCGTTGACCGAGGCGCCATCACCGAGCACGGAGAGGTACGGGTCGAGAGCATCCGCCCACAGCACCTCGACCTCTGCCAGCTGCTGCCGGAGCGTCACGATCGTCTGGAGGTCGCCGCGGATCTGCGTGACCTCGGCGTACTCGAGCTGCGTCGCCAGGAGCTGATCGGTGATGCGGCGCTCCTCGGCGAGGCGCTGCTCGGCCGCCGCCGCGTACAGGAATGAGGCGACGACCCCACCGATGACGGCCGCGACCACGAGCCCGCTCAGGGCGATGAGGGACCGGCGGCGGGTCGACTCGCGTCGCCGCTGTGCGACCTCCGGCGGCATGAGGTTCGCCCGGGGGATGCCGCCGTAGATGAGGGCCCCGCCCTCCGACTTCTCGCGCTTGCTCATGCGCCGCTCCCCACCGCGAGGCCGATCGCCGTGATCCAGGTCTGCATCTCCTCGTCGCTGGCCTTGCCGCGCAGCGTGCGAGAGGCGGTGACCCCGGCGAGCGGGTTGACCGGCACGACCGAGATGCGCGTCGACTCGGCCAGGGCACTGGCGAAGCCGCGCATCCGGGTCGCCCCGCCGGCGACGGAGAGGTGATCGAAGGCCACGCCCGAGCGCAGACCGGCGAAGTAGGCGAGGGTGTTGCGCACCGCGGTGAGCAGCTCGCTGGTCGCCTCGTGGATGACCTCGGCGGCCACGCGCTCGTCGTCGGTGGTGCCGACGGAGGTCAAGCCCAGATCGCGCTTGAGCGCCTCGGCGCGGTCGCGGGGGAGGCTCAGTCGCGTCATGAGGGCGCGCGTGGCGTCATCGCCCCCCGCGGGCACGATACGGACGAAGAGCGGCACGCCGGCCTGCACGATCACGATCGAGGTGGCGTTGGCGCCGATGTTCATGTGCACCGCGAACCCGCTGGTCGGGCTCGACAGGGTGTGCACGCGGGTCATCGCGAACGGCAGGAGGTCCATGCTGACCGGGTTGAGGCCGGCGAGGGTCGCAGCGGTGACGTTGGTCGTGACCGCCTGCTTGAAGGCAGCGACCAGCAACCCGTTGACGATCGGACCCGACTCACCCTGACCCTCGGAGATCGGGTAGTAGTCGAGAACCGCGTCGTTGATCGGCACGGGCAGGAGGTCCTGCACCTGGAACGGGAGCGACTCCTTGATCTGGGCGAGCGGCATGCGCGGCACGGCGAGGTCGCGCACGATGACGCTCTGCCCGCCGATGCCGAGGGCGATGTCCTTCGTCCGGAAACCACCGGCGGCCCAGAGCCGCTTGAAGGCCGAGGCCACGGTGTGCACCTCGAGCACCTCGCCGCGCTTCACCGATCCCTCCGGCAGCGCGACCTCGTGGGCGCGCACGATCGTGGGCCGCGCTTTGCTCGCGTCGTCGATCTCGACGGCGCGCAGCATCGTGCTGCCGATGTCGACTCCGACTACTCCGCCTGCCATCGCCGTCCTCTCAGTCCAGTCCGAACAGCGCGAGATAGCCCCGCGCGATCGGCTCACCCAGCAGGATCCCTATCCAGGCTCCCCCCAGCATCCACGGCCCGAAGGGGATTCCGGTGGTGCGACGCGCCCGGCGCGCCGCGATCAGCACGAGGGCCGCGAGGCCCCCGAGCAGGAACGCTCCGAGCGCGCCGACGGCGAGCGCCTCCCAGCCGACCCACCCGAGCACGAGCCCGATGACGCCGGCGAGCTTCACATCGCCCATCCCCATGCCGCGCGGCGAGATGAGCGCGAGAGCGAAGTAGAAGATGAACAGGATGCCCGCCCCGGCCGCGGCCCGCCCAGCCGCCTCCCCCGCTCCGGTGAGGAGCGCGGCGGAACCGAGCAGCACCGCGAGCACGGCATAGGAGGGCAGCACGATCCGGTCGGGGAGGCGATGGGTCTCGAGATCGATCGCGGTCAGGGCGATGCTGATGCCGGCGAACCAGAGCAGCGCGACCAGCTCGAGCACCGCAGCCGCGACGTCGGCCGGGGTCGTTGCGGCGAGGATGCGCGGCGCGACGAGGGCGGCGAGCCCGGCGAAGCTCAGGGCCGTGACGAGCTCGACGATCGCGTAGCGCGCCGCGATGGGCGCCGCGCACGACCGGCAGCGCCCACGCAGCAGGAGCCAGGAGAGCACGGGGATGTTGTCGCCAGGCCGGATCGGCGCCGCGCAGCTCGGGCACGCGCTCGGCGGGGAGACCACCGAGAGGCCGCGCGGCACCCGGTGGATCACGACGTTGAGGAAAGAACCGATCGCGGCACCGAGCACCCCGACGATGAGCGGCATGACGACCGTCATCGGCGCCCGCGCGTGACGGGGGTGGACGGATTCATCATGCAGGAACGTCGATGTCGGTGTACTCGATCAGGTCGCCAGGGGTGCCGGGCAGCGGCTCGCCGCCGACCGCGCCGCCGCCACCGGGGCCGCCCGCGCCATTGCCGAGGTCGAATCCGGGGATGCCGATCGGCACGTAGGTGAGCTCGCTGTTGTTCGAGAAGGACACGTTCGAGGCGTAGTACTGCCCGCGCCAGGTGAGGCTGTTGCTGTTGAACACCGGGCACGGCGTGTAGACGATGACCGCGATGGGAGCCTCGAGCTCGTTCTGGTTGTTGATGTCGATGCGTCCGCAATTGGTGGGGGTCGGCTTTCCGTCGGCCACCGTGTCGGGGGTGATGAAGCGCAGCGCGCGGTCGATGCTGCCACTGGAGGTCGCCGTGAAGTCCTCGATGTTCGCGGTGTGCGGCAGGATGAACGTCAGATCGGTCTTCATCGTGATCGTCAGCTTCGCGCTGGTGGAGATGATGACCTGCGAGCAGCCGCGCATATCGATGACCGTCGGTGTCGTGTACGAGCTGAAGGCGGTGACCGCCGAGTTTTTGACACCGTTGTTGTCGATGTTGCACGGGCCGGTGTAGGTGCGCACGGTCCAGCCCCGCGCCTGCCAGTCGCTGGCGACGAAGTTCACGTCGACCCACGGCGGACGCGTCGGGGCCACGACATCGGCGCGGTTGTAGAACACCGGGTCGGCGCCCGTTGTGCGCGCCACCGAGCAAGCATCACCGGCAGCGTCCCAGCCCGTCGCACCCGTCGTGCAGCGCTGGCCCCAGCTGTCGATCTCTCCGCGGGCGTAGATGCCGCCCTCGATCGTCGTGCTCGGGTCGATGCGGGTGAGCCCGGTGCCAGCCGCGATGACGTCGCCGCCGATCGTCTTGTTGCCCTGCAGGGTGACGGTGCCCGAGGCCCAGACGTTGCCCCCGGCGCTGCAGGTGTTGTCGAGCTGGATGTTGCCGTTCGCGGCGACGATGTCGCCCTCGACATACACGCTGTTGCTGCAGACGATGTTGCCCTCGGCGACGATGACGTTCGCCTGGTTGCCGTTGAAGGAGAGCAGCTCGAGGCTGTTCGCGAGACCCGGCGTGCCGTAGCTGAACACCGCGGCACCCGTGACCGCCGCGGTGTTCGCACCGGGCCGCCAGGTGTAGATCGCCTGCACGGCCGAGGCGTCACCGGCCGACGCCGACTCGGCGACACCCTCGTCGGCGGCGAAGCCCACCGACTGGATGCGGATCTGCGTCGCGGCATCGATCGGGCAGCCGGCGGTCCAGGCCGCGGCCGTGCTGATGCGGTAGGCGATGGTGGACTCGAAGAAGGGCGCCGCGGCAGCGGCGCCGGTGAGCGCCGGGTCGATCGAGCCCTGCGTCGCCGTCAGCTCGCCCGAGGCCGGGCAGTCGTCAGCGAAGAGCGCCGCGATCATCGCGTCGACACCCGCCTCGGCGGCGGCGTTCGACTGCACGCTGGCCCGCGTGAGCGAGGTGTACCCGAGGGCCTGGACGGTGGCACCGGTGACAGTCATGGTGATGATCGACGTCACCGCGAGCAGGCCGATGACGGCGATCATGGCGTTGCCCCGCTCGCCGTCGGCTCGACCGAGGCGGTCGACGCGGTGGGCGGCACGACGCAGGGTGCGGGTCAGAAGCATTGCGGGCTCGCATTCGATAGGGGACCACGGCCGGTCGCGGCCGTCACGAAGAGGGATGCGGGGCCGGCGTCGCCGTCGACCGTGAAGCTCAGCGCCACACCGCGCACTCCCTGCGCGGCAAACACCGGCTCGGGGGCTCCCCCGCTGCCGATGATGGGCTCGATGCCAGCGCTCACAACCGTCCATTCGGAGCCGGCCGCTCCGGGGGTTGGGGCGGTGATCGCGGTGGTGCTCGAGCGCTGCAGGATCTGCCCGAGCGTGTCGTCGTAGAAGAAGGCGTGGCAGCGCGCGGTGCCTCCGGCCGTCGTGCGCAACCGCACCGTCACCGACTGCGATGCCGAGACCGGCGTGACCTGGACAGCCGTGGAGTTGCGGACCGTCTGCTCGATGACATTCACCGCGAGCTGCCCGTCGGTGGTCGACCCGGTCACATCGCGCACCGTGCGGTCGGCCTGGATCGCGCTGATGACCACGCTCGCCACGATGGTGATGACCACCCCGAACAGGGCCGAGGCTATGAGCAGCTCGACGAGCGAGAAACCGCGGTCGTCGCGCGGCGCGGGGCGGGGCATCCGGGCGGTCACGGTGTGCCGTCCAGGTAGATGAGGGTTCGCGCGTCGGCGATGGGCGTGCGGGTGGAGTCGGCGAGGTCGAAGGCGACGACCGTCACGCGCATAGCGGAGCCGTCGGTGCAGTTGGCCACCGCGGGTACCGAGGTGACGACCCGCAGCGTGACGCCCTGTGCGTCGACGGTGTCGCTCGTGGCGTTGAGCAGCTGGGCGCTGGCGCAGTCGGCGGCACCGCGGGTTCGGGCGGCGTCGATCGCCTCGGAGACGAGGCGGTTGGCCGTCGCGGTGGTGGAGTTGACCTCCGAGGCGCGGAGCGCGGAGACGAGCACGGGGATGAAAGCGATCGCCAGCAGCGAGATGAGGAACATCGAGATGATGATCTCGATGAGACCGAGGCCGGAGTCGGCCGCTCGGTCGGCGCGACGGAGGTCGGCAGGCGCGACGGAGCGCGGCACGAGTGCACGCGGTTGCGTCATCCTGATCCCCCCGATCATGTCGCCTGTGTGTATGCGTGTTCAGTTGTGCGGCACGGGCCGGTCTCCAGTGTGACCGATCTGGCCGAGAATCGGCAGATGGGGCCGCCCGGGGGCGGCCCCATCCGTCACGATGCGGTGCTGCAGGGCCTTACGGCGTGCAGTCGCCCTCACGGGGGCCGGCAGCCGTCGAGTCGACGAAGAACGTGGTGCCGCTCGCGCTGACGCGCTCGAGGCAGAAGGTCTGGTCGCCGTCGACGATGGTGACGCCGGCCGGGAAGCCGAGGGCGGTGAGCTCGGCGGTCACCGTGGTGCCCGGGCCGGTCGGGTTCTCGACGAGCGAGGCGACCATCGCGACCTTCGCCGTGGCGAGGTCGGAGATCGCGGCCGAGTCCTGCGCCTGCTGCTGCTGGCCCAGGAACACCGGGACGGCGATGGCGGCGAGGATGCCGATGATGATGACGACGACGAGCAGCTCGATCAGGGTGAAGCCCTTCTCGTTGTTCTCGATGCGCGCCAGGCGGTTCTCCAGAGCAGTGCGAATGGACATGTGTCCGTTTCCTTTCCCATCAAGTGAAGGTTGACAGGTGGGCCCCCCACGGAACATGAAACCGGCCCCCCAGTGATGATTGTGCCGCTCAGCACCCGCAGAGGGCATCCCCAGTGCGGGGGGCAGAGCGGCGTGTCGGCTAGATCTGGTTGAAGATGTCGAAGATCGGCAGGTAGAGCGCCACGATCATGCCGCCCAGGATGACGCCGAGGAAGGCGATCATGAGCGGCTCGATGAGCGAGGTGAGAGCCTCGGTCGTGCTCTGCACCTCGCTGTCGTAGAAGTCGCTGATCTTCTCGAGCATGGTCTCCAGCGCACCCGAGTCCTCACCGACGGCGATCATCTGGGTGACCATGGTCGGGAAGATCGGCTCGGTCGCGAGCGGAGCGGCGATGGAGCGGCCCTGCCGCACGGAGTCCTGCACCGACTGCACCGCCTGCTCGACCTGCCAGTTGCCCGAGGTCGAGCCGACGATCGACAGGGCCTGCAGGATCGGCACGCCGGCGCCGATCATCGTGCCGAAGTTGCGCGTGAAGCGGGCGATCGCGATCTTCTTGAAGAGCTCGCCGAACACGGGCATCTTGAGCAGCGCGGGCTCCCACACCGAGCGGAACTTCGGGGTGTGGCGGTTGGCGCGCCACCAGATCGTGCCGACGATGATGGCGACGATCACCAGCGGCCCGAGCCAGACCATGTTCTGCGAGATGACAACGAGGATGCGCGTGGGCAGCGGAAGCTCTCCCCCGAGATCCTTGAAGAGGTCGTCGAAGACCGGGACGATGAACAGGATCATGCCGACGACGGCGAGCAGCGCCATGATCAGGACGACGACCGGATAGGTGAGCGCCGACTTGATCGTGGCCTTGAGCTCGACCTCCTTCTCGTAATTCTTCGCGATCGAGTCGAGCGAGGTCTCGAGGAAGCCGCCGACCTCGCCCGCGCGGACGAGATTGACGAAGATCGGCGGGAAGATGCGCGGATGCTTCGCCAGGCTGTCGGAGAACGTGCTGCCCTCCTCGACCCCCGAGCGCACTTCGTCGAGCGTGGACGCGAGCTTCGGGTTCTCCGACTGGTCGGCGAGGATCGTCAGCGCCTTCAGCAGCGGCAGACCGGCACTGATCATGGTGGCGAGCTGGCGGCTCATCACCGCGAGGTCCTTGATGCTGACCTTCTTGTCGAAGAGCCCGCCGAACGAGATCTCGCGCTGGAGGCCCGTGCCGCCGGTCACCTGCTCGATCGAGATGGGGGCGATGCCCATGGTGCGCAGGCGCGAGACGACCGAGGCCTCGCCCGCTGCATCGACGCGGCCCTTGACGACCTTGCCGCTGGAGTCGCGGCCCGTGTAGGCGAAGGTGAGAGTCGCCGCCATTACCGGGCACCCCCGAATCCGTCGGCGAACGGCTGACCCGCCGGGGCGCCGTCAGGAGCGGCACGATGGACGAGACGATTGAAGTTCTCGGGGTCCTGCATCTTCGCCTGCGCGGCCTCGTGGGTGACCATGTGGCTGTTCACGAGGTCGGCGAGGTGCTGGTCCATCGTGTGCATGCCGGCATCGCGGCCCGCCTGGAGCGCCGAGGTGATCTGGTAGGTCTTGCCCTCGCGGATCAGGTTGGCGATGGCGCCCGTGGTCATCATGATCTCCGTCGCGATAATGCGGCCCTGGCCGGTGGCGCGCGGCAGCAGCGTCTGACAGACCACACCCTGCAGGGTGAGCGCGAGCTGCGAGCGCACCTGGCCCTGCTGGTGCGGCGGGAAGACGTCGATGATGCGGTCGATCGTCTGCGCGGCCGACTGCGTGTGCAGCGTCGCGAAGACGAGGTGGCCGGTCTCGGCCGCGGTGAGCGCGGTCGAGACCGTCTCGAGATCGCGGAGCTCGCCGATGAGGATCACATCCGGGTCCTGCCGCAGCACGCGCTTGAGCGCGTCGGCGAAGGAGTGCGTGTCGGAGCCGACCTCGCGCTGGTTGACGAGCGCGCGCTGGTTGCGGTGGACGAACTCGATCGGGTCCTCGATCGTGACGATGTGGTCGGCCCGGGTCTTGTTCACCAGGTCGATGAGCGCCGCGAGCGTCGTCGACTTGCCCGAACCGGTCGGGCCCGTGACGAGCACGAGGCCGCGCGGGAGCGCGGCGAACTTCGCCACCACGCCGGGCACGCCCAGCTGCTTGAGCGACTTGATCTCGGTCGGGATGAGGCGGAAGGCCGCCGCCATCGCATCGCGGTCCTTGTAGAAGTTGACGCGGAACCGGAAGTCGCCGCGCGGGCTGATCGCGAAGTCGAGCTCCCACTCGCGCGCGAAGACCTCGCGCTGGTGCTCGTTCATGATCGTCTCGAGCATCGCCGTGACGTCGTCGCGGCTCCAGATCGTCGAGCCGGTGGCCGGCGTGAGCTCGCCGTCGACACGCACCATGGGCGGCGCGTCAGCGGCCACGTGCAGGTCGGAGCCTCCGCGGGCGACGACGTCGTCGAGCGCCGCGAGCAGGGACGGGTGGATGCCCGTCATGGCCTGCGCCGAGCCCAGGGGCGGCGGCGCGGGCAGAGCGGCCGCGCCGAGCGGAGGCGGAGCATCCACGGCCCCGGTCGTCGCGGTGGGCGCGGCAACTGCCGCCACCGGAGCGGCGGGCGGCGGGGCCGTGTACGCCTGCTGCCCGACCGGGGGCGGCGGGGCGAGGTGCGGCGCACCGGTCGCGAGATCGGGCAGCGGCGAGACAGCCGGCACCCCGACGGGCGGTGGCGGCGCGAGCACGGGAGCGCCCATCGGCGCCGCTGGCGGCGGGGCGGCGGCCTGCGCCGCGGCCTGCGCGGCCACGGCGGCGGCTCCGTCATCGGCGGTGACCGACCACACGCGGCGCGGGGCGCCGCCCTGGTCGACGGCGGGCCCGAGCCCGAGCGAGTCCGTCATGTTCTGCTCCTTCTGCCGCGGCGCGTCAGGCGACGACGCGCAGCACTTCCTCGATCGAGGTCAGGCCGGCCCGGACCTTCGCCCAGCCGTCCTGCCGCAAGGTCAGCATGCCCTGCTCGGTCGCCGTCTGCATGATCTCGATGCTCGACGCGCGGGCGACCGCGAGACGCTCGATCTCCTCCGTGACCATCATGACCTCGTGGAGGGCCAGTCGGCCGCGATACCCGGTGCCCGAGCAGGCCGAGCACCCGACCGCGTGGTAGAAGCGCGGCGAGAGCTCGTCCTCACGGCGACCAAAGCCGAGGCTCTCGAGGTGCAGGGGCTCGTACTCCTGCAGCTGCTTGCAGCGGTCGCAGAGGCGGCGGGCCAGACGCTGGGCGACCACGCAGTCGAGCGCCGAGCCGACCAGGAAGGGCTCGATGTCCATCTCGATGAGGCGCGTGATGGCGCTGGGAGCGTCGTTCGTGTGCAGGGTCGACAGCACCAGGTGGCCGGTGAGGGCGGCCTCGATCGCGATCTGCGCGGTCTCCTGGTCGCGGATCTCGCCGATGAGCACGACGTCGGGGTCGGAGCGCAGAATGCTGCGCAGGGCGCTCGCGAACGTCAGGCCCGCCTTCGGGTTCACCTGCACCTGGTTGATTCCGGCCATGCGGTACTCGACCGGGTCCTCGACCGTGATCACGTTGATCTCGGGGCGCGCCACCGCGTGCAGCGTCGTGTAGAGGGTGGTCGACTTTCCCGAACCGGTCGGCCCGGTGACGAGGATCATGCCGTAGGGCTTGGTGTACGAGCCGCGGTAGACGGAGAGGTTGCGCTCGAGCATCCCGAGGTCGGAGATGTCGCGCTGGGTCGCGTTGTTGTCCAGGATGCGCATGACGACCTTCTCGCCCCACACCGTGGGCAGGGTCGCGACGCGCAGGTCGATCACCTGCCCGCCGTGCTGCACCGACATGCGGCCGTCCTGCGGCCGCCGGCGCTCGGCGATGTTGATGTCGCTCATGATCTTGAGGCGTGAGATGACGCCGTTCTGGATGTTCTTCGGCGCCTGCTGGACGTCGTGGAGGACGCCGTCGATGCGGTAGCGCACGCGCATCTCGAACTCGCCCGGCTCGATGTGGATGTCGGAGGCGAGGTCCTGGATCGCCTGCCCGATGATGAGGTTCACGAACCGCACGATCGGCGCGTCGTCGGCATCGGCCTCGCGCACAGCGATCTCGTCGGAGGATGAAGGGGTCGACTCCTCCTCGATCGCGGTCGTGAGGTCGCTCAGCTCGCTGTCTGCCCGGTGGAAGCGGTTGATGGCCGCGAGGAGGTCGTTCTTCTCGGCGACGACAGCGACGACGTGCATGCGGGTGATGGCCCGCACGTCGTCCATGGCGAGCACGTCGCCCGGCTCGACCATCGCGAGCGTGATCGTCGTCGCCGTGGCGTGGATCGGCAACACGCTGTGCCGTCGGCACAGGGCCGCGGGGACCATCGCCACCGCAGTGCGGTCGACCGGGTACTCGGCGAGCTCGACGAACGAGAGACCGGCGACCTCGGCCTTCGCGGAGGCCACCTGGGCGGGGCTCACGAGCCCGCGCTCGAGGAAATCGCCGACGACGACGTCGTCGCCCTCATCGCGCACTTTGTCGAGCGTCTCGATCGGCAGCAGCCCACGGATGATGAGCACTTCACTCACGGATACCACGGCAGAACCCTCCCCCCTGGATGCGAGCCGCTCGAGTGCGAGGGGCTTGCACGGACTGCCAGACCGTCACGGTACGACACGCCGTACTGCCGACAATAGTCCCGTGTTCGGGGGTAGTCCACACCAGTCACATTGTTAACACCAGCCCCACGCGGATGCGCGGGCCTGACCGGTATTCGGAGCGGGTGCTCGCGGAGGTGGCTCAGGGCAGGATGATCGAGCCGTCGGGCGCGCAGGAGGCGCCCTGGGTCGGCACCACCCGCTGGGTGCTCGCCCACGTGCTGGCGAGCTGATCGTGGCTCGCGACGAGGCAGAAGTCGGTTCCGACTCCGGTCATGTCCAGGGTGACGGCGGGGTCGGATGCCCCCGCGAGGATCGCGTCGCGCTCGGCGAGCGTCGGCAGCTGCCCCTGCTCGACCACGGTCAGAGTGACGGCGAGGCGGGCGGTCGCGAGGGCAGCCTGGGTGGAGGACGCCCGGGCCTGATCGAGCGCGCCGAGGAAGATCGGCACGGCGACCGCCGCCAGGATGCCGGCGATCACGATGACCACGAGCAGCTCGATGAGGGTGAAGCCCTGATCATCCGGAGGCCCCGCGCGACCCGCCGCCCACGGACGACGTCCCGTCGATCCTGCTCTGAGCACCTGCACGAGCGTCATCCAACCCGCGGGCCCGCCCGCCCGCCAGACCCCCGAACGGGGAGAGCCCGCGGAGCCGATGGCTCCGCGGGCTCTCCCGGTGGTGCGACGCCTAGCTGTAGGTGCCGCCCGAGCCGCTGAAGTCGTCGCTCGAGAACGTGTCGAAGTCGACGAACGACAGGTCGGCCTCGCTGAAGTCGCCGTCGGACGCGAAGATGCGGTTCGGGTAGCGCTCCGCCTTCGCCTCCTCCGTGGCCTCGACCGTGACGTTGCGGTACGCGGGCAGGCCGGTGCCGGCCGGGATCAGCTTGCCGATGATCACGTTCTCCTTCAGGCCGAGCAGCGGGTCGCGCTTGCCCTCCATCGCCGCCTGCGTGAGCACGCGGGTGGTCTCCTGGAAGGAGGCCGCCGACAGCCACGACTCGGTCGCGAGCGAGGCCTTGGTGATGCCCATGACCTCCTGGCGGGCCGAGGCCGTCTTCTTGCCCTCGGCGAGCGCCGCGCGGTTGATCTGGTTGTACCGCGAGCGGTCGACCAGCTCACCGGGCAGCAGCTCGGTCTCGCCGTGGTCGACGACCGTGACCTTGCGCAGCATCTGGCGCACGATGACCTCGAGGTGCTTGTCGTGGATCGGCACGCCCTGCGAGCGGTAGACCCCCTGCACGCCCTCGACGAGGTGCTGCTGCACGGCGCGGACGCCCTTGACGCGCAGCACCTCCTTCGGGTCGACGGTGCCGGCGAAGATCTGGTGACCCAGCTCGACGTGCTGGCCGTCCTCGACCTGCAGAGTGGCGCGCTTGGAGACCGTGTACGCCACCTCCTCGTCACCGTTGTCGGGCGTGAGGATCACCTTCAGCTGGGCGCCCGCATCCTCGATGCGGATGCGACCGGCGCTCTCGGCGATCGGGCTCGCCCCCTTCGGAGTGCGGGCCTCGAACAGCTCGGTCACGCGCGGCAGACCCTGGGTGATGTCGGCCGCCGAGGCCGAACCACCGGTGTGGAAGGTGCGCATGGTGAGCTGGGTGCCGGGCTCGCCGATCGACTGGGCGGCGATGATGCCGACCGCCTCGCCGAGGTCGACGCGCTGACCGGTGGCCAGCGAGCGGCCGTAGCAGGCGGCGCAGACGCCGACAGCCGACTCACACGTGAGCACCGAGCGGACCTTGATCTCGCTGACGCCCGCCGACACCAGGGTGTCGATGAGCACGTCGCCGACATCGGCACCGGCCTCGGCCACGACCTCGCCCGACGCGTTGACCGCGTCAGCGGCGAGCGTGCGCGCGAAGACCAGGTTCTCGACGTTGTCGTCGCGCACCCAAGTGCCGTCGACCTGGTGCGCGATGGTGAAGTCGAGACCCTTGCTCGTGCCGCAGTCCTCCTCGCGGATGATGACGTCCTGCGCCACGTCGACGAGTCGACGGGTCAGGTAGCCCGAGTCGGCCGTGCGCAGAGCGGTGTCGGCGAGACCCTTGCGCGCGCCGTGCGTGGCGATGAAGTACTCGGCCACCGAGAGGCCCTCGCGGTACGAGTTGATGATCGGGCGGGCGATGATCTCACCGCGCGGGTTCGACACCAGACCGCGCATGCCGGCGATGTTGCCGACCTGCAGCCAGTTTCCGCGGGCACCCGAGGTCACCATGCGGTTGATGGTGTTGTCGGCCGGGAAGTTGGCGCGCATGGCGTCGTTGACGGCCTTCGTGCCCTCGCTCCACAGCTCGACGAGCTCGCGGCGGCGCTCCTCGTCGGTCATCAGACCCTTGTCGAACTGGGTCTGGATCTTCGCGGCGCGCTTCTCGTAGTCGGCGACGATCTTCTTCTTCTCCGGCGGGCTGAGCACGTCGCTCAGAGCCACCGTGACGCCCGAGCGGGTCGCCCAGTAGAAGCCGGCGTCCTTGACCTTGTCGAGCGTCGCGGCGACGACCGTCTTGGGGTACCGCTCGGCCAGATCGTTGACGATCTGCGAGATCGTGCCCTTGTCGGCGACGGCGTCGACGAACGGGTAGTCGGCCGGCAGCTGCTCGTTGAACAGCGCGCGCCCCAGCGTGGTCTCGCGCAGCTCGCGCCCGTCGGCGAACTTCTCGCCGTAGAGGCGGATGCGCACCGTGGCGTTGAGGTGCAGCGAGCCCTGGTCCATGGCCATGATCGCCTCGGCGACCGAGGAGAACGCGCGGCCCTCACCGGTCGCGCCCTCGCGCACGGTCGTCAGGTGGTGCAGACCGATGATCATGTCCTGGGTCGGCACGGTGACCGGGCGGCCGTCGGACGGCTTGAGGATGTTGTTCGAGGCGAGCATCAGGATGCGGGCCTCGGCCTGGGCCTCCACCGACAGCGGGAGGTGCACGGCCATCTGGTCGCCGTCGAAGTCGGCGTTGAACGCCGCGCAGACGAGCGGGTGCAGCTGGATGGCCTTGCCCTCGACCAGCTGGGGCTCGAAGGCCTGGATGCCGAGACGGTGCAGGGTGGGGGCGCGGTTCAGCAGCACGGGGCGCTCGCGGATGATCTCCTCGAGCACGTCCCACACCTGCGGACGCGAACGCTCGACCATGCGCTTCGCACTCTTGATGTTCTGCGCGTGGCCCAGGTCGATGAGGCGCTTGATGACGAAGGGCTTGAACAGCTCGAGCGCCATCAGCTTCGGCAGACCGCACTGGTGAAGCTTGAGCTGAGGGCCGACGACGATGACCGAACGGCCCGAGTAGTCGACGCGCTTGCCGAGCAGGTTCTGACGGAACCGGCCCTGCTTGCCCTTGAGCATGTCGCTCAGCGACTTGAGCGCACGGTTGCCCGTACCCGTCACCGGGCGGCCGCGGCGACCGTTGTCGAACAGCGCGTCGACGGCCTCCTGGAGCATGCGCTTCTCGTTGTTGACGATGATCTCGGGAGCCCCGAGGTCGAGAAGGCGGCGCAGACGGTTGTTGCGGTTGATCACGCGGCGGTACAGGTCGTTCAGGTCGGAGGTCGCGAAGCGGCCGCCGTCGAGCTGCACCATCGGCCGGAGCTCCGGCGGAATCACCGGGACGACATCCAGCACCATCGCGGCCGGCGAGTTGCCGGTCTGCAGGAAGGAGTTGACGACCTTCAGCCGCTTGATGGCGCGGATCTTCTTCTGGCCCTTGCCGGTGGCGATCTGCTCGTGCAGCAGCTCGCTCTCGGCGGCGAGGTCGAAGGCCTCGAGGCGCTTCTTGATCGCCTCGGCGCCCATGTGCGCCTCGAAGTACAGGCCGTAGCGGTCCTGGAGCTCCTGGAAGACGGCGTCCTCCGGCTTGAGGTCGCCGACCTTGAGGGTGCGGAAGTCCTCCCACACGCGCTCGAGCTGGCCGATCTGCTCGTCGAACGACTTGCGGAGCTGAGCCATCTCCTTCTCGCCGGCGTCCTTGACCTTGCGCTTCTGGTCGGCCTTGGCGCCCTCGGCCTCGAGCTCGGCGAGCTCGGTCTCGAGCTTCTGCAGGCGGGCGGCCACGGCGCTGTCGCGCTGGCCCTCGAGGGTCTTGATCTCGAGGCGCAGCTCGTTCTCGAGCCCGGGGAGGTCGGCGTGGCGACCCTCCTCGTCGACCGAGATCACCATGTACGCGGCGAAGTAGATGACCTTCTCGAGGTCCTTCGGCGCCATGTCGAGCAGGTAGCCGAGGCGGCTCGGCACACCCTTGAAGTACCAGATGTGCGTCACGGGGGCGGCGAGCTCGATGTGGCCCATGCGCTCGCGACGAACGGAGGACTTGGTGACCTCCACGCCGCAGCGCTCGCAGACGATGCCCTTGAAGCGGACCCGCTTGTACTTGCCGCACGAGCACTCCCAGTCGCGGGAGGGCCCGAAGATCTGCT
>VFQU01000632.1_pt1 | contig 28371 bp, 25 predicted proteins | sample 3512311 | NCBI WGS metagenome assembly VFQU01 (sample SAMN10412377, study PRJNA504923) | tailings metagenome | isolation source: Relicate 3 Philex TSF3 active mining site | place: Philippines: Tuba, Benguet | collected 2017-08-29
GGTGTAGGCAAGGGAGTCGAAGGTCGTCTGCTTCATCGGCCGAACAATCTGCGGAGATGCTGCATGGTAGCTGGCTGCGGGGATAAATCAGAGCTTCCCTAGTGCGCAAGCCTTGTTCGACGCAGATGGAAGTCTTTTGGACGCGCAGTATCGGCTGACCGATCGTCTCCCCTCTCCCCTTGTGGGAGAGGGGCAGGGGGAGAGGGGTAGCTATCTCGCGGCACGCTTTCTTCCCCTCTCCCCAACCCCTCTCCCACAAGGGGAGAGGGGCTCAAGCGCGCAGTACGCGGAGCCCTACGAATCCCCAATCCCCAATCCCGGCATTCAACTCAATCGACTTCGAGCTCCAGCGTCTCCTTGACCTCCTCCATCACGGCGTAGCTGCGTGAGCCGGAGACATGCGGCAGGGTCAGCAGGGTTTCGCCGAGCAGGCGGCGGTAGGCGGCCATGTCCGGCACGCGAGCCTTGATCAGATAGTCGAAGTCGCCGGACACCAGGTGGCATTCCAGCACCTGCGGCAGCACCACCACCGCGCGCTTGAACTCCTCGAACACGTCCATCGCCGTGCGCAGCAGGCGGATCTCGACGAAGACCAGCAGGCCGGCGCCCATCCGGCCGGGGTCCAGCCGGGCGTGGTAGCCGCGGATGTAGCCTTCGTCCTCCAGCTTCTTGACCCGCTCAAGGCAGGGTGTGGGCGACAGGCCGACGCGCTTGGCCAGCTCGACATTGGCCAGCCGGCCGTCGCGCTGGAGCTCGCGCAGGATTCGGCGGTCGATCTTATCCAGTTGATTGACAACAACTTTCTTCTGCTTCACGGAGATCCTGCTGCGAAGTCACGCTTGCGCCGACGATTCGGCGGTCTATCCTCAATCTACAGCAGGAAACTCTGACAATCCGCGCCTAGACTTCGCGGCTGTTTTGCCTTGGACGCTTCGGGCAGCGGATCTGCTCTGTTGCGGTGCGTCATGGCAGGGCATTCCCTTCCTCCACCGCATCGAGGTCGCAGCCATGCTGATCGGCGTTCCCAAGGAAATCAAAAACCACGAGTACCGCGTCGGCATGGTCCCGGCCTCGGTGCGTGAACTGGTCCAGCACGGCCACCAGGTCGTCATCGAGACGAACGCCGGCGCCGGCATCGGTTGCTCGGACGCCGACTACATCGCCGCTGGCGCGACGGTGCTCGGCACGGCCGACGAGGTGTTCGCGAAGGCCGAGATGATCGTCAAGGTCAAGGAGCCGCAGGCCGTCGAGCGCGCTCGCCTGCGCGAGGGCCAGGTGCTGTTCACCTACCTGCATCTCGCGCCGGACTGGCCGCAGACCGAAGAGCTGATCAAGTCCAAGGCCACCTGCATCGCCTACGAAACCGTCACCGCCGCCAACGGCAGCCTGCCGCTGCTGGCGCCGATGTCGGAAGTGGCCGGCCGCATGTCGATCCAGGCCGGCGCCACCGCCCTGCAGAAGGCCAACGGCGGCCGCGGCATGCTGCTCGGCGGCGTGCCGGGCGTGGAGCCGGCCAAGGTCGTCATCCTCGGCGGCGGCGTGGTGGGTGCGAACGCCGCGCTGATGGCTGTGGGTCTGGGCGCGCAGGTGGTGATCCTCGACCGCAACGTCGATGTGCTGCGTCGCCTGGTGGCCCAGTTCGGCACCCGCGTCGAGACCGTCTTCTCCAGCGCCGACGCGGTCGAGCGCCACGTGCTGACGGCGGACCTCGTGATCGGCGGCGTGCTGATCCCGGGTGCCGCGGCGCCCAAGCTGGTCACCGCCGACATGGTCCGCCGCATGAAGCCGGGCGCGGCCGTGGTCGACGTCGCCATCGACCAGGGCGGCTGCTTCGAGACCGCGCACGCCACCACCCACGCCGACCCGACCTACATCGTCGACGAAGTGGTGCATTACTGCGTCGCGAACATGCCGGGTGCGGTGCCGCGCACCAGCACCTTCGCCCTGAACAACGCGACCCTGCCCTTCATCCTTGAGCTGGCCAACAAGGGCGCCAAGCGCGCCATGGCCGAGAACGTGCACCTGCTGCGCGGCTTGAACGTACATGCCGGCCACGTCACCTACCAGCCGGTGGCGGAAGGCTTCAATCTGGCCTACGTGCCGGCAGAGAAGGCCCTGGGCCTGTAAGCCGCGTTCCCAGGCCGGCGCGCCCGCGTCATCCTGAGCGCGCGCCGATCCATCGCAGCCCCCGCGATACGCAGACAGCCCGGCCTTGCCGGGCTGTCTGCGTTTGAGGGCCCGGTCTCATCCAAGTCGGGGCTGCACCGTGGCCAGAAAGTCGGCGAAGGCCTGCTGGGTGTCGGCGCGCGCGTAGAGCGTCGACGCCCGTTCGCGCAGCTTCGCGCGCAGTCGTTCGCGCAGCTCAGCGTCACCACCCAAGCGCTCCGCGACCCGCACCATGTCGGCGGCGTCGCGGGCGATCAGCTCCGGGGTGTCGAGCCACTTCAGAAGGGCGGCGGTCTGCCGCGAGCGCATGGTCGGGCCCTCGACGGCGACGATCGGCAGGCCCTGCGGCAGCAGGTCGAGCGCGCTCATCCCTCCGGACCAGCCGAGCGTGTCGAGCCCGAAGTCGCAGGCCGCGGCCAGCGCCTGGAAACGTTCCAGCGGCATGAGTGCATGCGTCAGCACGCGAGTGTCCATGTCCACGCCCTCGCGCTCGAAGGCCGGGCGCATGCGCGCGCGCAGATCGGCGACATGCTCCGCGCCGACCAGCGGGGTCAGGTGCAGGCGGGCCTGCGGCAGGGCGCGCAGGATCCGCGCGAACACCGCGTCCTGCGCCGGCAACAGCTTGAAGGCCGCCTGCGCGCAAAGGATCTCGAGGGTGCCCGGCGCTTCGCGCCGCAGGCCCTCCGGCGCCTCGCCGGGCGTGCGCGGCGGCGCCGGCGCCAGACCGTGGCCGAGGCCCGGCAGGCGCACCAGCGCCTCGTGGTAGTGCTCGGCCGCATCGCGAGGCTCCAGCGCATCCGGCACCAGGGCGTAGTCGATCGTCGGCAGGCCGGTCGTCACCGGATGCCCCCACAGGCAGGCCTGCACGGGGGCGAGACGCAAGGCCGCGAGGCCCTGGTGCATGGGGTGCATGCCGATCTCGGGGTAGACGATCACGTCGGGTTCGAGCGCGGCGAGCAGGGCCCGCCACTGCGGCGCGGGCCGCGGCCCGGCGTGGCGCGTGCCGGCCGCCTGCAGGCGCGCCTGCCACTCCGCGCCACCCGGTTCGAGGTCGAGGAAATGGAGCTCGAAGCGTCCGCGGTCCAGGCCCTCGAACAACGGCAGGAACAGCCGCGCCACGGTGTGCTCGCGGAAGTGCGCGCTGACCACGGCGATGCGGCGCCGGCCCTGGCGTGGCGCCCGCGGCGGCAGGCCACGGTCGAGTGCGGCCATCATCCGCGCGATGAGCCGCCCGTAGCGCCGCATCTCCGGCACCGCGTCCTCGATGTAGTGCAGGTAAAAGGGCGTGGAGCTGCCCACGCAGCCCCAGATCTGGGCGGCCATGCCCGGGCGGCGGAAATCCTGCGACTCGAACCAGCGCAGGCCCTCGCGCCAGCGCTCGATGTAGGCCCGCTGCTCGGCCTCGCTGGCAGGGCTGGGGTCCAGCGGGTACTGGAAGTCGAGCCAGCGCGCGGCGAGGAAGCCAGGGTCGCGCTGGCGCGCCACGTCAAGCGCGGCGTGACCCTCGCGGAAGCGATAGCCGGCGAAGCATTCGAGGGCCCAGTCCATGGCCGAGAACAGGTCGCCGACCGCCTCGGACCGCGCGCGGGCGGCCTCGCGCCGCATCCGCGTGCCCTGCGCCTCACTCTGGCACAGGCGGGCATAGGCCTGGACGGTGTCTTCGGCGGACAGGGCAGGGGGCACGGAGATCGGTTGTGACATGGGCGAATTTCAGGGCTCAAACCCCGGCACGGTATCATCGGCGGCCTCCCTCCCAGCGCCGGTGACCGCCCCATGTTCGCGTCCTCCATGAAGATCGAAGGCTATGACCCCGAACTCGCCGCGGCCATGGCGGCCGAGCGCCAGCGCCAGGAGGACCACGTCGAACTGATCGCGTCGGAGAACTACGCCAGCCCGCGCGTGCTGGAGGCGCAGGGCAGCGTGCTGACCAACAAGTACGCCGAGGGCTATCCGGGCAAGCGCTACTACGGCGGCTGCGAGCACGTGGACGTGGCCGAGAAGCTGGCCATCGAGCGCTGCAAACAGCTGTTCGGCGCCGACTACGCCAACGTGCAGCCGCACTCCGGCAGCCAGGCCAACCAGGGCGTGTTCCTCGCCCTGCTGCAGCCGGGCGACACCATTCTCGGCATGAGCCTCGCCCACGGCGGCCATCTCACCCACGGCGCCAAGGTCAATGCCTCGGGCAAGCTGTTCAACGCCGTGCAGTACGGCGTCAACGAGCACGGCCTGATCGACATGGACGAGGTCGAGAAGCTCGCCGTCGAGCACAAGCCGAAGATGATCATCGCCGGCTTCTCGGCCTACTCGCAGGTGATGGACTGGACACGCTTCCGCGCCATCGCCGACCAGGTCGGCGCGTACCTGTTCGTCGACATGGCCCACATCGCCGGTCTCGTCGCCGCGGGCGTGTATCCGAACCCGCTGCCGCATGCGCACGTGGTCACCAGCACCACCCACAAGACCCTGCGCGGCCCGCGCGGCGGGATCATCGTGTTCAGCCGCGAAGGCGCCGGCGACAAGGCCGAGGAGCTGGAGAAGAAGCTGCAGAGCATCGTCTTCCCCGGCATCCAGGGCGGCCCGCTGATGCACGTCATCGCCGCCAAGGCGGTGGCTTTCAAGGAAGCGCTGGAGCCCGAGTTCAAGGCCTACCAGCAGCAGGTGGTGAAGAACGCGCAGGCAATGGCGAAAACGCTGATCGCCCGCGGCTACAAGATCGTGTCGGGTGGCACCGAGAACCACCTGATGCTGATCGACCTGATCGGCCGCGAGGTCAGCGGCAAGGACGCCGAAGCCGCCCTCGGCAAGGCGCACATCACGGTCAACAAGAACTCGGTGCCGAACGACCCGCGCTCGCCCTTCGTCACCTCCGGCCTGCGCATCGGCACCCCCGCCGTCACCACCCGCGGCTACACCGAAGCTGACTGCGTCGAGCTCGCCAACCTGATCGCCGACGTGCTGGACGCCCCGGCCGACGAGGCCGTGCTGGCGCGCGTGCGAGAGGCGGTAAGCGCGCAGTGCCGGAAGTATCGGGTGTATCAGTGAGGCCGGGATTCGGGATTCGGGATTCGGGATTCGCTAGAGCCGGGTGTGGCAAAGGGCGAGGGTCCTCCATGCCGGTCGGTGAAGCCACTGCATTTCGAGCCAAGCTTGGAGCGCTGCGATCCAGCTCCCCTCAGTCCGCTCTTGCGAATCCCGAATCCCGAATCCCAAATCCCGGGCCGGCCCACACGCTCGACAAGAACCTAACCCAAGATCGCCGGCCCTGATGCGCTGCCCCTTCTGCCAGCACGAGGACAGCCGGGTCGTCGACAGTCGCGTCAGCGAGGACGGCGGCAGCATCCGTCGCCGGCGCGAGTGTCCGGCCTGCGGCGAGCGCTTCTCGACGCTGGAGACGGTGGAGATCAAGCTGCCGGCGATCGTCAAGAGCGATGGCCGGCGCGAGGCGTTTGATGAGCGCAAGCTGCGCGGTAGCTTGGGCAAGGCCCTGCAAAAGCGGCCGGTGTCCGAGGCGCAGATCGATGAGGCGGTGCGCGGGCTGGTGCGCCAGCTGCGGCTCTCTGCCGAGCGCGAGCTCCCCTCGCGCCAGTTGGGCGAATGGGTGATGGAGGCCCTGCGCGAGCTCGACCAGGTGGCCTATGTGCGTTTCGCCTCGGTCTACCGTCGCTTCGAGGACGTGCAGGCGTTCCGCGAGGAGATCGAGAAGCTCGAGCGCGAGCTGCCCGGTCTCGACAAGGTGCAGCTGCCACTGCTGCAGGACCTGCCGCCCACGCCCACGCGAGGTCGCAAATGAGCGAGAGCCCGCTGACGCCGCAGCCGGTCGAGCCGGCGCCGCCCTACCGCATCACCTGGCTGTCGGCGCACCGTGATCTGGTGCCGACGCTGGCCGCTTGGCACTACGACGCCTTCCGCCACTACGTGCCCAACTGGAGCGTGGCGGCGGCCGCGGCTGAACTCGCCACCCACCGCCTGCATGAGTTGCCCTGCACCCTGGTGGCGGTCAGCGAAGCGGGCGAGGCCCTGGGCTCGGTCAGCCTGCTCGAGGAGGACCCGCCCGGCGGCCCCGAGCACGCGCCCTGGCTGGCCAGTTTCTACGTCCGCCCCGACCTGCGTGGCCGCGGCATCGGCCGGGCGCTGATGCAGCGCGCCAGCAGCGAGGCCTTCGACATGGGGCACGCCTACCTGCACCTGTGGACCCGCGACCAGGCGCCGTACTACGAGCACCACGGCTGGGAGCGCGTCGGCGTGGTGCGGCTGCCGGTCGGGCCGGCGATCCTGATGCGCACGCGCACCCATCCCAATGCGCCGGAGCCCGAGGCGCCCGCCGAGGATGCGGCGCCCTGAGCGCGGGCATGCGGCTCAACCCGGCCCACAGGGGCGACACGCCATCGCCCAGCCTCGCCGCGGCTCGAGTCCAGAGTTTTTCCTTGCCGTTCTTGCGGTCGGATCGCGACCCTTCCAGCCCCGTAGAGACGCCGCATGCCTCCGCCTCCGTGGATGCTTCGGCCTCCAGACGACTTCAGGCCCACCGGCTGTGAATCCCCAATCCCCAATCTCCAATCCCCGCTTCTCACCCGTCGACCACGCCCACATGGCGCGCGCCCTGCGGCTGGCCGCGCGCGGGCTGTTCACCACCCAGCCGAACCCGCGGGTCGGCTGCGTGATCGCGCGCGGCGATGAGGTGCTGGGCGAGGGCTGGCACGTCCGCGCCGGCGGTCCGCATGCCGAGGTGCATGCCCTGCGCGCCGCTGGTGAGGCCGCGCGCGGTGCCACGGCCTACGTCACCCTGGAGCCCTGTGGCCTGCACGGCCGCACGCCGCCCTGCGCGGATGCGCTGATCGCCGCCGGCGTCGCGCGGGTGGTGATCGCCTGCGAGGACGCCTTCCAGCGCGAGGGCGGGGCGGTCGAGCGCATGCGCGCGGCCGGCATCGAAGTGGTCTCGGGGCTGATGCGCGAGGACGCGCGCGAGCTGAACCTCGGCTTCTTCAGCCGGGTCGAGCGCGGACGGCCCTTCCTGCGGCTCAAGCTCGCGGCCAGCCTGGACGGACGCATCGCCCTGGCTTCGGGCGAGTCGAAGTGGATCACCGGCGAGGCCGCGCGCGCCGACGTGCAGCGCTGGCGCGCCCGCGCCTCGGCCATCCTCACCGGCAGCGGCACTGCGCTGGCGGACGATCCCAAACTCACCGTGCGTCTCGCCGACGCCGACTTCGTGCCGCCGCTACGCGTGCTGCTGGACCGCGAGCTGCGCCTGCCGCGCTCGGTGCATCTGCTGGCCGACGGCGCCGCACCGACCCTGGTGTTTCACGCCGACCGCATCGCCGCGCCCGCAGACTTTCGCCCGCAGGTGGCGCATGTCGGCGTGGCCGCAGGCGACCACGGGCTGGATCTTGAAGCGGTGCTGGCCGAACTTGCGCGGCGCGGCATCAACGAGCTGCTGGTGGAATGCGGGCCCCGACTCGCCGGTGCGCTGATACGCGGTGGCTGGCTCGACGAGCTGCTGCTCTACCAGGCGCCGATGCTGCTGGGCGGCGATGCGCAGCCGATGCTGGATGCATTGGGCCTGCAGCGACTCGATCAGCACGCCCGCTGGCGGGTGATCGAACGCCGGCAGGTCGGCGACGACCAGTGCCTGCGGCTGCGGCCTGCGTGAAATCACCCATCGCATAGGGTGGGCCCTGGCCCACCGTGGCTTGGACCCGCACGGTGTACCTGCTTCGCGCCTGCCGTCCCACCGCAGCAAACCCCAGAGGAGCGTTGAGCTCCGGTGGGACAGGGCCCACCCTAGGCGAGTCACACGGTTCGGCAGCATGCGCGAGTAAGCATCGAAGTGTTTCAAAGCTGATGCCGCATCCCCGGCCCTCGCGCATCGCGCTCGGGCGTTCGTCGGCTGGCGCGGCGGTGCTGCGCCAGCCAGCCTCCTCACCCCAATCCCGGCTCTTGACCATGTTCACTGGAATCATCGAATCCGTCGGCCGCATCCGCGCGCTGGAACCCGTGGGCGGCGACGTGCGCCTGCACATCGATACCGGCACGCTCGACATGCGTGACGTGGTGCTGGGCGAGAGCATCGCGGTCAGCGGCGTCTGCCTGACCGTGATCGCCTTCGATGCCGCGAGCTTCGCGGCGGACGTCTCCAACGAGACGCTCTCGCGCACCACGCTCGGTGGGCTCACGCCCGGCTCGGCGGTCAACCTGGAGCGCGCCATGCGCGCCGATGGGCGCTTCGGCGGGCACATGGTCTCCGGCCATGTCGATGGCGTCGGCGAGGTGGTGGCGGTCAGCGAGGACGCCCGCTCGCAGCGCTGGCGCTTCCGCGTGCCGCAGGGCCTCGCGCGCTACATCGCCGAGAAGGGCTCGATCTGCATCGAGGGCACCAGCCTCACGGTCAACACCGTCGAAGGCGCCGAGTTCGAGGTCAACCTCGTGCCCCACACCGTCGCCCACACCAACTTCGGCGCGCTCGGCGCCGGCGCGCGGGTGAACATCGAGGTGGACCTGGTGGCGCGGTATCTTGAGCGGCTGGGTTTGAGCCGGGAATCGGAAGCCGGGAATCGGGAATCGTCAGAAGCTGGCAACTGAGACTGACGAACGCCCAGGCCGTGCGCCCGAACAGTTGCTCGCATCCCGCCATTTTCGGCCACCGCCATCGGCCAGCCCAAGCTCGCAAGCTCCGGTCCTGCCGCACCCCGCTCCAACGATTCCCCATTCCCGATTCCCAATTCCCGGCCCCCCAATGCCCTTCTCCCCCATCCCCGAAATCCTCGAAGAAATCCGCGCCGGTCGCATGGTCGTCATCGTCGATGACGAGGACCGTGAGAACGAGGGTGACCTGATCATGGCGGCCGAGCTGGTGCGGCCGCAGGACATCAACTTCATGGTCACCCACGCGCGCGGCCTGGTCTGCCTGTCGCTGACCCGCGAGCGCTGCCAGCAGCTGTCGCTGCCGCCGATGGTGGTCGACAACAACTCGCCCTACCGCACCAACTTCACGGTGTCGATCGAGGCCGCCGAGGGCGTGACCACCGGCATCTCGGCCTACGACCGCGCCCACACCATCCGCACCGCGGTCAAACCCGATGCCCGCGCCGCCGACCTGCGCCAGCCCGGCCACATCTTTCCGCTCACCGCCCAACCCGGCGGCGTGCTGAGCCGTACCGGCCATACCGAAGCCGCCTCCGACCTGCCGCGCTTGGCCGGCCTGGAGCCCGCCGGTGTGCTGGTCGAGATCCTGAACCCCGATGGCAGCATGGCGCGGCGGCCGGACCTTGAGGTGTTCGCCCGCGAGCACGGTCTCAAGATGGGCTCAATCGAGGACCTGGTGGCCTATCGCCTGGCCAACGAGCACACGGTCGAGCGCATCGACAGCCGCCCGATCGAGACCCGCTTCGGCGGTTTCACCCTGCACACGTACCGCGACCGGCTCAGCCCGGAGCTGCATTTCGCGCTCGTGCGCGGCGAGATCCGCGCCGAGCAGCCGACCCTGGTGCGCGTGCACGTCAAGAACCCGCTGGCCGACGTGCTGCACTGGCAGCGCCCGGACTTCGGCGTGCCCGTGCTCGATGCCCTGCAGGCCATCGACGCCGCCGGCGCCGGCGTGCTGGTGGTGCTGACCGAGCCCCAGTCGGCCGAGCAGCTGCTGGCGCGGATCACCGGCGACACCCCGCAGCCCGGCCAGGGCGATGCCGGCCCCGCCGGCGCCCGCGCCGGCCAGTGGCGCCGCAACGGCGCCGGCTCGCAGATTCTCGCCGACCTCGGCGCCGGCAAGCTGCGCGTGCTCGGCACCCCGCGCCGTCAGATCGGCCTCGGCGGGTTCGGGCTGGAAGTCGTGGAGTATGTGTAAGAGCCGGGAATTGGGAATCGGGAATGGGGAATCGTTGATGCGGAGCGAGGCGGGCATGCCGCTTGCGCGGCTTCTCCGCGCCTCAACCCCTGATTCTTGGCGTCCGGGCTGTCAGCGATTCGCCATTGCCGATTCCCGATTCCCGCCCCAAAGCAGCTAAACTCCCGTCCCCCCAAGAGAATTTGAAGCCCATGGCGCATTACGAAGGCGACCTGCGGGTGGTGCCGGGCGCGCGGTTCGCGGTGCTGGCCAGCCGCTGGAACCCGCGCATCACCGACACCCTGGTCGACGGCGCGCGGCGCACCCTCGCTGGCAACGGTGTCGATGCCGCCGACATTGACGTGATCCGCGTGCCCGGCGCCTGGGAGCTGCCGCTGGCCGCGCGCGAGCTCGCGCTTGCGGGGCGGCATGCGGCGCTGATCGCGCTGGGCTGCGTGGTGCGCGGCGACACCCGCCACTACGAGCACGTCGCCGACCTGTGCGCCGAGGGCCTCGCCCGGGTGGCGCTGGATTCCGGCATTCCGGTGGCGAATGGCGTGCTCGCCGTCGAGCGCCTGGAAGACGCCGAGAACCGCGCCGGCGGCAGCCACGGCAACAAGGGCGAGGAGGCCGCCTTGGCCGCCTTGGAAATGGCCAGCCTGATCACCGCCCTGCGCGGCCAGGACGACTGAGCCCACGCGCTGGCTCGCCAGCGATCCCATCAACAGGGCAGGGCCACGTACCCTGCCCGCGGAGCCGAACATGAAGCACACCCGTCCCGATGGCATTGATCCCGCCGCCCGTTCGCGCGCCCGCCGACGCGCCCTGCAGGCGGTCTATGCCTGGCAGCTGTCCGGTTCCAGCATGAACAAGGTGCTGGAGCAGTTCCGCGATGAGCAGGACATGGAGATCGCCGACCTCGAGTATTTCGAGGACCTGCTGCGCGGGCTGGAGGCCCATCTGGCCCAGGTCGACGAGGCGCTCGCGCCCTTCATCGATCGCCCGCTGGAGCAGGTCGATCCGATCGAGCGCGGCGTGCTGCGCCTAGCCGTCTACGAACTGCTGCATCGGCTCGACGTGCCCTACCGGGTGATCATCAATGAGGCCATCGAGATCGCCAAGCGCTTCGGCTCCGAGCACGGCCACACCTACATCAACGGCGTGCTCGATCGCGGCGCGCAGAGCTGGCGCGCGGCCGAGGCCCGCGGCGGCACGCGGCGCGGCTGAGCGCACGCGCATCGCCGTGGGCGCCGGCGAGTTCGACCTGATCGCGCGCATCGCCGCGCGCAGCCGCAGCCGCCCCGATGTGCTGCTCGGCATCGGTGACGATGCCGCGCTCTTGGCCTCGCCGCCGCTCGGCGAAGCGCTGTGCGTCTGCGTCGACACCCTGAATGCCGGCGTGCATTTCCCGCTGGAGACCGCGCCCTTCGACATCGGCTGGAAGGCGCTGGCGGTGAACCTGAGCGATCTCGCCGCGATGGGTGCCAGGCCGCGCTGGGCCACGCTGGCGCTCAGCCTGCCGGACTCGGATCCGGCCTTCGTCGATGCCCTGATCGAGGGCCTGCTCTCTCTGGCCGCGCATCACGAGGTCGCCCTGGTCGGTGGCGATACGACCCGCGGCCCCCTGAGCCTCTCCGTGCAGGCGATCGGCAGCGTGGCGCCTGCGCGCGCGCTGCGTCGCGATGGCGCGCGGGCAGGTGATGCGCTCTACGTCAGCGGCACGCTCGGCGATGCGGCGGCGGGCCTGGCGCTGGTGCAGGGGCGGCTTGCCGTCGCCGACCCCGGGAGCGCCGCCTCCCTCCGCACCCGTCTCGACCGGCCGACGCCGCGTGTCGCGCTCGGGCTTGAACTCGCGGGCGTCGCCCGCGCCGGCATCGATGTCAGCGACGGCCTGCTGGCGGATCTCGGCCATGTGCTCGAAGCCAGCTGCGTGGGTGCGGTGATCGATCTGGATGCGCTTCCGACCTCGACTGCGCTGCGCTCCTTGCTGCCGCGGGCCGAACAGCGCTGGCCCCTGCAGCTGGCCGGCGGCGATGACTATGAGTTGGTGGTCAGCGGTGATGCCGAGCACATCGAAGCGCTGCCGGCCTTCGTCCGCGGCGAACTCACCCGCATCGGGCGCATCACCGTGCAGACGGGCATCGCCTTCGTGCTCGCCGGCGAATCCTGCGACTACGCACCGCCGACGCGCGGCTACCAGCACTTCGCCTGAGCCCAGCGGCTGCGCCGTGCCGGCCCGCTGCGCGCACGCCGCCGGCATACTTGCGCGCATGAAGCGCAACCGTCCTCCGCTCGCCCTCCTCAAACACCCCTACGGCTGGCTCGCCAGCGGCTTCGGCTCGGGCTTCTCGCCGATCGCACCCGGCACGGTCGGCAGCGCGACTGCATTGATCCCCTGGCTGTGGCTGCGCGAGCTGCCGGCCGTCGGGTACCTCGCGATCACGCTCGCTTTCTTCGCGCTCGGCGTGCTCGCGGCCGAATGGGTGATCCGCACGATCCACACGGACGACCCCGGCGTGGTGGTGGCCGACGAGTGGGTGGGCCAGTGGCTGGCGCTGTTCCTGGCTCCCGCGGGCTGGGCGTGGATGCTGCTCGGCTTCGCCCTGTTCCGCCTGTTCGACGTCTGGAAGCCGTGGCCGGTGCGCTGGGCCGATCGGCGCCTGCACGGCGGCTTCGGCGCGATGCTGGATGACTTGCTCGCAGGCGCGTACGCCTTCCTCGCCCTGCAGGCTCTGGTGCTGCTCAACGCCCGCTTCGGCCTGTTGCCCGCATGAGCGACCTGCCCGCGGGCCTGCTGCGCGGTGACGACGGTCTGGTGCGCTGCGCCTGGCAACAGAACCTGCCCGACTACGCCCACTACCACGACCATGAATGGGGGCGGCCGGTCCGCGATGACCTGCGCCTGTTCGAGAAGCTCTGCCTCGAGGGCTTCCAGTCGGGCCTGAGCTGGCTGACCATCCTGCGCAAGCGCGAGAACTTCCGCGCGGCCTTCGCCGGCTTCGACCCACAGCGGGTGGCGCGCTTCGATGGCAACGACATTGAACGTCTGCTGGGCGATGCCGGCATCGTCCGCCATCGCGGCAAGATCGAGGCGGCCATTCACAATGCGACGCGGGCGCTGGAGATCCAGCGCGAGTTCGGCAGCTTCGCGGACTACGTCTGGGGCTTCCAGCCGCCGGCCTCCGAGCGGCCGCCGCGCCATGACTGGGACAGCCTGCGTGCGCTGGCGCAGACGCCGAGTTCGAAAGCCCTGTCCAAGGATCTGCGGAAGCGCGGCTTCAAGTTCGTCGGCCCCACCACCTGCTACGCCTTCATGCAGGCGATGGGGCTGGTCAACGATCACGTCGAAGGTTGCACCTTCCGCTGAAACCTGCGGCCCTCCCTGGCCCCGAAGCGAACCGGCTCAGGGCAGTTCGCTGCCGCTGTAGCGCTGGGGCTCCGCACCCTCAACGCGACCGATGCGCGCGCTCTCGTGCACGAACAGCTCGACCTCGCGCTTGAACACCAGGGCGCCAACGACTTCCGAGTTCGGGCCGATCACGATCTTCGGCAGGCGGGTGTTGCCGCCCCAGTTGAACCAGCCGGTGCTGGGCTTCTCGATGATGATGCCGCCGGCGATGCGGCTGCCGTCGAGCAGGGTGATGTCGCCGTTGACGGTTTCGACATCGCCGCCGATCGTCGCGGCTTCGAGGCGGATCGCGCCGTTGACGGTCTCGACGTCGCGCTGCACGGAGGCACCGCGATCGAGACGGATGCTGCCGTTGACGGTCTCGGCCGAGCCGGCCTGCGAGGCGGCGCCGAGGCTGATCGAGCCGTTGACGGTCTCCACGCTCTCGGCGCGGGCGCCCTCGTTCAGGCTGATGCTGCCGTTGACCGTCTCGACGCTCTCCGCCTGCACCTGCGTGGCCAGGGTGATGCTGCCGTTGACGGTTTCGAGGCTGTCATAGGCCTGGCCCTGCTCGGTGCGGATCGAGCCGTTGACCTTGTCGATGCTGGTGAGACGCTCGGCGGCGGCGCTGCCGGCGAAGGCGATCAGGACGAGGAGGGGAAGAAGAGTCTTGCGCATCGGTGCTGCTCCCTGCGGATAGGCCACGCTCTGCGGTGGCGGCAGGCCAACGGATGCCGGTCCGTCGCAAAGGGTTTACACGCGCCGATGGCGAAACAGCCGCTTGGCTAGAATGCCGGTCTTGCCTGTCTGCCCCGGAGCCCGACCGTGTCCCGACCCAAGCCCGTCATGCTGCTGATCCTCGATGGCTGGGGCCATCGCGAGGAGCGCGAGGACAACGCCATCGCCCAGGCCAAGGCCCCGCACTGGCATGCCCTGCTGGCGAGCTGCCCGCACACCCTGATCGAGACTTCGGGCAGGCACGTCGGCCTGCCGGACGGGCAGATGGGTAATTCCGAGGTCGGCCACATGAACCTCGGTGCCGGCCGCATCGTCTACCAGGACCTGACCCGCATCGACCACGCCATCGAGACCGGCGAGTTCTTCGAGAACCCGGGCCTCACCGGCGCCTGTGCCGCGGTCAAGGCCAGCGGCGGCACCCTGCACGTGTTCGGCCTGCTCTCGCCGGGCGGCGTGCACAGCCACGAGGACCATATCCACGCTTTCCTCGACCTGGCCCAGCGCCAGGGCGTGGCGCGGCTCGCGGTGCACGCCTTCCTCGACGGCCGCGACACCCCGCCGCGCTCGGCGCGGCCGAGCCTGGAAAGGCTTGACGCGCGCTGCGCCACGCTGGGCTACCGCATCGGCTCGGTCAGCGGCCGCTACTACGCGATGGACCGCGACAAGCGCTGGGATCGCGTCGAGCGCGCCTATGCCGCGATCGTCGAGGCCAGTGCCGAGCATCGCGCGACCACCGGCGTAGCGGCGCTGGACGCGGCCTACGCGCGCGACGAGAACGACGAGTTCGTGCTGCCGACGGTGATCGAGGGCGCGGCTCCCATGGCCGATGGCGATGCGGTGGTGTTCATGAACTTCCGCGCCGACCGTGCGCGCGAACTCACCGCCGCCTTCGTGCAGCCGGGCTTCGACGGCTTCGCCGCGCGGCGCCCGCAGCTGGCGCGCTTCGTCTGCCTGACCGAGTACGACGCCAAGCTGCCGGCCACCTTGGCCTACCCGCCCGAGACCCTGCACAACACCCTGCCGCAGGTGCTGGCCGCGCATGGCTTGAGCCAGCTGCGCATCGCCGAGACCGAGAAGTACGCCCACGTCACCTTCTTCTTCAGCGGCGGCGTCGAGGCCGAGCAGCCCGGCGAGTCGCGGGTGCTGATCCCTTCGCCCAAGGTCGCCACCTACGACCTGAAGCCCGAGATGAGCTGCCCCGAAGTCACTGCCGCCCTGGTCGAAGACATCCGCGCCCAGCGGCACGACGTTATCGTCTGCAACATCGCCAACCCCGACATGGTCGGCCACACCGGCGTGCTGGAAGCCGCGATCGCCGCGGTCGAGGCCGTCGACACGGCGATCGGTGAGATCACCGCGGCCCTGCGCGAGGTCGGCGGCGAGCTGATCCTCACCGCCGACCACGGCAACCTCGAGAAGATGCGCGACGTCGACACCGGCCAGCCGCATACCGCGCACACGGTCGGCCCGGTGCCGCTGGTCTATCTGGGGCGACCTGCGCGGCTGAAGTCCGGCGGCGCCCTGCGCGACGTTGCGCCGACCCTGCTGCATTTGCTCGGCCTGCCCAAGCCCGCCGAGATGACGGGGCAGTCGCTGGTCGAGTTCGTGTGATCCAGCGCCTCGGCGGCCTCGTGCTGGCCCTGCTGTGGTTCGGCATGGTGCTGGGCCTGTCAGGCGCCGGCGCCGCGCAGGCCCAGCCCAGCGACCCCGAAGCCGAGCGCGCCGCGCAGGCGCGGCTGGAGGCCGTGCGCGCCGAGCTGCGCGAGGTGGCCGCGGTGCAGGCGCGGCTGGCCGCAGAGCGCGACGCCGCCTCCGTGCAGGTCCGCGAGGTCGACCAGGCCATTGGCGAGCAGCTGAAGGCGCAGGCCGGCTTGGAGGCCGAAGTGGCCGCCCAGCGCCAGCGTTTCGAGACGCTGGAGGCCGAGCGGCAGACGGTCGCCGCGGGGCTGGAGCGACAGCGCGCGGCCTTGGGCGCGCTGATCCGCGCCGCCCACGTGCAGGGCGGGCAGGCGCCGCTGCGCCTGCTGCTGTCGCAGGATCGCCTGCGCGACGCCAGCCGCGCGCTGGCTTATCACCGCTACGTGCAGGCGGCCCAGGTCGGGCGCATCCGTGGCCTGCTGGAGGAACTGGCGGAGCTGGCGCGGGTGACCGCCGAGGTCGAGGCCCAGCGCGCCGCGCTGGACGCTGCACTGGCCCGCGAGCTGGAGGCCCTGGCTGCGCTGGAGTCGCAGCGCGCGGATCGCCAGGCCCTGCTGGAAGTGCTGGCCGGCCAGCAGCTGGCGCAGGCGCAGCGTGTCGCCGAGCTCAAGCGCGACGAGCGCGCCCTGCTCGACCTGATCGAATCCCTGCGCGACATCTTTGCCGACATCCCGGACGAGTTGGACGGCGACCAGCCCTTCGCCCAGCGCCGCGGCCGCCTGCCCATGCCGGTGCCGGGCAAGGTGCTCACGGCGTTTGCCGGCGCGCTGCCCGACGGCCGCCGCAGCGAGGGCTGGCTGATCGAAGCCGCACCCGGCGAGACCGTGCGCGCGGTGGCGCCGGGGCGGGTGGCCTTCGCCGACTGGATGAAGGGCTACGGGCTGCTGCTCATCCTCGACCATGGCGAGGGCTTCCTCAGCCTGTACGCCCACAACGACGGCCTGCTGCGCGAGGTCGGCGACTGGGTCAAGGGCGGCGAGTCGCTGGCCCAGGCCGGCAGCTCGGGCGGGCAGGGCCGCAGCGCGCTGTACTTCGAACTGCGCCGGCAGAGCCAGCCGCTCGACCCGCGCCTCTGGCTGCGACGTTGAGGATCGCGCGGCATCGATGGGGCTCGCCGCGAGCGCGGCGCCCTATACTGCCGCGCATGAACATCACGCCTCGCCTTCGCCTGTCGCTGCTCGTTTCCAGCCTCCTGCTCGCCTCCAGCGCGCCCCTGCTGGCGCAGGAGACGGGCGATCCCGCTCCCGTCGAGGACACGCCGGCCGTGGTGCCTGAGACCGAGCGCGTCAGCCTCGACGAGGTGCGCCGCTTCGTCTCGGTGTTCCGCGCGGTGCAGCAGGCCTATGTCGACCAGGTGCCCGACCAGCAGCTGATGCAGTCGGCGATCCGCGGCCTGCTGACCGACCTCGATCCGCACAGCGCGTATCTGGATGCGCGCGCCACGCAGGCGATGAACGAAACCGCCACCGGCGCCTATGGCGGATTGGGGCTGGAGATCCTGCAGCGCCCCGACCGCAGCCTGGTGGTGATCGCGCCAATGGACGACACCCCCGCCGCGCGCGCCGGCATCCAGCCGGGCGACATCATCATCGAGCTCGATGGCGCGCCGATCAGCGCCGACAGCGTGGACGCCGCGGTCGAGGCCATGCGCGGCGAGCCCGGCACCACCATCGTGCTGACCGTGCTGCGCGAGGGCGAGAGCGAGCCGCTCAAGCTCAGCCTGACCCGCGAGATCATCCGCGTCGCCAGCGCGCGTGGCGAGGCGCTGGACAAGGACTTCGCCTACATCCGCATCGCTACCTTTCAGGCCGATACGGCCACCGAGGTGCAGCGCAAGCTGGAAAGCCTGAAGGCCGCAGGCGGCGGTGCGCTGAAGGGGCTGGTGCTGGACCTGCGGCGCAACCCGGGCGGCCTGCTGAATGCCGGCATCGAGGTCGCCGATCTGTTCCTCGACCGTGGCGTGATCGTCAGCACCCGCGGCCGCGTGCCGCGTGCGAGCGCGGAGTACGAGGCCAAGCGGGGCGACCTGCTGGACGGCGCACCGATCGTGGTGCTGATCGACAGCGGCAGCGCCAGCGCCGCGGAAGTCGTCGCCGGCGCCCTGCGCGACCATCGGCGCGCGCTGATCATGGGCAGCACCAGCTTCGGCAAGGGTTCGGTGCAGACCGTGCTGCCGCTGGACAATGGCGATTCGATAAAGCTCACCACCGCGCGCTACTACACGCCTGACGGCACTTCGATCCAGGCCACCGGTATCGTCCCCGACATCGAGCTGCCGGAAAACGCCGAACTGCGCGTCGGCGCGCAGACCGAGCCGCAGCTGCGCGAGGCTGACCTGCCGGGGCATCTCGAAGCGGAGGCCGTGGCGGACGACAGCGGCGAAGCCGCGGCCCAGACCGATTACGCCGTCAACGAAGCCCTGAACCTGTTGCGCGGGCTGGCGGTGTTCCGCGAGCGCGGCTGAGGCCGAGTATCCCGGCGTCGCGGGCGGTTCGCCCACGCGCCTGCACCGAGCGCGCGCATGACGCTCTCGCCCCGAGCAGACTCAGCTCCGCGGGGTGGACATCGCCGAGCGCAGCGCCGCCGAGCGCAGTGAGTCCTCCGCGCTCGCGGTGGCGTCGAGCAGGCGCCCGAGCAGGGCATCGAACTGCGCGTACTCGGCGGCATCGAGCCCCGCCAACAGGGCGCGCTCGTACTCCAGCGCCAGCGGTGCCACCTGGGCGTAGACGGCGTGGCCGGCGGCGCTGAGCTTCAGCGGCACGCGCCGGCGGTCGCGCTCGTCGCTGCCGCGTTCGACCCGGCCTGAACCCATCAGCCCGGCGACCGCGCGGCTGACCGCGACCTTGTCCATGGCGGTGCGCTCGACCAGCTCGCCGGCGGTCAGCCCGGGATAGCGCCCCAGCACCGCCATCAGCCGCCATTCGGTGACCGAGAGATCGAAGCGCTCGGCATAGATCCGTGCGATCGCCTGGCTGACCCGGTTCGACAGCACCGACAGCCGGTAGGGCAGGAAGGACTCCAGCACCAGTTCGGCCGAGGCGTCGTCGCTTGGGCGGACCGGCGCGTTCGTCGCGGCGGATTGGGAAGAACTCATCCTGCACTGCACCTTGCAAATGGTTTCATATGAAACTATAAAACGCCCACTCCGCGGCGACCAGCCGTGAGCGACTTCCGGCCCCGCCATGCGGCGGCGCCGAACCCTTGCCACCGCCGCGCGCGAAGCCCGCACGCCCAGCCCCTTGAGGAGCCCAGCATGAACGCCCAGCCGAATCTCGGCATGCAGGTCACCACCTTTGAAAACCCCATGGGGATCAACGGCTTCGAGTTCGTCGAGTTCGCCGCCCCGGCCGGCAGCGTCGATCTGCACGCGCTGTTCCGCAAGATGGGTTTCGCGCCGGTGCTGAAGCACCGCAGCCGCGCGATTACGGTCTATCGGCAGGGCGGGGTCAACTTCCTGGTCAATGAGGACCCGGACAGCTTCGCCGCCGATTTCGCCGCCCAGCATGGCCCCTGCGCCTGCGGCTTCGGCATCCGCTTCACCCAGCCGGTGGCCGAGGTCGAGCAGAAGGTCATCGCCAACGGTGGCGAGCGCATCGCGCACAAGCCGATGAGCCGCGCGATCGAGGCGCCGGTGGTCAAGGGCATCGGCGACTGCATGCTGTATCTGGTGCCCAGCGAGGGCGATGCCTATGCGGCCGACTATGTCGCCATCGAGGGCGCGGACGTCCATCCGACCGGCTTCGGGCTGACCTTCATCGATCACCTGACCCACAACCTGTACTTCGGGAATATGGAGAAGTGGTCGGACTACTACGAGCGCCTGTTCAACTTCCGCGAGATCCGCTACTTCGACATCAAGGGCGCCAAGACCGGCCTGGTCTCGAAGGCGATGACCGCACCGGACGGCATCGTGCGCATCCCGCTGAACGAGTCCTCGGACCCGAAGAGCCAGATCAACGAGTATCTGGATCAGTACAAGGGCGAGGGCATCCAGCACATCGCCTGCTTCACCGATGACATCTACGCCACGGTGGAAGCGATGCGCGCGCAGGGCGTCGAGTTCCTCGACACCCCGGCGACTTATTTCGAGGTCATCGACCAGCGCATCCCGAACCACGGCGAGGACGTGCCGCGGCTGGCGAAGAACAAGATCCTGATCGACGCCGATCCCGAGACCAAGCGGCGCAAGCTGCTGCAGATCTTCACCCAGAACGCGATCGGCCCGATCTTCTTCGAGATCATCCAGCGCAAGGGCAACGAGGGTTTCGGCGAGGGCAACTTCCAGGCTCTGTTCGAGAGTATCGAGCGGGATCAGATGAAGCGGGGCGTGCTGTAAGGGCAGGGATTCGGAGTTCAGGCTTTGGAGAGCCGGGCTTCCAAGAGCCGGACCTTGAAGGCGTTGGCAGGCTCTAGCTTCATGCCCTCGAAGCTGCCGCCTGCTGGCTCTAAGCCACTCTCCCCACGGGAGAGGGGTTGGGGTGAGGGGCGGTTCAGAGCGCGCAATCTCCACTCGCTGCGCCACTCGGGCTGAAGGCATGGAGAGTTGATCGGATGACCGAGCATCGCCGCCCTCCGCTGCCTACCGCAGGCCTCCATCAAGCGCGCATCCTGCGCAGGAGAATGACGGATGCGGAACGCAAGCTCTGGCTTCATCTGCGCGGCGGAAGACTCGGTGGCTTCCGATTCCGCCGACAGCATCCGGATCCACCCTATGTCCTCGATTTCTACTGCCATGCCGCCAGGCTCGTCGTAGAACTGGACGGCAGCCAGCACACGGATCAAGCAGATGACGCACGGACCCGTGCGCTCGAAGCTCGCGGCTTGAGAGTCAGCAGGTTCTGGAACAACGACGTACTGAGCAATACCGAAGCGGTGCTTGAGGCGATTCTGAACGCGCTGCAAGCCCGGCCCCTCACCCCAACCCCTCTCCCGTCGGGAGAGGGGCTTGAGCGAGACATCAAGCCATGACGCACGCCGCAGCCATGACGCCCGCCACGACCTACCTCACCGGCTTCGCCAACGACTTCGCCACCGAGGCCCTGCCCGGGGCGCTGCCGATCGGGCGCAATTCGCCGCAGCGCTGTCCTTACGGACTCTATGCCGAGCAGATCTCGGGCACGGCGTTCACCGCGCCGCGCCACGCCAACCGTCGCAGCTGGATGTACCGCATCCGCCCGGCGGCGCTGCACGGCCGCTTCGAGCCCTACGCGCAGCCGCGCTTCCACAACCGCTTCGACGAGATCGCGCCGAGCCCCGAGCAGTACCGCTGGAGCCCGCTGCCGCTGCCGGCTGAGCCGACCGACTTCATCGATGGCCTGTTCACGATGGGTGGCAACGGCGGGCCGGATGCCGCAGGCATGGCCGTGCACCTGTACGCCGCCAACCGCGACATGGTCGACCGCTACTTCTACAGCGCCGACAGCGAGCTGCTGGTGGTGCCGCAGCTGGGGCGGCTGTGCATCGACACCGAGCTGGGCCGTGTCGAGGTCGAGCCGCAGCAGATCGCGGTGCTGCCGCGCGGCGTGCGCTTCACCGTGAGCCTGCCGGATGGCGAGGCCCGCGGCTATGTCTGCGAGAACTTCGGCGCCCTGCTCAAGCTGCCGGATCTCGGCGTGATCGGCAGCAATGGACTGGCCAATCCGCGCGATTTCGAAACGCCGGCGGCGCGCTATGAGCAGCGCGAGGGCCGCTTCGAGCTGATCGCCAAGTTCCAGGGCCAGCTCTGGCGCGCGCCGATCGGACACAGCCCGCTGGACGTGGTCGCCTGGCACGGCAACTACGCCCCTTATCGCTACGACCTGCGCCGTTTCAACACCATCGGCTCGATCAGCTACGACCATCCGGACCCGTCGATCTTCCTGGTGCTGCATTCGCCCGGCGAGGCGGAAGGAGTGAGCAACCTGGACTTCGTGATCTTCCCGCCGCGCTGGCTGGTGGCGCAGGACACCTTCCGTCCGCCCTGGTTCCATCGCAACGTGGCCAGTGAGTTCATGGGCCTGGTGCACGGCGCCTACGACGCCAAGGCCGAGGGCTTCGTGCCCGGCGGCGCTTCCCTGCACAACTGCATGACGGGCCACGGGCCCGACGCGGCCACCTTCGAGAAGGCCTCGAAGGCCGACCTGTCCAAGCCCGATGTGATCACCGATACCATGGCCTTCATGTTCGAGGCGCCGCGCGTGATCCGCCCGACCCGACAGGCGGTCGAGGCGGCGCATCGCCAGCGCGACTACCCCGACTGCTGGGCCGGTCTCAAGGCGAACTTCGACCCTGCCAAGCCCTGATCCCTACGGCCTGCGGATTCCGGCCGCCAAGCACCAAGGACACGCAATGAAACTCGCAAGCCTCAAGGAAGGCGGCCGCGACGGCAGCCTGATCGTCGTCAACCGTGATCTCAGCCGCGCAGTGCGCGTGCCGCAGATCGCGCCCACCCTGCAGCGCGCGCTGGAGGACTGGAGCGTGACCGCGCCACGCCTGAACGCCGTCTATGAGCAGCTGCAGGCGGGCGCCGACAGCGTTGAAGGTCAGGCCGTGTTCGCGTTCGACACCGCCGCGCTGGCGGCACCCCTGCCGCGCGCCTACGAGTTCGTCGACGGCTCGGCCTACCTGCCGCACGTCGAGCGCGTGCGCCGCGCACGCGGCGCCACCGTGCCAGAGAGCTTCTACGTCGACCCGTTGATGTACCACGCGGTCGGCGCCGGCTTCTACGGGCCAAACGATCCGGTGCGCGTGCCTGACGAAGCCTTCGGCATCGACCTCGAAGCCGAGGTGGTGGTGGTCACCGACGACGTGCCGATGGGCGTATCGGCCGAGGCCGCGGCCGGCCACATTCAGCTGGTGGGCCTGATCAACGACGTCAGCTTGCGCAACCTGATTCCGGACGAGCTGGCCAAGGGCTTTGGTTTCCTGCAGTCGAAGCCGCGTTCAACCCTGTCGCCGGTGTTCGTTACTCCGGACGAGCTGGGCGATGACTGGCAGGACAGCAAGGTCCACCTGCCGCTCATCAGCCACATCAACGGCGAATGGTTCGGCGCGCCCGAGGCCGGCGTCGACATGCAGTTCAGCTTCGCCCAGCTGATCGCGCATGCCGCCAAGACCCGCCCGCTGGTGGCCGGCAGCCTCGTCGGCTCGGGCACCGTGGCCAACGAGGACGAGGGCAAGGGCGCCTCGTGCCTGGCCGAGAAGCGCATGCTGGAGATCATCCGCGATGGCAAGCCCAGCACGCCCTTCATGAAGTTCGGCGACCGCGTGCGCATCGAGATGCTCGACCGCGAGGGCCGCTCGATCTTCGGCGCCATCGACCAGGTGATGGAGAAAGGCTGAGCGAGCATGCGTCTGGCGGCCGCGCGGTGCATGGCGCCGCGTCCCGCGGGTTCTGGTCAGCGGGGTGGGGGAGGGGAGGGCTGAAGCGCACCGGCGCGACGGGGGCCACACGGATCCATCCCCTCCCGACCTCGATCCGGAGTCATGCGTCCGGACTCGCGCGCGTTGAAGCAGGCGCAGGCGGGCCGCGATCCGCGGACGTGCGGACCCTGGCCTGCGGCAACGCTGAACTCTCGGGTGTGGCGCAAGGCATCGCGCGCCCGGTCCGGCTGAGCATCTGTCGGTCCGTGCGGAGTGTGTCTTCTAAGTCCCTTGGCGGGGCAGCGTGGCGTCGGCTGCATATTGCCGGGGGGCGTTGGCAGAGCGTAGATTTTTGTGAGGGCGATCACGCCCGATCCGGGAGCGGCGCAATGAGCGAGATGCTGAGTCTCTACAGCTATTGGCGTTCCAGCGCCGCCTACCGGGTCCGCATCGCCCTGCATCTCAAGGGCCTCGCCTACGCTCAGAAGCCCATCCACCTGCTCGACAACGGCGGCGAGCAGCGCAGCGCCGAATTCCGCGCGGTCAATCCGCAGGCCCTGGTGCCGGTGCTCATGGATGGCGAGCGCGCCATACGGCAGTCGCTCGCGATCATCGAATACCTCGACGAGAGCTTTCCCGCGATCCCGCTGCTGCCCGCCATGGCCCGTGATCGTGCACGCGTGCGCGGGCTCGCCCAGCTGATCGCCTGCGACGTGCATCCTCTGGCCAATCTGCGCGTGCAGCAGTACCTGGAGCGGGAGCTGGGCGTCGACCAGTCGCACCGCGAGGCCTGGTCGCGGCATTGGATTTCCGAGGGGCTCGCGGCCTTTGAGGCGTTGACCCGCGACAACCCCTCCACCGGGGATTTCTGCGAGGGCGAGTTGCCCTCGTTGGCGGATTGCTGCCTGATTCCGCAGCTCTACAACGCCCGTCGTTTGCAGATGGACCTCGCGGCTTATCCCACGCTGCTGCGGATCGAAGCCAACTGTCTGGCCCTGCAGGGCTTCCAGCAGGCTGCCCCCGAACGCCAGCCGGACGCGCCGGCCCGCTGCTGAACGAGGCGGGTCCGAGGCCCTTCGGCGTCCGGTGGCTGGACCCGCCCGCACGCGGGCGAGGGGTGTGGGGCGCCCTCGGGCCTGCTGCGCGCCCAGCGCCGCAGCCTTGCCCTAGCGAGCCCCGCGTGCGGGCGCGTTGCGTGCGACATCGCGCGTCCATCGATCTCCGCGCACGCACGAGCGGGCGCGCTACCACACGTCCGATGACGGTGTCCGCCCCGTGAGCAAGGTCATGTTTCCTCGGGAGCGACAAGCTGTTATGTTTCCATTAAGCCCGCGCCCTAGGGGTGTTCGTTCAGCTTTGGCGCGCGGCTGCCATCGGTTCCACTCACGCGAGATCAAACTCATGAAGAAGACGAAGGTACCGGCGCGCCACCCGCTCGCCCTGGCCTTGGGGGTCGTCCTTGCTGCGTCGCTCTTCCAGCCCGTGCTGGCCCAGGAAGAGAGCGAGCAGGAGTCGGCCGAACAGCAGGAAGGCCAGGAAGGCGAAGAGGCCACCCTCGACCGCATCCAGGTCACGGGCTCCCTGATCGGCCGCCTGGGCTTCAACTCCATTTCGCCGGTGCAGGTCATCACCGCCGACACCAGCATCAACGCGGGCAAGCTCGACACGGCGTCCATCCTGCAGGCCAGCAACGTGGCCGCCGGTTCGACCCAGATCAGCAACCAGTTCTCCGGCTTCGTGGTCGAGGGCGGTAACGGCGTCCAGACCCTGTCGCTGCGTGGCCTCGGCGCCAACCGCACGCTGGTCCTGCTCGACGGCCGTCGCCCGGGCCCCGCCGGTACCCGCGGCCAGGTCGGCGCCTTCGACCTCAACGTCATTCCCAGCGTCATCCTGCAGCGCGTTGAGCTGCTGAAGGACGGTGCGGGCTCGATCTACGGTTCCGACGCCGTCGCCGGTGTGGCCAACCTGATCACCCGCAAGTCGGTGGACCGTCCTGAGCTGGTGGTCGACACCAACCTGCCGGAAGAGTCCGGCGGTTCGCGCTTCAACGTCTCGGGCGCTACCGGCTGGAACTTCGAGAGCGGCAGCATCGTCGCCGCGTTCCAGTACTTCAAGCAGGAGCCGCTGCTGCGCGGCGACCGCGACTTCTTCCGCTGCAACGACGATCTGGTGCGTGATGCCAACGGCGCGCTGCTGCCGTTCGAAGACCGCTCCACCACCCGCGGCACGGCCAACCAGGGCTGCATCAACTTCGGCATCTACAACGCTGTCGACGATCTGGGCCTGCCTGCCGGTCTTCGCCGTTACGGCCCGTCCCCGGATGGTGTGACGACCGGCCCGATCCCCGGCTACCGCATCGTGCGCAACGCCAACGCCGTCCCGGCGTCCGGCACCCCGGCGTTCTACGAGCAGCCGGCGTACGCCGAGTTCAACAACGCGGGCCACATCTTCGCGGGTCAGGAGCGTCAGAGCCTGTTCTTCTCGGGCGACTTCACCTTCGGCGACATCGGCTGGAACGGCCAGTTCCTGTACACCGGCCGTGACACCACCTCGCGCGGCTTCCGCCAGTTCTTCCCGGTGGTCGATGGCCGCCCGGCCGGCTTCCGCGGCCAGGCGAACACCGGCAACGTCCAGGTGATCATGCCGTTCCAGTCCAACCAGGACATCAACGTCGACTTCCTGTACGCCTCGTCGTCCTTCAACGGCGGCTTCGGCGCGGACACCAGCTGGTCCTGGCGCTTCGACACCACCTTCTCGCGCTCGGACGGTGACTACACCGTGCTCAGCATCGACCGCGACCGCACCGGTGACCGCGTCAACAGCCCGGACCGCAACGGCGGCGGCACGCCCATCAACTACTTCGACCCGCGCATCCTGAGCGGTGAAGCGATGCAGTCGCTGGTCGACGCGGTCGGTGTCACCCACACCGGCAACACCATCTACGACCAGCTGGTCGCGAACGCGGTGGCTTCGGGCGACCTGTTCGAGACCTCGGCCGGCTACGCCGCGGCCGCGATCGGCACCGAGTTCCGCCGCATCGAGATCAACGATACCCCGAGCGATGTTGAGCGCACCGGCGGTCTGTGGGGCCAGAGCTCGGCGACCGGCACCAAGGGTACGGACTACATTTCCGAGGTGTTCGGCGAACTCGAAATGCCGCTGCTGGCGGGTCTGCCGGGCATCGAAGAGCTGACCGTCAACGCCTCCTCGCGCTTCTTCAAGTACGACAGCGTGGCCGACTCCGATTACGTCTGGAAGGTCGGCATGGGCTGGCAGGTGATCCCGTCGCTGCGCGTCCGCGCCACCAACGGCACCTCCTACCGCGCTCCGGGCCTGTATGAGCTGTACCTGGGCGACCAGACCGGCTTCGTCGGCCAGGCTGGCATCGACCCCTGCATCAACTGGGGCGTCGACGCCACCGACCCGCGCGTGCGCGCCAACTGTGCAGCCGCCGGCATCCCGCAGGACTACGATGGCGTGGGCTCCTCGGCGACGGTCATCAGCGGCGGCGGCTTCGGCGTGCTGGATCCCGAAACCTCGAAGGCGACCACCGTCGGCATCGTGTTCACGCCTGAGTTCGCCAACCTGAGCGCTTCGGTCGACTACTTCGAGATCCAGGTCAACGACCAGATCACGCAGCTCGGCGCGGGTGCCATCGTGGGTGGCTGCTACTTCGGCGACGTGTTCCCGAACTCGTTCTGCGATCTGTTCTCGCGCAACTCGGCCAACTCGCCGGTGGGTGCGTACAACATCAGCCAGGTCCGCGACGCTTACCTGAACATCAACAAGCAGCTGGTCCGCGGCTACGACCTGAACCTGCGTTGGGACCAGGAGTTCGGCTTCGGCAACCTCGAAGTCGAGAGCCAGTTCACCTACACCATGGAAGACGTCGAGCTGCTGTTCGACTCGGCCGAGGAAAGCGGCTTCGTCAACGACGACCTCAATGGCCTGGTGAGCCGTCCGAAGCTGGTGGGCAACCTGCGCACCGCGCTGAACCGCGGCGACTGGACCTACACCTGGACGATGGACTACATCGACGGCACCGAGAACTTCACGGTCAACCCGATCGGCCTGTACCGCGGCAACCCCAATGCCGTGTACGACATCGCCGCCGAGTCGCGCCTGTACCACGGCCTGTCCGTGCGCTACCAGGCCGACAAGTGGAGCACCGTGGTGGGCGTGACCAACGTCCTCGACAAGGAGCCGCCGACCATGTCCAACGGTGGTGGTTCGACCCGCTACGGCGTCGTCCCGGCCTTTGCCACCCAGTACGACTGGTACGGCCGCTCGCTGTTCGCGCGTTTCGCGTACACCTTCTAAGCAGCACGGAAGGCAAGTCCGACGGCCGGGATCTCCCGGCCGTCGGCATTTTGGGGGCGCGTCCACGAGGCCCCGATCCTCTCAACGGAGGCTTGACGCGGCTGGGCGCGTGATCCGCGGGGGCGGAGCATCCGCCGCTGTCACGACTGCCGCCGCGGTGCATCACGGGGCGGGTCAGCGAGGCGCGACGAGCGCCCCAAGACGCCAAAGGGTTCGGGCGCGCGGTACGCGCACGGGGTACCAGACGATGGACATCAGGAGCATCTACATGAAGCAGAAGATTTCGCTTTGGCTCGCGCTCGTCGCGGGCCTTATGGGCGCGCCGCTGGCAGCGGCCGAGCCGGCGCCGATCGCGATCGACGCGCTGGCGCGCATGCCCAATATCCAGTCGATCTCGATGAGCGCCGATGGCCGCCATCTGGTCGCGCTGCTTGGCAAGCCCGGCGCCGAGGAGTTCGACACCTCGCTGGCGACCTGGGATCTCAACGACCTCGACAAGGGCCCCACGGTCACCGCGTCGGGCGATCGTATGCGCTTCATCGGCGCCTCGCCGCTGAAGGCGGGCCAGTTTCTGGTGGTGGGTCGCCAGGAGTGGACCGGCGACATCGGCATGTGCGGCGGCGAAGGCAACAGCATTGGTTCCACCAAGACCTTCGTCAACAAGGTCTACCTGACGGACGCCAGCCACAAGGAGTTCCAGGAGGGTCTGGCACCGACCCAGCGCAAGACCGGCATGAGTGCCAACACCGAGCGCTGCCTCGAGATCTTCGGCACTTCCGACCTGGTGAGTGCGCTGCCGCTCGATCCGGAGCGCGTGGTCATCGCCCAGTTGGACATGTCCACCTTCCGCGATGTCTACCTGCGCTACAACCTGCGCACCAAGGAAAGCGAGATGCTGTTCCGC
>VFQU01000633.1_pt1 | contig 28310 bp, 25 predicted proteins | sample 3512311 | NCBI WGS metagenome assembly VFQU01 (sample SAMN10412377, study PRJNA504923) | tailings metagenome | isolation source: Relicate 3 Philex TSF3 active mining site | place: Philippines: Tuba, Benguet | collected 2017-08-29
GAGCTCGAAGAGCGCGTCGCCAAGACCAAGCTTTCCAAGGAAGCCAAGGCCAAGGCCGAAGGCGAGATCAAGAAGCTCAAGGGCATGAGCCCGATGTCGGCCGAGGCTACGGTCGTCCGTAACTATCTCGATACGCTTCTGGGCCTGCCCTGGGGCAAGAAGAGCAAGGTCAAGCGTGACCTGGCTCTGGCCGAGAAGGTGCTGGACGCGGACCATTATGGGCTCGAAAAGGTCAAGGAACGCATCCTTGAATACCTGGCAGTTCAGGCGCGCACCGGCACGCTCAAGGGCCCGATCCTCTGCCTCGTCGGTCCTCCGGGCGTCGGCAAGACCTCGCTGGGCAAGTCCATCGCCAAGGCGACGGGCCGCGAATTCGTGCGAATGGCGCTCGGTGGCGTCCGTGACGAAGCCGAAATCCGCGGCCATCGCCGCACCTATATCGGTTCCATGCCCGGCAAGATCATTCAGTCGTTGAAAAAGGTCGGCAAGTCCAACCCGCTCTTCCTGCTCGATGAAATCGACAAAATGGGCCAGGATTTCCGTGGCGATCCGTCCTCGGCCCTGCTCGAAGTGCTCGATCCGGAACAGAACAACACGTTCAACGATCACTATCTGGAGGTCGACTACGACCTCTCGGACGTGATGTTCGTGACCACCTCGAACACGCTGAACATTCCCGGGCCCCTGATGGACCGCATGGAGATCATCCGCCTTTCCGGCTACACCGAAGAGGAAAAGCATGCGATCGCCAAGCAGCACCTGATCCCCGAAACGGCCAAGGAAAATGGCCTTGCCCATGGCGAGTTCATTCTCTCCGACGAAATGCTGATGAAGGTCGTTCGCGAATATACCCGCGAGGCCGGCGTGCGTAATCTCAAGCGCGAAATTAGCAAGCTGATGCGCAAGGCGATCACCGACATCGTGCGCACCAAGGTCAAGTCGATCACCATCGACGAAGAGCGTCTGGCCAAATATCTCGGCCCGGCCATCTACAAGCATGGCGAAATCGAAGCCGAGTCGCAGGTGGGTCTGGTGACGGGTCTGGCATGGACGTCGGTTGGCGGCGAACTGCTGACCATCGAAGGCGTGATGACGCCGGGCAAGGGCCGCATGTCGGTCACCGGCAACATCAAGGAAGTGATGAAGGAATCGCTGACTGCGGCGACCGCCTATGTGCGCTCGCGGAGCATCGATTTCGGCATCAAGCCGCCGATGTTCGACACGCGCGACATCCACGTCCACCTGCCCGAAGGCGCCACCCCCAAGGATGGTCCTTCGGCCGGTATCGGCCTCGCCACCGCAATCGTCTCTGTCATGACCGGCATTCCGGTCCGCAACGACGTCGCCATGACCGGCGAAATCACGCTGCGGGGCAGGGTGCTACCCATCGGCGGTCTCAAGGAAAAGCTCCTGGCGGCTCTGCGCGGCGGCATCAAGACGGTTCTGATCCCTGAGGAGAATGTCCGCGATCTCACCGAGATTCCTGACATCGTCAAGGAAGGCATGGAGATCGTTCCGGTCAGCCGTATGGATCAGGTCATCGAGCGTGCTCTGGTGCGCAAGCCCGAGGCCATAGAGTGGGATTTTGAAGCCCAGCCCGCCGTGGCCCCCAAGGCCGATCCCGCCGAAGACGGCACGGCCAGCATCACGCATTGAGCGTGACGCCGACCAACAAGTGACTTGCGACGGCGTCCCTACGGACGCCGTTTGCATTTGAGAGAGGTCTCATGACTAACCTCATGCCGCCTGGCGCTACTGAGCACAGCATTGAAACCTCGAAGGGCACGCTCCGCATCCTGCGCGGTGGGGAAGGGCAGGGCCGGCCGATTGTGCTGATCCATGGCGGCGGCAGCGACAATGCCGCCATTTCCTGGTACCGCCTTTTCGCACCACTCTCCGCCCATCATGACGTTATCGCCCCGGACCTGCCGGGTTTCGGGGGTAGTATCGATGTCGATCCGGTCGGCGGCCCAGAGGCCATGGCGGACTTGGTTGCCGAAATTCTCGACCGGCAGGACATGGCGAGGGCGGTTGTAGTCGGTGTCTCCATGGGTGGCGACGTTGCTCTCAATCTGGAACTTCGCCATCCCGAAAAGCTGCGCGGACTTGTGCTCATCGCGCCCGGAGGGCTGACACCGCGCATCGGCAGCCCCGTGACGCACTATTCTGCCTGGCTGACAGCGCAGATGCCGGACTGGATGCTCATCCCGCTGGCACGGCTCGCCAACCGTTTCGTCAAGACCACGATCCGCGCCATGGTCAAGGACCCCGCCACCTTGCCGCCGCTCGTCATCGAGGAATTTGCCCGCGAAGCCCGTCATCCCAAGGGCGGCATCGGCTATGGCCGTTACAATCAGGCCACCATCGGGCGACATGGCATGAACAATGACCTCTCGGGCCGCGTGCATGAGATCACCGTACCGACCCTGTTCTTCCACGGCGCGGACGACCTTCTGGTCAGCCCGGAAAACTCGCGCCGCGCTGCCGCGGCCATGCCAAACTCCAAGATCGTGACGGTTCCCAATTGCGGCCACTGGGCGCAACTGGAGGCACATGACCTCTTTCTGCGCGAAGCTCAAGCCTTCCTCGACAACGTGGACAGTTAGTCGATATTTCGTCTTGACGCTAATTAGCAAAATAACTAATTAGAAAATCGACGAAGGAAAGTCGATTTGGCGATCAACACTGTTTTCGAAGCTCTGTCGCATCCGGTTCGGCGCAAGGTTCTGGCCTTGCTCAAGAACGGGCCGCAAAGCGCCGGCGCGCTGGCCGAGCATTTCGATATCAGCCGTCCCACGCTCTCGGTTCACTTCAACAAGCTCAAGGAGGCCGAACTTGTCGTCGTCGAACGGCAGGGCACCAGCCTCATCTATCACCTCAATACCAGCGTGCTCGAAGACGCACTTGCTGGCCTGCTTGACCTGACGGAGCGTAAGCCATGACCGACCGGCCGATCCTCAATACACTCAACCGCGTGCTTGTAGCGGGCGTCGCCTTGGTGACCATAGCCGGTTTCTTCATTGTGCCGCTTGATGGGACCCTGCCCATTCACTGGGGGCCAGACGGCCAGGCCGATGGCTTCGCGCCTGCGCCTGTCGCGCTTCTCATTCCCGCCGTGATGACCGCTGTTGTTGTGGGCCTGCTCTTCGTGATGCGGCCCGCCGGTTTGCGCAGGGATTTTGAAGCAGGGCGGCACGTCATCAATGCCACGATCAGCTTTATCGCCGTTCTGGCAATTCTGATCCTGGGCGCCACCATCGCCATTGGCCTTGGCCATATGGTCGACATGCCGCGCATGCTCGCTTTGGCCATTGGAGCGATGCTGCTGGTTGTCGGCAATTATCTGCCCAAGACCCAGCCAAACTGGGTCGCCGGTATACGCCTGCCCTGGACCCTGCGCGATGCGGACAACTGGCGGATCACCCATCGCTGGACGGGACGCCTGATGATGCTGGGCGGCGTCGTGGCCATCGTCGCAGCCCTCATCAACCTGCCGCCCATGGCCCTCTTCATAGCGGTCATCGCCGCCGCAATCCTGCCTGCGCTGGCCAGCATGGCCATCAGCTATGCCATCGCGCGCAAAAAGGCTTCAGGTTGATCACCCAATATTAAGTCCCCCGATGTCATTCCCGCGAAAGCGGGAACCGGTTTCAGGAGGCAGGATTCTCGCTTTCGCGGGAATGACGCCGAGAAAATATGCAAGCCCGGAAAATCGGGCCTAACCCTTCAACGAGGCCCTCGCGATGAAGAGGTGCTTGGCTGCAATCCCAGGCGGCACATATTTTCCGCGATGCAGCCAGAACTGCTCACCCGCCACGTCCTGAGCAATCCGGGCGATGGCATGCATTTGCGAGGCATCGGAACTGGTGGTTTCCACCCAGACAAAGCCATGTCCAGTCGACTCCTGACGGGTGAATCGCACGCCAATGCCCTGATCGCGGCTCAGCCCCATTTGCGGGACCTGCTTGCGCAGCCGCGCAATCAGCTCCGGTGCGAACTGGTCTGGCACGCACACTTCCATATTCCGCACCTTGGCTTTGGCCCCCTTGAAGAAGCGACCAACCAATGCCTTTGCCGGAATGCCGGTCCACGGCGCCAGAATGCGCTCGGACAGCCCGACGACGCGCTTTTTCCCGCGCAGGTTGAGCCCCAGTATGCGCTTCTGCATCCCATAGGGTGAACCGCGCATCGGCGCGAAAGGCTTAGCATCAGCGGGTTCGGCCTGCGCGACCGGATTGACGTTATAGACCAGCAATTCCCCGCGATTGGGATACCAATGCACCATGGTCGCATAATTGTCGCGGTATCCGCCCGACACATAGTGTTCGAGCCGGCTGTCGCTTTCCCATGCAAATACATTGCCGAGCAGGAAGCTCTGGCGGCATCGGAAAGTCACTTCCGTAACCACAATGATACCGGATTTGAGCCGCAGCTGATCCCAGACGACATCGTCCCGAAGGCTCTGGCGCTCGGTTCCCGTCTCATCGACATAGCGGATGGCTTCGATCAGGTCATAGATCGAGATCAGCGCCGATGAACTGCCATGCACCTCTGCAAAAAAGCAGGCGCCGGCGGAAATATCGATGAATTCGGGCAGCGTCTCCAGCGTCAGCTTGCGCGGCGCCAGATAGGCCAGCATCTCGCGAATGGATGTGCCTGCCTTGACCGTCAGCTTTTCGCCATCGAGGCCCACAATGCCCGAATAGCGTTCTACCACCAGTTGATCCACGCCCGGCCGGTCGTTGAACCATTGCGAATAGCCCCGCCCAACCGTCTGGAACGGCCGCGAAGATTGCGCTGCGGCGCTGATCACGGGCAGGGTGCTGCCCACAACGATGCCCGGTTCGGGGTCAAAAAATTCGCCCAGCTTTCGATTGGTGTTCACCCCGGTCAGCTCGCGCACCTTGCGGCTGTCCACCGTTACGTCATGTGCAAAAAACCACAGGGTCGACGGAATGGCCTTTCCGGCCAGCCCGGCGATCCAGTTGGGCGCAAAGAACATCGGCCGCTTGGCCAGCCCTGCCGCATGACGGAAGTAATCGTCCGAGCTGACATCCAGATCGCCCAGATTGACCACTGTATTGACAACATTCTTCTGGATCAGCGCATTGAGCTGGTCGGCGAGGTCGGCAACGTGGATGAGGTTGATCGTTCGCCCTTTGAGCCCGAACGGGGCAAAGCGCATGGCAGCGACAATGCCGCTCGACCATTGCATATGCGGCCCCATAACCACGGTCGGCCGCACGATCAGATAGTCGATGCCCTTTTGCCGGCAGACGCGCTTGACCTCTTCTTCTTCTTCCAGCTTCAGCCGTGTGTAGAAATCGAGACCGCCATTGTCCTTGAGTTCGGCATCTTCGCTTTGCAGAGGGTGGGCCTTAGGGTCGAGCGCCGCATAGACGACCTGAGAGCTGAAATAGACAAAGAGCCGGCATTGCCCAGGCTCGATCAGCGCCAGCAGCCGATTGGTCACCGCCTTGTTGGCATCGATGAACTTCTGGCCTTTGTCCCGTGTGTTGAGCGCCGCATGCACCACCACATCGGCGCTGGCAACGGCTCCCGCCAGGCCCGGGCCGTCATCGAACCGCGCAATGCTGCTGGCGGCATCCGGCTTGTGCTCCGGCGGAGTGCGATAGACCGCGATGACATCGCTGTCCTTGGCAAAAGTTTCTAGCAGCTGGCGTCCAATGCCGCCGCTGGCGCCCACCAGGCAAATCTTCACGCTGAATTCCTCCGCAAATGGCGGATGCGCGGCCCCCCACGCAACCTGTCAAAGCGAGGCGGTGAACCGGCGTTGCCCGGCCTTCGCGCCATCAATCGTTGCTTCGATGATATTGGCGGCGGTTGCAAGCCCGGATTCTTCGGCCAGCGCCTTTCCGATGGCGGCGGCATTGGCGGCCATGGTCTTGTTGGTCGTCAATTCGCGCAGGGCATTGGCCAGTTTTTCCGGTGTCAGCGTGCGGAGGCGCGCCGGGGCAGGGCCGCAACCAAGTGCACGCACCTTGCGGCCCCAATACCGTTGGTCATAGGCCTGCGCGACCACGAAAGTGGGCTTGCCCGCCCGCAATCCTGATGCAGTCGTTCCCGCGCCACCATGGTGCACGACCGCCGAAACCAGCGGAAACAACTTGTCATGCGGCGCGTCGGAAATGGCGAACACCGTCTTGGGCAGATCGTCCGGATTGATGCCGCCCCAGCCCCGCGACACGATGGCTCTGCCGCCCCACATTTCGAGCGCCGATTTCAGCAATTGGGTATTGCGCTCTGCCCCAAAGGGCATGGAGCCAAAACCGATATAAACCGGCGCTGGGCCATCATCGAGAAAGGCTTGCAGCTCAGGCGAGGGCGTCCACCCCGTCATGTCGTCGAGGAACCAGTAGCCGGTCACCAGGGCAGTCTGCGGCCAGTCGCGTGGGCGAGGCGACACGATGGCGGAGAAATTGTAGAGCGTCGGCAGATTGTTGCCGAGGCTGTCCTTGAACAGACCCCCGCGCCTGCGCGGCCCCAACCCCATGAGCTCCTTGCGCATCCGGTCGCGCGGCAGGTCGAAATAGGCCTGCTGCAGGTTCATCGCGATATAACTGAGCTTGTTGAAGGTCGGCCCGAGGTCCGGCATCTCATAGGCGCTTACCGGAAACTCCCGCGTCGGATTGAGCGGCTGCATAGCCGTCATGATCACGGGGATATTGAGCGCCTCGGCAATGTCGATGCCGAAACTGGTATTGATATAGGCAACGATCGCGTCGGCACCCTGCGCCATCACCCATGCATTGCGCGTCGCCCGTTCCACCAACGCCTGCCCCTCCCGCAGGATTTGCGGAAAATGGTGCAGCTTCATCTGGCTCATCGCATTGTCGAACCGCGAGTCCTGCAGCCAGTCCTGAATATTGGTGCCCAGGCTATGAAATTCGATTCCCGCATCGGTAACGATTTTTTCGAAATCGGCATTGGTGCCTAGCACGACGTCGTGGCCGCGTTTCTTCAACTCAAGGGCGAGCGCGATATATGGCCGGACATCTCCAAGAGTGCCTATTGTGGCAATCGCAACGCGCTTTTTCATGCACCTACCCGATGAGGAAACGGAGCGGAACCGGCCCGCTGGGGCGATAGATGTAACTGCCGGATGGCATTTACAAGGCACCCGCCAGACCCTATGAAGGCTCTGGCCACGCGCGAACGTGGTACCAGAAGTGGTTTCTGAAGGGCAAGAGACATGGCGTCTCCGTTCACTGTTGCATGGTTTGGAGCTCAGCTCACCGGCAAGCCGGTGGTCGCATTTTTCGCGGCCGCCGCGGCGAACGCCCGATAGCTCTTCCCGCATGGCCACAAGGTGGCTGGGAAGAGCCGAATAAATCTATCGGTCCTGCCAAGCAGGGCGCTTAACCCGTTCAAAACCATAATTCCGCGATAATCTTGGCCTCTGGTTGAGGTCTGCCGCCGTCAGGCGCGTCGCGGCCAGCATTCGGTCCCATAGGGACCAACGAGGAAATCATGAGCGAAGTCTTCCATCGCATCCGCCGTCTGCCGCCTTACGTGTTTGCCCATATCGATCCGATCAAGGCCCGGCTGCGCGCCGAGGGCGTGGACATCATCGATCTGGGCATGGGCAATCCCGACATGCCGACGCCCGAGCATATCGTTTCCAAACTGCAGGAAACGGTCAAAGACGGCCGCACCCACCGCTATTCGACCTCGCGCGGCATTCCCGGCCTGCGCAAGGCACAGGCCAGCTATTATGGCCGCCGCTTCGGCGTGAAGCTCAATCCCGATACGCAGGTCGTGGCGACGCTCGGCTCCAAGGAAGGCTTCGCCAATATGGCGTCCGCCATCACGGCGCCGGGCGACGTGGTGCTGGTGCCAAACCCGACCTATCCGATCCATTCCTTCGGCTTCATCATGTCCGGCGGCGTCGTGCGCTCCATGCCGGCCGATCCGAACGAGGATTTCATGCGCTCGCTGGATCGTGCCGTGCGGCATTCGATCCCCAAGCCCATCGCGCTGGTGCTGAACTACCCCGCCAACCCGACGGCCTACACAGCCGATCTCGATTTCTACACCGAGGTCGTCAAGTATTGTAAGGCGCACGACATTTTCATCCTGTCGGATCTGGCCTATTCCGAGATTTATTTCGACGAAGACCAGCCGCCTCCGTCTGTCCTTCAGGTGCCCGGCGCTATCGACATCACTGCCGAATTCACCTCCATGTCCAAGACCTATTCCATGCCCGGCTGGCGCGTGGGTTTCGCCGTGGGCAATGAACGCCTGATCGCCGCTCTGGCGCGCGTAAAATCCTATCTCGACTATGGCGCTTTCACCCCCATCCAGGTCGCCGCCGTGGCCGCGCTCAATGGGTCCGACGATGTGATCGAGGAAGTCCGCAAGGTCTATAAGAACCGTCGCGACGTAATGGTGGAGAGCTTTGGCCGCGCCGGCTGGAACATTCCCGTGCCCAAGGCCACCATGTTCGCCTGGGCCCCGATTCCGGCGCAGTTCGCCCATATGGGCTCGCTCGAATTCGCCAAGCTCCTGATTCAGGAAACCGGCGTTGGCGTGGCTCCCGGTGTCGGCTTCGGCGAATATGGCGATCAGTATATTCGCCTCGCCTTCGTCGAAAACGAGCATCGCATCCGTCAGGCCGCCCGCAACGTCAAGAAATTCCTCGGCGGCAAGGCAGGGCAGGACAATGTCGTGCCGCTTGCCGCAACGAAGTAGTATGCAATTTGAGGAGGCGGCGAGCCCGCCTCCTTTCTGCGTCTCAATAGTCGGGTGGATGCAGGTTTGAGCGCCGCCATGCAATGCGACTATTTTGATGGCGGCGTCTGCCGCTCATGCACGTTCATGGGCACGCCATACGACGCACAAATCCTCGCCAAGATGGAGCATGCGAGCAGCCTGTTGGCTGCCTGGCCAAACGCCGTCTGGTTGCCACCGATGCCGAGCAAGCCCAGCGATTTCCGCAACAAGGCCAAGATGGTCGTCGGCGGCACAGCGGACAATCCGACGCTCGGCATTCTGGACGCCACCCAGCATGGAATTGACCTCACCGCCTGCGGCATTCTTTCACCCGGTCTCCGCGCCGTCCTTGCGCCAATCGCCGCCTTTATCTCACTTGCCCGCATCACACCCTATGACGTGCCCACACGCCGAGGCGAACTCAAGCATGTCCTGCTGACCGAATCTCCCGATGGCGAACTGATGCTGCGGTTCGTGCTCCGCTCGACCGAGCCGCTGGGCCGCATCACCAAGCATCTCCCGTCGCTTATTGATGACGTGCCCAATCTGGCCGTCATCACCGCCAACCTGCTGCCCGAGCACAAGGCTGTGCTCGAAGGCGAAGAGGAAATCCTGCTCAGCGGTGACGAAACCCTGTCCATGCGCCTTGGCGGCCTTGTGCTGCATCTGCGCCCCGCAAGTTTCTTTCAAACCAATACCGAGATCGCCGCTGGCCTCTATGAACAGGCGAGAGACTGGGTTGATGAAGTCGGCGCCAATTCCGTCCTAGATCTTTATTCCGGGGTAGGGGGCTTTGCCCTGCATGTCGCCGCGCCCGGACGCAAGGTCCATGGTATCGAGGTAAGCGCACCGGCCGTAGCCTCGGCCCAACTCAGTGCGCTGAATGCGGGTCTTGCCGATGTCACCTTTGCAGTGGGCGACGCAATGACTGTGGCCGAAGGCGAAACGCCGGATGCGATCATCGTCAATCCGCCCCGGCGTGGGCTCGGCGACAGGCTCTGCGCAACGCTGAATGCATCAGGTGCTCGCGCCATAATCTATTCGAGCTGCAATGCCGTAACGCTCGCCCGCGACATTGCCGCCATGCCCGCCTATGCGCCCCAGCGCATCCGCCTCTTCGACATGTTTCCACAAACCGACCACTACGAAGTCATGGTCCTGCTCACGCGGAAATAATACATGACATTTAAGATCATCTTTTGTATGGAGCCTCAAACTCCACGCATAGGTGATCCGTGTCGCTGCGCTCTCTCGTAATTGTCACATTTGTCAGTCTGTGTGCCACGATTGGCGCGTCCGCACAATCCTTCCCCGTCACTATCGAGCATGCCTTTGGCGAAGCGGTCATTCCCACGAAGCCCCAGCGCATTGTTACCTGGGGCTGGGCCGCGCAGGATGCCGTGATCGCCCTTGGTGAGGTGCCAGCTGGTATCCCGTATTTTGCCTATGGTGGTGACGAAAACGGCGCTCTTGTCTGGACCAAGGAGGCTGTGGCCGCCCTCGGCGCAGACTTCCCGACCATCCTGCCAAATACCGGCCGCGACGTGCCCTTCGAGGCCATTGCCGCGCTGGAGCCCGACCTGATCGTCGCGGTCTATTCCGGCCTTTCGGAGAATGACTACAAGGTCCTCAGCAATATCGCCCCGGTTGTCGCCTATCCTGAAACGCCCTGGGATACGCCCTGGCAACAGATCATCACCATAACCGGCGAAGCCATGGGCAAAAAGGCCGAGGCCAACGCGCTGGTCGCCGACCTTGAACGGTTCATCGTCGACGAAGCCGCGAAATATCCCGAACTGGCCGGAGCCACTTTCGCTGCCTTCGATGAATGGAACGGCGAAATCACCGTCTATGGTGACCTCGATTCCCGGGTGAAATTCCTGGTCGATGCGGGTCTGGTCTCCGATCCTGTCGTAGCCGAACTGGCCAATGGCCAGAACCTCTATTTCCCGCTGAGCTTCGAGAATTTCCATCAGCTCTCGGCTGACGTGCTTGTTACCTATTTCGAGGACGAGACCGAGCGGGCCAAGTTCTTTGCCGATCCGGTCCTTTCCCGCCATCCACAGGCCCAAGCTGGCTCCATCGCCAGCATTATGGGTGCCGAGCTCAACAACTCGGTCTCCCCGCCCAGTGCCCTGTCGCTGAAATGGGGCTATCCGACCTTCATCAGCACGATCGCTGATGCCGTAAGGGCAGGGCGGAACTGAAATCCATCGCGGCCACTGCATGGGCTGTGGCCGCACCACAATTCTTGAAGCAATCCAGTCAAACCGCAGCCTGTCAGGCTGATAGAGGAACCATGTTGAAGCCAATCCTGCTTGCCGTCGTCGTCGCAGCTCTGCCGGGCCTTGCTCAGGCGCAATCTTTCCCGGTCACCATTGAACACAGCTATGGCGCCACCACCGTGCAAGCAGAACCCTTGCGCGTCGTCACCTGGGGCTGGGGCAATGAGGATGCCGCCATCGCCCTAGGCGTTGTGCCGGTGGGTATTCCATTCCAGTCCTATGGCGGCGGTGAGGATGGCATTCAGCCCTGGATCGAGGACGCATTGGCCGGTCTGGGAGCGGAAACACCGGCTACACTGTCCAATACGGGCGAGCCGCCTTTCGAGCAGATTATGGCACTGGAACCGGATTTGATCCTGGCCGTGTTCTCCGGCATTAGCGAAGAGCAATTTAAGCGCCTGTCCGACATTGCTCCCACAATCGCCTATTCGGGTCAGGCATGGTCGACCCCCTGGCAGGATGTGACCCGCACTATCGGCAAGGCGCTGGGCAAGGCTGAAGAAGCCGAGGCATTGGTTTCCCAAACTACCGATTGGTTGGCTTCCGAAATCGCTGCCCGTCCAGAACTGGCCGGCATAACCTTTGCCAGCGCCAACGAGTATGATGGCTCCATCGCCGTCTATGCCGCCGGGGATGCGCGGGTGAAGTTCCTCGCCGATCTGGGCTTGCAGCTCGACCCCAGCGTGACGGCGCTCGCACCCGCAGATGCAGAATTCTATTATCCATTGAGCTACGAGCTGTTCAACGAACTCAAGGGCGACATTTTCGTCACCTTCTATGAGGAGCAATCCGCCCTCGATGAATGGCTGGCAAAGCCCTATGCCCAGAATTATCCGGTCATTGCCAATGGCGGGCTGGCTGCGCTCGTTGGTATCGAACAGGTGGCCGCCGTATCGCCCCCAAGCGCCCTGTCGCTGCGCTGGGGCTTCGGCACTTATGCCGATGTCCTCGCTGCAGCGGCGCGCAACGCAGCGAAATAGTCCTGTACACTCTTTGCCCTGCATGCCGGCGATGCAGGGCAAAACTCCTATTGACGGCTAGGCAATTTCCTATGCACATGGCGCCACTATGAGTGACATCGCTTCGTTCCGCCACACCGTCGAATCCTTCATCTCTTCCAGGGGCTGGACCCCAACCCGCTTCGGGCGCACCGTAGCGGGCGATCCGCTTTTCGTGTTCGACCTGCGCGATGGCAGGGAACCACGCACCGAAACGCGCGCGCGTATTCTCAAGGCCATGGCCGAATTTGGTGAAGCCGACAGGCAGGCCCCTCTGCGCATTGGCGTTGCCGGTCTCGGCAATGTCGGCGCCACGCTGGTGCGCATTCTCCAGAAGGACGGCGCCGAGCTGACGCGAAAATTGGGGCGGCAGCTTGAAGTCGTCGCCGTTGCCGCGCGTTCGCGTTCTCGCGACCGCGGCATTGATATTTCCGGGCTTGAATGGTTCGACGATCCGGTCGCGCTCGCCAAATGGGACGGTATTGATCTTTTTGTCGAACTCATCGGCGGCGAAGATGGTCCGGCTTTTGCAGCCGTGAAAGCCGCGCTCGAAATCGGGCGCCCCGTGGTCACCGCCAACAAGGCGCTGCTGGCCAAGCACGGTGTCAATCTGGCCCGCATGGCCGAGGAAGCCGGCGCCCAACTCGGCTTCGAAGCGGCCGTTGCCGGCGGCATTCCGGTCATCAAGACGTTACGCGAGGGTCTCGGCTCGGCCCGGATCGCCAAGGTGTTCGGCATCATGAACGGCACCTGCAACTACATCCTCACGCGTATGGGTAATGAAGGCATTTCCTTTGCCGATTGCCTCAAGGACGCGCAGGCCCTTGGCTATGCCGAGGCCGACCCGACCTTCGACGTCGAGGGTTTCGATACCGCCCATAAACTGTCCATTCTGGCCACGCTCTGCTTCGGCTACGAAATCGCGCCCGACCGCATGCGCGTCGAAGGCATTTCCCGCATCACCCAGCACGATATTCAGGTTGCCGCCGACCTCGGCTACAAGATCAAGCTGCTCGGTATTGCCGAGCGCATTGGCGACGGCATCGAGCAGCGCGTTCATCCCACCTTCGTGCCTAAGGGCAGCGCCATTGCCGGCGTCGATGGGGTGATGAATGCGGTGGCGCTCGAAACCGACCACGTGCATGAACTGCTCCTGGCCGGCCCCGGCGCCGGTGGCCCGCCCACGGCCTCCTCGGTCCTGTCCGACATTCTCGACATTGCCCGTGGCACCCGCGTGCCGCCGCTTGGCGTGCCCAGCGACGAGCTGATGCCCTATGTCGAAGCGCCGATGCGGGCGCATGAGGGCGGTTTCTATATCCGCCTCAACGCCAAGGATGTTCCCGGTGCGCTGGCCGCCATCACAACCCGCATGGGCGAAAGGCTGATTTCCATCGATTCTGTGATTCAGCGGTCGGATTTGAGTGCAAAAGCTGTCGCGCCCGATGGCTCGCCGAGCCGCACAGTGGTCCTCATAACCCAGCAGACTTTGGAATCGTCCGTGCGCGAAGCTCTTGCAGAGATTGCCGCAGACGGGTTCATAGTCGGCGAACCGCAATTGATCCGTATCGAGAAGCTCTGAGCCTGCCAGGCCCAATCACAGCGTCATCCCTGCGAAAGCAGCGATCCCAACAAACTGGATTCCCGCTTTCACGGGAATGACACCGTGGATGACTAACAGCGTTCGGCGCAAACATGGCCGCCAGCGGCGGGTGAAGAGATGAAGCTCAGCAAGGTCGAATCCGACAAAAACCCCGCAAACCTGCATCGCACCCTGACGCTGGAAATGGTGCGTGTCACCGAGCGCGCGGCCATTGCCGCCGCCGCCTGGCGCGGCAAGGGCGACGAGAAAGCGGCCGACGAGGCCGCCGTCGCCGCCATGAAGGCCGAACTTGATCGCGTCAGCATTGCCGGTCGCATCGTTATCGGCGAGGGCGAGCAATATGAGTGCGACGAGCTCTATATCGGCCAGCCGGTCGGCAGTGGGCAGGGCCCCGAAGTCGACATTGCTGTCGATCCGCTCGAAGGCGTCACGCTCTGCGCCAAGAACCAGCCCGATTCGCTCGTCGTGCTGGCCATGGCCGAGCGTGGTGGCCTGCTCAACGTCGCCCGCAACGTCTATATGCACAAGATCGCCATCGGCGCCGAATATCCTGCTGACACCATCCATATCGAGTGGTCCGCCACTGAAAACGTCAAGGCTTTGGCCAAGGCCAAGGGTGTGCCGATTTCCGAAATTACCGCCATCGTCCTCGACCGTCCGCGCCATGCCGGCCTGCTCGAAGAATTGCGGACCGCCGGCGTTTCGGTGAAGCTGCTCAGCGATGGCGACATCGCCGGCGTTATCCACGCGGTCAACACCGAGGATACCGGCGTTGACATCTATCTTGGCTCAGGCGGCGCGCCCGAGGGCGTTCTCGCCGCTGCCGCCCTACGCTGCATTGGTGGTCACATGCAGGGCAAGCTGATTCTCGACACGCCGGACAAGCGCCTCCGCGCCAAGGAAATGGGCATCGAAGATCCCAACCGCATTTACGATGTGACCGACCTGGCCGCCGGAGACGTCCTGTTCTCCGCCACCGGCATCACAGACGGCTCCCTCACCGAAGGCGTCCGCCTCCGCCGTAACACGGTCGAAACCTCTACCGTCGTCATGCGCTCCTGGAGCCAGACCACCCGCTGGATCAGGGCGCGGCACGCGCGCTAGAGTTCTGCACCAATCGCCCCCAACCGTTTCGGAGTTGAAACATGTTCACGCATGTCATGATCGGCAGCAACGACCTTGAAAGGTCGAAAGCCTTTTACGACGCGACCTTTGTGGCCCTGGGCGGCAAGCCGGGAGAAACCGATGCTGGTGGCAGGTTGGTTTACGCCCATGAGGGCAGCCGCCTGATGGTCACGAGGCCGATAAACGGCGAGCCGGCAACAGCCGCTAATGGTGGCACGATCGGCATTCTGGCCCAAAGCGCCGACCATGTTCGGGCCTGGCATGGCGCTGGTACCGCTCACGGTGGCACCTCTGTCGAGAGCCCTCCGTCCGAGCGCCCCAGCGGCGCATTCGTCGCGTATTTGCGCGACCCCGACGGCAACAAGCTCTGCGCACGGACCCGGCCCACGAAATAGGGCAGGGCACGGCATAAAGCATCCGGGTGTCCGCCCGCGGATGCGGAGCTGTCCCCCGCTCCGCCCTTCCCACGCTGCCCAAAATCCCATAACCCTCCACTCATGCCCGACGCTCTGCGCCCATTCCTCGACGTTACCCGATCGGTCACCGGCCGTGCCTGGGTCGATCGTCTGGATGTGGCGGCCTCCCGCAATGCTACGGCAATCGGCCAGCGTCTCGGCGTGCCCGACATTCTGGCGCGCATTCTGGCGGGCAGGGGTGTCGGCATGGAGGAAGCCGAGAGCTATCTTGAACCGACCATCCGTGCGCTCATGCCCGATCCGTCCACCCTGACGGACATGGATGCCCTTGCCGAGCGCCTGGCCCGCGCCATAAACGACAACGAAGCGGTCGCGCTGTTTGGTGACTATGACGTTGACGGCGCCTGCGCCACCGCGCTGATGACGCGCTATCTGCGCCATTTCGGCGTCGACCCGCAGGTCCATATTCCCGACCGTATTTTCGAAGGCTATGGCCCCAATATCGCGGCCATCGACAAGCTTATCGATGCCGGAGCGAGCCTCGTCGTCACACTCGACTGCGGCACGACCAGCGAAAAGCCAATCGCCCAAGCTCGCAGCCGTGGCGCCGATGTACTGGTCATCGACCATCACCTGACTGATCACGACCTGCCGCCCGCCAATGCGCTGGTCAATCCCAATCGGCCCGACGACATTTCCGGGCTCGGCTATCTCTGCGCCGGCGGCGTCACCTTCATGGTACTGGTCGCCACCAATCGCATCCTGCGTCAGCGCGGCACGACCGGCCTGCCAGATCTTTTGCAGTTGCTCGATCTAGTCGCCCTCGCTACCATCTGCGATGTGGTGCCCCTTGTGGGCCTCAACCGCGCCTTTGTTCTGCGCGGCCTCGAAATTGCCCGGTCCGGCAATCGCCCCGGCCTTGCCGCGCTGGCGCTTGCCGCCCGCGCCAACGGCCCGCTCAATCCCTATCATCTCGGCTTTCTCATCGGCCCGCGCATCAATGCCGGTGGCCGCATCGGCGACGCCGCGCTCGGCACCCGCCTGCTCGCCCTCGATGACAAACACCAGGCCATGGTCATCGCCGCCCGCCTCGACGAACTCAATGGCGAACGGCAGCGCATCGAGGTCGAGGCCGTAGAGGAAGCTACTGCCACCGCCGAGGCCGAAATCGGCGCTGGCGAGGGCCCGCCCATTCTGGTTCTCGCCTCCGCCAGTTGGCATCCCGGCATTGTCGGCCTCGTCGCCGCCCGCCTGCGTGAACGGTTCGAGCGGCCGGCCTTTGCCATTGCGCTGCAACCCGATGGCACCGGGACCGGCTCAGGCCGATCCATGCCGGGTGTCGATCTTGGTAGTGCGGTTATCGCTGCCGTCGAAGCCGGTCTCATCCCCAAAGGCGGTGGCCATGCAATGGCGGCCGGCGTTTCGCTCCGCGCTGGCGATCTCGGTCCCTTCCGCGCCTTCATGGCCGACCGATTGAGCAACAGCGTTTCTGCCGCTCGCGCAGCATCCGCCCTCAAGGTCGATGCGGCGCTCACCGCCCGAGGAGCGACCACCGATCTGCTCCATTCCATCGAGCGGGCAGGCCCCTTTGGCTCCGGCAATCCCTCACCAGTCTTCGCCTTTCCCGCCCATCGTGCCCGGTTTCCGCAGGTGGTTGGCAAGGGTGGCCATGTCAGCTTCACACTCTCGTCCGACGATGGCGCCCGCGTAAAGGCCATCGCCTTTCGGGCCGCCGGAACCCCGCTCGGCGACGTCCTCTTGCGCGATGCTGACCGTGTGTTGCACTTCGCCGGCGGACTGTCCCTCGACCACTATCAGGGCCGCGAACAGGCCCAGTTCCGCGTCCAGGACATCGCCATCCCCACCCGCTGAAGAATCTGCAACCGCACCGATCCGGCAGGCGTTAAACCCCGTACAGTACTGCATAATCACCTCCACCACGGGGCAAAACTGTTGCTTGCATATCCCTTTATGGCCGCTAAACTGACCTTGGGCATCTACGGGGAGGCGCTGATGCTGCGGTTCCTCGCCATCCCACTGTCCCCGAAAGGCCCGATATCGACAGCTGGAATAGCGGCGAAATGACCAAGACTGCCGTAGATCAATCCCGAACCGAGGCCTCTTTTGGCACCATGATCGCTTCATGGTTTGTTGAACGCGTCGGCATGGCGCTGATCGGTAAGCCACAATATGGGGCCATCACGGTCATCTTCCCCAACGGCCGTACGCGCACTGCCGGCGATGCGGCCACAGGCGAACATGCCGTGCTGCGCCTCAACAATTTCCGGGTCATTTCCGAGGCCATGCAGCGCGGCACGGTCGGCTTCGCCTCGGCCTATATGAATGGCGATATCGAGGTCGATGACCTCACTGCGCTGTTCCGCTATTTCTTGCAGAATCGCGACATGTTCGCCCGCGCCAATCTCGGCATCTTCCGCCGCGCCGCCTCCGACCTGCATTACCATCTGTCACGCCGCAATACGCTCGAAGGCTCCAAGAAGAACATTGCCGAGCACTATGATCTGGGCAACGACTTCTATGGTCAGTGGCTCGATCCATCCATGACCTATTCATCGGCCCTGTTCACTTCCGGCGATCAGAGTCTGGAGCAGGCGCAACTGGCAAAATATCGCCGCGTCGCCGATATGGCCGGCGTCACGCCGGGCTCGTCCGTGCTCGAAATCGGCTGTGGCTGGGGCGGTTTTGCCGAAACCGTGGCGCGCGACTACAAAGCGCATCTGCGGGGCATTACCCTATCGGCTGAGCAGCTCAAATTCGCGCTTGAACGGCTCTCGCGCCAAGGGCTGGATGAATATGCCACGCTCGTTTTCGAGGACTATCGGCATACCGAAGGCCAGTTCGACCATATCGGCTCCATCGAAATGATCGAGGCTGTGGGCGAGGACAATTGGCCCAGTTATTTCCAGACCATCCATGACCGCCTCAAGCCCGGCGGTACCGCGGCCATTCAGGCCATCACCATCAATGAAGCCGATTTCGAGGGTTATCGCAGCGGCCCCGATTTCATCCAGCGATATATCTTCCCAGGCGGCATGCTGCTCACCAAAACGGTGATGAAGGAATTTGGTGACCGCTACGGCCTCGTGCTCGAAAATGTCGAAAATTTCCGCCTTAGCTATGCCAAGACGCTGAAGCTATGGCGCGAGCGGTTCCTCGAACGCTGGCCCGTCATCGCACCCATGGGCTATGACGAATATTTCAAGCGCAAATGGGTCTATTACCTCAGCTATTGCGAGGCCGGTTTCGCCGAAGGCTCGATCGATGTGGGCATCTATCAGTATCGTAAGCCCGCCTGACCGTGCTCACGGCAGAAAACAAAAGCCCCGGATCGCTCCGGGGCTTTTTCATTAGTGCCGGTGTTCCGGCATCTTTTCCAGCTGATCCTTTGTCCAGCTGGTAACGGCATGCACGTCGCCGTTTTCGTCACGCATAAAATCGAGATCGCTTGCCGGCACTGCTACCGGCTTGGCGCCAAGGCCCAAAAACCCGCCAACATCGACAATGATCTGGCTGGCAGCGCCCGCGCCATGCACATGGGAAACATGCCCGACCTTATGATCGTCGGCGCCAAAAACTTTGGCGCCATCGAGAACGCTGGGCGTCAGCTCGGTCGGCGAAAGGCGGATGTGATTGGTGTGATCCATGATCGTTCTCCTCTGTTTGGTTGAGGAGGAAACTGCGTCGCGACTGTGCCCGTTCCATCACGAAGTTTTCTGGCGCCTTACTTCGGCAGCAGTTTGCCCATCAGCCAGAAGAACACTGGATAGGGTAGCCAGCGGACGGTTTTCATCAGCCAGACCATGCGCTTGGGAAAGGCGATCTCGAATCGGTCCGACTGAGTAAGGCCGTCCACGATCCGCCGCGCCGCTTCCTCGGTTTCGAGCAGGAATGGCATCGGAAAATCATTGCGCGCCGTCAGCTCGGACTTAACAAAGCCCGGCGCAATCATCCTTACCTTGATATTTTCCGGCGCCAGTTCCGTCCGCATTGTTTCCAGCAGGTTGATCAACCCCGCCTTGGTCGACGAATAGGCCGCGGAGCGCGGCAGGCCGAAATATCCAGCCACCGAAGCAATCACCGCAAAATGCCCGCCCCCCTGCCTGCGCATCTGCGTCAGCACTGGTGTGGCCATGCGGATCACGCCGAGATAATTGGTATTCACGAGCTTGAAGAATGGCTCGAAATCATAATTGCCGACCACGCCCGGTTGCCAATCGGCCGCGCCAAAAACGAAAAGGTCGATCCGACCGAGTTCGTTGGCGATTCTTTCCGTCACGGCATGGACGGCCCCGTCGTCCGTCACATCAAGTGGGTAGGGGCGTATTGCGGCATGTCCCGCCGCCACCGCCTCAAGCTTCTCCTGCCGCCGCCCGGAAATGGCCACCGTCCAGCCGCGCTCCGCCAACAACCGAGCGACCGCCGCTCCGATTCCCGAGCCCCCGCCAATGATCCATGCGATTCCCGGTTTCATTTCAGCTGGCTCCAGATTTCGTATGTGACCGGTCAACGCAGGCGTAAGCCATCCGGATCACTTCGACATGTGGTCACCTCATGCGCAGCATGAAAAAACCATCGCAAGCTACGGATTCAGCAAATAGAAGAAAATTTCTGGAATTTGGTACGCCCAAGGGGAATCGAACCCCTGTTTACGCCGTGAGAGGGCGTCGTCCTGACCGCTAGACGATGGGCGCATATGTCGCCAGAAAGACCTACTTCCCGCTTGTTAAACAAGGGGAGGTGGTACGCCCTAGGGGAATCGAACCCCTCTCTGCACCGTGAAAGGGTGCCGTCCTAACCGATAGACGAAGGGCGCATCAGCGCGATGGGGGTCGTATAGTGGGGCTCGCGCCGATGCGCAACCCACTTTGCGTTGATCCCCAAACGATTTTTTCTAAATCCACAGGCTCAGCAGCCCGAGAAGGTCACAGGGCCGCGATAGCCCCGCGGCCGGTCACGCACATCCACATGGATGAAATTGCGACCCGGATAGCACCCTAGGCCCCCGACGCCGTCCATGGTCTTGGCGAAGGCAATCAACTGCTCCTTGGGCACCCCTGGAATGTAGAAATCGGCTGCCATGCATTTGGTGTGGTAGGAATTGTCGGCTCCGCCCGCCGCCGAATTGTGGAAGGCATTGCGATAGCCCGAATTCATCACGATCCGCTTGCCGAATTTGCCTTCGAATTCCCAAATTACGAAGCGCAGCTTGGGCGAGATGCAAAGCGCATTGACCTCTTTGGAGGACACATAGGTCCCCCAGTCCTGTCGCAGCCCAGAATAGCCCGAGCCGCTACCGCTGGCGAACATGGCCATGGGCAGGCAGCCGGCCAGAGTGAGTGCGGTGAGGGCGATGGCAATGAGCGAGTGTAGGCGGGGCATATCGACCTTCCCTTGGCCTGTGTCGCCCGACGGCAACAGGCAATGGGCATGAGGGTTCGGTCGCTAAAATTAGAGATGTTTCGCTAACCCCGCGCTAATCCAGAGGGTTAGCGCGGGGTTAAGGCTGGCTTATTGCAATAAATGGATAGGCTCTGCGTCGGCGATCCTGATCACCGCTTGCGGCAAAGCCTGCAAGGCGCAGCGCGCCAACAGGCTACCAGCTGCCGGTATTGGGCATCGACGCCCAGGGTTCCTGCGGGTCCAGATAACCGTCCTGAATCAGCTCCACCGAAATCCCGTCCGGCGAGCGCACAAAGGCCATGTGTCCGTCGCGGGGCGGGCGGTTAATGGTGACGCCCATATCGGACAGATGCTGGCAGAGTGCGTAAATATCCTGCACCCGATAGGCGAGGTGCCCGAAATTGCGGCCACCGGTATAGACTTCGGGGTCCCAATTATAGGTCAGTTCCACTTCACCCCCGGCATCGCCCGGCGCGCGCAGGAAAATCAGAGTGAACCGGCCCTTTTCATTCTCGGTACGCCGAACCTCTTCGAGGCCCAGGCCCTCGCAGTAAAACCGCAGGCTGTCCTCGACATTGGTGACGCGCACCATTGTGTGCAGATACTTCATTGTTTTCTCCTTGGGCTGGTCTGTTCGCCGTTCCAGATACGCACCCAATCGGGCGAACACCGGGACTGTCGACAAAATCGCAAGACCTTCTTAACTTTTGTTGCTGAATCGGCCACAGTGATTTGGTCAGTTGGCAGAGTACCCGCAGCGGCGGGCGAGTGAAAAGGCGTTTGGACATGGGGGCCAAGGTCGGCGGTGAGGGCGAAAAGTCCATGAGCCTGTCGGTAGAGACAGGCGTGGATGAACACGCACGAAATTCGGCTGAGGCACAACAGTCCGGTCTCGACACAATCGAAATTGCCGGCTCAATCAAGTGGTTCGACGCCGGTAAGGGTTTCGGTTTCATCATTCCCGACAATGGTATGCCGGACGTTCTCCTGCACGTCACTTGCCTGCGCCGCGATGGCTATCAGACAGCCTATGAAGGCGCGCGCATCGTCGTTGAGGCGCTGAACCGTCCTGGCGGCCTCCAAGCATTCCGAATCGTCTCCATGGACGATTCGACGGCCCGCCATCCTTCCCAGCTCCCGGCGCCGCGCACCCATGTCGTGGTCGAGGCGACCTCGGGCATGGTCCGGCTGGAAGTGAAGTGGTTCAACCGCATTCGCGGTTTCGGTTTCCTGTCGGCGGGCGAGGGCACTCCGGACATTTTTGTCCATATGGAAACCTTGAGGCGCTTCGGCATTACCGAACTGCGGCCCGGCCAATATGTGCTGGTGCGCTATGGCAATGGTCCAAAGGGGCTCATGGTAGCCGAAATCCGTCCCGATGGCTGGGGTGACGCACCCTCGTCGCACTAGGGTGTTTCCGGCAAAAGTGGAAACGGCTTTGCGTTTTCACAAACGCGACACAACAAAGACCAGATCATTTTGCCATCTAGATGCGACGGCAAATGATCTGGTGCCGGATTTGGTTGTTCAGCCGTCAGGCTCTGGCGAGGACGGGGTTTCGATGAAACGGTTTCTGCGCGGTTTGCTGGCCATAGGCGCCACGGTGGCAATCAGTCTGCCGTTGGCGGCATGCAGCGATGACTCGCGTCTCGTTATCCATTCAGAAACTGGCGCCCATAGTTTTACGGTGGAGGTCGTCGACACGGCTGAAACGCGCGCCAAAGGCTTGATGTATCGGCAGGAACTCGCCGACGACGCGGGCATGCTGTTCGATTTTCATGAGGAGCGCGCTGTTTCGTTCTGGATGCGCAACACCTTCATTCCGCTCGACATGATTTTCATCGGCGCCGATGGCGAGATCAAGAATATCCACGTCAACGCAAGGCCACATGACGAAACCGGAATCCCCTCCGGCGTTCCGGTTCAGTTCGTTCTGGAAATTCCCGGTGGGCGCTCGGTCGAGCTTGGCATTGAGGCGGGCGATCAGGTCGAGCACATTCGCATTGCGGACGAAAAGCAGCCGTAAAACGGGTTCGTCAGAGGCGGGAGATGACCATGCAGTCGATCACCGCCCAAAGATGCAGGCTCGCGCCGGCAACCACGAAGACATGCCAGAGCGCGTTCTGGAAGCGCAGTTTTTCCCAGAGATGGAAGATGATGCCGGCCGAATAGGTTACGCCGCCGGCCAGTAGCAGCCAGAGCGTACTCGCCGGCAGCGCCTGTCCAAGTGATTGAAAAACCAGCACGCCGGACCAGCCGATGGCCAGATAGAGCGCGATGGCGATGCGGCCAAACCTTTGCGGCACGATCAGTTTCAGCGCCACGCCGACCAGCGACGCGCCCCAGACGAGGCTCATCATGATGACGCCGATGGGCGTGCCGCCTATGACGGCCAGAAATGGTGTGTATGATCCAGCGATAAAGAGGAAAATTGCGGCCTGATCCAGTCGCGCCAGATGCCGCTTTATGGGAGAGACCGGCCACATATTATAGGCCAGCGACACACCCAGAACGACAACCAGCGTGCTGACATAGACCAGCAATGCGGGAAAGGCTTCGGGCGCCGTTTGCAGAAAGGCCAGCGCCAGAAGGATCGAACCGGCGGCAATCGCCACCACAAGGCCAAAAATATGCACGGTGGCATCGGCGATGATTTCGGCAAGGGAATAGGGCCGGTGCTCCCGGCTCCACCACGATCGCTGCAAGTTGGCAATTCTGGACATCATCCGCCCTCCTTGCCAGCATCGTGTGGCGCGGATGTGACCAGAATCTTGCTGCGCGGCGGCGACTTGGCGGCATCGTAAAGCGGCAGGCAATAATACTGGTGAACAAGGACTTTCCGGCTTTATGTGCTCTTGACGCGTAATGCAGACGTTACTTTAACGGCTCCTATGACGCGCAAGATCAAACCACCTGTCGCCATCTATTCCGCCCTGGCCGACGCCTCGCGGTGTCGGATCGTCGAAATCCTTCGGTCCGGCGCCAAGCCTGTGCATGAACTTGCTGACGCCTTTTCGATCAGCCGCCCTGCCATCTCCCGTCATCTTCGCGTGCTGAAAGAGGCGGGTCTGGTCACAGAAGTCAAAAAGGGCAGAGAAAATCTCTACGCCTTGCGCGCCGCTCGGCTGGAAAAGGCCATCGACTGGATTGCTGCCACCAGCAGCACAGCATCAGAGACGGTGCCGGAGGCCGCAGCGCCGGCTCCGTCCCAGCCCAAAAAGCCGGTGGAAGCACGGAGCGCCCCGCTTGTCCCCGTGGAGCCTGTTCCCGCCGATGTGGTGCCCGATGACATACCCCGCGCCGTCATAGTGCAGCGAGCGGCAAAGCGGACCGCGGTCGATCAAATGGGTTTTGATTTCTGAATGTGTTTCGGGCGAGGCCCGGAGTTAGGGCAGGGCGGCCGGCAGAGTATAGCCGAGAGGGTGCTGCGTTTCGCGGGGAGCAAAAACCTCCGTCACGGTGCGCTCAAAGTCGGACGGGGTCCACATGATCTGCCCAGGATTCAGCGCCAGATCGACATGACCCAAGGCCGCTCGCGCGCCCAGTGCAAAGGGGCGGATAGTGCGTCCGACCTGCTCTGAAGCGGCCCTCGCCGCCCCGATATCTTTGCGCTGGTCACCAATATACCAGATCTCGTCAGAGCGGCGCAGGTCGCGGCCAATGCCCTGCAATGCAGTAACAATCGAGTCGGGCCATGGCTTGCCGCGCGACACGTCCTCGCGGAACACGCAGGCAGAGAAATATTTCCTGAGGTCGAAGGCTTCCAGCACGTCGTGCCCGTAGCCGCGGCCGAGCCCGTTGCTCACGAGGCCAAGCGTGACACCCTCGGACTGCAATTTCTCCAGAACGCAGCGCATTGTGGTGCAAGGCACCAGCATTTCCTCGACGGACTTGCGCCGCACCATGTGAATAGCCTTGTGCACCAGCAATTTGGGCGCACGTTTGGCCTCGACGGAGCGGTGTCGGCGCGCCAAACGAAATCGCGCGACCAGCCTTCCGGTGCGGTGCGAACAATCATCTAAAAATTCAAGCATCTGCAACACGCGCGGATTGACGTGGTGCACCAGTGTTCCATCAAGATCGAACAGAACTATGGTTGGCCGCTTGGCGTCGTCAGTCAGTGGACTAACCTCCGTTAAGGCTAACAAGATGTGACGCAATTCGCGTTTCAGCACAAGTCTGGCGGTATTCGGCCCGGTGGAAACTGGCGATCCCGACAGGATTCGAACCTGTGACCAACAGCTTAGAAGGCTGCTGCTCTATCCAGCTGAGCTACGGGACCGCTGGCAGGCTCCTTTACAGCATTTTTGGCCAAAGGCCACCCGCACAAGCCTATTGTGTCGCCAGATTTGCATGCGCCGGGCGCGCAGTGCTGCCGCGCACCACCAGCTCCGAATCGAGAACAATTCGGAGGGCAGGGGGCTCTGGCGCGCTTGCCTCCAGCATGTCGATGAGAGCCGCAGCCGCCATGCGGCCGAGTGCACTGCGGGGCTGATGCACCGTGGTCAGGGGCGGCGTGTAGTGGCCCGCCATGGACAGATCGTCGAACCCGACCACCGAAACGTCTTCGGGGCATTCTATGCCCTGCTTACGCAGGCCGGACAGAAACCCGATGGCCGACTCGTCATTGGCGGCAAAGACCGCAGTGGGGCGCTGTTCCAACGAGAAATAGCGCACCGCAGCGGCATAGCCGCTTTCAATGGTGAAATTTCCTGGGAAAACCCATTCGGGTACAACCGGCAGGCCGGCATTGGTGAGTGCGCGTTCGAAGCCGGCAACACGGTCATGGGAAATGTTATTGCTGTCCGGTCCGCTGATATGGCCGATCCTTGTATGTCCTAGTTCGATCAGGTGGCGGGTGGCATGTTCCGCTGCCTCCGCATTGTCGGTCACCACTGCATGAAAGCCGGAATCGGGAATGTCCTCGCAGGCCAGCACCAGCGGAACCGAATAGGGGAGGCTGGTCATGATCCGCAACTGGTCCGGATCTAGCGAGCCGTCGAGCAGCAACAGGCCATCGGCGCGATTGGACAGGAGATACTCCTGAAGCCGCCGAACCGGCTCAAGGCCGAGATAAAGATTGGCGACGAGTACGCCATAGCCACGCCCCGTCGCCTCTCGCTCGATGGCGTCCAGTATTGTGGAGAAGAATGGATTGCGGATATCGGGCAGGCCCACCAGAATTGTCCGGGAGCTGCGCTGACGAAGAGACCGTGCCGCCTGGTTGAGTGTGTAGCCGGTCTTGCGAACGGCCTCGGAAACACGCTCGCGTGTCGCCGCGCTGACCATGTGCGGAGCCGAAAGGGCACGACTAACCGTCGCCGTCGATACTCGGGCGAATCGTGCAACATCTTGAATAGTAGGCGTTTTTCGAGCCTGAACCACGTCTGGCAGCGCCCCCTCTCGCTGTCAGTAACCTAATCGGTCTAAATCGATCTTGACATCTCCGCAAGCTGTGTATGAAACTCCTGAAATCGATTGCACAACTGGTTTGGAACATGTAGTGCAATCGATTACACGCAGTTGCGGGTTGCGCTCAGTGAGTGGCGGCTTTGCATCTGGTGCATCGCTGGAGCAAATGCTCCAAGTGTTCGTTGGGAGGACAACCTATGAAGAAGTTCGCAGTGGTTGCCGCTATGGCAACCGCTTTCCTCGGCTCCACGGCCGTTTTCGCTACCGATCTCGAAGTCACCCACTGGTGGACTTCCGGCGGTGAAGCTGCTGCCGTTGCCGAGCTGGCCAAGGCATTCGACGCTTCGGGCGACAAGTGGATCGACGGCGCCATTGCTGGCGGCGGCGGCACGGCCCGCCCGATCATGATCAGCCGCATCACCGGCGGTGATCCGATGGGCGCAACCCAGTTCAACCACGGCCAGCAGGCCCTGGAACTGGTCGAAGCCGGTCTGATGCTTGACCTGACCGACGTTGCTGAAGCCAACAACTGGAAGGACGTGGTGTTCCCGCCGTCCCTGCTGGATGCCTGCACCGTCGACGGCAAGATCTACTGCGCCCCGGTCAACATCCACTCGCCCGAATGGCTGTGGCTGTCGAACAAGGTCTATGAAGACCTCGGCATCCCGGTCCCGACCAACTGGAACGAGTTCGTTGCTTCGGCTCCGCAGGTCGAAGCCGCTGGCAAGATCCCGCTGGCTCTCGGCAATCAGCCCTGGCAGTCGAACCTGGCTTTCGGCGCGATCTCGATCGCCGTTGCCGGTCTCGATGTCTGGAAGCAGGTTAACGTCGAAAAGAACATGGACGTTGCTGCCGGTCCGGAATACGCCGCAGTCTTCCAGGCTGTTGCCGACGCCCGTGCACTCGCTGCCAACTCCAACGTTCAGGACTGGAACCAGGCCACCAACCTCGTGATCACCGACGAAGCCGCCGGCCAGATCATGGGCGACTGGGCTCAGGGTGAATTCCAGGTCGCTGGCGAAGTTGCCGGCACCGACTACACCTGTCTGCCGGGTCTGGGCCTGAATGCCTACCTGTCGACCGGTGGTGACGCCTTCTACTTCCCCAAGCTGAGCGATCCTGATCAGGAAGCTGCCCAGAAGCGCCTTGCTGCTCTGCTCGTGTCGCCGGAAGTCCAGGTTGCGTTCAACCTCAAGAAGGGTTCGCTCCCGATCCGTGGTGACGTCGATCTGGCCGCTGCCAACGACTGCATGAAGAAGGGCCTTGAGCTGCTCGCTGCCGGCAACATCATGCCGTCGGGCGACATGGTCTGGTCCCCGGACGTCCAGAAGCAGAACGAAGACCTTATGGTCGAATTCTGGAAGTCGGACATGGCTCCGGAAGCTGCTCACCAGCAGTGGGTTGCCAACCTGAAGTCGGGTCTCTGATTTCGATCTGACGCCGGGGCCGATCCATCCGGATCGGCCCCGGCTTTATCTATTTGGGGCATAGGGAGCACACGGTGTCAGGCTTGCACCCGGGACGACTATTCCGAAATATAAACGCCAAGGTTGCGGCCATTCCGATGGTCTTTACTGCCCTTGTCGTCTTCGTTGGCGGTACGCTTTGGACCGTCGTTTATTCCTTCACCAATTCCAAACTGCTCCCGAGGCTCAACTTTGTTGGCTTCGAACAGTATGAGCGTCTCTGGGCCACCAGCCGTTGGGTGGTGTCGATCCAGAACCTGATGCTCTACGGCGTATTCAGCCTGGTCTTCACCATCACGATCGGGTTCCTGCTCGCCGTTCTCATGGATCAGAAGATCCGCTTCGAGGACGCTTTCCGGACGGTGATGCTCTATCCTTTTGCGCTCTCGTTCATTGTGACCGGTCTGGTCTGGCAGTGGATTCTCAATCCGCAGTTCGGCATTCAGCATATCGTTCGCAGCTTCGGTCTCGAATGGTTCTCGTTCGACCCGCTCAACAATCCGCAGACGGTCATGTTCGGCCTGCTGATCGCTGGCCTCTGGCAGGGTACGGGCTTCGTCATGTGCCTGATGCTCGCCGGCCTGCGCGGCATCGATGAAGAAATCTGGAAAGCGGCCCGTGTCGACGGTATTCCGCGCTGGAAAGTCTATATTTTCATCATCATTCCGATGATGCGTCCGGTATTCATCACCACCCTGGTGATCGTCGCTTCCGGCATCATCCGTCTTTACGACCTGGTGGTTGCGCAGACCTCGGGTGGTCCAGGAAACTCCAGCCAGGTGCCGGCCATGTATGTCTATGACTACATGTTCCAGGCGCAGAACCTGGGCCAGGGCTTTGCCGCCTCGTCGATG
>VFQU01000634.1_pt1 | contig 28240 bp, 24 predicted proteins | sample 3512311 | NCBI WGS metagenome assembly VFQU01 (sample SAMN10412377, study PRJNA504923) | tailings metagenome | isolation source: Relicate 3 Philex TSF3 active mining site | place: Philippines: Tuba, Benguet | collected 2017-08-29
TGCGTATTCCGACCCAAGCCGGCCACTGATTCCGACGCAAGCCGGCCACCCATTCCGATCGATGTCGGCCACCGATTCCGAGCCATGCCGGCCAGGATTCCGGGCAAGTCGGCCACCCTTCCGACGATGTCGGCCACCCCTGGCGTGAGGACCTGACGCGGGACCCTCTTTCCGGCACCTTCCCCGGCTTTTTGGAGCAGGGAAGCGATGCCGCAACCGAGAGTGTCCATGCGCAAGATCCGAGAAATCCTCCGGCTGCAGGCCGCCGGCCTGTCGTCCCGGCAAATCGCCACCAGCGTGGCGGTGGCCCGCAGCACCGTGGCCGAGTGCCTGCGGCGCGCCGAGCTGGCCGGCATCGCCTGGCTGCTTGCCGACGACATGGACGAGCCGATGCTCGAGCGTCGGCTGTACCCGCCCGCCGCCGAGGCCCACGAGCGCCCGCCGGCCGACTGGGCCGCGGTGCAGCGCGAGATGCGCCGTCGCGGCGTCACCCTGATGCTGCTGTGGCAGGAGTACAAGACCCAGCATCCCGACGGCTACCAGTACAGCCGCTACTGCGAGCTCTACCGGGCCTGGCTGGGCCGGGTCGACGTGGTGATGCGGCAGGAGCACCGCGCCGGCGAGCGGCTGTTCGTCGACTACGCCGGCCAGACCGTGCCCGTCCTGGATCGACGCACCGGCGAACTGCGTCCTGCGCAGGTGTTCGTCGCCGTGCTGGGTGCCTCCAGCTACACCTATGCCGAGGCGACGTGGTCGCAGTCGCTGCCCGACTGGCTGGGCGCCCACAGTCGGGCGCTGGCGTTCCTCGGCGGCGCCCCGCAGATCGTGGTGCCGGACAACCTCAAGAGCGCCGTGCAGCGCGCCCACCGCTACGAGCCCGAGCTCAACCCGGCCTACCAGCAGTGGGCCGACCACTACGGCATCGCCGTCGTCCCGGCGCGGGTGCGCAAGCCGCGCGACAAGGCCAAGGCCGAGGCGGGCGTGCTGCTGGTCGAGCGCTGGATCCTGGCCCGGCTGCGCCACCAGACGTTCTGCTCGCTCGATGAGCTCAACCGCGAGATCCGCCGCCTGCTCGAGGCGCTCAACCAGCGGCCGTTCCGCAAGCTGCCCGGCTGCCGGGCCAGCGCATTCGACCAGATCGATCGTCCCGCCCTGCGTCCGCTCCCCGATCGCCCCTACGAACACGCCGACTGGAAGCGCGTCCGGGTCGGCCTCGATTACCACGTCGAGTTCCAGGCCCACTACTACTCGGTCCCCTACGCACTGGCCCGACAGAGCGTCGACCTGCGGGTGACCGCCCACACCGTGGAGATCCTGCACCGTGGCCAGCGCATCGCCAGCCACCTGCGCTCGTCCCTGCCGCGCGGCCACACCACGGTGGCCGAGCACATGCCCTCGCACCATCGCCACCACGCCGAGTGGACACCCGAGCGGCTGCTGCGGTGGGCCGCCTCGCTGGGTGAGCAGACCGCCATCGCCGTGCAGCACATCCTCGATCGCCGCGGCCATCCCGAGCAGGGCTTTCGCGCCGCCATGGGCGTGCTGCGGCTGGGGCGCGACTACGGCCCGGAGCGGCTGGAGGCCGCCTGCACCCGGGCGCTGACCCTGGGTGCCTGCCGCTATCGCAGCCTCAAGGCCATCCTCGAGGCCGGCCTCGATCGCCAACCCCTGGCCGCCCACCCTGCCAACGAACTGCCCGACCACGACAACGTCCGTGGTCCCCAGTACTACCACTGACCCAAGGAGGACCGATGCTCAGACACCCCACCGTCTCGCGCCTGCAGACCCTGCGCCTGCCCGGCATGGCCCAGGCCCTCGACGAGCAACTGCTCCAGCCCGACATCGACCAGCTCGGATTCGAGGAGCGGCTCGGCCTGCTCGTTGATCGCGAGGTCGCCCACCGGGAGAACCGCATCCTGCAGGGGCGCCTCGCACGCGCACGGCTGCGCCAACAGGCCTGCCTGGAGGATGTCGACACCAAGGCCGCGCGCGGACTCGACCGCGCCACCCTGGCGCGACTGGGCACCGGGCAATGGCTGCGCGCCCACCACAACGTGCTGATCACCGGACCGGCCGGCGTCGGCAAGTCCTACCTCGCCTGCGCGCTGGCCCAGCAGGCGTGCCGCTTGGGATTCTCCGCCCGCTACCTGCGCCTGCCGCGCCTGCTGGAAGAACTCGCACTGGCCCGCGCCGATGGCAGCTACACCAAGCTGCTGCGCCGGCTCGCCAAGGTCGACGTGCTGGTCATCGACGACTGGGCCCTGTCACCCCTCGGACCCGACGGCCGCCGCGACCTGCTCGAGATCCTCGACGACCGCCACCAGCTGCGCTCGACCCTGGTCACCAGCCAGCTCCCGGTCGACCAGTGGCACGCCTACATCGGCGAAGCCACCCTCGCCGACGCCATCCTGGACCGACTCATCCACGCCAGCTACCGCATCGCCCTCAAGGGCGAGTCCCTGCGCAAGCGACACGCCCCGAACTTGACCGAACCCGCCGACCCGAACCGATAATCCAACGACCCCGCGTCACCTCACGCCAGGGGTGGCCGACATCCGCCGGAATCACCGGCCGGCTTGCGTCGGAATCGGTGGCCGACTTCGTCGGAATGCGCACAGATCAGCGACAAGTCACCGAGTCAGTACTTCCCCACATTGATCGAGAAGGCAGGCAAGCATGCCTTCAACGCGCAGTGCATACCAACGGATGGCGGCCTGCTCGCAGTCGACGCCTACAGGAACTTCCTCGCAGCGCGCCGAGTCAGCATCAGCCAGCGCCTGAACGAGTTTCTCCGCGCATCGGTGTAGCGAAATTTGATCTTGGACGACTGAGCGTTTCTTGAGGCGGGAATGAGTCAGCGACGCTTTGCGGCTAGCGATTCGATGAAGGCATCGACATCATCGATATGCCAACGCGACGCCCGTTCGCCGACTTTCAGCGGCGCGGGGAAGAAACCGTCCTTGATGAGGCCGTAGATGCTCGAACGCGACAGGCCGAGCAGGGTGGAGACAGTCTTGATATCGAGCAGCACGCGCTCAGTGCGGCCGTTCTTCGGGTTGTTCCTCAGGTCCATGTTGTCTCCAAAACTCCAAGCGGCGGTGGCCGCGGCCCAGAGCATGCCCCGGGTGATGCCGCTTGGGAGCGACGAGGGGGAAAAACGCCCCGAGCAGATGCAGTACCCTCGACCGGACTGCCGGTGCGTACTCCGAGGTAGCCGGCTGCTACTCGGCGGGCAGCGCCACATAATTGGCCCACGTGCGGCCCACGGTAGCCCGCTTCGTCTTCCAAAATATCCATACAACCAATACCTTAGGTTCGCTCAATAGCTTCTGCATCGGAAAGTAGCGCCGCCACGCGCGCCGCTTGCGCGGCCGGAGTGGCTTCGCCCATGCTGCCTCCAAAGCCGGCGGCGGGAGGAAGGGCGTGGGCTGGGACGCACTCGAACCTTCCGAGCAGCGCTGGTTCGCCGAACACGCCGAGGCGGCGCTGGCGCGGCGCGACGGCGCGATCGGGTCGCTGACCTGGCGTTGGCTCGATTGGGTGCTGACCGGCGCGATCGGCCTGCTCGGGCTGTTCTGGCTGGGCTGGTCGGGGCCGGAGGCGGCGCTGCTGCTGGTGCTGCGGCACTGGTCCGGCTGGTGCGTCGACCTCCTGCAGTGGCGGCTGCGTTCTGCCGCGCGGCGGATGGGATACGCCCAGGACTACGACGACCGCCGCTTCTGGCAGATCGTGGCGCTGCTGCGCGGGCGCCGCGCGCGGGCACCGGACGCGCGAGCGGATCCGGGCCTCGGATTCGCGGTGGCGGTCGATCTGGTCGCCGGCGCGGTCGCCAGCGTGCTGATCCTGCAGGGGCTGCAGGCCGGCGGCGCGGCGCTGGCCGATGCGCTGGCGGCGCCCGATCTGCTGGTGGCCGCGGCGCTGCTGGTGGCGCTGGGTGTGTTGCCGACCCTGCATGCGCGGCTGCTGCCCAACGCCGGCGGCAGCGTCGCGCTGCCGGTATTCCGCGCCGGCCAGCGCGGGATCGGGCTGCTCGTCCTGGCCTTCGGCCTGATGGCGGCCGGTGGTGGGCGCCTCGACGGCGCCTGGCTCGCCGGCGCGGCCTATGCGTTCTTCCTGCTGATGGGATCCATCGAGCTGGCGTTCGGCGTGCCGGCGGCGCGGGCCGAAGCCGCCTGGCTGCGCAGGCGGCGCGACGGCGTGGCGTCAGCGCGGCGTGTCCGGGTAACGCCCGCTGCCGCGTTGGTGAAGTGCGGGCCAGATCGGCCGCCACCCGGAGAGGGCCGTGATGCGGGGCAGACGAGTCGACGTGGCGCGCCGCATGGCGGCATTCGATGGGCCTGACCTGCTGGTCGGCGTCCTGGTCGCGACCGTCATCGTCGTCGGTCCGGGGCTCGGCGAAACGATGCACGCCCTGGCCGGCAGCATCGTGGTCTCCCAGCTCTTCTTCGAAGCGCCGATGGCGTTCCTCGCCGTGGCAGCGGGCAAGGCGGCGCAGCACCCGGCAAGGGCGGTTCGCATCGCCCTGCTTGCGTTCGGTGCGCTGGCGGTGGTCGCGGCGGGCATGGCCTATGCCCTGCAGTTCGGCGTGCTCCTGCTGCTGCTGCCGGGGGTGCTCGCCGTGCTGTCGCGCATGCGCCGCGCCGACCCCGCGCAGGAGCGCTTCGGCGTCGAGCATTGCCTGTCGGTGGAGCGCGTCGCCGCCACCGCATGGGCCTGGCTGCTGGCCATGTTCCTCGTCGCCGTGGGCGTGGTCATGATCAGCGGCAGGCCGATCTCGGTGGGCGGCGCGGCCGGCAGCACCACGAACTGGACCGCCGCGGCGCTGTGGCTGGTCTACTACGCCGGCCTCGCGTTCCTGGTACCGGCGGCCAGACGCGGCCCGCTCCGCTGGCTCGACTTCGACCTCACCCGGCTTCGCGCTCAGGACCACAGGTCCCCTCGCCGCAGGCGCCGCGTACGGGCGTCGACCGGCAGCGCGCGCCACCGATCGGCGCCGTGACTTGCGCCACTGGGCGAGGCTCCCTCGTCTGCCGCAGGCTGCACGGCGAGGCCTCGGCGTTGCGCCGTCGGGTCGCCGCTCCGGAACCCCCATGTCGTCCACTCCCGCGCCGTTGCCCGCCGGCTGGAAGGTCGCGCTCGCGCTGGCCTCGGTCTACCTCGTCTGGGGCTCGACCTATCTCGCCATCGCCGTCGGACTGGAGGGCTATCCGCCGTTCCTGATGGGCGGGCTGCGTTTCCTCGCCGCCGGCGTCGTGCTGTTCGCCTTCCTGCGCTGGCGCGGCGAGGCCGCGCCGACCGCGGTGCAGTGGCGCAACGCGGCGTTCATGGGCGTGCTGATGATGCTGCTCGGCAACGGCCTGGTGAACGTCGCCGAGCAGTCGGTGTCGTCCGGGCTGGCCGCCGTCGCGGTGGCCTCGATGCCGCTGTGGGCGGCGCTGTTCGGCGCGCTGCGCGGGCTGCGCTCGACCGGGCGCGAATGGCTGGGCCTGGGCATCGGCTTCGTCGGCGTGGTCTGGCTGCACGCCGGCAGCGAGATCAGCGCCAGCCCGAGCGGCCTCGTCGCGCTGCTGCTGGCGCCGATCGCCTGGGCCTTCGGCTCGGTGTGGAGCCGCGGTCGCGACCTGCCGGCGCCGTTCATGAGCACCGCGGCGCAGATGCTCTGCGGCAGCGTGGCGATGCTCGCCCTCGGCCTCGCGCTGGGCGAGCGCATCGAGGGCGTGCCGCCGCTGGAGGCGACGCTGGCGGTGGGCTATCTCGCCGCTTTCGGCTCGATCGTCGGCTTCGGCGCCTACGTCTGGCTGCTGCACCACGTGCGGCCGGCGCTGGCGACCAGCTACGCCTACGTCAACCCGCCGATCGCGGTGCTGCTCGGCGCGCTGCTGCTCGACGAGCGCTTCGGGCTGCATTCGCTGGGCGCGATGGCGGTGATCCTCGCGGGCGTGGTGCTGGTGACCCGCGCGCGGCGTTGAGCGCGCCGCGCGCGGGGACGCATCAGCCGGAGATCGCCAGCTTCTCGCGGTGGTACATGCGGGCGGCGATGAGCCAGAGCGCGGCGCAGATCGCCAGGCCGGCGCCGATGTACACCGTCCACTCGAGGAGACTGGGCGGCTCGTTGCGCAGCAGCCGGATGATGAACTGGTTCTGCGCAAGGAAAGGCACCGCGAACATCCACAGCTGGTCCTTGAGCGGATTCACCATCAGCACGATGGTAGGAATCATCGGCAGCAGCATCAGTACGCTCATGTAGCTCTGCGCTTCCTTCACCGACTTCGCCGTCGCCGAGGTCAGCGTGAGGATCACCGTGACCAGCACGGTCAGCGGCGTGAGCACGACCAGCAGCTTGCCGATCACCCACCACGACACATCCATGCCCTTGAAGCTGCCGCCGCCGAAGGCGAACGTCGCCTTAAACGAGGCCAGCAGCAGCAGCAGGCTGAACAGGCCGAACACGGTGGCGGCGAGCATCTTGCCGCTCATGATCGCCTCGCGGCTGGCCGGCGTGGCCAGCAAGGGCTCCAGCGACTGCCGTTCGCGTTCGCCGGCGGTGGTGTCGATCACCAGGTAGGCGACGCCGATGATGGTCGAGAAGATCAGAAAGTACGGCATCATCGCCGCCAGCACCTGGCCGCGCTTGGCCTCGGGCGTGGCCAGATCGCGGCTGTTGGCGCGCACCGCGGCGTCGAGCTGTGGGCTGACGCCGCGGCTGAGCATGCGCAGCTTGCCGGCGGTCGCGCTGTAGGCCTGCAGGGTGCCGCGCACCCGCTGCAGCGGGATGTCGGTATCGCGCCGCGTCGAGTCGAAGATCAGCTCTACGTCGGCCGGCTCGCTGGCCCGCCACTGGGCGGCGTAACCCTCGGGAATGCGCAGGATGATGTCGTGCTTCTGCGCACGCACCTCGGCGTCCGGATCGTCCGGTGCCGGCAGCACCTTGATGTTCTGCGTCTCGATGAAGGCCACCAGGTTGGGGGCGTTTTCGGCGCCGACGATCGGCAGCTCCAGCGTCTTGTCGAGCTGGGTGCGCACGCGATTCTCGGCCAGGCTGCCGATGCCCAGCATCATCGCCGGCAGCAGGATCGGCCCGAGCAGCAGGCTCAGCATCACCGTCCGCCGGTCGCGGAACAGATCGACCAGCTCCTTGCGCATCACCGCGATCATCGGGCTCATGCGTGCAGTCCTTCTTCCGAGCCGATCGCCTTGACGAAGGCGTCCTCGAGGTTGTCCTCGCCGGTGGCGGCGCGGATCTCCTCGGCGCTGCCCTGCGCCACCACTTCGCCCTTGGCGATGATGACGATACGGTCACACAGCGCGGCGACCTCCTGCATGATGTGGCTGGAGAAGATCACGCAGCGGCCCTCCTCGCGCAGGCGGCGCAGGAATTCGCGCATCGCGCGGGTGGTCATCACGTCGAGGCCGTTGGTCGGCTCGTCGAGGATGACGTTCCTCGGGTCGTGGACCAGCGCGCGGGCGATCGCGGTCTTGGTGCGCTGGCCCTGCGAAAAGCCTTCGGTCTGCCGCTCCATCACGTCGCCCATGTCGAGCGCCTTGCCGAGCGCCTCGGTGCGCCGCGCGATGCTGGCCTCGTCCATGCCGTGCAGGCGGCCGAAGTAGGCGATGTTCTCGCGCGCGGTGAGCCGCTTGTAGACGCCGCGCGCGTCGGGCAGCACGCCGAGCCGGCGGCGCACCGCCTCGGCGTCGCGGGCGATGTCGAGGCCGTCGACCTTCACCGTGCCGCGGTCGGGCTGCATCAGCGTGTAGAGCATGCGCATGGTGGTGGTCTTGCCGGCGCCGTTGGGGCCGAGCAGGCCGGTGATCTCGCCGTCGCGGGCGCTGAACGACACGCCCTTGACCGCGTGCACCACGCCGGTCTTGGTCTTGAACTGCTTGTGGAGGTCGTGGACGTCGATCATCGGGGTTGGTGAGCGGTCGGTGGTGAGCGGTGAGCGGAGGAGGCCGGTCGAATCGGTGCGCGCTGCACGATCAGGGTTCCCAGCCCCAGGGGCCGGCGAAGGGGGGCAGGGCGCGCAGGCGTTCGAGGCAGGCGGCATCCAGCGCCTTGGCGTCGGCGCGCTCGATGAACTGGGCGAACAGCTTGGGCATGCAGCCCAGGCCCACGACGCTGTGGCCCTGGCCGGGCAGCACGAGGTGGCGGCCGTTGGGCAGGTGGGCGACGACCTCGTCGGCATAGCGCGGCGGCGTCACCGGGTCGAACTCGCCCGACAGCAGCAGCACCGGCAGGTCGCCGGAGAGCGGCTGGCGGAACGCCGGGTCGCGCGTTCCGCGCGGCCAGACCTCGCACTGGGCGCGGGCGAAGTCGATGAACTCGGTGCCGAGCACGCTGCCGGCGTCGGCCGGATCCGCGCGCCACTCGTCGGCGTCCTCGGTGCACATCACCGACAGCTGCATGCCGTGGTAGATCTGGTCGCTGAGATTGCGGACCATCGACGTCGACAGCGCGAGCATCGACTCGTAGCGGCCCTGCGCCGCCTCGTGGACCAGGAAGGGCAGCAGCGTCGCCGCCTCGGGCGAATAGGCGTACATCCTGAGCAGCATGCCGAGGTGGCCGAAGGCCGGCTTCTCTTCGCGCCATTCCCCCGACACCGAATCACGGAAGCGCACCGGCGCCAGGTCGGGCGCCTCGAGCTTGCGGCGCACTTCGGCCAGAAGCGCGGCCGGGTCGCCGATCTTCTCGCCGCAGCCGGCGTCGGCGCGGCAGCGGGCGAACTGCGCGGCGAGCGCGGCCTCGAGGTTCTTGGCGTGCTCGTTGCCGAGCACCATCGTGTTGGGCGCCACCGAGTCGAGCACCAGCGCGCGGGTCGACGCCGGGTAGCGCGCCGCGTACTGCTGCGCCACGCGGGTGCCGTAGGAGATGCCGATCAGGTTGACCTTGGGTGCGCCGATCGCGCTGCGCACGGCCTCGAGGTCGTCGACGTGCTCGGAGGTGCCGTAGTGGCGCAGGTCGGCCTCCGCGCCGAGCGTGTCGGCGCAGCGCCTGGCGAAGTCGCGCGCGACGTCGAGGTCGATCTCGCTCGTGTCGCCGTCGGTGATCGCCGCCTCGCCCTCGGCGTTGCGGCAGACCAGCGGCCGCGAGCCGCCGGTGCCGCGGGCGTCGAGCAGCAGCACGTTGCGGCTGCGCCGCACGTCGCGGAAGGCGCCGTGCAGCATCGGATAGGACTCTTTCGCCGACTGGCCCGGGCCGCCGGCGATCATGAACAGCGGATCGGGCTCGGCTTCGCCGTCGGCCGGCACCCAGGCCAGCGCCAGCGCGATCTTGCGGCCTTCGGGCTGGCTGCGGTCCTCGGGTACCTCGACGTTCGTGCACTGCGCCTCGACCGCGCCGGGCAGTCCGCTGGCGGTGAGCGAGCAGGGTGCGAAGACCAGGCTGCCGAGCGTGCGCGGCTTGGGCGACGGGGCGCGCGTGTCGGCGCAGGCGGGCGCGGCGACGCACAGGGACAGGAGCAGGGCGGGAAGGACGGCTTTCACGATGCGGGCTCGTAGTCGGCAGATGCGAGAGACAGGGACTCAGAAGCGCGAAGCGAAGAACTGTGACATCAGGCGGCGATGCCGCGTGCGTCGAGTCGCTGCGCGAGCGCGTCGATCTGGTCGCGGGCGAAGGCGGCCAGGCCGGCGTCGCTGCCGCGGCCAAGCTGGGCGCGCGCACGTTCGAGTGCGCGCTGCGCATCGGCATGTCGGCCTTCGTGAACAGCGAGGGCGGCATCGGCGAGCGCGCGCCGTGACGGTTCGACCACGCCGCCGCGGGCGCGCGCCATCCAGCGCCGCGCCTCGTCGACATCATCGCGCTGGAGCAGCGCGAACAACGCAAGCTCCACCGCGATGCTCTGGCGGAAGCCCTGCGGGTAGTCGTCGATGTGCGCGCCGAGCCAGTCGGCGTGCTCACCGGCACGGGCGAGATCCCCGCCGTCCCAGGCGTGCAGCAGGGCGAAATAGCGTGCGGACACGCGCCGCAGCGGCTCGCCGCCTTCGGCGCGAAGGGACTCTGCGATCAGGGCGGCGTCGAGCATCGCCGGGCGCACGCCGCTCATGCTCTGCGCCATCAGCGCGGTCAGGCGCTGGCGCTCGGCGACCGCTTCGCCGCCGCGCCGGACCTCGAGCCACTGTGCGCCGTCGCTCATGAAGCCATCGCTGCGCATGGGTATCGCGGTGGCCAGGAAGATCGCCGCCGACAGCGCGGCGATGATCAGGCTGTAGGCGGCGAAACGTCCGTCCGACGCGAGGGCCAGCGCGATGCCCAGCCCAGCCTGCAACAGGCTGGCCAGCGGCCCACCGAGGATCATCGGCTGCATCTGCGCGGCGAGCGGTCGGTTGGCGTCGGGCAGGCAGGCGGCGACGCCGCCGAAGGTGCCGAGGTTGAAGACCCAGCGGAAGTGGAGGCCGCCGTCGCTGCCGCGGCTCCACTGGAAGGGTCCGACGATGTAGAGCAGGAAACGCATGCCGCGGATCAGTCCGCCGACGAGGTGGCCCGCCTCGTGGACGGCGATCACCAGCAGGACGAGCAGCGGCAGCGCGAGCAGATCCCAGGTCGAGAGCGGTTCCAGGCGCGCCCGCACGAAGGGCACGTCGACGCTGAAGCCGCCGATGAAATAGCCCACGACACCGCCCGCCATGCCCATGGCCAGCGCGGTCAGGAGGGCGCGCCGCGATGGATTTCCCGGGCGGGTGCTGCTCATGCGGCCGTCTCCTCGCCGGGCGTCGCGCTCGCGGATGACGAAACGCCGTTGGGGTACAGCGCCAAGGCGAAGGCGTAGAACTCGCCGCCCTCGGCCGGCTGCTTGGCCAGCGCGTCGTACTCCTGCCACAGTGCCGTCAGCCGGGCGTAGAGCGACGCGGCCTGGGCGCGGTCCAGCTTGAGCACGTTGCGCCAGGCCACCAGCGATCCGGGCGCGGGCGCGCGCAGCGGAAGGTCGATCGCGCCGGTCTCGACCTGGCGCTGCACCTCGCGCCGGCTCTGGTCGAAGACGAAGCCGAGCAGCGCGTCGACGCGCGTGGCGTCGGTGCCGCCGGCCACCTGGAAGGCGGTGCGATCGAGCAGCAGCTCGCGCGCCACGGCCCGGTAGTGCTTTTCGACGATGCCCGAGACCAGCCGCGTCTCTTCGACGAACACCAGCCCGTGCTTCTCGAGCTGCTGCACGTGGTAGTACAGCCGGGTCGGCGGGCAGCCGAGCTCGGCGGCCAGTTCCTTCACCGTCTTGGCGCGCGGCGTCACCGAGTAGACGATGAAGCTGCGCTGCGGATCACTGAGCACGCGCAGCTTGGCTGGATCGAGCAGGGCCTGGTCGCGGATGCCGTGGGTGGGATGTTCATTCATGAAGAACATTCAACACGATTGAATGTTAGGGGGTGATGAAAATCCCGTGACAATTGGACGGCAATGCGCCCGCCGGTGTCATCCCGGGCCCGTCCACCCGTAGCGCCGAGCTTGCTCGGCAGCATGCCGCGAAAGCGGGTCGGCGCCACCGCAGCAGCCCGCATCAGCGCAGCAACCCGCAACAGCGCAGCAAGCTGCCCGCTACTTGCTGCTGACGTACTTCTCGCGGCGGATGTGCGGCACCGGCAGACCGGCGGCCTTCAGCTTCTCGAAGGCGGCATCGACCATGTTGGGGTTGCCGCACAGGTAAGCGATGTCGCCCTCGGCGCTGGGCGCGAGCTCGTCGAGGACATCCTGCACGTAGCCGCGGCGATCGTCGGCGCGCGGCGTCGCCGGCAGCTCGCGCGAGTAGCAGGCGATGAAGCGGAAGCCCGGGGTGCGCTCGGCGAAGGCGATGAACTCGTCGCCGTAGAGCAGCTCCTGCGGACTGCGCGCGCCGAACAGCAGCACCACCTCGATGCCGCGTGCGGCGATCTGTCGCGCCAGCTCGGGCAGCATGGCGCGGTACGGCGTGACGCCGGTGCCGGTGGCGACCAGCAGGTAGCGCCGGTTGGCGTCGTTGGGCATCAGGCAGAAGCGGCCGAACGGGCCGCTGGCCTCGATCTGCTGTCCGACCTCGAGCGCCTCGAACAGCGCCGTCGCCGCGCCGCCGGCGACGTAGGACACGGCGATCTCGATCGGCGTCGAGGCGACGACGGGCGCATCGGTCACGGTCGCTACCGAGTAGCTGCGCTTGGTCGGCTTGCCGTCGGCGTAGTGGAAGTGCACCTGCACGAACTGGCCCGGAATGAAGTCCAGCGCCTCGCCGTCGTCGCGGACGAAGGCGAAATGGCGGACCGTCGGCGCCAGCATGCGGCTGCCGACCAGGCGGAGCGGAAAATGGACGGGCATCGCGTTTCGCCGATGGCGCGCCACGGGCGGGCGCGAGGGGCCGCATATACTAGCGGAGCGGTCAGTGGTGAGCGGTGAGCGGTGGAAGCCGACGGCTTCTTCAATTGTGTGGCGACCCGTTCACTGCCGTCTTTCGGGCGGGAGACGGGTCCGTTCGAGGGGTGCCACGGGTTCCGGGCAAGCAAGCTCCTTTCCTCGGAGAGGCGCAGCGTGGAGCACTGGGAAACGCCACGAATCGAAAGTCGGGAGCTGGCCAGCCCGATGCCCATCAAGCGTTCCTTGCGCCTGCGACCCAACTCCGATTCGCTCTTTCCGCTCACCGCTCACCGCTCACCGCTCACCGCTCACCGCTCACCGCTCACCGCTCACCGCCCATGCCCACCCCCGCCCTGTGCATCCGCGACCTGCGCAAGACCTACGCCACCGGCGTCGAGGCGCTCAAGGGCGTGTCGCTGGACGTGGCCGAAGGCGACTTCTTCGCCCTGCTCGGGCCCAACGGCGCGGGCAAGTCGACGCTGATCGGCATCGTCAGCTCGCTGGTCAACGCCAGCGCCGGCAGCGTGGAGGTGTTCGGCGTCGACCTGCATCGCCAGCGCCAGGCGGCGATGCGCCTGATCGGCCTGGTGCCGCAGGAAATCAACTTCAACATGTTCGAGAAGCCGTTCGACATCTGCGTGAACTACGCGGGCTTCTACGGCATCCCGCGCGCCGAAGCGACCGTGCGCGCCGAGCAGGAGCTGCGCGCCGCCCAGCTCTGGGACAAGGCGCACACCATGTCGCGCACGCTGTCGGGCGGGATGAAGCGGCGGCTGATGATCGCCCGCGCCATGATCACCCGGCCGCGCCTGCTGATCCTCGACGAGCCCACCGCCGGCGTCGACATCGAGATCCGCCGCGGCATGTGGAAGACGCTCAAGGAAGTGAACGCCGCCGGCACCACGGTGATCCTCACCACGCACTACCTCGAGGAAGCCGAGAGCCTGTGCCGCAACCTCGCCATCATCGACCGCGGCACGATCATCGAGCAGGGCCCGATGAAGGCGCTGCTGGCCAAGCTCGACGTCGAGGGCTTCCTGCTCGACATCGAGGGCGGCCTGCCCGCCGCGCTGCCGACGATCGACGGCGTGACGCTGGCGCCCACCGACGACCACACGCTCGACCTCGAGATGCCGCGCGCGATGGACCTCAACCGCATCTTCGGTGCGCTCGGCGAGGCCGGGATCCGGGTGCGCTCGATGCGCAACAAGTCGAACCGCCTCGAGGAGCTGTTCGTGCGGCTGACCGGAAAGAGCGAGGGCGGGTCTGGGGGCTCGGGACTGGGGGCTGGGGCGCGATAACCCAGTACCCACCGCGCGCGCGCCCTGCCCGGCGTCGACATCGTCAAGCTCGCCCCGACCTCCCCAGCCCCCAGCCCCGAGTTCCCAGCCCCCCAATGCACCCCAACCTCGTCGCCCTGCACACCATCGTCCGCCGTGAGGTCATGCGCATCCTGCGCATCTGGGGCCAGACCCTGGTGCCGCCGGCGATCACCATGACGCTGTACTTCCTGATCTTCGGCAGCCTGATCGGCAGCCGGATCGGCGACATGGGCGGCTTCGACTACATGGACTTCATCGTGCCCGGCCTGGTGATGATGGCGATCATCCAGAACGCCTACGGCAACATCAGCTCCAGCTTCTTCGGCGCCAAGTTCGGCCGCCACGTCGAGGAGCTGCTGGTCAGCCCGCTGCCGAACTGGGTGATCCTGCTCGGCTACGTCGCCGGCGCGGTGCTGCGCGGGCTGATGGTCGGGGTGATCGTGCTCGGCATCGCGATGTGCTTCACCCACGTCCGCGTGCCGCATCCGCTGGTGACGCTGAGCACCGTGCTGCTGGCGGCGGTGGTGTTCTCGCTGGCCGGGTTCGTCAATGCGGTCTACGCGAAGAAGTTCGACGACATCGCCATCGTGCCGACCTTCATCCTCACGCCGCTGACCTATCTCGGCGGCGTGTTCTATTCGGTCAGCCTGCTGCCGCCGTTCTGGGAGAAGGCGAGCTGGTTCAACCCGGTGCTGCACATGGTCAACGCCTTCCGCTACGGCCTGCTCGGCGTCACCGACGTGCCGCTGTGGATCGCCTACGCGGTGATGCTCGGCTTCGCCGCGACGCTCAGCCTGGTCGCGCTGCACCTGCTCGACAAGGGCGTCGGCCTGCGCACGTAGAAGGGCGGGCCTGCGGCCCGCCGTTCGCGATCAGCGGTGCGGCCAGAGCGGAGCCGCCAAGGTACGCAGCGGCCGTCGATTCACAGCAGGCTGCCGACGGCGTCCGTCTTCAGCCGAATGCGCTCATCGGCCAGCATCGCCGTGCCCTCGGCCAGCGCCGGCGTGTAGGTGCCGACGGTGTGGGCGGACAGCCACGGTGGCTGCACGGCCTCGCCGGGTTCCCAGGCCAGCCAGCGGCCTTTGGTGCCGCTGAGTCCATTGCGCGAGATCGTGAAGACCACCGGCGCGTAGACGGTGACGCCGCCGGGCCTGCTCACTTCGGCGGCATAACGCCAATGCAGGGCGGCTTCCACGCTGGCTTTCTCGAAGCGGGAACGGAAGCGCTTGGCGGTGCCGTCGGTCACGCCCGGCGCGAAGCTGGTGCGGAACGGGTGGGCGTCGACCACGCGGCCCGTCTCATCCAGCCGCAACGCCAGCACCACGTGGGCATCGAGCCCGGCGCGAAGGGCATCGGTCGGATAGCGCGGGGCCTTCGACTCGACCTGCTTCAGCTGGTCGCCGAACCAGACGTGCTTGAGGCGCAGCGCGACCGCGTCGGTCGACTGCTCGATCGCCTCGATGACGAGGTGCATGCGGGTGACGGCGATGATCGGCTTGCCGTCCTCGAGCACCGGCTCGAAGGTCCAGGTGTCGATCGTGCGGGCGATCGCCCGGGCCACCGGCGCGCGCAGGCGGTCGTCGAGCCGGTGCGCGATCACCCGTCCGTCGGGGCCGATCTCGATCTCGCCTCTGGCATCGAGCGTGACCAGCACGTCGTCGGCGTGGACGCTGAACGCGAGCAGGCAGGCAAGAAGCGCGGCGATGAGGCGGAAGCGGTTCATGGCGTCGTCCGGATCAGGTCGTCCATCGGCCCGACCGTAGCACGCAGATCCCCCATGCACCATCGGACGCGCACGCCGCGCCGATCAGTCGCAGACCACCCCGTCGCCGCCGTCGCTGCGGCACAGGTCGGGCCAGCCGTGCTCGCGCCAGAAGGCCAGCAGGCCGCTGTCGCGCAGGTAGCGCTGAAAGGCGGGCGACTGGCGCAGCGCGCGCTCGCCCGGCATCCAGAACACCAGCTGGTAGGAGGCGAAGCCGGCGCGCTGCACTTCGTCCAGGCCCCGGATGTCGCGCTCGTAGTCGCGCTCGGGCAGCAGGAAGCGCATGAAGTCGTAGGCGACCTGCAGTCCCTGTTCGTCGCGGCGCTGCTCGTAGGCCGCGATGGCGGCGTGCGAGGCCGGCCACAGCCGCGGGTCCTCCCGCGCGTCGAGCAGGCGCAGGTTGCTCTGCTTCCAGGGCATGTCGTCGGACCACGCCAGCGCGACGCGGCGAGCCTCGGCGAGGTCGCCACGCCAGACCGCATTGAAGAACAGGCCGGTCTGCGCGAGCGGTGCGCCGGCGCGCTGCAGATGCGGCAGCGCCTCGTCGTGGCGGCCGAGCGTGTCGAGCAGGCGTCCCATGACCTGGTGGGCGTACGGCGAAAGCGGATCGACGGCCAGCGTGCCCTGCTGCTCGGCCAGCGCTTCGCGCACGTAGCCCACCGTCGCCAGCCGGCTGCTGTAGGAAGAGCGCCACAAGCCGTCGGCCGGCGCCAGCGCCACGACCTTGCGCGAGGTCGCCAGGCAGTCGGCCCAGCGCTGCTCGCGACAGGCCTGGCCGGCGGCGACGCCGATCGCGTCGGGCTGGTCGGGATCCAGCGTCAGCGCGCTGGCGGCAGCGGCGGCGCTGTCGTCCTGCAGCGCGCTGCGGTCGGGCACGGGATAGGCAGCGAGCATCCATTGGCTGGCGGCCAGCGCGCCCCAGCCGCGCGCATAGTCGGGATGATCGACGACCAGCGCGCGCAGTTCGGCGATGGCCCGGCGCAGCGAGGGAATGTTGCCCTCCGGACGCGCTTCGAGCCACCGCCGGATCGCCAGGTAGCGGCGATAACGCTGGGCGTCCTCGGCGCTGGCGATGGCGGACTGCGCGAGGCCCAGGCGAAGCTGCAGGCGGGTCGCGACGCCCTGGGCGATCTGCTCCTGCACGGCGAAGATGTCGCGGAAGTCGCGGTCGTAGCGCTCCGACCACAGCGCGCGGTCGCCGGCGGCCTCGACCAGGCGCAGGGCGATCCGCAGGCGATCGCCCTCCTCGCGCACGCTGCCCTCGAGCAGGTGGGTTGCGCCGAGCTGTCGCGCGACCTCCGGCAGCGACTGCCCGGCGTCACGGAAGCGGAAGCTCGAGGTGCGCGAGATCACCCGCAGGCCCTCGATGCGCGCCAGCAGGTTGAGCAGCTCTTCCGAGAGCCCGTCGGCGAACGCCGCGCCGCGCTCGGAGGCCGCCATCGGACGCAGCGGCAGCACGGCCAGCACCGGCGCCGGGGCCCGCGCAGTCGGCGGCGGCGCGGACGCCGGTGCCGACGCGCCGTCGCCGTCGGTCGGCGCCAGGCGCAGCCCGGCGAAAGCGAGCAGGCCGACCAGCAGCAAGGCCGGGAAGAGATAGCGCGCATGCGAGGGCGCCTTGCGTCGATCGACCATCGGCCAACGCGAGGCTTCGCTGGCCGGGAGCGGCTCGACCGGTGCGCTGGCCGGCGCCTCGGCCGGGGCTGCGGACTCGCCGCTCGCCGGGAGCGGCAAGGGCGACTGCGGCGGCGCCGGCGCAGGATGGACGCTGCCGCCCGCCGCCGTCACGGCCTCGACCACCGCGTCGAAGCGATAGCCCACCCCGTGCACCGTGTGCAGGTAACGCGGCTGATCGGCGGATTCGCCCAGCGCGTGGCGAATCAGCGTGATGACGCGGTTGAGCGTGCCCGGCGTGATGTGGCGATGGCCCCAGACCGCATCGAGCAGGTCGTCGCGCGAGAAGGCCCGGCCGGGCTGGCCAGCCAGCAGCGCCAGCACGGCGAAGGCCTTGGGTTCGAGCGGCTGCTCGATGCCCGCGCGCAGCAGGCGGCGGCCGACCAGGTCGATCTCGACCGTATCGAAGCGCAATCCGCTTGGGCCATCCCTCGACTGCATCGCGCCCGGCTCCGCAGCACTCCTGGACTCGCCCGATTCTGGCATGGAAATCAGCGGCTTGCCGGCCCCAACGAATCCCCAAGCAGGGCCTCGACGAAGCGTCGCGGCGGCCTCGCGACAGCCTCGCGACAGCCTCGAGACCTGTCCGCGGCCGCGGCGCAACGTGGCGACCATCGGCAGCCACCCGGCCGCCGATTCCACCAGGAGACCGCCATGAACGCCCGCCATTCCGCCACCGCCATCCGCCTGAGCGCCGCCCTGATCCTGGCCGCCGCCAGCGCCACCGCCAGCGCCGAGCGCGCCCTGTCGCCGGTGAACGCCGAGGCCAGCCTGACCATGCGCTGCAGCGCGCCGCGGGTCCCCGGCTTCGTCGAGATCGGCCGGATCTTCGACGTCGCCAACGCCGGCGAGGCCTACGCCCTGCGCGGCAAGGTCCAGCTGCTGGTCACCCGCGCCTGCCACCGCGACGTCGATCGGGTGCTGATCACCCGGGCGCGGCGGTCGGACCTGTCCGCGCCGCCGGCACTGATGGCGCGGGCCGACTAGGCGACGCCATGCGCGACCCGGGATGGTCCGCGGTCGCGCCCGGGGTCCCGCTGCGGATCGGGTGGCGGATCCCGGCAGGGCGAACGCCATTGGGCGGCGAACCCGCCGTCCTCGATCTGCACCCGGTGGCCGGGAGCATCGAGTTCCGCAACCTGCAGACCGGCGGCGTCGACCGGTTCGTGCACGACAGCCGGACCATGGGTGGGCGCTGCTGCAACACTGCAACGCCTGCGCCAGCCTCACCCGGGCGCGCGCCGAACGCTAACGGTGTCGCGCATCACGTCCGCGGCTGGGGCAGCGACGCCCGGCTGCCGGCCGTTCCCTGCCGCCTGCGCCGTGCGGGCTTCATCTTCGACGCGGTCGAGGGGTCGCCGGCCAGGCCACCGTCATCGAACAGGACGGGGCATACCGCGGCGTGGCGCGCCCGACCCCGACCCCGACCGCGGGCGCCTGCGCGTCCTGCCGATCCACGGCGCCTGCCGCGGACTCAGCGCGTGCTGCCCGCCAGCGCGGCGTAGCAGTCGATCCAGCGCACCGTCTCGAGGAAGGCGTCGCGCTCGCCGCTGCGGTCTCCCAGCGCGCCCAGGCGATGCATGCGCAGTTCGTACAGCTCGGCCAGCGCACGCGCGTAGTCGGGCGAAGGACAGCAGCGGCGGATCACCCGTTCGGCATCGTCCAGCCGGCCTTCGGCCTCCAGCCGCTGCGCCACCTGCCACCAGTCGCGCACGGCTCCGGCGACACGCCGCGGCGCGCGCAGGACGCGAGCGGACGGGTTCGGGTCGGTGCTGGCGGGCGCTGCGCTGGCCTGCATGGCGGGCTCGACGGAGGGATCAACTGTCAGCAGGAAACGCGCGGGGCGCATGATCCGGACAGCGGCCCGGCGCCGCGCCCGGCCGGCGCTCAGCTTGCCGACAGGCCGAAGAACGCGCGCGCCGTCGCGGTGGTCGCGGCGGCGGTGGTCTCGAAAGCCTCGTCGCGGTCGCGCGCCAGCTCGCGGGTGATGTGCGGCAGGTACATCGGCTCGTTGCGCCGGTGCGAGGGCTGCGGCCGCACCGTGCGCGGCAGCAGGTAGGGGCAGTCGGTCTCGACCATCAGCCGTTCGGCCGGGATGTGGCGGACGATCTCGCGCAGGTGCTGGCCGCGGCGCTCGTCGCACAGCCAGCCGGTGATGCCGATGTACCAGCCGAGGTCGAGGCATTCGAACAGCTCCTCGCGGCTGCCGGTGAAGCAGTGCACCACCACGCGGCCGACGCGGCCCTCGAACTGGCGCATCACCGCGACGAAATCGGCGTGCGCATCGCGCTGGTGCCCGAACACCGGCTTGCCGCTGTCGACCGCGATCTGCAGCTGGCGCTCGAAGGCGCGCCGCTGCGCCGGCCGCGGCGAGAAGTCGCGGAAGTAGTCGAGCCCGCACTCGCCGACCGCGACGACTTCCGGCGCCGCATGCAGTGCGCGCAGCTCGGCATCGGCCTCGTCGGTGTACTCCAGCGCGTGGTGCGGATGCACGCCGGCGGTGGCATGGAGGAATCCCGGATGCTCACGCGCGATCTCCAGCGCCCGCGCCGACCCGCCGCGGCTGGCGCCCGTCACCACCATCTGTACGACGCCGTGGTCGCGGGCGCGCTGCAGAACGGCGGCGAAGTCGTGCTGGAAGGACTCGTGGCCGAGGTTGGCGCCGATGTCGATGAGGGGTGGCGTGGGCATGGGGTGGAGGTCGAAGGTCAGAGGTCAAAGGTCAGAGGTCAAAGGTCAAAGGTCAAAGGTCAAAGGTCGAAGGTCGAAGGTCGAAGGTCGAAGGTAAAAAGTCAAAGGTCAAAGGCATGGCCGCGGGGGTTGCGGGCTCTTCTTGACCATTGACTTTTGACCTTTGACCAACCCATTACTGGTACCGCCGCAGCGTTCCGGTCGGCAGCCAACCCGCGCCAGCCTCAATCCGCCGGCACACTGCGCTCCCGCGCCCACTCGCGCAACGCCTGCACGCGCTCGGCCATCAGCACCGACAGCGGGCGTGTGGCGGCGATCGCGGCGAGGATGCGCGGGGTGTCGGCGCGGCGGCCGTCGGCGTGGGCGTCATAGAGGGCGCTGACGATGGCCTGCTCGATCTCGGCGCCGGAGTAGCCGTCGGTGGCGGCGGCCAGCGCGTCGAGGTCGAAGCGCGCCGGGTCGAGCTCGCGGCGGGCGAGATGGATGCGCAGCGCCTCGCGGCGCGCGTCGACGCCGGGCAGGTCGACGAAGAACAGCTCGTCGAAGCGGCCCTTGCGCAGGAACTCCGGCGGCAGCTGGCTGACGTCGTTGGCGGTGGCGACCAGGAAGACGGAAGACTTGCGCTCGTTCATCCAGGTCAGCAGGCTGCCGAGCACGCGCCGGCTGACGCCGTCGTCGCTGTTCGAGGTGGCCAGGCCCTTCTCGATCTCGTCGCACCACAGCACGCAGGGCGACATCGCGTCGGCGGCCTTGAGCGCGTCGCGCAGGTTGCGCTCGGTCTCGCCGTGGTACTTGTTGTACAGCGCGCCGAAGTCGAGCCTGAGCAGCGGCACGCCGAAGCCGCCGGCGCAGGCCTTGGCGGCGAGGCTCTTGCCGCAGCCCTGCACGCCGAGCAGCAGCACGCCGCGCGGCGGATCGAGGCCCTTGGGCGCGTTGCCTTCGACGAACAGCGCGCGACGCTGGCCGATCCAGCGCTTGAGGCGAGCCAGGCCGGCGACCTGCGCGAAGTCGGCGACGTCGGGCTCGAAGCCGAGCACGCCGCCCTTGCCGAGCAGCTCGAACTTGGCCTGCTGCGCCGCCAGCACGTCGCCCTGGGCGATCTTGCCGTCGGCGTGGATCAGCCGGCGGACGATGGCGCGGGCGTCGATCATCGACAGGCCGCGCAGATGGCGGATCAGCGCGCGCTGCGCGGCGGCGTCGATCTCGGCGCGCCGTCCGGCGTGCTCGCGCGAGTAGGCGAAGGCCTCCTCGCGGACCATCTTCGCCAGCCCGGCCTCGTCGGGCAGGCGCATCTCGTAGCGGGTGGCCAGCGGCGCCAGCTCGTCGGGCAGTTCGACCTTGGCGCCGACCAGCACCACGCTGTGCCGCTGCGGTCCGTCGGCCAGCGCCATCTCGCGCAGCCGGCGCGCGTTGGTGGCGTAGCGCAGGTAGGGCGAGAAGTCGAACAGCAGCCAGATGCCGCGCTGGCGGGTGCGCTGCATCGCCTCGAGCAGCACCGACGAATCGTTCGCCGCCGGCGTGTCGGGATCGTCCATGTCCAGCCGCTGCAGCCCGCGGGTGATGCTCCAGGCGTGCAGCGGCCGCATCAGTTCGGCGACGACGTGGCGGAAGGCGTCGACCAGCAGCGCCTCCTCGTTGGTCTCGATGACGATCAGCGGCGCGCCGGAGCGCAGCAGCACGGCGAGGTCGTGGGTATCGAACATGGGCAGGCCCGGGGAAACGCCCCAGCCTAGGCCGCGGCGGCGGCGCCACGCAACCTCGTCCGACCGCTCAGGTAAGCCGGTGTATGCTCCGGACGTTCATGCGGATACGACAGCAGGAGCCTTCCATGCGGCGCAGCATCCTCTTCCTCGTGCTCACCCTGGCGCCGCCGGTCGCGGCCGCATCGCCGCCGGGGCCAGCGCTGCCGCCGCTCGACGCCGGCGCGGTGCTGGCGCTGCCGCCGCTCGACGCCGCCAAGGCGCTGGCCGAGGATGCCGCCGACAAGCGCATCGGTGCGCCGCGCCGCTACGGCCTGGTCGCCGGCGTGAAGGGCGACCTGCTCGGCCACGGCGAATGGACCCGACTGAAGGACGGCCGCTGGCTGTGGCGGGTGGCCGTCGATGCGCCGGGCGCCAAGGCGCTGGACTTCCACTTCGACCGTTTCGACCTGCCCGAGGGCGCCGCGCTGCGGATCCGCAGCGCCGACGGCAGCGACCTGCTCGGCCCCTACGGCCGCGCCGACATGCGCCGCGAGGGCGAGCTCTACACGCCGCTGCTCGGTGGCGACGCGGCGCTGCTCGAGCTCGAGGTCGGCGACGCCGATCGCGGCCGCGTCGCGCTGGCCCTGGGCGGCGTGACCCGCGCCTACCGCGGGCCGTTCGGCGAGCCGCAGTCGGCCGACGGCGCGGCGCCGAAGTCGGGCAGCTGCAACGTCGACGTGGCCTGCCCGCAGGGCGATCCGTGGCGGCCGCAGATCGCCTCGGTGGCGCACTACACCTTCCAGCGCGACGGCGGCAGCTTCGTCTGCACCGGCCAGTACACGCGCGACGCCAGCGCCGCCGACAACCGCCTGTTCACCACCGCCAACCACTGCATCGGCACCGACACCCACGCGCGCAGCATGGTGTTCTACTGGGGCTACGAGAACGCCACCTGCCGCACGCCGGGCAGCGCCGCCAGCGGCACCCGCATTCCGCTGGCCGGCAACTTCCGCGCCACCCAGAGCGGCGCGCGCCTGCTCGGCACGCACGCGGATTCCGACTTCACCATCGTGCGCATGGACGTCGACGTCCCCGGCGCGGCGCAGGCCGTCGCCACCGGCTGGGACCGCCGCGAGAACATCCCGGCCAGCACCTTCTCCGTCCACCATCCGCAGGGCCACGAGAAGCGGATCAGCTTCGACAGCGATCCGCCGCTGCTGCGCAACGCTACCGCGCCGGGCATCAACGGCAACCGCTTCTGGCACATCCTTGCCTGGAACCTCGGCACCACCGAGGGCGGTTCCTCGGGCTCGGGCCTGTGGAATCCGGACGGCCGGCTGATCGGCGTGCTGACCGGCGGCGAGGCGAGCTGCGCCAACAACGTCAACGACTACTACGGTCGCCTGTCGTCGGCCTGGGAAGGCGGCGGCACGCCGGGCACCCGCGTGCGCGACTGGCTCGATCCGTTCAACACCAATGCCGAGTTCACCGACGCCGGCGGCAGCGGCGGACTGACCGGCGTCGCGCTGGAGTCGGCGGCCTTCACTACCGCGCCCGAAGCCGGCGCCACCGTCACCTTCAGCGGCAGCGCCAGCGGCGGCGCCGCCCCCTACACCTTCCAGTGGGACCTCGACGGCGACGGCCAGTTCGACCGGAGCAGCGGCGCCAGCCAGATCCAGGCCAGCTTCCCGCGCGCCGGCACCTTCCAGGTGGGTATGCGGGTGAGCGACAGCGGCGGCATGAGCAGCCAGGTCAACCGCACGCTCACCGTGCGCGGCCCGCGGATCAGGGCCGAGGCGGTCGGCGCCCCGGTGCAGGCGGCCTGCGGCAACGGCAACAGCGCGATCGATCCGGGCGAGTCGTGGCGGCAGACCGTGCGCCTGACCAACATCGGCGACGCCGCGCAGCCGGCCGGCAACGCGCTGTTCTCGCCCTCCGCCAGCGCCCTGCCGATCGGGCCGAGCCCGTCCGGCTACGCCGCCACCACGTCGGCCGCCGGCGGCTGCGGCTTCGGCTGGATCGACCTGGTCAGCGGCGCCAACGCGGTAGATGCGCTGCCGACCGCGGTCGGCAACGGCAACCAGTTCGGCCCGCTCGACGATGCCCGCACCGCGGCCATCGCGCTCGGCGGCACCGGCTTCAGCCTGTACGGCCAGGGCTATACCCAGGCGGTGATGTCGACCAACGGCTACCTCGCCTTCAACGCGGCCGAGACCGGCGGCGATTTCTCGCCGTTCTGCAGCAGCGCCGACTTCAGCAGCGGCGCGGTCGGCCCGCAGCTGCGGCCCTACCACGACGACCTCGTGGTGCTCGGCAGCGGCAGCACGCCGGCCACCGGCGGAGGCCTGCGCTATCGCCATTTCGCGACCTGCCCGCGCGCGGCCGAGGTCGGCGGCGCGCAGGGCTGCCACGTGTTCAGCTGGACGCGCATGCAGCGCTGGAACAACAACGCGCCGAGCGGCGACTTCGATTTCCAGGCGATCGCCTACGAGGTGAGCGGTCAGATCGCCTACCAGTACCGCACCGCCTCGCCGGACGCCGGCGCCGGCGCCACCATCGGCATCACCAACGCCAGCGGCAGCGAGGTGTTCAACGTCGCCTGCGCGGCGGCCAACGCCGCGCCGGCCAACAGTGCGTCCTGCCTGTTCGCGCCGGGCCAGCAGCCGGCGACGCAGTCGGTGGCGCGCCTGTTAGGTGCGGTGCCCGCGGTGCCCGCGCTGGCGGCAGGCGCGTCGACCACGCTGGACATCACCTTCCAGGTACCAAGCGGCACGCAGTGCGGCGCCAGTCTGGCCTTCGACCACGTGGCGACGGCGGCGTCGAGCAGCCACAGCTTCGAGGGTCGGCGGGTGTTCGACGGTCGCGTGGCGGAGACCTGCCAGCCTTCGGGATGCCCGACCATTCCCGAGGCGCTGAACCCGGGCCTGCCGCCGCAGAACTATCGGCCAGGCCTCTACTTCAACCCGGAGCGGCCGGGCAACGGCGTGCTCAACTTCATCTACGGCACGGCGGAAGCCGGGCGGACGATCTTCGGAGGCGCCTGGTACAGCGCGCTGACCGACCGCACGCCGGTCTGGTACACGCTGCAGGGCGAACTGCGCAACCACGTCGGCCGCCTGCCGATCCGCCGCTTCAGCAACCCGGCCGCGCCGGGCGGCTTCGCGCCGGTGTCGCAGGAGGTGGGCACCGCCTGGGTCGGGCAGATCGACGGCGGCAACTTCATGCTCGCCTGGTCGCTGGCCGACGGTCGCCAGGGCGCCGAGCGGATGACTCCGACGGCCGCGGCGTTCGGCACTCCCAACCACACCCAGACGTGGTTCAGCCCGGGCCAGGACGGCTGGGGCCTGGCCATCGAGAGCCTGGACGTGGGCAGCCCATTCGAGTTCATCGGCGCTTTCGTCTACGACGCCGCCGGCAATCCGCGCTGGGCGGTGGGCAGCCTCGGCAGCCTGGCCGGCGGCAACGTGCCGCTGATCGCCCATCGGCCGCACTGCCCGGCCTGCCCGCTGGTGATCGACTGGGCCGCCGACGGGCGCGCCGCCGGCAGCCTGCAGATCAACTACGTCAGTCGCTCCAGCGGCAACCTCTCCACCGACATCACCCTGCCGGCGCCGTTCGGTGGCACCTGGACGCGCAGCGCCTTGCCGATCCAGCCGATTGCGGAGCCTGTGCCTTGAGCGCCTTCAGCCTGGTCCTGCTGCGCCACGCCCACGCCGAGCCGGGGCGGCTCGGCCAGCACGACGCCGAGCGCGTCCTGTCGCCGCGCGGCGTCGAGGAGGCCGCCGATGCGGCGCGCTGGCTGCTCGGCCACGTCCGGCCGGCGCGCGCGGTCTGCTCGCCGGCGCGGCGCACGCAGCAGACGCTCGATCCGCTGCGCGCGGCACTGACGGGCCTCGAGGTGGTCGACGACGCGCGCATCTACGAGGCGACGCCGGGCGACCTGATCGACGTGATCGAGGCCCATCGCGACGCCGGCTGCCTGCTGCTGGTCGGCCACAATCCCGGCATGGAAAGCCTGGTGGCGCTGCTGGCGACCGGGCAGAGCGGCGACCACCGCGGCATGCCGCCGGCCGGTGTCGCCCTGCTGTCGTTCCCCGACGGCGCCGCGATCGAGCCCGGCGCGGCGCAGCTCACGGCGTTCTGGTCGCCCTGAGCGCGCGCAGCGCGGGCCTCGGGCGGTCGACGGGCGGCAAGGTGCTGCGCGGCCTCGTCGTCGCCCTGCTGCTGCCGGCATCGGCCGCAGCGGCCGTGGCGGAGCTGCCCGAGGCACTGCCGCAGAAGATCGACGCGCCGCACTCGCAGGCGAAGTTCTCGCTGCGCGTGGCGTGGGTGCGCACCCTGCACGGGCGCTTCGACTATCTCGAAGGCCATGTCCACCGCGAGCCCTCGCGCGGCGTGTTCTCGGTCGACGTGCGGCTGGCGGCACTGAGCCTGTACATGAACAACCCCGACCACGCCGAGTGGGCGCAGTCGGAGGAGTTCTTCGACGCCGAACGCCACCCCTGGATCCGTTTCCTCGCCGAGGACGTGCCCGACCGGGTGTTGAGCCGGGGCGGTGCGGTTCGCGGCCAGCTCAGCCTGCGCGGGGTGACCCGCGAAGTGGTCTTCGAGGTCGAGCCCAGCGACTGCGCGCGGCCGGGCATCGACTGCGCCGTCGTCGGTCACGGAGAGATCAAGCGCAGCGAGTTCGGCATGGACAGCCGGAGGATGATCGTCTCCGACAAGGTCAAGCTCGACCTCGCCATCCGGGTCCGCGACGGCGCGCAGCCATGAGCCGGCGTCTCCCGCGGATCGCGCTGGCGCTGCTTGCGGTCGCGCTGCTTGCGGCCTGCATGCCCACCCGCCGGGAGATCCGCGAGGCCGAGACGCGCGCCGCGCCGCAGCGCGAGACGGCCGTCGTCTGCGTGCGCGACGATCGCTGCGCCGTGCCCTCGCCGCTGCGCGAGCTCGGCGCGCGCGCCTCGGCCGAATCGACGCCGGAGGCGCCGCGCCACCACGCCGGCCTGCTCGAGTACGGCCAGGACGCCCTGCTGGCGCGCATCCACCTGATCCGCGCCGCGCGCGAGCGCATCGAGCTGCAGAGCTTCATCTTCGTCGAGGACGATTCCGGCCAGTTCGTGCTCGACGAGCTGCTGCAGGCGGCGCGCCGCGGCGTGCGCGTGCGCGTGCTGCTCGACCAGTTGTTCAGCCTCGACGACGTCGATCGTCTGGCGATGCTCGCCCAGTCGCACGTCAATTTCGAGCTGCGCCTGTACAACCCGACCTTCGGCCACGGCGCCACCCAGGCCCACGAGTTCGTCGGCGGCATCCTGTGCTGCTTCACGCGCTTCAACCAGCGTATGCACAACAAGCTGCTCAGCATCGACGGGCTGGTCGCGATCACCGGCGGCCGCAACGTGCAGAACCGCTACTTCGACTGGGACCCCGGCTACAACTATCGCGACCGCGACATCCTGCTGGCGGGTCCGGTGGTGGCGGCGATGGACCGCTCGTTCGAGTCGTTCTGGAAGCATCGCCTGAGCGTGCCGGTGGCGGCGCTGCGCGACGTGCGCGGCCTGCTCGGGCCGGACGGCGAGCCGCCGCTGGCGGTCCCGCTGACCCGCGCCGAGCGCATGCTCGACATCTCGGCGATGGCCGACAGCGCCCTCGTGATCGAACGCAGGCTGGTCGCGCCGATGCACGCGGTCGGTCGCGTCGACTTCTGGTCGGACCTGCCGAACAAGCCGTTCGAGCGCAACACGCCCGAGGAGCGCGACGTCGGCCGCCGCCTGCGCAGCCTGCTCGCCGGCGCCGAGCGCGAAGTGCTGCTGCAGACACCCTACCTGGTGCTGTCGCGGCAGGCGCAGGACCAGTTCCGCGCGCTGCGCCGCCGCGAGTCGCCGCCGGCGATCATCGTCTCGACCAACTCGCTGGCGGCGACCGACGCCTTCCCGGTCTACGCGCTCAGCCACAAGTACAAGCGCCGCTACCTGCGCGAGTTCGGCTTCCGCATCCACGAGTACAAGCCGTTCCCGGCCTCGGCGCCGATCGACCTCGACGCCAGCGGCGTGCTCAGCGCCGACGTGCTCGGCGCCTGGGCCACCGAATCGCGGCGCGCCTTCGGTTCGGCCGGTCGGCCGTCGCGGCGCGGGCCGCTGCCGCTGCGCGCCGCCGGCATGCGGGTCGGCCTGCACGCCAAGTCGATGGTGATCGACGAGCGCCTGGCGATGGTCGGCACCCACAATTTCGATCCTCGCTCGGACCAGCTCAACACCGAGAGCCTGGTGCTGGTCCACGACCCCGGCTTCGCCCGCGCGCTCGGCAACAGCATCCGCCGCGACATCCGCCCGGAGAACGCCTGGACCATCGCCCGCCGGCCGCGCAGCGTCGTGCTGCCGGCGCTCAACTACCAGCTCGCCAAGGTCTCCGAGCGGCTGCCGCTGTTCGACATCTGGCCCTGGCGTTACGCCACCAGCTGGGAAATCAGGCCCGGCTGCGCGCCGATCGCGCCCGACCAGCCCGGCTTCGCCGACTGCTACGAACCGGTCGGCGATTTCCCCGAGGTCGAGTTCCCGACCAAGGCGATCTACACGCGGGTGATCGCCGCCTTCGGCGCGGGGCTGGCGCCGATACTCTGAGTCGCAGGGCGAGACGGGTCCATCCGGGACCTGCCCGCCCGCGCCGAGTCCGGTACGGGCCCGGACTCGGCTACGCCGCGAAGCCATCGCTTCGCGTCGGGCCGGCCATGCGCTGCCGAAGGTCGGGACAGGTCCATCCGGGACCTGCCCGCCCGCGCCGAGTCCGGTACGGGCCCGGACTCGGC
>VFQU01000636.1_pt1 | contig 27966 bp, 47 predicted proteins | sample 3512311 | NCBI WGS metagenome assembly VFQU01 (sample SAMN10412377, study PRJNA504923) | tailings metagenome | isolation source: Relicate 3 Philex TSF3 active mining site | place: Philippines: Tuba, Benguet | collected 2017-08-29
GCCGTGTCTCAGTCCCAGTGTGGCTGATCATCCTCTCAGACCAGCTACTGATCATAGCCTTGGGAAGCCATTACCTCCCCAACGAGCTAATCAGACGCAAGCCCGTCCCTAGGCGATTTCTCTTTTTACTCCTCAGCATATGGGGTATTAGCAACCGTTTCCAGTTGTTGTCCCCCTCCTAGGGGTAGGTTCTTACGTGTTCCTCACCCGTCCGCTACTAGGAATTTCATGCGTCGATATTTTCATATCGACGTATGAAACCCTCGTTCAACTTGCATGTGTGAAGCATGCCGCCAGCGTTCATCCTGAGCCAGGATCAAACTCTCCATGGTAAATAAAATGTTGTATGTCTTAAAGTTTCAATTTCGTTATTCACTTTGTTTGTGAATTTTTTACCACGAAAACCTATTGAAGCAATAACGTTCTCGGATACGAATCCTGCGTTTCATTTACATACCTGAATAAACATTTTTACATTTTGTAGTATGTTTGATTCATCGTATATATGAAAAGAGGCTTTTTGATCATACATTCTTACAATACAAGAACCTATTCATTCTGTCAACCCAGTCCGCCTCTCTTCTAGTTGTTGACAAATATCTTGTTTCTTTAAAACCATTTTGGTACAATAAATAAAAAATATAAACGACCATCATTCCTTTGTCGCTTTATATATAGGGTCGCCGTTCCTTCAATAGTTTTTGTTACGACGGGGGGCTGCAACGGCAGATGAAAGAATAAGTGCTGGCACGAGGGATTGCGGGTATAGCTCAGTGGTAGAGCGGCACCTTGCCAAGGTGCATGTCGCGCGTTCGAATCGCGTTACCCGCTCTTTCCCTAAAAATAGGGAAGAAGAAGCCCATTTGCTTTCGGTTACCAACCGTAACCGAAAGCAGGGGGTTCAAGCCGGCCTCCGTTCTTGATAAAGCCAGTTTGACGAACACAAAAGCAAGGCTCTCGGCTTGGCACAAAGGAATATCAAGAAATGATATAGGAAAGGTGGCAGAGTGGTCGATTGCATCGGTTTTGAAAACCGACGTAACTTCACGGTTACCGAGGGTTCGACTCCCTCCCTTTCCGTTTGATTTGATAGGAACCTAAAACCCATGAGTTCAAAAAATAATTTAAAATGTCTGACTTGAACGTGTGAAAGAAATCGGGACTGGCCCAACATTGAGATGTCTGGATGCACAACCATAGACGACTTACGGATTTCAACCTAGCTTCCAACTTTATACGCATCAATAAAAAAACCTAATAAAAAACCAATTTTAAAATAATTACATTCTTTCCATCGATCGATTGCTTCGTCCTTTCGCAAGGTATAAGAGTCCAATATTCTGTTATTTTTTGTGATTTTCCATATTCCTAGAAAGGCTCCGCCTTGTTTATGATAGCGGATATAACTTATCAATTCGACACAAAAAAGAATTATTAATACAATAAATCCATCCCAAGGAAAAAAAAGCCGAATGAGAGGTAAAAATGTTCCAAAAAGATTCCCGAGTAAAAAGCCAACGAATAAAAAAAATATTCCATATGAAAATCGCTGTCTCCATACGGTCCATGGACGGGTCCGATTCATTGGGACGACAATTTCCGAGTCCCGTGAAATCTTTTTTTCAAAGCTGGGACTTGCAAAGGCTGTAAAAATTTTTGAAAGTCTTGTTTCCATATTTCTTATAGTTTATGCATAGGGAATCCCCCTTTTATATTTTTTAATATCAAATGACATTTATTTTTTTATACGAATTCGTAGAGGTATGAAAAAATTCGGGGAGTGCCCTAGTAAATAGTATACGTTCAAGTGGGTTTCCTAATACACGCGATCATTAATATTTTTTCGATTTGTATCCATAAATTTTCAATGTATTAAAAAAATAATAGAGATGTATTATTATTATTATTATATAATATTTATGTGTTGTAATACAATATTTACTACTCGTTTAAATAAATATTCTGATGCCCCTTCGAAATATTTTTCCGAGGCGTCCGTGAGCAGGTGGTCTGCAGGAGGGATCGAAGCATCGATCACCGATCGAATCCGTTGGAAAGAGGACGTTGTCAAACGGGACTGACGGGGCTCGAACCCGCAACTTCCGCCGTGACAGGGCGGTGCTCTCACCAATTGAACTACAATCCCAAAAATATTGATACTAGTATTATTCATTGAAATCATTCATTTGTCAAGGGTTTGCATGGAATTTTTTATTCCAATCGAATCGGATTCGAGAGAATACACATGGCGGTTCGTGCTTCTATTCAGCATATCCCAATCTCTTTTTTTAAAGAACCGAAGGCCTTGGTGGGTTGATCAAGATTGCTCAAGTCGTGTTTCTAAATTTTATAATTTTTGTATAAAACACTTGAATTATTGAAGGTTTAGATATGAAAATAGTTATATATATTTCAATGGGTTAATTTTTTTTAAGAAATATATCGTTAAAAATTCAGAATTTTATTGTTTTTATTTTAGTTTTTATTATTGAATCTTTTTATTTATAATATTGTTTTTTTATTTTTTATTTTTCATTTTTTATTTTTTTAAAAATTTATGGAACCAAACCAAAATCAAGACCAAAGAATTTATCAACGCGGATTGAACGCGAATGAGAAAAGGCAGATTTCTAATTTATTAGCACCTGAAAATAGAGTGTACGTGCCTCGACGACCTAGGCAAATAGCTGTCGAGCAACCGCAAGCAATTGGTGCAGCAAATCCAATCGAAGGTGCTGCTCAACAAGACTTAAATGCAGCAATGAACAATCTTCAATTAGAACAAAATCGTCAAGACAATCAAAGACAAATCCAACCAGAAGTCGACACCGCAGTAACAGAAGCCCCAGGTGCAGATGTCGGGCACCACCAAGTTCCTTTGAGTTCGGTATCTTCTCGTTTTTTCTTCTCGAAGTCTTCAATGAGCAATATACCACCCGTTCAATCGAACGAAACGATTGGAGCAGTCGTTTGGGTCGGCGCCATTCTCTTCCTTGGTGCAAAGGTCGTTGCGTATGGCATCAAAACCTTTCGAAATTGGAAAAAATGAAATCCAAAAGAATAATATTTTAGTGTTTTTTCTAAATTTTCTAATTTTTAGAAAAAACACTTGAATCTTCCCATTCGTTTGAACTACAATAAAACTATATTTATGTAATTAGGAGTCGAAAACCAATGGAAGTGAATATTTTAGGATTAATTGCTACTGCATTATTTATCCTAATTCCGACATCGTTTCTTTTAATTTTATATGTAAAAACAGCAAGTCAAGAAGAGCGTTAGGAACCATGCTTTGCCTGTTCGTAAAGGCAGGCAAGCACCTCGTCGGCAAGGGGTTGCTTTTTTTAAACGTGTTGGTGTATTATAAAACTGTGCCTGCGTAGCTCAGTTGGTTAGAGCATCCGTCTCATACGCGGAATGTCACTAGTTCAAGTCTAGTCGCAGGCAATTGCATTCTATTCCCCCCTCTCATTCAAATGATATTTGGTATATTTCAAAGTTGTCTGAATGGATTTATGGCCAACAAGTTGCCGAACTTTTTCAATATTTCGTTTGGTTAAGAATTGTGTGACATAGCCAATTCGTAAACTATGACTCGTTAATTGAAGATTCAATCCATATTCTTTATTTACCGTTCGAATGTGTCTATTAATGGCACGAATCCAACTGGCTTGGGTCATTCCTTCATTTTTATTTTTTAAAGAAGCTCCTAAATATTTGAATTCAAAATCATCAAAAACAATTTTTAATCGTATGGTGTAATCGTTCTGAAATTGCATTTTGATGGGGACATCCTTGATCCGACATGGATAAAACGATTGTATCTTTCCACTCTTGTCCAAACCGATCCCACCTTGCCGAAGTAAAATGAACATCTCTATCCGTGTGAATAATTAATCGTTTTTCGAATTCCCTTCGTGCAGGTATTTTTTTTTCAAGAAGCAATTCTTTGACTGCTTTTGTAATAGAAGCTCCCCGCCACTCGGATTGAATTCTTTCATTTTTTTTTTGATTTGTATTGCTCTTGAAAAATGAAAAGGAATAGGCGATACTCAAAATAACAAATCAAATACCAAAGATTTTCATATCTTTGTGCACCTATTTTTAGGTAAAAAATGATTTTGCAAAATTCTATTTTATTTTTATCAAGAAAAAAATTATGACTGCTATTTTAGAAAGACGTGAAAGCGCAAGCCTATGGGCTCGTTTCTGTGATTGGGTTACTAGCACTGAAAACCGTTTATACATCGGTTGGTTTGGTGTTTTAATGATCCCAACTTTATTAACTGCAACAACTGTATTTATCATTGCTTTTATCGCTGCTCCTCCAGTTGATATCGATGGTATTCGTGAACCAGTTTCTGGATCATTATTATACGGAAATAACATTATTTCTGGTGCAGTTGTTCCAACTTCAAATGCAATTGGGTTACACTTCTATCCAATTTGGGAAGCTGCTTCTTTAGACGAATGGTTATATAACGGTGGACCTTACCAATTAATCGTTTGCCATTTCTTCTTAGGAGTTTGTTGCTATATGGGTCGTGAGTGGGAACTTTCTTTCCGTTTAGGTATGCGTCCATGGATCGCTGTAGCTTATTCTGCACCAGTTGCTGCTGCTACTGCTGTATTCATTATCTATCCAATCGGACAAGGTTCTTTCTCTGATGGAATGCCTTTAGGTATTTCTGGAACTTTCAACTTCATGATCGTTTTCCAAGCTGAGCACAACATTTTAATGCACCCATTCCACATGCTTGGTGTTGCTGGTGTTTTTGGTGGTTCTTTATTCTCTGCTATGCACGGATCTTTAGTAACTTCATCTTTAATCCGTGAAACAACTGAAAATGAATCTGCAAATGCTGGATATCGTTTTGGTCAAGAAGAAGAAACATATAACATCGTAGCTGCTCACGGATACTTTGGTCGTTTAATCTTCCAATACGCATCTTTCAACAATTCTCGTTCATTACACTTCTTCTTAGCTGCATGGCCTGTAATTGGTATTTGGTTTACAGCACTAGGAATCTCTACAATGGCATTCAACCTAAACGGTTTCAACTTCAACCAATCTGTAGTTGATTCACAAGGACGTGTTATCAACACTTGGGCTGATATTATCAACCGTGCAAACTTAGGTATGGAAGTTATGCATGAGCGTAATGCACACAACTTCCCTCTAGATTTAGCTTCTGTAGAAGCTCCTTCTATTAACGGCTAAAAAATTAACTAGCCACCAGTTGAATACTTCTCTCTCAACGAATTATTGAAATTGAGAGAGAAGTACTTCAGAAAATAATATTGATATGAAAATACTTTTTAATTTCTTAGTTTTAAGAAAGATATATGGATTTTTGTCCGTTTATATAGCGGAATCCAATATATCTTTCCAGTACAGTTGTTTTTGAATTGGTTTATAAACATCGCGACAGAATATGCCGAAAATAACAAACCTACAGTTTATTCTTATTTCGAAGTTCCTAAAAATTCTTCCGTAAATTCTTCGATACCTTCACGTAATAAAATTTCTGCTTCGTCAGATAACGTTTTTGTTGATTGTAATATTTCAACATATTTAGATTTTTTCGTTGCTAAATATTCACGTAAGCCTATTAAAAAAGAACGAACTTTATCAACTTCAATTTTATCTAAGAATCCATTCGTTCCACAATATATTGTTGCAACTTGATCTTCTAGTGATAATGGAGAAGCTTGTGCTTGTTTTAAAGTTTCTCGTAAACGTTGACCTCGAGCTAATTGATTTTGAGTTGCTTGATCTAGATCCGAAGCAAATTGAGAAAAATCAACGGAGTAAGAGGGATTCGAACCCTCGGTATATGAAATATACATTCGATTAGCAATCGAACTCTTTCGGCCACTCAGACATTACTCCAGATATTGTTGTGAATTTTTAATTCACAACAATATAAAAATTTTAGATATTTAATTGATCACCACGACGATATTGTAAATAAGCCGTAACAAATAAACCAGCAATAGTTACAGGAACCATGCCTAAAACAATTCCAGATAAAAGAGGTTCAACCATTTTTTCTTAAAATTTGATAAAAAACTCGAAAACTTACTCTTTTTAAATTTAAAAAATTTTAAATTAATTTAATTTTTACTAATCCAAGATAAATTACAACTGTTGCAAAAAGAGCAGCAACTAATAAACCTAAATAACTAATTATTGTTATCATAAATATTCAATTAAAAATTCATTTCTGCTAATTGCACTTTTTCAAATTGTTTTTTCTTTAAAACTAAAAAAACTTGTGCAAGAACAATAAACACTAAAAAAATTAATAATCCTTGAATTCGTAATGGATTTTGAAGAACAATTTCAGTTTCTTCTTGACCAAAACCACCAACATTTGGGTTATTTGTTATAGGTTGATCTTGTTGTATTTTCTGTCCAACTGAAATTAATAGTTCAGGCCCAGGCGGGATTACTTCTGTTACTTTTTCACCAGATCCTGTTTCAATAACAATATTAAATCCACCTTTTTTCTCGATTGGATTTATTTCAACAATTTTTCCACTTACCGATGATGTATAAATGGTATTATTACTTTTCGATCCATCTGGATAAACTTGCCCACGACCTCTATTTCCACCAACATAAATTGGATATTTTAAAAAATACACATCTTTATTTTTAGCTGGATCAGGAGATAAAATCGGAAAAACCATCTCACTATATTTTTTACCTGGAACTGGCCCAACCACTAAAATATTTTTTTGAGTTTCGCTATATGGTTGATAATATAATTTACCAATTTTATTTTTCATTCCTTCAGGAATACGATCTTGGGGAGCTAATTCAAAACCATCTGGTAAAATTACTACTGCACCAACATTTAGATCACCTTTTTTCCCATTCGCTAAAACTTGTTTAACTTGTTGATCATAAGGAATTTTAACAACTGCTTCAAATACAGTATCTGGTAATACCGCCTGCGGAACTTCAATTTCAACAGGTTTTTGAGCTAAATGACAATTTGCACAAACAATACGACCGTTCGGTTCACGGGGATTTTCGTAATTTTGTTGTGCAAAAATAGGATACGCATTAACTTTTTCAACTCCAATGAATTGAAAAATACTTACTAGTAAAAAGCTAAAAAAAATACGAGGTAAATAAAAATTTTTCATACAAACGTTTATTTATAAATAAATTTTCTTCTCTATATTATCTTATCTTATTTCTTCTTAGAATAAAAGAAATTTTTTAGCCTGCTATCGGAGTCGAACCGATAACCTTCGGTTTACAAGACCGATACTCTGCCAATTGAGTTAAACAGGCTTTGGATTAATTATATACAAAATTAACTAATTTTACTAGAAATTCTTTTAAAGGCCTTAGGCCTTTAAAAGAATTTCTAGTAAAATTAGTTAATTTTTACAACAGCACCTGCTTCTTCCAATTGTTGTTTTGCACTTTCAGCTTCTTCTTTTGAAATAGCTTCACGGATAGTTTTAGGTAACGATGTTGTTAATTCTTTCGCTTCTTTTAATCCAAGTGATGTTAAATTACGAATAATTTTTAAAACAGCAACACGTTTATCAGCAGGAACATCTTCTAAAATTAAATCAAACGATGTTTTTTCTTCAACTGATTGATTTGCAGCTGTATTTCCATCCCCAGCAGCCATAATAAAACCACCTCCAGTTGGAGCTGAAGCATCAACACCAAATGTTTCTTCTATTTGAGTAACCAGTTCAGCAGCTTCTAATAAAGTAATTGATTTTAATTTTTCAATAATTTCATTTGTAGTAGTAGACATAATAAAAATATAATAATAAAATTTTTTCAAGATAATAGTTAAAACAAAATTATTTTACAAAAAAATATTAACGTTTTGAAAATTGTGGAGCTTTACGGGCTTTTTTTAAACCATATTTTTTTCTTTCTTTCACACGAGAATCACGAGTTAAATATCCTCTTTTTTTTATAGGATCACGATAATTCTCATTCATTTGACAAATTGCACGGGCAACACCTAATTTTATCGCCTCAGCCTGTCCCTTTAAACCACCACCCTGAACACTTACATTTATGGAAAAATATTTTTGTATTCCTAAAAATTCTAATGGTGATTGTATTTCAACTAAAAAAGCTGGATTCTCTTCTAAATAATCAAAAGCAGTTTTTCCATTAATAATAAATTCACCTTGACCGTTTCGCATTTTTATTTGGGCAATAGCTGATTTTCTTCTACCAACTGTTTGAATAATACCAAAATTTTTTTTTAATAAATTTGTTGCTTTTTCTTTAAACAAAACAAACTCCTCCTTATATTTTTATAAAAACTCTTATATAATGGTTTTTTTTAATGCAAAACCAATTTGATTTAAACGAAATTGGACCTCTTCTAATGATCGCTTCCCGAAATTTTTTAAAACCAATAAATCTTCGGGAGTATATTCAATCAATTCACCAATTGTATTTATATTGGCTTTTTTTAAACAAGAAAAAGCCCGCAATGATAAATCTAAATTTCCAATATCAAAAAATTGTATATTTTGTTTATTTTTTATTTTTATTGACAAATTTGGAAAAGAATACAGCATTAACGATTTAAACAGTGTTCTTTCATAAAAAAATACAAATAATTGAACTAATTTTTTTGTTGCGAATTGTATAGCTTGTTTTGGATGTATACTACCATTTGTCCAAACTTCTAAAATTATTTTTTCTTTTTTTTTCTTAAAAAGTGATAAATTATAATTTTTTAAAATATAATTTACTTTTATTACAGGAGTAAAAGTATTATCAATTGGTAAAAAATTATTATTATTTTGTAATGGAAAATTCGTTTTAATTATATCATTAATTATTTGAATTTTATTATTTTCGCTTTCAAAAGAATAATAATTTTTTCCTTGACAAATAAATAGTTTTATATTTAAGGAACCTGTATATGATAATGTCGCAATATATTGATCAGGGTTAACGATTTGAATGGAAGTTGGAAGTTTTAAATGTCTCGCTGTAACAACACCCGGTCCTTTTATTTTTAAAAAACCAATTTGTGGTTGATTATATTGGAATCGACTTGAAAATATAATTTTTTTTAAATTTAATAATAGATCTAAAACCGATTCATTCATTCCAGAAAGCGTTGAATATTCATGTGTAACACCTTCAATTTGAATAGCAATAATTCTTATTGAAGATAAGTCGGCTATTAAAGTTCGACGCAAAGCATTTGCAACTGTTAATCCTTGCCCCACCTCAAAAGGTCCAATTTGAAATTTTCCATACCATAAATCATTTTTTTCAATTTTTGAATCAACACAAGCAATATTTATAACTTTTTTTTGATACATATTTAAAAACGAAAAAAAATTATTAAATGCGACGTTTTTTTGGCGGACGACATCCATTATGTGGAATTGGAGTAATATCGCGAATTAATTTAATAATTAAACCAGTTTCTTGTAAACCACGAATAGCTGTTTCACGCCCAGCTCCGGGCCCTTTTACTAAAACTTTAATTTCTTTAATTCCACGATCAATTGATTGCTTTGCAGCAATTTCAGCAGCTGTTTTTGCTGCAAAAGGTGTTCCTTTACGGGCACCTTTAAAACCACACATACCAGCAGAAGCCCAAGCAATAACTTCTCCGTTTGGTGTTGTTATAGTAATAATTGTATTATTAAAACTAGCTTGAATATGAGCTATTCCTTTTGGAATTTTTTGTTTTATTTTTTTTGAAGAAATTTTTTTTGTTTGTCTTATCATATTAATAAATCCTTAAATTTTTCGAATAATTTATCCTTGTCTTTGTTTATGTTTTGGATTTGAACAAATTACCATAAGCTTACGTTTACGAGAAATAAATCGACAATTTTCACATATTCTACGAACAGATGGGCGAACTTTCATTTTTCTATACTTTATAAATATAAAACTTTCCTCTCTTTAATATTATTTTCGAAGACGATAAACAATTCGTCCTCTATTTAGATCATATGGACTAACTTCTACAACAACCAAATCACCTAACAAAATTCGAATTGAATTTTTTCTTATTTTTCCTGAAACGTGAGCAAGAATATTAAACCCATTTTCAAGTTTTACTCGAAACATTCCATTTGTAAATGAATGAGTAACAATACCTTGCATTTCAATTAAATTTTCTTTTTCTTGACTCAATTTTTTAGATAATAAATAAAATTAATAAATATCTAATATAGGTATATCAAAAATTACCAAATGGAACATAAAAGTTCTCCACCAATTTTATGATAACGGGCTTCATTATCTGTCATAATTCCTTTTGATGTTGACAAAATAACAATTCCCATACCTCCTAATATTCTTGGAATTTCATTATACCTAACATAGATTCGAAGACCTGATTTACTCAAACGACGTAAATTAGTTATCGATGATCGTTTTTCTTCATTTATATATTTTAATCTTAAAATTAATTGGCCAGTATTTGATAATTGAAAAGATTCTATAAAGCCTTCTTTTTCTAAAATTTTTGCAATATTTTTATTTATTTTAGTCGATAAAACTGTTACAGTTTGACTTTTAATTAAAATACCATTTCTAATACACGTTAGCATATCACTTATTGTATCATTAATCATTTTATTTATTCCCTATTTTTAATTTTTTTCAGATTGAAAAGGTAAACCAAAAAGTTTTAATAACGCAAAGCTTTCTTGATCAGTCGAAGATGTTGTTATAATAGAAATATCCATACCACGTACTTGGTCTATTTTATCATATTCGATCTCTGGAAACATTAATTGCTCATCCAGCCCTAAACTATAATTACCAAAACCATCAAAACCTTTTTGATTTATTCCTTGAAAATCGCGAATTCGTGGTAAAGCAAGATTAATTAATCTATCTAAAAAACTATACATTTTTTCTCCACGTAAAGTCACCGAAACACCAACCGGCATTTTCTGTCTAACTTTAAAACCAGCAATTGCTTTTTTTGAACGTGTTATAATTCCTTTTTGACCAGCTATTAAACTTAATTCATTTAAACTTAATTCTAATAATTTTGCATTTTGAGAAGCATCCCCGATACCTCGATTGATTACAATTTTTTCAATTTTTGGAACTTGATATTTATTTTTATAACTAAATTGTTCAATCATTTTTGGAATAATTCGATCAAAATACATTTTTTGTAATCTTTGTACCATAATAATATTTTATTTTATTAAACAACATCCGGAGCTAACGAGATTATTTTTGTAAAATTTTTATCACGCAATTCTCTTGCAATTGGACCAAAAACTCTTGTTCCACGTGGATTTCCATCTTTATTGATTAAAACAGCAGCATTTTCATCAAATCGAATATATGTTCCATTTTCTCTTTGTAACCCTTTTCGAGTTCGAACAACAACAGCCCGAACAATATCAGATTTTTTAAAGGGCATATTTGGTAAAGCATCTTTTACAACTGCAACTATAATATCACCAATATTTGCAGATTGTTTCTTAGAGCCTCCTAAAATTCTAATACACATAATTTTTTTTGCACCAGTATTATCAGCAACATTTAAAAAAGTTTGTGGTTGAATCATAACAAAAAATTATCTTTTAATAAATTGTGTTTTAATTGGCATTTTATATGAAGCGATACGCATTGCTTCGCGAGCTATATTTTCTGAAACGCCAGTTAATTCATAAATAATTTTACCAGGTTTGACAACAGCAACCCAAAACTCAGGAGATCCTTTTCCAGATCCCATTCGTGTCTCAGCTGCCCGCATTGTAATAGCTTTATCAGGAAAAATACGAATCCATAATTTTCCACCACGTTTTGCGTATCGTGTTATTGCACGTCTCCCAGCTTCTAATTGTCTTGATGAAATCCAACTTGGTTCTAAAGCTTGTAATGCGTATTGACCAAAAGAAAATTTATTTCCTCGGTTTGCTTTTCCTTTCATGCGACCTCGATGAGGTTTTTTATATTTTACTCTTTTTGGGCTTAACATTTTTTTTAAATCCTATATATAATTTTTTAGAATTAATTTTTTACATCAGATTCATTTTGAAATATCCAAATTTTAATACCAATTATTCCATAAATAGTTTTTGCTGTTTTATACGAATAATCAATCTTTGCTCGTAAAGTTTGTAATGGAACACGACCTTCACGAATCCATTCACTTCGAGCAATTTCGGCACCATTTAATCTTCCAGAAACTTGAATCTTTATTCCTTTAACATTATTTTTTTGAACTTTTTGTAAAGCTAATTTCATTGCTTTTCGAAATGGAATTCGTTTTTGAATTTGTTCAACTAAAAAATCTGCAATAAAATTAGCATCAATATCTGGATTTGCTAATTTTATAATATGAATTACGAATTCAGGTTTACCATCTAAAAACGGCGAATTCGTTTTATAAAAATAAAAATTTTTTTTACGAAACGATTGCACATAATTTTCTAATTTTTTTCGAATTTCTTCCAAACGACTTCCATCTTTCCCTAAAAATACACCTGGTCTGGCAGTTTTAATTTCTAATTGAATTTGATTTAATTTTCTGTTAATTTTAATATCTGTAATTCCAGCTTCTTGATAATTATTTAATAATTGTTTTCGTAAAAACCAATCTTCAAATAATAATTGCGAATATTCCCGATGGTTTGAAAACCATTCTGAACGCGAATATGTTGTAATACCTAAACGAAATCCTAATGGATTTATTTTTTGTCCCATAATATAAAAATATTTATAAAAAAAACGTAAAAGGTTTCGTATAAATTAGCGACGTGATTTTTTATCACTTTTTACATGTCCACGATAAGTTCGTGTCAGAGAAAATTCTCCTAATTTATGACCAACCATTTGATCAGTTATAAAAATCGGAATATGTTCTCGACCATTATGCACAGCAATGGTATGTCCTATCATAATAGGAACAATTGTAGAAGACCGAGACCATGTAATTACTACTTTTTTTTCTTCTTGTAAATTTAATTTTTCAATTTTTTTTAATAAATGTCTTGCAACAAAAGGTCCTTTTTTTAAAGATCTTGACATAAAATTATCCTCAAATAGTATTTAAATATTATTTTCTTCGACGAAGAATTAAAGTATTACTATATTTTTTTATTTTTCTAGTTTTTTTTCCTAGAGCTGGTTTTCCCCATGGTGTAACTGGTCGAGAACGGCCAATAGGGGCGCGCCCTTCTCCACCGCCGTGTGGATGATCAACAGGATTTTTTACAACCCCACGAACTTTCGGTTTTTTTCCTAACCAACGATTTCTACCTGCTTTACCGATTGTTAAATTAATGATTTCTGCGTTCCCAACTTCACCAACAGTAGCCCACGCATTTTTGGAAATTAAACGAATTTCACCTGAAGGGAATCGAACAGTTATAGTTTTTCCTTCTTTTGCAATAATTTGAACAGAAGTTCCCGCAGCACGAGCAATTTGTCCACCTTTTCCTGGAATGAATTCGACATTATGAATCAATGTACCTAATGGAATATTTATAATCGGTAAACAATTTCCAATTAAAATTGGAGCATCCAATGAAGTAATAATTTTTGAACCAACTTTTAATCCTTTTGGATATAGAATATAACTTTTTGTTCCATCAGTATAATTTAAAAGTGCAATACGAGCGTTACGATTTGGATCATATTGTATCGAAGAAACAGTAGCATACATACCAATTTTTTTACGTAAAAAATCTATTCTTCTATATAATCTTTTATGTCCCCCACCTTTATTTCGACTTGTTATTACACCTCGATTATTTCTTCCTTTTGAACGAGCAATAAAAAACGTTAATTTTTTTTCACTTTTTATACTTGTAATTTCACTAAATTCAGAAACAGAACGATGTCTTGTTCCCGGCGTATATGCTTTATAAAATCGAATTGCCATAGTTTTTTAATGATTTTTATTTTATGAAAATAAAGATATTGTATATCCTGTTTTTAAAGTAACAATAACACGCTTAATTGATCCTCGTTTTTTTTTAGGCAAATTATGTGTATTGATTGAACTAATTTGAACATTAAAAAATGATTCAATAATTTTCTTAATTTGTGGTTTTGTTAATTTTTTATCAATATCGAATGTATATTGATTGTTTTCTATTAATCGAACTGATTTTTCCGTCAAAACCACATTTTTGACCAAATTAATAACCATAAATAAATAAAAATTGATAAATGTTTTATTAAAAAAATACTAAAAAAAAGAAAATCATTATAGTACTGTTTTTTTTTAGTTTTCTAATGCTTCTTTTGCTTGGAATAAAACTTCTAAAGTAATTTGTTGAATATTATTCTCAAGTGCATATTTTTCAGTATTTCTTCGTATTTTTCCTCGCACAAATCCTGGAATTTTTTTTAATTCTAATAAACTTTTATCATCCCAAACCATTTGATTTTCGTTTGACGTTTGAAGAGTTTGAGTATCATGTCCACCAAAAATTTCTAATAAATGATCTTCCATTCCTAACGTAAATGAATTATAAATTAAATCAGCTATTTGATTGGTTCCTTCAAATCCTAAAAATGGTCGAAAACTCAATGGAAAATTTTGAATATGAACTGGTGCAGAAATAACACCACACGGTATATCAAGTTTCTTCCCTATATGACGTTCCATTTGCGTCCCAAAAATTGCCGCAGGTTCACATCGTATTATAACTTCATTGATTTCCATATGATTATCGGTAATTAATATTTCATCACAAAATTCTTGAATTTCTTCTCTAAACCAATCTGAATCATGTTTACAATATGTACCAGCGCAACAAATACGAATTCCCATTTCACGAACTAATAATTTCGTCATTGCTGCAGCATGTGTCGCATCACCAAAAACTAAAGCTTTTTTACCTGTTAAATTTTGACAATCAATTGAACGCGAAAACCATGCCGATTGAGAAATATATTTCGTTTGTACTGCAATATATTCTTCGGCATTTATATTAAACGAAGAATCTATAGTTTTAATAATTTGATCAATTTGACGAATAAATGTTGCAATATTTACTAATCCCATAGGGGTTACATCGATGTAAGGCATATTATAATTTTTTTCTAAAAATTGTGCAGTCATTAAACCAATTTCTCTATATGGAACAATATTAAACCAAGCTTCTGGGATAGCTTCAATACTCTCAATGGAACAACCTTCAGGCAAAATCAAATTTACTGATATTCCAAGTTCCCATAATAATCGTTTTAATTCACGGCAATCATGCTGATGATGAAATCCTAAACTAAAAATCCCAATAATATTTACAGAAGGTAATTTTGTTTTCTTAATTTCCTTTGAATTTGTTTTTTTTGTTAAAAAATATTTAATAATTTGTTCAAGTGTTTTGTCAGCTGCTTGAAATTCATTTAATCGATAATGATTTACATCAGCTAATAAAATATTAGTTTCAATTTCTAATTGCGCACGTTCCACAAAAATATCTAAATCTTCTTGTAAAATACTTGAAGTACATGTTGGTGTTAAAATAATTAAACTAGGCAATTCTTCCTTATCTTTACGAATAATGTTATCGACTACTTTTTGTTGTGAACCTTTTGCTAGAACATGTCGATCAACTAAACTTGTTGTTACAGGAGTAAAATTTCTTTCACGTTCTAACATGGATCTCATAACATTAAAATAATCATCTCCCAGGGGAGCATGCATAATTGCATGAACATTTTTAAAAGAACTTGCAACTCGAAGTGTTCCAATATGTGCTGGGCCAGCATACATCCAATAAGCTAATTTCATAAAAAATTTCCTTTTTAATCTTTTATTTTAGTCACTAAATACTATTTAAATGGAATTAACTTTTTATTTTTTAATTTTTGGTAAAAATTTAATTTTTATCAAAAAAAAATGATTTTTTAGATTATATGGTTTATACTATAATTAGTATTTCAAAAAAGTTTATATCTTTTTTTTTAATTCTTTTATTAATTTAATATTTTGGAGGAAAACTGTGTCAATCGATTTTTTAATTGCAAAATTGCCTGAAGCTTATGCTCCTTTCGATCCAATTGTTGATGTACTACCAGTTATACCTGTACTTTTTTTAGCATTAGCGTTTGTATGGCAAGCTGCTGTTGGTTTTAGATAATATTTATTTAAACTTTATTTTTATAAAACTTTATTGTAATAAAAACTTATGAACTTTGAAATCATTTTTCAATTACTTGCACTTCTTTTTGTTGTTGCAGCTGGTCCACTAGTTATTTTATTAGTTTCTTCTCGTAAAGGAAACTTATAACAATATATTGGAAATTTTCACTTTTTATTTAAAAAATATGCCAATTTCTGAAAGTCAAATTTTTATAGCATTATTTATTTCGTTAATTACAGGAATTCTTGCCGTTCGTCTTGGCGTTGAATTATATAAATAAAATTATTTATTTTCAAATTGACAAATTATTTATTTAGTTTTATTATTTAATAAAACTAAATAAATAATTTGGGGTGTCGCCAAGCGGTAAGGCTGCGGGTTTTGGTCCCGCCATTCGGAGGTTCGAATCCTTCCACCCCAGAAATTCGAACCTTTAAAATTGCCAGGAACCAGGTTTGAACTGGTGACACGAGGATTTTCAGTCCTCTGCTCTACCAACTGAGCTATCCCGGCTTTTACATATATAATAATACCATAAATAATTTCTATTTTCAAGATACGCAAATTATACTAATAACGAATACTTATATAATGTTATGATTCAATTTTTTCAAATTTTTTTTTCTTTACTTGTATTAGTTGTAATCGGACCACAAACAGAAAAATATAATAAGGTTTTAAATTTTTTACATAAAACAGAATTCTTTATCGATTATAGAGAAGTAAGAGATTTTTTAAAAATTTTTTCTTGGAGCTTAATTGGAGCATATTTCATTTTTTCGTTAATTTCATAAGAGTATATGAACGAAAAAATTTTATTTATTAAAAAAATAAATAAATTTATATTTAATAAAAATTTATTAAATATAAAAAAATTATACATTTTAACTATATCAGGTGGCCAAGATTCTATTTGTTTACTGTTTTTTTTTTATATTATCAAAAAACAATTTCAAATTAAAATTTATATTTTTAATTGTAATCATTTATGGCAATATGATAATTTTCGCCAATCCGTTCAATTACGACAACTTTGTTTTTTATTTCAACTTAAATTTTTTCAAATTATTTCAAACAATTTTTTATTTACCGAACAAGAAGCAAGAATTTGGCGTTTAAAAAATTTTTATAGATATGGTTTTTTTTTTAATGGGAACTTGCTTGTAACTGGACATTCGGCAACAGATCGAATTGAAACTTTTTTTTTAAATCTTATTCGTGGATCAAGTTTAAGTGGACTACAATCTTTTACTGAAAAAAAAAAATTATTTTTAAAAAACACAATTTTTACTAAAAATAATTTTTCTTGTTTTAAAAAAAAAAAAAATAGTTTTTTTTTTAAAAAAAAAGATAGTTTTAAAAATGATAAAAAAGTTTTAAATAAAAGTTTTCAATTAGAAAAAATTCATATCCAAAATTATTATTTATTACGGCCATTTTTTTTAGTCAATAGAATTGAATTAAAAAGCTTTCTCAACTTTTTACAATTACCGATATTTCCAGATCAAACTAATTTTAATTTTATTTATAAACGAAATCGAATTAGACAACAAATATTTCCATTACTAAAAAAACTTTTTAATAATCAAATAGATCTAAGTTTTGTTAAATTAATCACTTTGATATCAAAAACTCAAGAAGAATTAATAAGTGATTTGCGCCCATTATATAATCGAATAGTTTTAAAACAAAAATATCTTTATTGTATAAATATTGATTTTTTAAAAAAATTATCAGATGAAAAACAAAAAAGAATTTTTTTTATATTCTTTTATAAGGAATTAAATTATGGCATTACTTTTGAATTTTTAAAGAATTTTAGCAATTTAATTACTCAACTTAAAAAACAAAAATATCTTTCTTTTAAATTTTTATTAGTTCCTAAAATTGGATTTATGGGAATTTATAAAAATCATTTATATATCATAAAAAAATGAGAAAGTTTTTGGGTTACCCGGGACTCGAACCCGGAACTAATCGGTTAAAAGCCGAGTACTCTACCATTGAGTTAGTAACCCTCGTATATATTTTATTATTAAAATTTCTCTTTTGCAAGAAAATTTTCTTGCAAAAGAGAAATTTTAAACTACAAAAGAATTTAAAATCCCAACTGCGAAAATTAGAAGAACCCATAAACCTAAACCTGAAAATAAAGTTCCTTTATACTCTGTCCACCCATCCGGTGAAGCAAAAACAACTGGTACGCTAACGACTAATAAAAAAGATAAAACAACGAAAGAAAAAAGAATTAATTGAAAAATAAATGTCATAATAAAAAATCTCCTACTATTTTATTTTACATAAAATTACTAATGGAAACCATTCTTTTTATAAATATTTATTTATAAAAAAAAATGTTGTATTCCTATTATACATATTGAATTGATTTTTATTCTAGTATTGACAAAAATAATAAGAAATACTATTATTATATTAATAGCGGATGTAGCTCAGTTGGTAGAGCGTGGTCCTTCCAAGTCCAATGTCGCGCGTTCGAGTCGCGTCATCCGCTTCGTATTCAATTAAAATTTTAAACTGGCGGGCGTAGCCAAGTGGTAAGGCAATGGATTGTGACTCCATCATTCGCGGGTTCGAACCCCGTCGTTCGCCCAATAAATATATTTCTTGTAAACCTTGATTATATAATTTATCAATATTATACTACTAATACATGAAATAAAAAACTTTCATTTTTTTAATTTTCTATAATTAAAAATTTTTTTTTAAAAGGAGTTTAAAATGTCTGGAACTACAGGAGAGCGTCCTTTTTCGGATATATTAACAAGTATTCGCTATTGGGTTATTCATAGTATTACTATTCCATCTCTTTTTATTGCTGGTTGGTTATTTGTAAGTACTGGACTAGCTTATGATGTCTTTGGAACTCCTCGACCAAATGAATATTTTACAGAAGATCGTCAAGAGGCTCCATTAATTACTGATAGATTTAATGCACTTGAACAAGTCAAAAAATTATCTGAAATAAATTAAAATCATGACTACAAAAAAATCTTATACATATCCAATTTTTACTGTTCGTTGGTTATCTGTTCATGCGTTAGCTGTACCGACTGTTTTTTTTCTAGGTTCTATTACAGCAATGCAATTTATTCAACGTTAATATTATAAAAAGTCACTATGGCTAAACCGAATCCTAATAAACAAGTTGTAGAATTAAATCGTACTAGTTTATATTGGGGATTACTGCTAATTTTTGTTTTAGCAGTATTATTCTCGAGTTATATTTTTAATTAAATAAAATTAAATATTTTAGAGAGGAAAAAAGAAATGTCTAATACAGGAACTACTGGGCGCATACCACTTTGGCTTGTGGGAACGGTTGTAGGTATTGCTGCAATTACGTTAGTTGGTATCTTTTTTTATGGATCATATGTTGGTTTAGGATCATCTTTATAATATAATTTTTTGTTTTTCAAGTGGTTTTGAGAGGAATTTCAAAACCACTTGAAAAACAAAAAATTATATTATACAATTATGAATTCTATAAAAATTGCATCCAGTTGGGTTTGAACCAACGATGTCTTTTCAGAATCGCATTATGAGTGCGATGCAATCGACCACTCTGCCATGGATGCTTTATACCTAGGTATAATAACATAAAATGTTGTTTTTATCAATTTTAATAAATGAGATGTAGTTCAATGCGGAAACTACATCCCGTTTTTCTAAATGAAATAATAATTATAATCGACCAGTTGTTTTCAACCAGTTTTGTGCTTCAATATAATTTGTTGGCGCTAAGCGTATCGCCTCTTTCCAATAATCAGCAGCTTTATCAAAAAGCAAAGAAGAAATTTCAGATTGCCCTTTATCGATAGCTTGTTCGCCTCGATAATGATAAATTACGGCAATATTATTTAAAGCTTGTGGTAATGAAGGATTTCGTTCTAAAGCTTGATAATAATAATCTAAAGCTCGACCATGCTCACCATTACTAGTATGGATTAGACCAATATTATATAAAATATAACTTCGATCGTATGGATCAAGTTCTAATTTTAACGCTTCATAATAATTTTGAAGAGCTTCGGCGTATTCTCCTTCGGATTGTGCTGACATCCCATCTCGATAATAACTGAAAGCTTGTTTTTCTCTTTTTGAAGTTGGTAAGATTTTTAACAAAATATCTGCAACGACTGTAAATGTTTTATCGATGAAATTATCATTACGTTGTGATCTTGGCATAAAACTTTCTCCAAATATTTTTTTTAAAAATAAATTATGATATAATTATTCAATAAAGTAGTCTATAATGAATTATATTATACCATTTTAAAGTATGTTAACATTAAAAATTTTTGTTTATACAGTTGTAACATTTTTTGTTTCGTTATTTATTTTTGGATTTTTATCAAACGATCCAGGTCGAAATCCAGGAAAAAAAGATTTCGATTAACTATAAATAAATTTTTTCTTTCGGTAACCGAAAGAAAAAATTTATTCTATCATATTATGATAAGTTGCAACTGTTGATGGCGATATTTTATTTAAATATCGAAAAATCCAATATTTAATAACCGTATCTAATAAAACTGGAACAGTTGCGACAAAAAGAAGTATAAAATCTTTATTTTCAGGAAAACCAAATCGTTGTAAAACAAATTCCAAAACTAAATCCCATCCACGAGGAGAATGAAATCCAACTAATAAATCAGTAAAAAATATTAAAAGAAAAGACTTTGTTGTATCACTTAAACTATATAGTGATTCCACTAAAAATGATTTTAAAATAATTATTTGTGGTTTCATTGAATAAATTAAAAAGACGAGAAGTAAAATCGCTATGATATCACTCAAACAATTTGTTAGAGCTAATATACTTTGTTGATTATATTCCATAGCTAAATTAATAATTTGCTCTTGATATTTAGCTTGTAAAGTATCATCAAAAGTTGCATTCTCTAGTGATGAAAAATTAACTAATTTTTCAAAATAAAGTTTTTCTTCAAAATTTTGTAATTGTTTATATGCTCGATTTTGTTGTGAAGAATTTATAAAAATTTCTGGTTGTAAATTATTCCAAAAATATTCTGTTATAGGTGAAATTAAAATATTTTTTAAAACAATATTAGTTAAAAATGGAATAAAAATTAACATAAATAACGTTTTTACTGAAACTAATACTTGATATCGTGAAATACGAAATTCTTGGATAATTTTTTGTTCCGAACCAGGTAATAATTGTTCCCTAAATCTTCCAAACGTACGAATAATTGAACGTGGTATTAATCCACTTTTTTCATAAGTCTGTTTTTTCATAAAAATTATTTCATAAAAACATTTTGAAAATAAAAAACTTTTATTTTCAAAATGTTTTTATAATTTAATGAAATTCGAAATAAATTTAAATTCCTTCCAAAGAAACTTGTAAAAATTTGGCTAATTCAGCCGCTTGTTTTTCAATTTCTTGTAAAGGTAAAGGTTGTCCAATTCGTGTTAATGGAATATCTTTTTTTCCTTTAAAACGAATATATATAGTCCGACGTGGATTTAAACCTTCTTTTAACTCAACTCGAATTGATTCGACATCTGTTATTAAATACCGAATATCAATTCTTCGGTTTTTTCCTGGAAACCCCCATCGAAATATTCTTACAATTCCATCTTTTTTATTAAATTCATTAAAACCTCCTCCAACACTCCATAATATCGTTAACCATAAATATATACTAAAAAATAATCCTAATAAACCATAAAAACACATAACTATTCCTTGTGGAAAAAAAGGTATGCTTTCGGAATGAATAAAAGGAAAAATATCATATCCTAAATAACTCGAAAGACCGGTTAATAAGAAACCTGTTCCTCCTAAAAAAGTTACAGTTGCCCACCAATAGTTACTCAATCGACGAGAACCAACAACATCATATCGACGAATTAGATCGAATTGTTGTTTTTGAATATTAGTATCCATTTTTTAATTTTTTATTACGTTATAATTTTCTTTTAATCTCGTTGCTTTTCCAATTCGATTTCTTAAATAATATAATTTCGAGCGTCGAATTTTAGCACGTTTTAATATTTTAATATTTTGAATAATTGGCGAATAAATCGGAAAAACTCTTTCAACCCCAATTCCTTGAAAAATTTTTCTTACAGTTATAGTCGTATTTGTATTTGCAAAATGTCTTGCAATAACTGTTCCTTCAAAGGGCTGAATACGTTGTTTATTACCTTCTTGAATACGAACTCCAATTCGAATAGTATCACCAACTAAAATTAAAGGTAATTCTTTTTTTAAAGTTTTTTCTTGTAGAGAAAAAATAAGTTCTTTATAATTCATACAGTTTTTTGTTTTAAAGGGAGACGAGATAGTTGATATCAACTATCTCGTCTAATTGTATTTTATTCTAAAATCGTTGCAACAACACCAGCTCCTACTGTTCGACCCCCTTCACGAATAGCAAATCGCATTCCTTTTTCAATTGCAATTGGTTGAATTAATTCAACAACCATTTTAATTCGATCTCCAGGCATAACCATTTGTAGAGCTCCATCATTATCAGTTTTAAAAGAATCAATTTTTCCTGTAACATCTGTTGTACGAACATAAAATTGTGGTCTATATCCAGGAAAAAATGGAGTATGACGACCCCCCTCTTCTTTTGTTAAAACATAAACTTGAGCTTCAAATTTTGTATGTGGTGTAATTGACCCGGGTTTAGCTAAAACCATACCACGTTCAACATCAGTTTTTTGGATACCACGAAGTAACACTCCAACATTATCACCTGCAACACTTTCTTCTAAACTTTTTTGAAACATTTCTAAACCTGTTACTGTAGTACTTCGTGTTTCACGTAATCCAACAATTTCAACCACTTCACCAACTTTGATTGCGCCACGTTCAACACGACCAGTTACAACAGTTCCACGACCAGTAATTGAAAAAACATCCTCAATCGCCATTAAAAAGGGTTTTTCTGTATCACGAATAGGTGTTGGAATATAAGTATCTACTTCATTCATTAATGAATAAATTTTATCTACCCATTTATTATCCCCTTTCTTAATTTGTGGGTTTTCTGTTAATGCTTCTAAAGCTAATAAAGCGGATCCAGAAATAATTGGAATTTCGTCTCCTGGAAACTCATATGTATCTAAAGTTTCTCGAATTTCTAATTCAACTAATTCTAATAATTCTTCATCATCAACTTGATCTTCTTTATTTAAAAAAACAACAATATTCGGAACACCAACTTGTTTTGCTAATAATAGATGTTCTTTTGTTTGAGGCATTGGTCCATCTGCACCAGAAACAACTAAAATCGCACCATCCATTTGTGCTGCACCTGTAATCATATTTTTTACATAATCAGCATGACCTGGACAATCAACATGAGCGTAATGTCGATTATCTGTTTCATATTCTACGTGTGCAGTGTTTATCGTAATACCGCGTGCTTTTTCTTCTGGTGCAGAATCAATATCATCATATTTTCGTGCTTTTGCCCCACCATTCGCAGCTAATGCCATTGTAATAGCTGCTGTTAATGTTGTTTTACCATGGTCAACATGCCCAATTGTACCAATATTTACATGTGGTTTCGTACGTTCAAATTTTTCACGTGCCATTTTTTTTTATCAAATAAATTTTTATTTAATACTAATTTGAGATTTATAAAAAATCTTTTTTATGTATAAATTAAAGAAGGGTTTTTAAAAAGTCAATAGATTTTATTGATCAAAAAACAAAATTAAAAACGATATTTCGCAAAAGCTTTATTGGCTTCAGCCATTTTATGAACCTCATCACGTTTTCGAATGGCATTACCAATATTCTTTGATGCATCTAAAAATTCATTTGTTAATTTTATAATCATTGTTTTTCCAGCTCGATTACGCGAAGCTGTTAAAATCCATTTCAAAGCTAAAGCTGTTCCGCGTTCAGGATTGACTTCAACAGGAACTTGATAGGTTGAACCTCCAACACGTCTTGCTTTCACTTCAACTAATGGTGTTGCGTTTCGAACAGCTTCTTCGATAAGTTTTATTGGATCTTGTTGTGAATTCGAAGCAATTTGTTTTAATGTTTGATAAAATAATCGATAAGCTAAAGATTTTTTACCTTTTTTCATTAATCGATTTACAATCATTTCAATTAAACGACTATCATAAACCGGATCTGGTAATATTATTCGTTTTTTTGGGGTACGACGACGAGGCATAATTTTTCTCCTTATATATAATTAAATTTGTGTTTTATTTTGGTTTTTTTACACCATATTTTGATCTTCCTTGAATCCGATCTTTTACCCCAGCTGTATCTAAAGTTCCACGCACAATATGATAACGAACCCCTGGTAAATCTTTAACACGACCGCCACGAACAAGAACAACGGAATGTTCTTGTAAATTATGACCAATTCCTGGAATATAAGCAGTGATTTCAAATCCCGATGTTAATCGAACTCGAGCAACTTTTCGTAATGCTGAATTTGGTTTTTTTGGAGTTGTTGTATAAACTCTTGTACAAACACCACGTCTTTGGGGGCAAGCTTTTAAAGCTGGTGATTTTGTTTTATTATAAATTTTTTTACGAGCAGATTTTACTAATTGTTGTATAGTTGGCATAAAACGAATATAAATTTTTTAAATAAAATAGTTAAAAAAAATTATTAGTTTTTATTGATCTAATAACTAATTTATTAGATCAATAAAAACTAAAAAGCGAAAATTAAAGCATCTGGAAAAAAACGATTCATTTCAATTAAAACGCCAGAAAAAAATATTAATGATAAAGTCGCAGCAATAGGTGCTGTTGATAAATAAATAGTAAAATTTTTCATTAATTTTATTCCTTTTTTTGATAAAAATATAAAAAACATAAAAACTATGTTTTTTATTCTTTATAATACTTAAAAAAAAAAAAATAATCTATTTTTTTACATAAAAAGTATTGCGCTCTTTCTTTTCGCATTGTATCTTATAATATATCGGGATGTAGCGCAGTTTGGTAGCGCTCCTGTTTTGGGAACAGGAGGTCGCAGGTTCGAATCCTGTCATCCCGAACGCCTTTAGTTCAGTTGGTAGAACGCAGGTTTCCAAAACCTGATGTCGTGGGTTCAAGTCCTACAGGGCGTGATTCAATAATTTCTATCTTAAAACGGATTGCTATAATTAATAAAAGGAAGTAATCCCATCATTCGACCGTTTTTGATAGCTTTTGTTAATTGGCGTTGTTGTTTGGCTGTTACGCCAGTTAATCGACGCGGTAAGATTTTCCCTTCCGCAGAAATAAATTTTCTTAATAAAACAACATTTTTATAATCAATTGTTCCTTCCGAATAAATTTTATTTTTTTTTTTTTTGTTTGAAAGAATTCTTGTTTTATTGAATTGTAATTTAAATACGTTTTGTTTCATATTTTTATATTTTAGTTTTTATAAAATTATAGTTGCATTAGATAAAAGATTGAACAAATTGATCAAATCCATTTTTATCATAAATTGCTAATTGCGATAAAATTTTTCGATTTAAAAAAATATTCGATTTTTTTAATGAAAAAATTAATTGATTATAATTTATTCCATAAAATCGAGCAGCAGCATTCATACGAGAAATCCATACTCGTCTAAAATTTCGTTTTTTTTGTTTTCTATCACGATGTGAAAAACGCAATGCTTTCATTTTTTGTTGATTTGCTGTTCGAAATAACTTAGAAGATGAACCTCTAAATCCTTTTGTAATTTTTAATATTTTCTTATGTTTTTTTGATGCAATATTGCCACGTTTCACTCGAGCCATATTTTTCCTTTGTTATAAAAATTTTGATTGTTTACAAACATTCTAATTTTTTTAAATTAAAAGTAAATAAAAAATTTTATTACTAATGAATACTTGTTAAAAAGAATTGACAATTTTAAATTTTTTATTTATTATTTAAATATATTTTTAAGCCCCCATCGTCTAGAGGCCTAGGACATCTCCCTTTCACGGAGGAAACGGGGATTCGAATTCCCCTGGGGGTAGTTTATTAAATTTTAAAATTTTTATAATAATATATACTATATGGCAAAAAAAAGCATGATTGAGCGAAATCGCAAACGACAGAAGTTAGTTTCTAAATATAATGAAAAAAGAACTGCATTAAAAAATCAAATGAAAACAACTGTTTCTTTAGAAGAGAAATTAGTTATTTCTTTTAAATTTCAAAATTTACCAAAAAATAGTTCAAAAGTAAGATTGCATAATCGTTGTTTAATTTCTGGTCGACCGAAAGGTTTTTTTCGTGATTTTGGAGTTTCTCGATTAATTTTACGAGAAATGGTACATGATTGTGTTTTACCGGGAATTAGAAAAGCAAGTTGGTAATTGATTTGCTCAGAATAATAATATTATTATTCTGAGCAAACGGTTTTTATATAAAGAGAAACGCGGGATAGAGCAGCCTGGTAGCTCGCAAGGCTCATAATCTTGAGGTCGTAGGTTCAAATCCTACTCCCGCTAATTATAGTAAAGAAATATATTATTAGGCCTATAGGCCTAATAATATATTTTTCTTCATTTTAACCGAATTTTCCAGAAGTTGAAGCAATTAGAAAAGCTGCATATGTTAAAATATATCCAACTGAAAAATGTGCTAATCCAACTAATCGTGCTTGAACAATTGATAAAGCAACCGGTTTATCTTTCCAACGTACTAAATTTGCTAATGGTGTTCTTTCATGAGCCCAAGCTAATGTTTCAATAAGTTCTTGCCAATAACCTCTCCATGAAATTAAAAACATAAAACCTGTTGCATAAATTAAATGGCCAAATAAAAACATCCAAGCCCAAACTGAAAGACTATTCATTCCAAAAGGATTATAACCATTGATTAATTGTGATGAATTTAACCATAAATAATCACGTAACCAACCCATTAAATAAGTCGATGATTCATTAAATTGATTGACATTTCCTTGCCAAACACCAAGATGTTTCCAATGGAAATAAAAAGTTACCCATCCAATTGTATTTAACATCCAGAAAACTGCTAAATAGAAAGCATCCCATGCTGAAATATCACAAGTACCCCCACGACCTGGACCATCACAAGGAAAACTATAACCAAAAGCTTTTTTATCTGGCATTAATTTTGAACCACGGGCGTCTAAAGCCCCTTTTACAAGAATTAATGTTGTTGTATGTAATCCTAAAGCAATAGCATGATGCACTAAAAAATCACCAGGTCCAATAGTTAAAAATAATGAATTTGTATTGTTATTAATCGCCTCTAACCAACCTGGTAACCAGAAATTCGTACCCGCTGTAAAAGCTGGACTTGTTGGATTCGATAATAAAAAATCAAATCCATAAGATGTTTTTCCATGCGAAGCTTGAATCCACTGTGCGAAAATTGGTTCAATTAAAATTTGTTTTTCGGGAGTTCCGAAAGCTTGCATAACATCGTTATGAACATATAAACCTAATGTATGGAATCCTAAGAATAAAGAAATCCAACTTAAGTGAGAAATTACCGCTTCTTTATGATCTAACATACGAGCTAAAACATTACCTTCATTTTGTTTTGGATCATAATCACGTATGAAAAAAATAGCACCATGAGCAAACGCCCCACACATTATAAAACCAGCAATATATTGATGATGAGTATATAATGCAGCTTGTGTTGTAAAATCTTGAGCTAAAAAAGCATATGGCGGTAACGAATACATATGTTGTGCAACTAATGAACAAATTGTTCCAACAGATGCAAGGGCTAGTCCTAATTGAAAATGTAAAGAATTATTTACTGTATCATATAATCCTTTGTGCCCCGATCCTAACTTACCAGCAGGTGGTCGATGTGCTTCAAGAATTTCTTTCATGCTATGTCCAATACCGAAATTTGTACGATAC
>VFQU01000637.1_pt1 | contig 27957 bp, 28 predicted proteins | sample 3512311 | NCBI WGS metagenome assembly VFQU01 (sample SAMN10412377, study PRJNA504923) | tailings metagenome | isolation source: Relicate 3 Philex TSF3 active mining site | place: Philippines: Tuba, Benguet | collected 2017-08-29
AGACATTCGAGAAGGTTGTGTGCTTGAAAGATGTAGCCTAACTGCTGTCTTGCTTGAACAAGCTGAAGTTTGCTGGCATTTGAGAGGTTTTGTCCGAGAACATTGAGCGTGCCGGATTGCGTCGATCGTAGACATCCGATTAAGCTCAAAAGCGTTGTTTTACCTGAGCCGGAAGGCCCGGTCATGATTACAATTTCGCCGCTTTGAATGTCAAGATTGATGCCAGACAGAACTTTTTTTTTGAGTTGACCTTGACCGTAGTAATGATCGAGGTTTTGAATGGAAATTGCGGTGTTCATGATTAGAAAATATCTGCGGGGTCAGCCGATCGCAGTTTTCTGACCGAAATTGCGGCTGAGATTGTACACATCATTGCAGTTAGCATTAACACAAACATTGCTCTTCCTATTGTCATGACCATAGGTAAAAGTGTTGCTTGTCTTGTGACTTGATAAAAGCCTAGCGAAATCGCAAATCCAGGCAGGAATCCAATGAATGCTAGAATCAGTGCTTCTTGAAAGACCACTGAAAGCAGATAAGTATCTTGAAATCCAATTGCTTTCAAGGTTGCATATTCCGGTAAGTGATCAGATACGTCACTGTAGAGAATCTGATAAACCACAACTGCACCCACGATAAAACCAATCACTGCACCCAAATCAAACACATAACCGACGGGCGTACTCGTGTTCCAAAAACTCTTTTCTTGCTCCATAAATTCCGCTTTTGACATGATTCGGACATCATTTGGCAAGCCCGATCGCAGATTTTGCAGCACTTGATCCAAATTCGCATCCGATCGCAGTTTCACAACTCCCACATCAATCAAGCCTTTCTGCCGCCGCTCTCGAAACATCCGCAAAAAGTTCAAATCGCTCGTAATCATGTGCCCGTTAATTCCAAACGAAGTTCCGAGCTTAAACAATCCAACGACATCCACTCGTCGATGCTCAACTTCAGTCGTCACATTTCCCGAAGCTTGAAATAATTGCGGAATCCTCCCAAATTCTTGCCGCGCTCCTGCATCAAACAGTACAGTATCAGGGCGTTTTAGCAATTCAGTATTTGATTTCACTTCTGGTAACAGAATTGTTTGATCATCTGGATTAATGCCAATTGCATAAAGATTCCAAATCTGCTGATTTTCTGGATTCTTCCACTGAACTGGGCTGAGATAAACGGGCGTGACTGATTCAACTCCTGAATAGCCTAATGCTTGATACAATCGCCGTTCTGTAAATCGATCGAGAGAAATTACGGCTTTATAGCGATCGCTGACTAGAAAAATCTCGCCATCCAAAACCTGATGAAGCTGAACGGCTCCTTCAAATAACGCACTGCGAAATCCCATTTGCAAGAACATCAAGACATCGGCAAAAGCAATTCCCGCGATCGCAACAATCATTCGTCCCCGTTCTTTGGTCAGTTGCTTCCAAGCTAACGGAATTCTGCGTTTCAGCATAAAAGCCTCAATTAAATCGATGGTTTTGGTGCGCGATCGAGGGATGCGTCAATGAGCTAAATCGACCGCTCGTAAACATTGCCGTTTCAGCCTCTTCCCAGGTTGTTGAGGTTGCCCTTTCTGATTGCCAATGAACGACCGAAGCTTCATCACACCAATTTTGCAGTTTTGGCATGACTTCTCGGTGAGAACCCGATCTCATAAACGATCGCATCGATGCTTCATCTTCCCAAACCGTCTTTGTCCAAAACACATTTTTGCCCGCTGCTCGAATGGTTGAAGCTAAGTTGCCTTGAGCTTGTTTTGCTTGTTGGTTGCTTTTGAAGGAATACCAGAGAAATGCTGGAAGAAATCGAACAGAGCGCACTCGTAAGCGCGTGACAGAAATCAAGGGCATTGTTTTACTCCTAAAATTAGTGAAGATCAGTAATTATTGAAGGCCGATCGCGATTTGCAGTTTCATATTCGTTAAGCCTGCAACGCTCTGACTGTCCTCTGGATCGAGTCGAACTTTGACTTCAACCACTCGCGCATCGATCGATGCCGCTGGATCGGTGTTCAAAACATCTTTCTTGGCAACTTCTAAGCCAATTTCGTCTACTTTGCCTTTGAGAGATCGTGCGAGTTTTCCACCCGATACGCTCGTCATCTTTGCTGCTTGTCCGACTCGAATCTTTGGCAAATCGGTCTCATACACTTCTGCAACGGCATACATCACATCCGTTTGCCCGATCGAGACAATTCCATTTTTGCTATCGATGATCTCGCCTTCCCAGGTATGAACTTTGAGAATCTGCCCATCTCTCGGCGCACGAACGACTGTTAAATCCAGCTCTGCTTGAGCTTGTTGAACAGCAGCGATCGCACTTTGCACCTCTGCCTGTGCCGCCTCGATATCCACCGGACGCACCTCAGCAATCCGATCTAACGTGGCTTCGGCTTCTTTGACTTGTTTCGCGATCGTTTCGGCTGCCTGTCTTCGATTGGCTTTTGCTTCTGCTAATTGCTGACGCGAAACATCTAAGGTTAATCGCTTCCCATCTTTGAGAGAAGTGGAAATCGCACCCTGTTTTTCTAAGAATTCGTATCGCTGAAATTCCAATTCGGCATTTTTTACTTCTGCTTCTAATTTCGCGATCGCCGCATCTTTCGCTGCCACATCCTCACGCAATTGCACTTCAGTTCGAGCAATCGTTGCCTGCTGTGCAGAAATCTCTCCCCGCTTCGCGCCTGCTTCCACCTGCGCCAATTTTGCTTGAGCAATTCCGACTCGCTTCTGGGCTTGAGTTAAAGCTGCTAAAGCGCGATCGTGAGTATCCAACACGGCAATGATTTGACCTTTGCGGACTCGATCTCCCAACTTCACCCGCAATTCAGCAATTCGACTTCCAGGCGGATTGGCTGCCAGTTGGAGCACTTCTCCTTTCGGTTCTAATCTCCCCAATGCCGTTATCGCTTGAATGGCAGGAGCATCAGAAGTCGCAACTGCCACTGTTTTCGGACGAAATTGATAGAGCGCGATCGCCCCAAACGCTGTCAAAATAACCGCAATTCCAATCGATCGTGGTTGAATCTGCTGCATAGTTTTAACTCCTAATTACTATGCACTTAGTTGCATAACACTTGCTAGAATATATGCAACTAATTGAATATGTCAACAGTTTTGTATGCAAAAAATTGCATTGAAGATTCAAATGGTTTGAGGTTCAAATTTATGGCATTGAGTCACGCAATTTTGGCTCTTTTAATCGACAGCCCTTACAGCGGCTACGATCTGGCAAAAGATTTTGATCAGTCGGTGAATTTTTTCTGGAAGGCAACGCACCAGCAAATTTATCGCGAACTCAGCAAGCTCGAAGAGCAGGCATTGGTTGAAGTCAGCACGATCGCGCAAGCAGGACGACCCGACAAAAAGCTCTATCACATCACCAAAGCGGGCGAAACATTCTTAATCGAATGGCTGCTCCAACCTTGTGAAGTCATGCCGATCAAAGAAGACTTGCTCGTGAAACTTTGGGCAGCGCAATTGATCCCCGTTGCTCATGCGATCGAACAGTCCGCTTCCGTTGCCAAACTAATCGAAGAATTCCAGCGACATCGAGAACTGCATCAGCAGCGACTCGCGACGTATCACCAAATCGAGCGCAAATTTTATCCAGATTCCGATCATCTGCCAATTGCCCAAAAATACCGTTACCTTGTGTTGCGGCGCGGCATTCGCTATGAAACAGACTATATCGAATGGTGTGATGAAGTTCTCAAACTATTCGCAAATCAAGCGGAAGGCAAGGGGGTCTGATACAATGAACGGCGTTGTCAATTAGATGTACATCCTTTGAGTCAATCGATCGACGATCTACCTAAAGTAGATGATTTTCTACAAGAACTCGCCACGATTCAGCAAACAGGGTCGAAACGGATTGCGATTCTCGGTTCACGCCACGTGCCGATTACGCACCAAACTCTGATTGAACTGATGACGTATGCGTTGGTTTTAGAAGGGAACCGGATTATTACGTCGGGTTCGACCGGGACAAATTTTGCTGCAATTCGAGGAGCATTACGGGCTGATCCGTCGATGTTAACGGTGATTTTGCCGCAAGGGCTCGATCGACAACCCCGTGAGTCTCGTGAGCAGCTTGAAACCGTCATGCATTTAGTCGAGTGTCCAGAGAATAATAGCCTTTCTCTTGGCGAAGCGAGTGCACTCTGTAACCAGGAAATCATTTCTCGCTGTCAACAGCTCATTTCGTTTGCGTTCCATGATAGTCACACGCTGCTACAAACCTGCCGCGATGCTGAAGATCAGCGCAAAGTTGTGACATTGTTCTATTTCGACTAAATTTTTATGTTGTTTGGATTGTCCGTCCCGAGCTTGCTGCTGATTGCGATCGCGGTCGCAGTCGTGTGGATTTATGTGCCATTTTTAGTTGTTGCGTACGCCCGCGCTCAGATTGGGTATCTCACGAACAAAGAAATGATGGCAGCCCCGCGCGCCACCTTTGATCAATTGCCGGACTATGGAAAGCGAGCCACTTGGGCACATCAGAATGCGCTCGAAGCCTTTCCGATTTTTGCCGCGGCAGCCTTGATGGCGTATGTAACTCATCAAACTTCCGTATGGGCAGGATGGGCAGCGATCGCTTGGATTGTGGCACGATTTCTGTATCCCATTTTTTACATTCTGAATCTCTCCATTTTGCGATCGTTGATGTTCGGAATTGGCTCAGTTTGCAGCTTTACGTTAATCGGACTAAGCTTGATCAGCACGCTCTAAAAGACTTTTTTGTTTTATGGCTTCTACTTTTTCGTTTGATATTGTGAGCGACTTCGATCGTCAGGAACTCGTCAATGCGATCGACACAACGAAGCGCGATGTTCTCAGCCGCTACGATCTCAAAGACACGAAAACGGAGATCGAGTTGAATGCTGATGCGATCGTAATTAACACCGATAGCGAATTTACCCTAGATGCAGTGCATACGCTGATGCAACAGCGAGCTGCAAAACGGAATCTGTCCTTGAAGATTTTCGATTATGGCAAGGTTGAATCCGCGAGCGGAAGTCGCGTTCGACAAGAAATTAAGTTGAAAAAAGGCATCAGCCAAGATATCGCGAAGCAAATCACCAAAATTATTCGCGATGAATATAAGAAAGTTCAAGGTTCAATTCAAGGCGATGCAGTTCGCGTCACAGCGAAGTCAAAAGATGATTTGCAAGCCGTGATGCAGCGAATGAAACAAGAAGATTTTCCGGTAGCATTGCAGTTCACCAATTATCGGTAAGCTCATCGTCTAAAGTTTCTTGAGTTGGAGCATAAATCGAGAATGTTACTCGAATTGATGCTCCTTCTATTTTTCTTAATATCTGAATAACTGTTCATATGTTAGGTTAATAAGGAAAAGATTGGAGAATCAACCATGGCAACCGTAACTCAGATGAAATGCGCGTGTGAAGCTTGCCTGTGCATCGTGTCGATCGAGAATGCAGTCAAGAAAAATGACCATTTCTATTGCAGCGAAGCCTGTGCAGAGGGACATCCAGACGGACATGGCGATTGCGGTCATCAAGGCTGTACCTGCTAATTGAAAAAACCGCAGAAAGTATTTCTGCGGTTTTTTCACGATTCGTTTTCTGTAGGATCGAGCGATCGTGATGAAATATCTCGATTAAAGGTTTGACATCACCGATTTCGCAGCTGCGATCGTTTGATCGATATCCGCTTCAGTATGAGCTAGAGAGGTAAATCCAGCCTCAAACTGCGACGGAGCCAGATAGACACCTTGCTCTAACATGCCGCGATGGAACTTGCTGAATTTGCTGAGATCCGATTTTTTCGCGTCTTCGTAGTTATGAACGGGCCCTTCGGTAAAGAAGAAGCCAAACATTCCACTGATCGAACCACCGCAAGCTGCATGACCCGTTTCTTTCGCCGCATTCAGCAAGCCAGCGATCAGACGAGACGTAATGCGATCGAGAGTTTCATAAGTTCCCGGCTGCCGTAGCAATTCCAAGGTCTTAATACCCGCCGTCATCGCCAGAGGATTTCCTGAAAGCGTTCCAGCTTGATACATCGGGCCTGCAGGAGCAACCATTTCCATAATGTCCCGACGACCGCCGTAAGCGCCGACCGGCAAGCCACCACCGATGACTTTACCCAAGGTCGTCAAATCAGGAGTAATGCCAAATTTCTCCTGTACTCCACCGTAAGCAATCCGGAAGCCCGTCATCACTTCGTCGAAGACCAACAGCGCGCCATACTCGCGAGTCAATTCACGTAGACCTGCTAGAAAACCAGGCTCAGGCACAATGAAGCCAGAATTTCCAACGATCGGTTCTAGCATCACACCAGCAACTTCACCTGGATTTTCTTCAAATAACTTCTTCACCGCTTCCAAATCGTTGTACGGTGCAGTGAGGGTACTCGCTGCGGTTGATTTGGGCACACCTGGAGAATCGGGCAATCCCAACGTTGCCACACCAGAACCTGCTTTCACCAAGAACATGTCCGCATGTCCGTGATAGCAACCTTCAAACTTGATGATTTTCTCGCGTCCGGTGAATGCCCGCATTAGGCGCAATACGGACATACAAGCTTCTGTACCAGAATTCACGAAGCGCACCATTTCAATGCTGGGAACCGCATCGATGACCATTTCTGCCAGTACATTTTCAAGAGCGGAAGGCGCACCGAAACTTGTTCCTTTTTCGGCAGCCTCTTGAATCGCACGAATGACTTCAGGATGAGCATGACCGCAGATTGCCGGCCCCCATGTGCCAACGTAATCGATGTATTGATTGCCATCGACATCCCAAGCATAAGCACCTTTGACGCGATCGAAGACGATCGGTTGACCACCTACCGATTTGAATGCTCGTACCGGAGAGCTAACGCCACCGGGCATCAGCTTTTGAGCGGCAGAAAAAATCTCATCTGATTTGGTGGTTTTTAAATTGCCAGTGATCAAAGTTCTCTCCTTACTCCGTCAGAAAAATCGGAGTCGCTGAAAAAAGAGGCGATTCATTACCGCCTCTTTTGATAACTACATCATCTTAACCAGATCGCGAAACCGCATGGTAATCATTCGTCTCAGAACCCGCTGGAAACCTGAAAAAACAGGAGAACAACTCACTTGCGTATTTTTTGACTCGTTAAGATACAAACGTTCTAAGAACGATAAACAAATTTACTAGACGAACGCTCAAATTCGTGATACAAGTGTTCTAAAATCCCTTAATTGTTTGTATGTCCACCTAGGAAGTTTATGGAACCCCTTACCGAAGCCCAACAACAACTTTACGATTGGCTGGTTGACTATATCCGCGACCACCAACATGCTCCGTCGATTCGGCAAATGATGACCGCAATGAATTTGAAGTCTCCGGCTCCTGTCCAGAGCCGACTGGAGCACCTTCGGAACAAGGGTTACATCGGCTGGACAGAAGGGCAAGCCCGCACAATTCGGATTCTCAATTCACATCCGCAAGGCATTCCAATTCGTGGCGCGATCGCAGCAACGAGTCTGGTAGAAACTTTTCCCGATGTGGAAGTTGAATATCTCGACTTATCGAACTTGCTGCTAAAACCAAGCCATTTTGCCTTAAAAGTGCGTGGTCATAGCATGATCGATGCGCTGATCGATGATGGCGATATTGTGATTTTGCAGCCTGTGAATGATGCAAGAACGATTAAAAATGACACGATCGTTGCGGCTCATCACCAGGGTAAAGCCACTTTGAAATATTTTGAGCGCAAAGGCAGCAAAGTCATTCTGAAGCCTGGTAATCCCAATCGTGAACTTTATCCGATTACTGAAGTTCCAGCTTCGGAAGTTGAAGTTCAAGGCGTTTTAGTCGGTGTTTGGCGCGGTTACGGCAAACTGTAAAGCTGCGTTTTTGAAGTTGCAACTGCCTCCACTGATAGAAATCAGTGGAGTTTTTTATTGGAATTCAGAATCAACAGCTTTTGAGTGATGCCTGACAAATTCTATTCGCTAAGCATTTTCGTCCTACTTTAGGAGCAAATAATAGAGTTGCCCAGTGGCATTAATCAAGCCAGCTTCATTGCCAGCTTGTACACCTGTTCCTGTAAAGATATCGACTCGACCTGCTCCAATAATTGCGCCTCCGGTATCTTGATCTAACACAAACCGACTCACCGATCGCTGTTCGAGTTGCTTCTGCGAATTCGCGATTGGCAATTGTGTCTGAATCAACGCCAATGCCCCTGGTGGCATCAAAGACTTATCTGTGGCAATGGAGCGATCGCCCGTCAGCGGAACGCCCAAACTTCCTAACGCAGGCGCACCAAACGTATTTCTAAAAAATACAAACCGCCGATTTCGAGGCAGATAGACATCTAAATCTTTGGGATTTTCCTGAAAATACTTCAGAACATTCGGCAGATTCAAATCCTCTAATTTCAGCTTGTTATCTTTAATCAGTTCCCGCCCGATGCCGCTGTAAGGCTGATCAGTAATTCCGGCAACGCCGATCGTCATCGTCGTTCCATCCGTGAGATTCAATCGCGCCGATCCTTGCACTTGAATCAGGAATGCCTCCAAGCGATCGCGCATCCACACCAATTCTGTACCCCGTAATTTCCCCCGATTGCCTTGTAATCCATCCGCGCCTTCTAATTCCAAACGAGTCGGATGCGGCTTTTTCCACTGCGAAAATCCCGCAGGTAGCGCATAAAGCGGATATCGATATTCCGCTGTTCTTTTTCGACTTGCCGTGTGAACAGGCTCGAAATACCCCGTAAACGCAACCGTGCCCTGATTGTCTTTCCCAGTGGATTGATAAAGCGTGAATTCTTTTGCGATCGCCGCTGAAAGTGCCGCCTCAGATTTTGCAGTCAGGAGTAATTGGCGAAATCGTCTCAGACTTCGGATCACACGATCGCGCGTAATTTCTTTAACCGGATAGTTCTGATACGCCTGAATCGCTTTCGAGGTCTGAAGATATCTCAAACTCTGATCAATTGCGCCGAGCACAGAGCGGCGATCGCGCAAAATCTGATCATCTACCGCAACGGTAGAGGGTGCGATCGGTTTAAGCGGAACTTGAGCGGGTTTGGCAGCAGGTTGAGTCGTAGGTTTGGGCTGTGCAAGTAAGGGGATCGCAGGCACACCGAGAAAAAGTAAACTTGCAAGAATCAGCGATCGTTTCATGGGGAGAACTGAACATGGGGTAATCAAAACCGACAATAGATTACCCCTACAAGTTCCACAGCAGCAAGTTAATAGCGATCCACACTGCCTGCAAACAGCGGCTCAACTCTCAAGCTAATAACGCGTGCCGGACGAACGACCATGTATTCGCCTTGGATATTTTTAATCGGAACGCTAATAAAATCCTCAGAGGCAGCTTTCGGCATCAGTTCGCCGCTGTACCACTTCTGAAACTCTTGAATCGTTGGGAAACGCACCTCTTCCCGGTGTCCTCCCTCCATCATGATATGCACGGAAAATTCGCTAGGCGTTCTAGGCATCTGAGTTTCCTCTCAATTGAGCGATCGTCTTTTGCATCGCAGGACAGACTCAGTATGGGCGGAGTGTACAAAGAACTATCAGGTAAGGCGGGGAGAGACAGCAGATTAAGCTTCGAGACATTAAATTATTCCGTTATCTCTGTTACAGAATTCTGCCTGTAATTTTTAACTTTTGAATAGTGAATTTTAGCGATTCGTGAAACGCATCAATTCCATTCAGAAATTAAATATAAATCCTGTAAATGTGGCGAGAATGACCTTCTATCTTTAGAAAGAAAGACTAGAATAAAAAGTGTCAAATTTACTTCATAAAAACGTGGCAACAAAGTTCTACCGAATTGCAGGAAATTTGCAAAGAAAGTAGTAATCTCGTAAAAATTGTTACAATCAGTGAAGCTATTTTGATACATAACTATAGAAACTGGTCTGTCAACCGGATTCTGAATTGTAAGCTTCGCCCGGAATGGCTTCATTTCCTATAGTCGTCACTTCACGGACGGAATCCTTTACCTCTACACATCTCTCACCAGTCCAAGGAACGTTTCAGCATGAGCTTTCGGAAACCTGGTGGCTCCGCGCCAGAGCGCGATCGTCACAGTCACAACACTATCGCAGTTTCAGGATGGGTTTATCACCCCCTAACCGCCTCTACACCTTACTCTCAACCAAGTCGTAAGTCCTTCGATCTCCTTGCCCCCCTGCGCCGCAAGTTAGACAACCTCCAAGTTACAAATCCAGAATTTGCTCACTTCATCGCAAAATCGATTCCAGCCCAGTGTCCATTCGAGCGAACGGTTTCGCTCTTTGGCAAGACTCTCTTTCACATTCCGCCTTTGTGTAAACTGAATCCGTTATACGAAGAAGTCGTTGGATTACGGTTCCGCGCATTGTGCTATCTCGCTGACGAATGCGGCGAAGATATCGGTCAATATTGTTAAAGTTTCAAACTCTTGTCTTGTACAGCGGCTTCTCCCGGAGCCGCTTTTTTATTGCAATTAATTTCAGGGCTTTACACGCTGAAATTTATATTTCTAAATTTAGTCATTTACAAGTAGAAATATAGATTGAATTGGGTGCTTCTAAGACTCTAAACTTTGGTTTCATGCCCTAGATCTTTGGGGACAAAGTGGTATCTTTGAAATTGAGGTTAGTGAATAACTTCCCTGGCAGATCAAACAGCCAAATCTAGTTAAATAAAGAGAGGTAAAGCCGCTGTTTCAATTTACATCTGTCTCGTTCAACAACACCCAAGACCGAAATTTGATATTTCCTCTTCTGGCATAGCTGAGAGTCTTTAACAAGTCGGCGCTTAAAATTAAGTATCCAATTTGTTCAACTCTATCTAGAATGGATTAATGTGAGGAAGTCACTCAGAGAGTAAGACTTGGGTGTTGTTGTAATTTTAAAGAGAAGGCAGATTTCAGCATGGCGATTATTGCTCTCAAAGCCTGGTATTTGGAACAGTATGAACCCATTCGGGAACTAGAAAAACGTCCCCACGATTTGAGGTTGAGCAAGAATAGTTTGCTGAAGTCGGGCTTGCGGGCTGATTTTTTAGAAGATAGCGATGAGGTGAAAAAATCATCGTGGTTCCAACGCTATCTCCTCGGTGAAATTGTTGAATTCTATATCGAAGGAAGCGGCGGTTACGCAATTTCTAATATTGATCTGTCGAGCCATGAAATCTATTTCTCAAAACAAGAAGTCATGGCGAATTTGGAGCCTGAAATCTTCTTTTCTTATCAAAATGAGTTTGATGAGTCGAGCGATCTGATCCGCGAAGAACTGATTTCTGTCGTAGAAAGCTTGAATCGTCGATCGCGCTTACCTCTAACGCTGCGCGAATCCCATCGGCTGAGCGAAGGCGCAATTCGCCTCAATAGTTCTTTGATGAGATCGATTCGTCAGTCTTTATTATTTATTGGCGATGCAACTTCGATCGCTGAAATTTCTGATACGCCTCCGCTGCTCATTCCCAGTCCAAAAGTATGTATCGAGACGGGATATGCCCTGAGCAGTAAGCGAACCGAGCAAGTTCTGATGGTACAAATGGAGCGATCGGACATGCCGGGATATTTTCCCTTTGATTTGCCGAGTCAGAATCGGTTGACGTTTAAGGATAAAACCCAATTGCGGAAATTATTGCCAAAAGCAATTGAGTCTCAACTGCATCGATTTAACTTGCTATAGAAGCAAACTACATGAATTGGTAGAATTTGGGCTTCAACTCCGCTCAACCCGCTAACTAGACAGGATCTGTGAAAAGTCGAGATTTTTCTAGTCTTGAGCGGAGTCGAAACAGATTTTGCACTAACCTAAAGTTCTCTTGATCGGATCAAATGCTGCGCGTTTCGCGACATAAGGCTGACCCACCGAAACTCGCGGCAGGCGATGCTTGAATCCACAGAGAATCTCCCAGGAAATCGTTCCTAACAGATTTGCCCAATCATCCGCCAAGATTTTTTCGTTCCCATCTTGTCCAAGGAGTGTCACCACTTCTCCTTCTTGCAACGCTGGAATATGGCTCACATCCAGCATTAATTGATCCATCGTGATCGAGCCAATTTGCGCTGCCTGTTGTCCTCGGACTAAAACCTTCATCTTGTTCGAGAGATTACGCGGCACTCCGTCGGCATAGCCAATCCCAACCACCGCGATCGTCGTGTCTCGATCGGCAACAAATCGATGCCCATAACTTACCCCAGTCCCCGGCTGAATCCTTTTAACCTGGGTCACTCGCGCTTTGACTTGCATCACGGGGCGGAGATCTAACCGCGACGCTGGCGGTAAGTGCGAACCCGATCGCAAATGCTCTGCTGGATACAATCCATATAAAATCAGCCCCGTCCGTACCATGTCATAGTGCAAACTCGGATCAACCATCGTTCCGGCTGAATTGGCTAAATGAAAGCGGGGATGCTTGCCCGCTACGTCATATCCACAGGCTCGAATCGCTGCTTCATAACGTTTTTGCTGTTGTTTTCGGATCGTGGGATCGAGATCTTCAGCCGTTGCCAAGTGGGAATAAATGCTATCGATCGACAAATTCGGCAAACCCTTCACCAACTGCACAAACTCAACCGCCTGCTCCCACGATGTCCCCAATCGAGACATGCCCGTATCAAGTTTGATATGAACGGGCAGAACGCTGCCTCGAACCGATTCTGAGTAGACCAAAGCCTGTTTGGGAGTGCAGAGCGTGGGTTGAAGCCGCCAATGCTCGATCGCTCGAATTTGATCAGCGGTATGAGTCGCGCCTAAAACCAAGATCGGCGCTTCAATCCCCGCTTCTCGCAATTCAATGCCTTCTGGGATCGTCGCTACACCAAGCCAGCTTGCCCCTGCTTGTAGAACGGTCTGCGCCACAGTCACAGATCCATGACCATACGCATCCGCTTTGACCACTGCCATTAATTCAGTCTGGGGAGACATCAGGCTGAGAATCTGCTGCACATTATGGGACAGTGCCGCGAGGTCAATCTCAACCCAAGCTCGCTCTCGCTGCATCAGAGCAATACTCGAACTTTGATCCCAACTCAACATCACGTTTACTCCTCGATCACACCATTCATCCTGACAGTTTAATCGTCACTTCTCTTTCACAATCGGGAAATATAGCGTTTAGCTGCGTTCCTAAGTGTTGAACATGTCAACTCCCCGATCTTCGACCCATCGCTTGACTTTACTTTATATCGTTTCTCTCGGTACAGTGGCATTCCTAGCGCTTTTAGGTCAAGCGATCGTCCAATCGATGCTGTCTCAACAAAAGCAAAATGCAACAGTCGTCGAGATTGCAAGCCGACAGAGAATGCTAAGTTGGCAGTTACGAGAAGCGACTTTGGCACTGCAAATTGATTCGACTCAAAGTAATGCGACACAGATTCAAGAGATTGAAAACATTCTCCAAGAGTGGGAGGTTGCGGATCAAAAAGTTCAAAGTGCAATTCGGGAAGCCATGAGTTTTAGCAGGTCTGGCAATGAGATTCGCAATCAAGCGGATGCCCTTGTCCCCTCGCATCGTCGGATTCGGCAAGCAGTTGAAGCGTTGATGCAACTGGAATCGGGTCGGAAGCGACCTGCTCAAACTTTATACTATCTGAAGGAAATTCGAGAAAGTGGGAAAGAATTTTCTGAGCGGATTAATCAGTTGCTGTTGTCTTACAACCAGCAGGCACAAGAAGGAATTGCACAACTCCGAGCGGTAGAACTGAGTCTGTTCGGATTGCTGATGCTGATCTTGCTCTTAGAAGGAATTTTAGTGTTTCGTCCTGCGGTTGATCAGTTGCAGAAGGCACTCAATGATCTGGAAGCTTCCCTGTCGATGACGCAAGAGACCGCTCAACAGCTAGCAGCAGAACAAGCCCAGTCCGAACGTCTCCTGTTGAATATTTTGCCAAGCCCGATCGCGCAACGGCTCAAAGAAACGCCCGATGAGATTCAGCCGCATATTGCCGATGGCTTTGGAGATGTAACAGTTCTATTTGCGGATATTGTTGGCTTTACCAGTTTGTCGGCTCGAACCTCGCCCCAGGAGTTGGTGGGGTTATTGAATCAAATTTTTTCGCGCTTTGATCGCTTAGCAGAACAGCATGGATTAGAGAAAATTAAAACGATCGGTGATGCGTATATGGTCGTGGGCGGATTACCACATCCGAGTGACGATCATGCGATCGCAGTCGCGGACATGGCAATTGACATGCAAAAGGCGATTAATCAATTCAATTTAGAGACGGGCGAAGCCTTTAGCATTCGGATTGGAATGAATACGGGTGCAGTCGTTGCGGGCGTGATTGGGTTGCGGAAATTTATTTATGACCTGTGGGGCGATACCGTGAATATTGCAAGTCGTATGGAGTCTCACGGAGTTGCAGGTGGGATTCAAGTCACAGAAGCAACTTATCTGCGGCTAGTAGAGACACATCATTTTGAGCCACGAGGAGTGATTGAGGTAAAAGGGCGCGGAGAAATGATGACCTATTGGTTAAAGAACAGAAAAGATGTTTCCGTTGCAACATCAGAAACCAGCGTTTTATGACGCTCCGGTTGCTCAATGCACGAACAAGCTTGACTCTGCTAATGTCCAGCACTCACGCCTGAGGCTTTAACCTTCTTGAAAAATAGCACTGCAATACCGCTGACGAGCAATGCGAATCCGATGAAGTAAAAGCAATCATTGAACGCTTGAATATAAGCTTCACGGCGCACAACGTTATCGATCGCGGCTAATGCCTGATTTTGAGCGGAGGCTAAATCCGAGCCTCGACTGACAAAATATTGTGTCAGCTGATTCAAGCGCTCTTGAGTGGCAGGATTGAAATTAGAAATACTTTCTCCTAAACGGTTGGAGTGAAATTGCTGGCGCTGAGTGAGGAGCGTCGCGATCGCGGCAATACCAATCGACCCACCCAAATTTCGCATCATATTAAACAACCCAGACGCTGATCCCGCTTGATTAGGCGCTAAGCCCGCTGTCGCGACCGTCGAAAGTGGAACCATAATCAAAGGCTGCCCTGCCGCCCGAACCAGTAAAGCAGTTCGCAATTGATCCATCCCGGTCAAATTCGTAAAAGTCGAATTCATAAAACAACTGACAGCAAACAGACTCACCCCAACTCCAATCAAGAGCCGCACATCCACGATTTTCATCAACCGGGGAACAAACGGAATCACCAGTAATTGAGGAAATCCAACCCACATCAGCACTTCACCGATTTGTAGCGCGTTGTATCCCTGAATCTGTCCTAAGTAAAGCGGCAAAATATAAACTGAGCCGTACAGTCCTAACCCAAGTGCAACGTTAATGACACTGGCTAGTCCAAAATTGCGTTCTTTGATCAATCTGAGATCGATAAACGGTTGCCTCCGAGTCAGTTCAATCCAGAAGAAAATACTCAAGAAGATTACAGCAATTACGGCTAATCGAACGATCAAATCAGAGCTAAACCAATCTTTTCGACTGCCTTCTTCAAGCACGACTTGAAAAGATCCAAGCCCGATCGCCATCGCAATCACGCCACCCCAATCGCCATCCCTTAAGCGATCGAACTGCATCGGGCGGGAATCGATTGCATACCAAACGGCTGTGAGTAATAACACGCCTGGAATCAGATTGATATAAAAAACATAGTGCCAGCTAAAGTTTTCAGTTAACCAACCTCCGAAGGTTGGCCCGATCGATGGTGCAAAGGTTGCTGTAATACCAAACAATGCCATCCCAGTCGGTTGTTTCGACGGTGGTAAAGTCGTCAGCAGCACAGTAAATGCCATTGGAATCAGCACACCACCCGTGAACCCCTGAAGTGCTCGAAACACAATCATCGAGGGTAAATTCCAAGCAAATGCACACAGGATCGAGAAGAGAATGAACAGAGAAGCATTGACAAGGAGATAGCGACGAACTGAGAAGATCTGCGACAGCCAACCTGTTAGCGGAATCACCACAATTTCCGCAACTAAGTAAGACGTCGAAATCCAAGATCCTTCTTCTAAAGTCGCTCCAAGTGCAGCTTGGATATCTCTTAACGACGAATTCGTAATTTGAATATCCAACACTGCCATAAATGCACCCAAGACCGTGCCAAATACCCCGATCCACGTTTTCAATGAAACCTGATCTCGATCGCTAGCAGTAATAGACACGCAATCCTCCAATGATTAGGGATGAGGTTGATAGGGATGAGGTTGATTGTATAGGCCGAGGCACGGTTTCATCTTGTGAAGGGATTGGCATTTCACGCTTTCGCAACCGCATGGCAAACAGCCCTGCAATCACAGCGGCATAGCTAACCGTATCAATCGCAAAACAGGCGGGAATGCCCACTGCTGCGATTAATAATCCCGCGATCGCAGAACCCATCAATCGCGCTCCACGAAAAATCGAAGAATTGAGCGCGATCGCATTTCCTAAATTTTCTGGTCGATCAACTAAATGCACGACAAACGACTGGCGCGCAGGAATATCGACCGCATTGACGCAGCCTTGAAACACACTGAGCGCAATAATATGCCAGAGATCGATCGCATTGCTAAACGCTAAAACAGCTAACAGCAAAGATTGCAGCATGGACAGAGCCTGAGTCGCAATCAAAGTATGTTGACGGTTCCAACGATCAACTAAAACGCCTGCAAACGGACTCAAAAGGAAATTCGGAATTTGCTGCGCGAATCCGACCACTCCCAGAAGTAATGCAGAATTCGTTAAGTGATAAACCAGCCAAATTAGGGCTGTTTGGCTTATCCAAGTTCCAATCAAAGAAAGCCCTTGCCCCATGAAAAACAGGCGGTAGTTTCGGGATTCGAGCGCGCGAAACGTCTCTGGAAACTGCATCTTTTAAGTTTCTGAGGAGTGCGCCTCCCAGTGTGAGCGTTTTCAGAGATGGCAAACACTCTCTATCGACGGATTCTGCCAATTAGTCATGGTTTTCGACGGGAATACGATCGGCGATCGAAAATTGATTTTTACCCGATCGTTTAGCGTGATACATGGCTTCATCTGCCTTCTCGATGAGTAGTTCCAAATCATCTGCATGTTCTGGAAAGATCGCAATCCCGATGCTCGTCGTCACCAATAAGGTCTGTCCCGAAATGGCAAATGCTTGTGATAAACGGCTTAAAATCTTTCTAGCGATCTGCGTCACGGTCAGAATGTCTGGAATTGCGGGTAGCAGCACAACAAATTCATCCCCGCCTAAACGCGCGACTGTATCACTCGTTCTTAAACAACCGCTGAGCCGTCTGGCAACTGCCTGTAACAGCAAATCACCAATTGCATGTCCTAATGTGTCATTAATCTGTTTAAATCCGTCTAAATCGAGAAACAGTAAAGCGGTAATTTGATTACTTGCCTTCGTCATCTCGATCGCTTGTTTGATCCGTTCGTACAACAAGATCCGATTCGGTAATCCAGTTAACGCATCATGATTGGCAATATAGTTCAATCTGTCTTGCGATAAGCGTAGTTCCACATTTGACTGATATAACTCTTCGGTTGTTCGTCTCAATTCTTCTTCAATCGTTTTCCGTTGTGTGATGTCGCGAATGACACCGACTAAAAATAGATTTCCAGCCGCATCTTTGTGTAGCGATCGCTTTGTTGCAATGTGGTAAGTCACACCATTCGTGCTTGTAAATTCTTCTTCGTGTTCTAATTCATTCTTGTATCTGAACACTAATTCATCCTGCTGGTGAAACACATCTGCTTCATGTTCTGGAAAAATTTCGTAATCCGATTTCTCGATTAATTCTTCGAGCGGTTTTCCAAGTAATTTAGAATACGCTTCATTCAGAACTACCCACCGATGCTCAGCATCTTTGACAAATACCGGATCAGGAATGGAATTAATCACACGCGAAAGAAACTCTTTCGATCGCTTTAACTCTTCTTGAGAATGCGCGATCGCAGCAATCACAACCGTGGCTGAAGTGACTAAAGTAATCGCTGCGGGCACAAAGGGCACAATCCACCCTGCCAGAAATAATCCGTAGCAAATTCCGATAAGTCCCCCACCTAGCAAAACGACTGCTAGAAAACTGCGCTGAGGAGAACGCAGTCGCCAACAAACACTAGTGCCAATTAGCGCCCATGTCCAAATCCAGATGTATTCGACAGGCTCACTCCAACTTTTCAAAAGCCTGCGCTGCCCGAGTGCCACGTTCAAAATTTCGCTAATAAAATTTGCCTGAATTTCCACCCCTGCCACTTCGATAGGCGTACGAGTGAAACCTCCACTAAAGGGTGTGGCTGAAAAATCTTTTAAGCTCGGTGCGAGTGAGCCAATCAAAACAATGCGATCGCGCAACTGCTCGGCTGGCACTTTTCCATCCAAGACATCTTGCATCATCACCGTTCGGAAATGTCCTGCCCCACCTCGAAAATTGGCGATGATCTGATATCCCCCATCATCTGCATTCACATAAACCCCATCATTCTGTTGAAATCGGGGAAATATCGCTTGTCCAAGCTTTAGAATTTTGGCATCATGAGGCGCTCCCTCTTCGCGAATGCCTTGGTTTTCGAGATAGCGCAGCGCTAACATCATCGAGAAACTCCGAAATTTCTGACGATTTTCAAACCAATATAGGACTGCCCGTCGAATCTTGCGATCAGGATCGAAGATCACATTGTTAAATCCAACTTGTCCCAGCTTCTTGAGCGTTGGAGAAGCTGCAACACCTGGACTTTCAGGATCGGGCATTTTCTGAATGCCGATCAGATTCGGCATGGTTTGAAAGGCTCTTTCGAGTTCAGCATTGCCTTCTCTGACGGCGTGATCGCGGTAAATATCCAGCCCGATCGCGCGAGGTTTAGCACTTTCAATTTTGGTCAGTAATCCTGCCAAAGTGCGATCGCTCAACGGCCATCCATGCTGTTGTAATTCCGCTTCTCGAATGCCGACAATCACAATGCGATCGTCAGTTGGCTCCGCCGGACGTGCCTGAAAGAAACTATCGACATAGCTTAATTCCCAGGGCTGAATGATTCCGGTCGTTCGCAGCCCAATCACACTGCCTGCGATTGCAGAAGCTGGAATCCAGACTCTGGCAGTTTGGCGCAGCGTTGTCTTGACTCTGTTCCAAATTTCTTGCCACGGCGCAAATTCTTTGATCATTGCAGTTCACAAACTAGCCTGACGGTACGTACGAGCGCTGAGAACTTCATCATTTATCTGCAATTTCTTTATTCTGCCTTTGCCTAGCCGACCTCAGCGTTAAGTTAGCTTAGTCGAGCAAGGGTCGGGTAAGTCGCCCTTGCGAGCGGGTAGCCAGTACAAGGGGGCTTGTGGCTGGCTACCTTCTTTAATGAATCGCCAGTTGAAATTGCTGGAAGGATTTTATCATTTCGACTCGAGGTTCTGAATCGATTCGATCACTTGTACCGCTAACTGGGTGTCATTAAGTCGATCGACTTCGCGGATTCCGGTTGGGCTTGTGACATTCACTTCGGTCAAGTAGCCCCCAATCACATCAATGCCGACAAAGAAAAGTCCATCTCTTTGCAGTGTGGGAGCTAGCATTTTGCAGATGGCTTTTTCGCGATCGGTAATGTCGGTTTGGGCACTTCTGCCCCCAACTGCCATATTGCCTCGAAATTCGTTGCCCGTCGGGATGCGATTGACGGCTCCGATCGGTTCACCATTGAGCAGAATAATCCGCTTGTCGCCGTCTTTGGCTTCGGGCAGATAGGTTTGCACCATGATCGGTAATGTGCCTTGGTGGGTGCTGATTTCAATCATCGAGTTGAGATTGCGATCGCCCGCTTGCAAGAACAAAATTCCTTCACCCGCTTTTCCGCCCAACGGTTTTAGAACGGCAGTCCCTTGCTGCTCTAAAAATTGCAGGATGACGCGCTTTTCTTGCGTGACGATCGTTTCAGGAATCGCCTCAGTGAATTGCAGCGCATACATTTTTTCATTCGCGGCGCGGATTCCTGACGGTGAGTTGATCACTTTCGTTTTAGCCGGATCAACGTAGTCGAGAATATACGTTGCATAGAGATAGGCTGTATTGACCGGAGGATCAGTGCGCATGAAGACTGCATCCATGGTTTCGAGAGGAAGAAACACAGGTGCTTCAGTTTGAAACCACTGGTCAACTGCAATCCACCGATTTTCGCCGAGGGTGACTGGGACAAGTGTGACTCGCTCTAAAGTCGCATGGGCTTTGCCTTGAACGACACTGAGCCGATTCGCCTGTGTGATCCAGACTTCGTGCCCAAGTTGCTGGGCAGCTTCCATAAATGCCACGCTGGTGTCGTGAGTCGGGTCGAGGCGATCGATCGGATCGATGATAAATGCAATTTTCACAGCAGCTCAGTCCGTTAGAGAAAAGTGGGTAGAGTGGGAATTGGAGTCACCAACTCCCAAATTGATCGAGACATTGATCTAGGCAGCAAGCAGCGGATCGAGTTTGCCGGATCGATCCAAGGCGTGAATGTCGTCACACCCTCCGATGTGCTGATCGTTGATAAAAATCTGTGGGACAGAGCGGCGACCGTTTGAGCGTTCTGCCATTTTTGCCCGTCCGGGTTCGTCGCCATCGAGACAATATTCGGTGTACTGCACACCTTTGCGATCGAGTAACGCTTTTGCCCGAATACAGAAGGGACAGGCACTCCAGGTGTAGATTTCAACGTGAGGAGTCATACAAATTTCCTAGCATTAGCAACATTTGTTAATTTTAGACATACTCGGTCGCTTCGCGACGAACCCAGCCATTTAGTGTAAAACGGCTGTCGGCAAAATTGCGCGATCGACAAGAAATCGGTAAGACTTCATGCAGGCAATGGCTCGGAAAGAACACAATCCGATTATTCACGGGCTGGATGTCTCGGTAAGTCTCTGCTTGAACGTAGTGTCCATTTTCGATTCGCATGTCGTAAAGCCGTAATGCTCCGCCTGAGAAGTTTGTCGGTTCTCGGTTGAAATAATAGACATACGAAATGGTTCGAGTTGCTGCATCTGGGCTACCGTTATCGTTATGGATTTTGTAATAGTGACCGTCGTTGTGAGCGGTGAGTTGAATCTCAATTTGTGAGATGGCAAAGGGTTCGATATTCCAGGCATGGAACAGACGCGGCAGGAGCGGTGTGATTTTCTGAATCATCCAGTTTTCATACGCTTCAAAGTGATAGAGAATCCAGGATTTGCGATAGTCGAGGTCGCCAGTTGCAGTGCTGGTTGGGACAAAATCAGCTTCGCGATCGAGCACGTATTTCAACAGATTCAGACGATCCTCATTGGCGAGGAAGTGATCGATTTGGAGAAATTGAGCGGGTTGGTCAAAAGACATAAATTTTGCGATCGTCAACGATGCTATTTCACACGAAATACGATCGCAAAGACTCAACAATTTTCAAAATCGGATTTAAGCCGGATGATAATCTCGCGCAGACGGATCAAATTCCCGATTTGAAGACCGTCCTGGATCGTAGCCTTCATTACGGACGCGACGGCGGAGATCTCCTAAATCTGGAGACGCTTTCACGGCATCTTCAGGCGTAATTTTGCCGAGTAAGATCAACTCACACAACGCTTGGTTCATCACTTGCATTCCTTCATTGGTGCCAGTCTCCATCAATTGGAATGCTTCGATATCATTGCCTTTGAGCAGGTAATCTTGCATTGCAGGTGTATTGAGCAAGATTTCATGCACCGCAGTTCGATGTCCGTCTGTCGTCGGTAACAATTGCTGAGCCACAACCGAAATCAGAGATTCTAAAATCTGAACTCTCATCGCGTCCTGCTCATCCGGCGTATAGATATTCAGCAGACGATTCACAGTTGCGATCGCGCTTTTTGTGTGCAGGGTTCCAAGGACTAAATGCCCAGTTTGAGCCGCTTTTAAGGCTGTATCGACCGTGACGCGATCGCGCATTTCCCCGATCAAAATTACGTCTGGATCTTCGCGCAAAACCGCTCTGAGTGCGTGTTCAAACTCATGCGTATGCAGTCCGACCTCTCGTTGGCTAATCAGGCAATTCTGCGAGGTGTGAACATACTCAATCGGGTCTTCGATCGTGACAATATGGCGCTGATCGGTCTCGTTCAAGTGGCGAATCATTGCCGCGATAGAGGTCGATTTTCCGGAGCCAGTGGGTCCTGTGAGGAGAATCAAGCCTTGCTGATAGCTGACTAGATGTTTGAGCACTGAAGGTAAGCCCAGCCGATCGATCGTGGGAACCTCTAGACTAATCAGACGAAGTACGATCGCGCCGCCCGTCAAACTCTCAAAGCAGTTCACCCGGCAGCGGACGAAACCAGGATAGAAGATGGCGGTATCAAGTTCTTTCTCTTGCCGAAACCGTTCGCACTGTTCGGGAGTGAGCATCTCGGCTAAAAAGCGATCGAACATTTCGGGGGTGACTGCGGCTTGATTTTGCCGGATCATTTGCCCTCGAATCCGATAGCGAACGGGTTCACCCACGCGCAGGTGAATATCAGATGCCTGTTTCGCATACGCATCTTGAACGAGTTGTCGAATCGTCGGCACTGAACTCGGTGGCATCGATCGCGGCGTAGCGGGAACTGGATTGCGTTTGGCTCCGAGAGGAATGGAAGGAGGAGGAACCGCAACAGGTTCAGTCAGCGATCGAGAACGCGAGCTAGATTTAACCGACTCGTCAAAAGGATTTACTTGTGTCATATACTCAGGCTTCCGTATTTCGCCGGGATCGAGGGGAATGGGCAAGTTGACGAGGGGGCGGCTAGAGAAATACTCTGATTCCCCAGACTGTACCTGATGTCATGGCATCGTAGAAATACGGAGAGAAAAAGTTTGCAGAAAGTTTTTGTACGGATAAAGCACTGAGGCTGTGATCAGCTGAGCGAAAAATTCCGGGAAACTCTTCATCGAAAAGGTTCTCTCGGTTCACAGTCTGGTGCATTCTGAAATCACGTCCCTTTGCAAAGCCTTTACAGAACTCTCATGCGTATTTCTCGCCTTACAGACTGGCTCGAATCTCATTGGATCAATCCGGCTTATAGCGGTGGGTTGTTGGCGGGGATGGGCATTTTCTTCTTTCTCGCGGCGACGAATTCGATGTCCGGTTGGCTATATGTCATGAGCGGCGTTGTGTTAGCGCTGTTGGCGATCGCGGCTATTCTCTCCCGACGAACGCTGTCCCGATTATCAATCACCCGCCGTCCAATTCAGCCCGTGAGTGTCGGTGAGAATTTAACGATCGAGTTGTTTATTCAAAATCCGACTCGACAAAGAAAAACTTTGATTCAAGCAACCGATTTCATTCCGTCTGTCTTCGGCAAGCCTGTTGAAAAGGTTGTGGAATTGATTCATCCGACCACTCCTTATTACTGGGTTTACCAGCATCGAGCCGAGCAGCGGGGAATTTACCGCTGGCATGAAGTACAACTGCGAACGGCAGCTCCTTTGGGTTTGTTTTGGTATCGCAAGACGTTTCGAGCCGATGCGATCGCGGTGATTTACCCACAGGTTTTGCCGTTGAGCCGCTGCCCGTTGATTGATCAGATCGGGCAAGAGATGAGCTTGCAAATGCAGTCGCAGCGGGCGCAGAATTCGACGCAGGGCATCACTCGATCGCTGCGTCCCTATCGTTGGGGCGATCCGATGCGGATGATTCATTGGCGCAGTAGTGCTCGGTATGGCGAGTTGCGCGTGCGAGAGTTAGAGATTTTAACCAGTGGGCAAGAGATTGTGATTGCCTTAGATAGTGCGGCAACTTGGGATCGTGAAGCATTTGAGCAGGCAGTCACGACTGCGGCATCGCTGTATTTTTACGGAGAGCGACAGACCTTGAGCATTCGAGTGTGGACAGCAGAATCTGGGGCAATCCGGGGACGGCAACTGGTTTTGGAAACCTTAGCAGAGGTTCAGCCGCATCAGGATGTGAAATCAGATCGGTTGCCTGAAGGAACCATCGTTTGGCTGACGCAGAATTCGAGCAGTTTGAATACACTTCCGAGTGGAAGTCGCTGGGTCTTGTGGGGACAGGGACAGACGACAGCGAACTTGGGAATTCGGGTGGAACAAGAGCGATCGCTGCAAGCGCAGTTGCAAGATAGTGTTTAGCGATAAAATCACAGCATGGACACAGACATCCCAGAAGAATTTTGGCAGGGAATCGAGCAATTTAATCAGGGCGAATTCTACGCCTGCCATGACACCTTAGAAGCGATTTGGATCGAAGCTCCTGTCGTCGATAAAAAATTCTATCAGGGCATTTTACAGATTGCGGTGGGACTCTACCATTTAGGCAATTACAACTGGCGCGGAGCCGTCATTCTGATAGGGGAGGGATTAAATCGATTAAGCGACTATCAACCTGAATATGGTGGGATTGAGGTTGAGCAACTCATAGAAGATGTATCAGCCTTACTCAGTGAAATTCAAGCCGCAGGACAAGATCGCGTTGATCAAATCGTTTTGACTGACGATCCACCACTTGAATCTGTCGATAAAATTTTTCTCCGTCCACCAATCATCCAGAAAATCACAGCAAATCGTTGAAGAGTCATGTATATAGAAACTTGTCTTCGTGATCGCTCGTCTTGAACTTTATTCGCACGATCGCCCGATGTCAAAGAATTCATTGATCGCATACGCTTAACTTTCTGATAGTGATATATTCGATTCGTCCTGTTCACCCTCATCCCCAGTCTCCACTCATGTCTCGCTTCTCCGTTCGTTCTCTCCTAGTTCTGCCGATCATCGCCGCTGCTGTGCTTGCGAATGGACGTGTTTCTATCGCTCAAGCACCCGCAGGCTCGACTCCGCTTACCTTGCGCGCCAATAGTACTGAGGCAAACGCGAAAACAGGGGTTGTCGTTGCAAAAGGTAACGTCCAGATTAACTATCCTGCTCGTCAGATTCAAGCCACTTCTGCTCAAGCTATTTATTACAGCAACGAACGCCGGATTGTTCTGCAAGGGGATGTCTACGTCTTGCAACAGGGCAATAGTTTGCGGGGAGAAACGATTACGTATTTAGTCGATGAAGGGCGGTTTGTGGCACTCCCTCAACCGAATAAACAAGTAGAAGCGGTCTATTTGATTGAAGCACCTGCGGCTCCTGCTTCGCCTGCACCTGCGGCTCCTGCTCCTTTTAGCCCACAATCTCAGTTTCGGTCGAGTCGTTAACGAGTTACGTCCCCTCTTTTTCAGGTTTTAGGAGCGGGTTTTGAGAATCGTTCTAGAAAATATTCACAAATCGTTTGGCGATCGCCCAGTGGTGAATCGCGTCAGTTTGTCTGTGGCTCAAGGTGAGATTGTCGGGCTGCTTGGGCCAAACGGAGCCGGAAAGACCACGACGTTTTACATCGCAACTGGGCTAGAAAAACCAGATAGCGGTAAGGTTTGGCTGAACGACAAAGAAGTAACCGATCTCTCGATCGACAAACGCGCTCATCTCGGAGTTGGCTATCTTGCTCAAGAAGCGAGCATTTTTCGCTATTTAACCGTACGAGAAAATATTCTACTCGTGCTGGAGCAAACCAAGGTTCCGCGCTGGCAGTGGAACGATCGCTTAAACAGTTTGCTGAAAGAATTTCGATTAGAAAAAGTTGCCTCTTCGCTCGGAATTCAAGTGTCGGGTGGAGAACGTCGTCGGACAGAACTCGCGCGGGCTTTGGCAACAGGGGTAGACGGACCCAAATTTTTATTATTAGACGAACCGTTTGCAGGCGTTGACCCGATCGCCGTTGCTGAAATCCAAACGATCGTGGCGCAATTGCGCGATCGCCATATGGGGATTCTGATCACCGATCATAATGTGCGCGAGACGTTAGCCATTATCGATCGCGCTTACATCATGCGAGATGGTCAGATTCTTGCCTCGGGCAGTGCTGAGGAACTTTACAACAATCCCTTAGTCCGCCAGTATTATCTCGGTGACAATTTTCAACCCTAGATTATGTCTTTAGCTCCTACCCGCGCGCCGATTTCGGTTCTCGATCGCTATATTGCTGGACAATTGACGGGTCCATTTATCTTTGGCGTGGCAGCGTTTACATCGATTCTGGTGTCGGTAGGAGCGGTGTTTGATCTGATTCGCCAGATGACAGAAATGGGCTTGCCGTTGTCGATCGCAACTCGCGTTTTTCTCTTGCGACTGCCAGAGTTTGCTAGTCTTTCTTTTCCAATGGCAACCTTGCTTTCGACGTTAATGGTTTATAGTCGGCTTTCGACTGACAGTGAGTTGATTGCGCTGCGAAGTGTCGGGATTAGCATCTATCGACTGGTTGCACCTGCGATCGTGTTGAGCTTTCTCGTTTCTGTGATGACTTTTGGCTTTAATGAAGCAATTGTTCCGGCAGCAAAATATCAAGCGACTCAAACGTTATCACAAGCATTAAAGCAAGATAAGCCGAAGTTTGATGAGAAGAATATTGTCTTTCAGCAGTATCGCGATGAGAAGCAGCCCGATGGAAAGAGTGTACAAATGCTCGATCGGATTTTTTATGCTCAACGATTCGACGGGCAGCAAATGAAGGGCTTAACGGTGCTGGATTTCTCTCAAAACGGGGTGAATCAGATCATTAGTGCAGATTCTGCTCGCTGGAACTATGAGGATCAAACCTGGGACTTTTTCAGTGGCACAATTTACCTAGTTGATCCGAATGCGTCTTACCGCAATATTCTCAAATTCGAGCGGCAGCAGATTCAATTGCCCCGAACCCCGCTGGATTTAGCCACTCACAAAACTGATTCGGCAGAGATGAATATTGCCGAAGTTCAGGATTATCTCCAATTGGTCAACCAAAGTGGAGATGAGAAGCGCGCCAATCAATTGAGAATGAGAATTCAGCAGAAAATTGCTTTTCCATTTGTGTGCTTGGTTTTTGGATTAGCAGGTTCGACGTTGGGCACGAAGCCTCGACGAGGCGGCAGAGGTGCAAGTTTTGCGATTAGTATTTTGATCATTTTTACCTACTACCTGCTGTCGTTTGTCTGTGATGCGTTTGGGCGGTTGGAGATTTTCACGCCGATTTTGGCAGCTTGGTTGCCGACTGTATTGGGATTGGGGGCAGTGAGTTGGCTATTAGTACGAGCAGCAAAATGATGGACAAGCCTTTGTTTTTGCGCGACCTTTGGTACTATGCGCTGCCGGGTGGAAGTTTGAAGCCGGGACAAACGATCGCGAAAACCCTGCTCAATGAACCGATTTTACTCGGCAGGACTCAGGCGGGCAAAGTCTTTGCACTGAGAGATATCTGTCCGCATCGGGCTGTTCCGCTGAGTTGCGGGCGATTTGACGGTACTGAGGTGGAATGTGCTTACCACGGCTGGAAGTTTGACGCAGCCGGACAATGTACTGCGATTCCAGCGTTGACTGAGGATCAAACGTTAGATTTTTCTAAATTTCGAGTGCGATCGTATCCAATTCGAGAAGCACAAGGCAATATTTGGATTTACATCGGAGATCAGTCTCCCCAAGATGAACCGCCTCAAGTCCCTGGCTTTGACACGACGTATCAAGCCGCTGTTGTGATGAACTTTCCAACGTACTTAGATCATGCGGTAGTCGGGTTAATGGATCCAGCACATGTGCCCTTTGTGCATCGAGCCTGGTGGTGGCGGGCTGATCCGACCCTGGCAGAAGAAGTCAAAACGTTTGATCCGTCTCCGCTCGGATTTACGATGCGGCGGCATAAATTAGAGCGATCGACCTTTCTTTACGATCTAGTAGGCGGTGATCCAGAAGTCGAAATCTCATTCCAACTCCCAGGAGTACGATTTGAGCAAGTGATTACAAAGCGACATCGAGTCTGCAATCTAACGACGATGACTCCGCTGAATGATACCGAGACAGAAGTTACTACGCTCTTTTATTCAACAATCCCTTGGTTCAATCTGTTGAAGCCCTTTTTACTTCCGCTCACTCGAACATTCTTGAATCAAGATCGAGACATGGTCGTCAAACAGAAGATTGGATTACAGCACAATCCAGGCTTGATGTTGATCAAAGATGCAGATACTCAGGCGCGATGGTACTACCAATTGAAGGCAGAATTTGCGCGATCGCAATCTGA
>VFQU01000638.1_pt1 | contig 27953 bp, 18 predicted proteins | sample 3512311 | NCBI WGS metagenome assembly VFQU01 (sample SAMN10412377, study PRJNA504923) | tailings metagenome | isolation source: Relicate 3 Philex TSF3 active mining site | place: Philippines: Tuba, Benguet | collected 2017-08-29
TGGATGACGCCTCCGCCGACGACGTGATGGCCCAGCTGCTCGTGCTCGAGAGCCAGGACCCTGACCGCGACATCGTCATGTACATCAACAGCCCCGGCGGCTCGTTCACGGCCATGACGGCGATCTACGACACTATGCAGTACATCCGCCCGCAGATCCAGACGGTGGTGCTCGGTCAGGCCGCCTCGGCCGCGGCCGTGCTGCTCGCCGCGGGCACGCCGGGCAAGCGCCTGGCGCTGCCGAACGCGCGCGTGCTCATCCACCAGCCGGCGACCGGCGACGCCGGCCGCGGCCAGGCGAGCGACATCGAGATCCAGGCGAAGGAGATCGCGCGCCTGCGCGAGTGGCTCGAGGTGACCCTCGCGAAGCACTCGAACCGCACCGTTGAGCAGGTCAACAAGGACATCGACCGCGACAAGATCCTCATCGCGGAGGAGGCCCTCGAGTACGGCCTCATCGACCAGGTGCTGACGAGCCGCAAGACGGTGCAGCCCGCGCTCACCAGCTAGCGCGGCCGGCGCCTCGACCGACGAGGGCCCCGCATCCGTCGCCTGATCGGCCGGATGCGGGGCCCTCGGTCGTCGTCGGCGCGAGCGTCGCGGCTCAGCCTTCGCCGGCGGCGTCCGCCGCCGCGCGGCCGCGCCGCCCGCTCAGGGCCACCGCCGTGACGACGCCCGCGCCGAGCAGCACGCCGATCACGGCGACGATGATCAGGATCACGTCGGCCTCGGCGATGGCCCCTCCGGCCGGCGCGGCCGCAGGGTCGCCCTCGGCGCCGACGGCGGTGCCCCCGCAGGAGGGCACGGTCGCCGAACCCTCGGCCGCGGGAGTGCCGGCGGCCGGCTCGTACCGGAAGCTGATGCTCTCGGAGAGCGTGTGCCCGTCGGCCGAGATGAGCTGGAAGGCGAGCGTGTAGTCGCCGGCGGCACCCAGCGGCGCGACCGTCGACATCGAGCGCCCGTCGATGGTCACGCAGCCGTCGCCGTAGTGCAGGCCCGCCGCATCGGTGATGACCATGCCGAAGCCGGCCCCGTCACCGCTGAGGTCGAGCAGCACGTCGTTGGTCGTCACAGTGAAGGCCTCGGGTGCGGCGGTGATCGTCGCGCCGTCCTCGGGCGTCGACGACACGACGTAGTTGTGGGCCGCGGCCGGCGAGGCCGCCCCGAGCACGAGGCCCAGGGCGACCGCGACGGCTCCGAGCGCGGCCAGTGCGCGCTGTCGCTGCATGATGGTGATCCTCTCCGTCGATCCGCGCGGGATCAGGCCGTCGTGGACGGACGGCGGGCGAGCACGGCGAGGGCGATGCCGACCGCGCCGACGATCAGGCCGACGACGCCGAGCACGCGGGCGACCAGGTCGACCTGCGCGGCGCTGCCGGTGGCGCTGTCGCCGCTGGCGCTGGCCTCGTCACCGCCGTGGGTGTCGGTCGCGTACTCGTCGCCGCCGTGGCCGTGGCCGTCAGCGACCGCCTCGGTCAGGACGACGAGCGGCACATCCTCGCCCACCCACTCGGCGGTGCCTTCGGTGCAGGTCTGGGTCACCGGGAACTCGACGCGGTCGCCGGGCGCCCCCTCGGGCAGGCGGAACGACAGCTCGAAGGTGTCGCGGAGCCCGTCGGCGAGCCCGCCGGTCAGCGAGGTGTAGACCACCTGGGTCATGGTGTCGCCCTCGCTGACGGTCTCGACCGACCACGAGGGGTTCACGGTCGGCGTCACGCTCGGCACCGACTCGGGCAGGTCGATCGTGACGACCTGCGTGGGCGAGCCCTCGCAGCCGTGCGGCACCGAGAAGGTGAGCACGGTGTACGAGCCGGCCGCCGTGCTGCTGGCGCTGGCGCTGACGTGCGCCTGCGCGGCGAGCGGGGCCGAGAGGGCGAGGGCGGTGCCGGCAACGGCGGCGAGGGCGAGAGAAGCAGTGGTGCGCATGATGGTGTCCTTCGGTAGGAGTGCGTCGACAGCGGTCGGCTCGAGAGGGAGCGCGACCGAGGACGCGAAAGAGAAAGGGATGCCGGAGGCGGGTCTAGACGACCGCGAGCAGCGGCGGGCCCCGACCCTCCGGCAGGCGCAGCTGACGGCGCAGAAGGGTGATCGCCCCCGCGGCGTGGGCGAGCACCCGGGGCCGCGGAAGGGGAGCGAGGGCGACGGGAACGTCGAGGGCGCGCGCGACGGCACGACCCAGAGCCCGCAGAACGGTCTCGACGGCGCGCACGCCCGAGCGGAGCATCCCGTAGGCGAGAACGGCGGCCACGAGGTGGCTGACGGCCATGACCGACTCGGGGGCGCCGGCGATCGGCTCCGCGGCGAGCGCGGGCAGCGGGGCGCCATGGCTGTGGCCGGCCCCGACGAGCGGGGCGCCGACGACCGACGCGGCGACGGATGCGGTGCCGAAGAACGCGAAGACGCTGTGGAACACCACCTGGTCGATGAGCACCCCGACCGCGGTGCGCCCGCGGGTCAGGCGCCGCCCGACCGCGAGCATGCCGAGCCCGAGCGAGAGCAGCAGAGCGACGACGAGGGCCGGAACGGAGGGGATGCCCCCACCCGCGGCGGCGTGCACGGCTGCGGCGACGACCGTGGCGACGATGCTCACCAGCAGCGACGCCCCGATGCGGTGGCGCCGCGCGATGAGTCGCGGGTCAGCGGTCATGATGCCTCTCAGCCTAGGGTCCCGTGCTGGGTACCTGCTCCGTGTTCGGAGCGCGCGGGGCCCCGGATGGGTCGGCATCCGCGCCGGGCGACACTCGCGCGGGCCCGGTGCGCCGCGAACGTCGTCGCCGCGCGTTAGGCTCGTGCCAGGGCGGGTCACTGCGCATCCGCTCACGACGTGAGGGGTGAGGCCATGGCTCGCATCGGAGAGAGCGCCGACCTGCTCAAGTGCTCGTTCTGCGGGAAGAGCCAGAAGCAGGTGCAGCAGCTCATCGCCGGCCCCGGCGTGTACATCTGCGACGAGTGCGTCGAGCTCTGCAACGAGATCATCGAGGAGCGTCTCGCCGAGTCGAACGAGACGACGGCGGGCGAGTTCGAGCTGCCCAAGCCGAAGGAGATCTACGCCTTCCTCGAGGAGTACGTCATCGGCCAGGAGGCGGCGAAGAAGTCGCTGTCGGTGGCCGTCTACAACCACTACAAGCGCATCCGCGCCCGCCAGACCCTGACCGCGGCCGACCAGCTCGCCGACGACGTCGAGATCGCGAAGAGCAACATCCTGCTGATCGGCCCGACCGGTTGCGGCAAGACCTACCTCGCCCAGACCCTCGCGAAGCGCCTCAACGTGCCGTTCGCGGTCGCCGACGCCACGGCCCTCACCGAGGCCGGCTACGTCGGTGAGGACGTCGAGAACATCCTCCTCAAGCTGATCCAGGCCGCCGACTACGACGTCAAGCGGGCCGAGACCGGCATCATCTACATCGACGAGGTCGACAAGATCGCCCGCAAGGCCGAGAACCCGTCGATCACGCGCGATGTCTCGGGCGAGGGCGTGCAGCAGGCGCTGCTGAAGATCCTCGAGGGCACGGTCGCGAGCGTTCCGCCGCAGGGCGGTCGCAAGCACCCGCACCAGGAGTTCATCCAGATCGACACGACGAACGTGCTGTTCATCGTCGCCGGGGCGTTCGCCGGGCTGGAGGACATCATCAGCCAGCGCGCGGGCAAGCGCGGCATCGGCTTCGGCGCCCCGCTGCACGACAAGGCGCTCGAGAAGGACATCTTCAGCGAGGTGCTGCCGGAGGACCTCCACAAGTTCGGGCTCATCCCCGAGTTCATCGGGCGCCTCCCCGTGGTCACCACGGTCTCGCCGCTCGACCGCACCGCCCTCATCGACATCCTCACCACCCCGCGCAACGCCCTCGTGCGGCAGTACCAGCGCATGTTCGAGCTCGACGGGGTCGAGCTCGACTTCGAGCCGGATGCTCTCGAGGCGATCGCCGACCTGGCCGTGCTGCGCCAGACCGGGGCGCGCGGGCTGCGCGCGATCCTCGAGGAGGTACTCGGGCCGATCATGTTCGAGGTGCCCTCGCACGACGACGTGGAGCGCATCGTGGTGACGCGCGCGGCGGTCATCGAGAACGCGGCCCCCACGATCGTGCCGCGCCGGGTCGCTCCGCGCCGCGAGAAGTCGGCGTAGCGACCGCCGTCCCGCGGCGACGCGCGCGCCTGCCCGGGCGCGCGATCTCGGTGCTGCACCAGCCCGCCGGGGTTACCCTGAGCGCATGAGTGAGAGCCTGCGCGACCGCCTCCGTGCCCTGCCGGTCTTCGCCGCCGAGCTGCCGGAGTTCGATCCGACCACCGCCCCCGCGCGCGCCGACGAGCTCTTCCTGCAGTGGCTCGACCACGCGCTCACGCACGGGGTCATGCAGCCGCACGCCTGCACGCTGTCGACGGCCGGGCCGACCGGTCACGTGACGGCGCGCACGCTGATCCTGAAAGACCTCGTCGACGGCGCCTGGGTGTTCGCCGGGGCGCGCTCGACCCGCAAGGGCATCGACCTCGCGGCGAACCCCAGCGCGGCGCTGACCTTCTACTGGCCCGAGCTGGGCCGGCAGGTGCGCGTGACCGGCGAGGTCGAGGAGCTGCCGAGCGCCGTCGCCGCGGCCGACTGGGCCGCGCGCCCCGCGGTGACCGAGCCGCACAACCCCGACTGGGCGGCCTGGGCGCTGACGCCGACCGAGGTCGAGTTCTGGCAGGCCCGCCACGACCGCCAGCACGTGCGGCACTGGTACCGCGCCGCGCCCTAGCCCGCTCTCGCCCGCCCTAGCCTGCTCTGCGGCTCTAGGCTGAGCCCGTGCTGCAGCCGATCATCGCCGGGGTCATCGGCGCGCTCACCGGGTTCGCCAGCTCGTTCGCGCTGGTGATCGCGGGCCTGATCGCGGTGGGGGCGAGCCCCGCCGAGGCGGCGAGCGGCCTGCTCGTGCTGTGCATCGGACAGGCGGTGCTCGCCGGGCTGCTCTCGTGGCGGTTCCGGCTGCCGCTGAGCTTCGCGTGGTCGACGCCCGGTGCCGCGCTGCTGGTCGCCGCCGAGGGCACGACCGGCTCGTACGGTGCAGCCGTCGGCGCCTTCCTGGTGTGCGGGTTGCTCATCGTCGTGAGCGGGCTGTGGCCGTGGCTCGGTCGGGCGATGACGCGCATCCCGATGCCCCTGGCGGGGGCGATGCTCGCGGGCATCCTCTTCCCGATCTGCATCGCGCCGGTCACCGCGGTCGTCGAGGAGCCCCTGCTGGCGGCCCCCGTCGTGCTGGTGTGGCTGCTGCTGGTGCGCTGGCTGCCGCGCTGGGCGGTGCCGGCGGCGATGCTGGTCGCGATCGTCGGCGTCGTCATCAGCGCCGGCGGCGAGTGGATGCGCGACGCGAGCCTCGCGCCCGCCCTCACCCTGACCGCGCCGGTGCTCGACCCGCTCGTGATCGTGTCGCTCGGGGTGCCGCTGTACATCGTGACGATGGCGGGGCAGAACGTGCCGGGCTTCGCGGTGCTGTCGACGCTCGGCTACCGCGACGTGCCGGCCCGCCGGATGCTGGCCGCGACGGGCGCAGCGACGGCTCTGACGGCTCCGTTCGGCGGTTACGCACTCAACCTTGCCGCGCTGACGGCGGCGCTCATGGCAGGCCCCGACGCGCACCCCGACCCGGCCCGTCGCTGGGTGGCTCCGATCGCGGGCGGGGTCACCTACGTGCTGCTCGGCCTCGGTGCGGGGGTAGCGACGGCTCTGGTCGCTGCCGCTCCGCCAATTCTCATCATCGCGGTCGCGGGGCTCGCACTGCTCGGTGCTTTCACGACCGGCATCGTCAGCGCTTTCGAGGCGCCGGAGACCCGGCTGACGGCCGCGGTCACCCTCATCGTGGTGGCCTCGGGGGTCGTCGTGCTCGGCATCGGCAGCGCCTTCTGGGGGCTCGTGGTCGGCGCCCTGGTCATGCTGGTCACCGCCCGTCGGACCGCGCCGCTGCCTCCTGAAGGGCCCGCTGCGCCGACGCCGAATCACCCATGAGCTCGTAGAGCGCGGCGAGCGTCTGCCACGGCGCATCCCAGTTCGGGTCGATTCGGCTGGCCCGCAGCAGTTCGCTCTCTGCGCGCACGGTGTCGCCCTCGAGCACAGCGATCGCGCCCGAGCGATGTGCGGGCCACGGATGCTCGGGCAGCACCTGCACGAGCGCGTCGACCCGCTCGCGGGCCGCGGGCAGGTCGCCCGCGGCGAGGGCGAGGGTCACGGCGGCGCGGCCCGCGGTCAGCGAGGCAGGGGCTGCACGCAGGGCGCGGTCGGTCCACGTCTGCGCGGCCGCGAGAGCACTGGTGTCGCCGCCGTCAACGCGGGCGACGAGCAGGTCGGCACCGATGATGGCCACGTCGGGGTCACCGGGCCGGAGAGCTTGCGCCTGCCGCAGGGCCTCGTCGACCGCGCTGGCGGGCGCGGTTCCGGTCGCGAGCTGCGCGGCCCGGCCGAGGTGTCCTTCGCCGGCGAGCATGACCGCCAGCAGGGTCGCCAGCCCGGTGAGCAGGGCTGCGGTGCCTGCGGTGCGGAGGCGCTGCGCCGTTGCGGCCGGGGAACTGGTCGTCGCGTAGGCAGCGGCGGCTGGCCCTGCGGGCGGCTCGGGGCGCTCGGCGGGCTCGACGGGCTCGGCGGGCCTGAGGGGTTCGGCGGAGGATCCTGTCGCTGGCACGGCGACCAGCGCCCCGACGAGCAGGCCGAGCAGCAGGAGGGTGGCGGCGGCCGTCGGCTGCACGAGCAGTGCGGTGAGCAGGGCGACGACCCCACCGGCGGCGGCGATGAGCACGTGCGCGTCTGCCCGAGCGTGCGGCGTGAGGCCCATCGCCGCGAGCCCGCGCTGCAGGCCGCGGGCTGCCAGCGCCAGCACGGCGAGCGCGATCAGCACGAGGGCCGGTCCGCCCCCCACCAGCAGTTGGAGGGGCAGGCTGTGTGGGCTGTCGAGCTGCGTGTCGGGGCCGACGGCGCTGAACCAGGCCTCTCGGTGCGCGGCGGTGACGGAGTCGAGGTAGCGACCGGGCGCGGTTCCGATCACGGGATGCGCGGCGATGACCGCGAGCGTGTCCGCCCAGATCAGCAGCCGGTCGGCGGCCGACTCGGCGGCCAGGGCGTCGCCGCCGAGCAGTCGCTGAGCCGTCGACGGCAGGGCCAGCGCACCCACGGTGAGCCCCGCAAGGGCGACCCCGATGGGGGCAAGAGTGCGCCACTTCTTCGGCGTACCCTGGGCGAGCCGCAGGCCTGCGACGGTCACCAGGCCGAGTGCGGCGGCGAGCAGGGCGGCGCGCGAGCCGCTCGCGACGACGGTGGCGAGGGCACCGACCGCGCCCGCAACGATGAGCACCTGTTCGGCGCGGGCGAGCGTGCGGGAGGGTGCTGGAGCGCCATCCTGACCGCTGGTGGGCGGCATGTCACGCGCACCCTCGCCGAGATTCAGGGCGACGAGCATGATGAGCGCGACCGCGGCGACCGCCCCCTGATCGCTCGCCGAGCCGAGCAGGGCTCCAGGGCGGTCGAGATCGGTCGGGATGGGCCGCAGGCCGAACTGTTCGGCGGCGGTCATGAGCGCGAGCAGTCCGGCTCCGATCGCGGTCGCTCGGGCGAGCCCGCGCGCGGGCGCTGGTACGGCGGAGCGGGTGGCGACGGATGAGCTCGGCAGGCTCGCCTCGGTCGTGGAACCGGGGCCGAGCATCCGCGCCCCCAGCCAGGCGGCGACGGCGGCACCGCTCAGCGCAATGAGGCCGTCGAACCGGGGCCAGCGCCCGAGCGCCGCGCTGAGCGGGTCAGCAGCGAGCAGCGCCGAGACCACGATGAGTGCGGCTCCCACCAGCCCCAGCACGATGACGGAGCGCGGCAGTCGCCCGCGTGGCGTCGCGGCCAGGGCGACGAGCGCCGCAAGAACGATGAGCAGCAGCTTCGGCAGCGTCCAGCGGTCGAGGGCGCCGGGGGCCCAGGCGAGCACGGCGGCGACCGTGAGGGCCGCGGCGACCGCGGGCGCTGTGCGCCGGAGAACCGCTGTCAGGGATCGGTCGAAGGGCAGACGCAGGCCGTCGGCCGGCGCCGAGCGGGTGGGCTCGACGCCGGCCGACGGGGGAGCAGTTCGGCGGGCGATGGCGGGCTACTGCACCGTCACCGACGCCGACATGATCGGTGCCGCGTCGACGTAGCCAGCGCGTTCGACCCGCACCACCACGCGCAGCTTAAGGCCGGCGGTGAGGCCGTCGATCGTGTCGACGTCGACGGTCAGGTCGCGATCATCCTGGCCCTCGAGGTCAACCCAGCCGTTGCCGTCGACACGGTCGATCTGCCACTGGTAGCGCACCACCATGCCCACGACGGGCCAGGTTCCCGCAGTGGCCCTGAGGGTCTGGTCGGCTCGCACCGTCGTCGTGGCCGTCGTGCTGGTGCCGACGCCGATCCTCGGATTGGCGGTCGCCGTGACGGCGGCTCCGAGCCCGACCGTCAACGATGGCGAGCTGACCTCGTCGGAGTTCGGATACCCGGTCTTGCGCGCCACGACGGTCACGGCGATCTCCTCGCCCAGGTCGCTGACCAGGGGCGTATAGGTTTTCGCCGTGGCCCCCGCGATGGGCTCCCCGTTGCGCGTCCACTGATAGGTATACGACGAGGGTGCGACGTCCCAGGTGCCGACACTCGCGGTGAGCGCGGTGCCGACCCGGGCGCTCGCGCCGGCGCTGACTCCGCTGATCGACTGTGGCCCCAGCGCGGTGATGATGCCCGCGCTCGGTCGGGGGTCGACGACCACCGACACGTACCCGGTGCGCCGGGCCGTGACGCTCACCGTGATCTCACGACCGAGGTCAGAGCTCGTCAAGCGGTAGCTCGACGCGGTGGCCCCACTGATCGCCGAGCCATTGCGCCGCCACTGGTACGAGTACGACGTCGGCGTGGGCTCCCAGCCGCTGGCGACCACGCGCAGCGTGCGGCCGACGGAGGGCGTGCCCTCGATAACGGTCGTGCCTTGTACGAACGGCTCGACCGGCACGATGACCACGCCGGTGACGACGGGCGTCGCCAGACTCGACGGGTACCCGGTGGCGGCCGCGGTGATGCGCACCGTAATGGTGCGCCCGACGTCGCTGGTGGTCGGCGAGTAGGTGCTCTTCGTCGCTCCCGAGATCGCCGCACCGTTGCGCAGCCACTGGTAGCTGAGCGTGGTCGTCGTCGGGGTCGTCACCATGCCGCTGGTGTCGAGCGAAAGAACGAAGCCGACCTTCGGGGTGCCGGTGATGACCGGCGCCTGGTCGATCGTGACGCGCGGCCCCGAGCGCACCGGTACGACGACGGTGGTCGGCGTGTAGCCCGAGCGGGTGGCGGTGACGGTGGCGACCAGGCGCCCGGGCGTGCCGATCACGGCAGGGTCGGTCAGCGTGCTACTGCTGGCCGTGCCCGTCGTGCCCGGGTACTCGGTGTAGGTGCCGTCGGCCGCATACAGGCGCCATGCGAAGCTGTAGGTCGCTCCGCTCGGAGACCAGGCGCCCGCCGTCACGCGGTACCCGCCTGTCACGGCGGTCACCGTGCTCTTGGTGGTCTGCTTCATTGCCACGGCCGGCACGATGGTGCCGACCGTCACGTCGGCGGTCGCGCTCGCGAAGCCGACGCGGGTGGTCGTGATGCGCAGGGTCAGCTGCGGCGAGCTGGCGCCGCTGCTGACGTCAGCCGTCGTGGGCTTGTACGTGGATGCGCGTGAGACCACGACGGGCTCGCCGGTGGTCGTGCTCCTGATCCACTCGTACGCGTACGTCAGCCGGTCGACGCTCCACGTGCCGGGAACCGCCGTGAGGGTCTGGCCCACGCGCAGGTTGCCCGTGACGGTCGGGGCGATCGACGGCACGGGCGCATCGCCCTGCTCGACCGCCGGTGAGCTGTCGGTGAGGTGTACAGGCTCCAGGTACCAGTCGATCCCCTCGGGGCTTGCGAGCACGCGCACCGAGATTCCGGCACCGGCGTCACCGGGGCGGAGGGTGTAGCTACCGCCGGTTGCGCCGCTGATGCGGCGACCGTCGCGCAGCCACTCATAGAGCACCTCGCCGACCGGGTTCACCCACTGGCCAGGGTTGACGGTCACGATGCTGCCGACCTTCCAACCGTCGGCCGCGGTGAGCGTCGGCTCCTGACCCGGAACGAGTTCGGGGAACGTGTAGTCGGTTTCCGGAAGCGGTTCGCCGAAGTCGAGGGGCTGGATTCCGGCGGTCTCTGGGTCGCCATCGAGTTCGACGACGCCGCCGGCGGTCACCGTGAGGTCATTGAACGTGAGGCCGTCGTACAGCAGCGCTTGCTCGTCGCTGAAGTCGGCCGCCGAGATCCGCACGTTGTAGGTGCCGGGGGTGAGGTTCTCAATCGGGAACAGGTCCGTCAGTTTCGAACCGAACGCCAGGCACGTGTCGCCGGCCAACGAGCTGCCGGGGCTGGTCGTCCAGGCAGGTTCGCCGCCGATCACACGCGTCAGCTCCACGCACCCGGTGAGGGCGGAGTCGGCGACCGTCGCCCGGATCTCTCCGGTCGTGGTCGGGAGGGCGATGTTGCGCCCGGTGATCGTCGAGCTGCCGACGGTCACGCGCGTCGCGGTCGCGGGGTTGTCGCCCCCGCCGAGGTACGTCGTGGGGTAACGCTGCGCGTCGTCGATCACCTGGATGACGTAGCTACCGCGGTCGAGGCGCAGGGTGTAGTTGCCCGACGCGTCGGTCAGCACCACGTTCATGCCGTCTTCGGTGTACAGGTCGTCGCGCACGATGCCGCCGATGACCGGACGGGCGACGACGCTTGCCCCATTGACCCCAACGCCAGCACTGGTGACTCGGCCCGACACGCGGGTCGTGGGCAGCAGCGAAGCGTTGCGCGTCACACTGCCGCTCGTCGGGAGGAGGATCGTCTCGACCTTCTCCTGGAAGCCGGAGCCGACGCGCGACGAGCGCTCGTTGAAGGTCACGAAATGACTGCCGCCTTCGAGGCCGGGCAGTACATAGGCACCCGTGGAGTTGGTGCGGGCCTCGCGGAAGCCGTAGCTTTCTTCACCTTCCCAGAAGGTGTTGACGAACACTCCAGAGATGCCCGCACCGGTCACGCTGTTGCGCACGACTCCCTGGAGGGTCGGCCCGGCGTAGAGACGCGCCTCGACCGATCGCGTCTCGCCTTCGGAGACGATCACCACCGTCTCGGAGAGCGCTGCGTCGCGGGCGCCACCGAGATACTGCTCAGGGTGCCCGGGTGCGTCGAACAAGAGCACGTAGGTGCCGGTCGGGAGGTCGTCGAGCGTAAACTCGCCGCTCGCGTTGGTCACGTCCAAAGACGCTTGCGACGCGAATTGCCAAGGGTCGTCACCTATACGGTAGGCCCGAACGACGGTGTCGGGCGCGACGGCACCCGTGCGGCCGATGACACGGCCCTGGATGAACGACTCGCGCTGCAGCACGATGTCACCGACATTGACCGGCTCGGCGTCGGTGGTGACAGCGGGGCCGTCGACATCCCTCCCGACGAAGGGGCTCTCGTCGCTCTCGGAGTACAAGTTCACCCTGGTCGGGCCCGCCTCGAAGCCGCCGACGGTGAAGACCCCGTCACTGGCAGTGGTCATGCTGCTCGCCTCGCCACCGTAAGCGGAGATGTCCCGGATCGGGGTGCCGTCGCTGTCGACGACCCGCCCGGTGATGCGCCCGGCAAGGTTGAGCGCGACATCGGCCGTGTCGCTGTCGCCGCTGGCAAGGGTCAGCCGGGTCGCGAGCGACTTGCGAGTCGTGCCGCCGAACCACTCGTCGAGATAGAACTCATCCGGTGACGTGCCCCAGTCGCTGCCAGCCGTGACCGTGTAGCTGCCGGGGGGCAGGTTGGTCGCCGAGTAGTTGCCGCTGCCGTCGGTGTAGGTCGTCGTGATCACGTCGGAACTCACGCCGGTCTCGCGCACGAAGCGGTGGATCTCCACCGGGATGTTCGCAAGCCCGAGCTCGGACGACTCGGCGGTGATCTGCCCGCTCAGGCTCGCCCCGTTCTCGAACTGCACGTCTTGCCCCGAGACCGTGGTGGGGGTCTGCAGAGTCAGAACGGTCGCGAGATCGGACGAGTATTCGCCCCCGATGTAGCGCCGCGGGTAGGAGACCGGGCTCACGCCGTCGAGTGGCTCGGCAAAGCCGACATAGGTGCCCGAGTTCAGGCCGACCACGCGGTACTGGCCGTTCTCGTCGGTCACCGCCGAGGTCGGGGAGTCATCATCGACGAAGCCGTTGTTGACGGGCAGGAGGGAGACTCGAATGTCCTCCAGCGGTTGGTTGTCGGGGCCACGGACAGTGCCCTGAACGACAGCACCCGGGTCGAGCTGCACGTTGCGCCCAGTAACCGCGGCGCCCGTGCTCACCGTGAAGAACGAGGCGCCCTCTTCGGTCTCGGAGTTCGAGAAGTATTCGTCGCGGTAGTTCTCGGCGCCGTTGTAGCTCACCTGCACGGTGTACGAGCCCGCACGGAGCCCCGTGATGCGGTACGCGCCGGTGCTCGACACCGATGCCGGTTCAGCGAGCCAGCAGTTGACGTAGTCATACTCCGCATCGCGCAGGCAGGCGCGAACACTGGCGTCTTGCGGGTTGGGGCTGTCGGTGGCACCGGCGGGGAACGACACGGTGCCAGCGATGCTGGCCGCACGATCGAGCACGACGTTGACGCCCGAGCGGGTCACGCCCGCACCGATCGACAGCGAGGTGGCCTCGCCGAGGTCGATCTTGTTGTTGTAGTACTCGGGAAGGTAGATGGTGGTGCCCGTGGTCGGCGGGGTGTAGCCGAGCACGTACGAGCCCCTGGCCAAGCCGCGGATCGTGTAGGTGCCGGTGCTGGAGGTCATCACCGAGTCGAACTGTTCCCAGCCGTACTGGCCGTTGCGGTAGATGGCGACCTCGACATTGCGCAGGCCGGAGCCGGAGGTGTTCTTCACTGAGCCGGTGATGGTGCTGCCGACGTCGAGGCCCACGACGCCCAGCGACTCCGCATCTCCGGGTGCCAGATCGATCGGGTCTTCGTCGTACGCCTCCTCGGGCGAACCCACCGAGATGAGGTCGTTGTAGAACTCTTGGACGTACCCGTTGGTGCCGCCAATCTGAACCGCGTACTTGCCTGGTGGCAGCGAGTCGACCACGAAGGATCCATTGGCTGCTGTCGTCGCAGTGGCGATCTCACCGAAGTAGAGGCCGAAGAACATGTCACGCGTTTGGCGATAGACCGTGACGGTCTGGCCGCTGAGGTTGGTCGTGGTGCCTGTCTTTCTGACGGTGCCCGAGATGATCGCGCCCTGCGTGAGGGTGATGTCGACGGAGCCGGGGTCGAGCCCTTCTCCGACCTCGAGCGGAACCTCGTTGTCGAGATCGTCCAGGTTCACGGGCTCGTCAGACACCGAGTACCGGCCGCCGGAGGCGGCGTTCGCGATGTTCAGCTCACTGCCGTTGTACGCGAATGCCAGACGGTAGGTGCCCGCCGGCAGGCCCGAGATGCTCCAGTTGGGCTGACCGGTCGAGGCGTCGATTGTTGCCGTGTCTCCTCGAACAATGTTCTCCCAGTAGAAGAACTCGGCGTTCCACTCCCGCTGGTACGCCGTGACGACAACCTCGTTGGCGGCCGCGGCGCGGAGCGAGCCCGCGTCATCCGCATCGGGCTGGATGCTCACGGTGCCCGAGAGCGTGTAGCCCGAGCCCGGATCACCGCCGCCGTCGCCCGGGTCGACCTCGTAGATCGTGGCGTTGAAATCGGTCAACGCTTCCGGGGTCAGCTCGCTGGGCGCGAACCAGTCTCCGAAGTCCAGAGCCTCCTGGAGCGTTTGCCACGAGTTGAGGCCCAGCCAGACGGGTTGCAGCCCGTTTGCACCAAAGCTCAGCAGGTAATAGCCGTCTTGCAACTCGATCGTCCAGTTGTCGCCGGTGGAAGGATTCACATCTCCGACCAACGTGCTGGTGAAGAACTCGGCTGTTCCCTCCACCTCGTCGACGAGATACACCTCAAGCCCGATGGCGTCGCTGGCCGTGACGTCACGCTCCGCTCCCAGCCCGCTGTCGTAGATCGACAGCGTGCCCGCCAGCGTGTACGTCTCGGTGGCGTTCGCGACCGTGGCGAGCCCGACGAGCGAGCTCGCCGCTACGGCGATGCTCGTCAGTAGGGCGGCCGCCGTGCGCCGCAGGCTGCGGCGGCGGGTGGTCGTGGGGGCGGCGTGGGTCTCGAGCACGGGTTCCTCCGATAAGGGGTGGAGCGAGAAGACGTGGGTGGGCTCTCCCCTCAGAATCTGAGGATCTCGCTCAATCTAGGGATAACTCGAAGCCTTGTCACCTGCCGGGGGAGAACTGCGACTACGCGGTCTGCCCCCACTTCGGGGGGTAGGAGCTCAGCGTGCCTCGTGCCGTCGGCGTCGCGGCGGAGTAGGGTTCGGGCAACCTCCGCGAAAGGAGCCCGCGATGCCTCAGCACGCAGCGTCGAACCCGACGCCAACCCCGGCCCCCGCATCCACCGCAGGGAGCGCCGTCGAGCGCGCCGCCGAGCGCCGCGCCAGCACCATCGGCGCCGCCCGCAAGGGGGCCATCTACGGCATCATCGTCTCGTTTTCGCTCGCGGCTCTTGTGGGCATCATCGCCCTGCTGGGCGGCGACTTCGGCGAGACGCAGGGCCGCATCATCCTGACCACCCTGCTCATGGGCGCCACGAGCATTACCGCCCTCTGCCACCTCGCGATTGCCGACCGGGCCATGCGCGTCGTCGGCTTCGTCGGACTCGCGGCAAGCAGCGTCGCGCTCGTGACCGGGCTTGTTCTGATCTGGCGCAACTGGAATGACCCTGGCTTCGACGAGTGGTTCAGGGTCTTCGCCACGGCAGGAGTGCTGGCGGTCAGCTTCGCCCACGCCAACCTGATCTTGCTGCTCGCGGGCCGCCGGCGTTTACCGATTCGCATCGGCGTCGTCGTGACGCTGGCGATGATCGGCGCGGTGGCGACCATGATCATCCTGCCGATCGTCAGCGACGGGCAGATTCCGGGCTTTGAGAACGAAGAGTGGTACTCGCGACTCTTCGGTGTCGTCGGCATTCTCGACGTTCTCGGCACGGTGGTCGTTCCGGTGCTCGCCATCTTCGTGAAAGATGCCCCGGCCGTCGCGGTCGTCGATGCGGCGGCGGTTGATGTGGCGGTGGGGGATGCGGCACCCGCCACCCCCGGCTCCGCGACCTCCGGCGCGCTCAGCCTCCGCCTGCCCGCCGATCTCGCGACCGCCCTCGAGGAGCGCGCTGCAGCCGAGGGGGTGGATGCCGCCACAGCGGCCGTCGCCGCCCTCCGCCGGGGGCTCGAGCCCGGGCAGTAGCCAGCGGGCAGGTGCAGCCGGTCAGTAGCCTGGGGGCATGACCGACCCCGCCAACGCCCTGCCGCTCGACGAGGCCGCCCGCATCGCCCTCGCCGCGCAGGGCCTCGACTACGCCCTGCTCGACACGGGCGGGGCCGAAGGCGGCGACGAGCTCGCGGAGGCGGGCAGCCCCGAGGCCGCGGCGCACGAGCGCTGGCTGCAGGCGTACCACCGCGGCTTCCACTTCGACGGCTTGAGCCCCGAGCAGCTCGCCGAGTACCGCGCGGCCCTGGCCGCACCCCGGACGGTGGGGGTGTGGGATGCGACGGCGGCCGAGCCGGAGCATCCGGTCGCCACGGTCGCGTCGTGGCGCTCGCCGCTCAGTCTCGGCGAGACGACGGAGGGGGAGGCGCGCTCGCTCGACGGGTGGGCGATCAGTCTTGTCTCGGTGGCCGCGACGCACCGGCGGCGTGGCATTGCGAACGCGCTGCTCGAGGGCGAGCTGCGGGCGGCGCACGCGGCGGGGCTGCCGATGGCCATGCTGACGGTCTCGGAGGCGACGATCTACGGCCGCTGGGGTTTCGGCCCGGCGACGAGCATCGCCGACCTGCGCATCGACACGCGCGGCCTGCGCTTCACGGCGCCGCTGCCCTCGGGGCGCGTGCACCGCGTCGGCACGCCGAGCGTGCGGCCGCTCGCACCCGAACTCGCGCGCCGCGCGGCTCACCGCCGGGGTGGCGACGTGCCGCAACGTCCCCTGCACTGGGACCGCCTGCTCGGCCTCTCCACCCGCACCGCGGCGCGGGCGAACGCGCTACGCGCCGCACGGTACGACGACGATCGCGGCGAGCCGCAGGGCTTCGTCGTCTACTCGCTCGCCGGCAACCCCAGCGACTTCGCCGACCACACCCTCACCGTCGAGTACCTGTGCGCCGCGACCGACGACGCTCTCGTCGCGCTCTGGCACTACCTGCTCGATCAGGACCTCGTGACGACGGTTGTCGCGGCGATGCGCCCGATCGACGAGGCCCTGCCGTGGATGCTCGCCGACTCCCGCGCCGTGCGCACCACCGCGCGGCGCGAGCACCTGTGGCTGCGCGTGCTCGACGTACCCGCCGTTCTCACCGCGCGCTCCTACACGGTCTCGGGCAGCGCGCTGCTGCGCGTTTCCGACCCGCTCGGCTTCGCGGCGGGCGACTGGATGCTCGACGTCGGTTCTGACGGAGCCGCGAGCGTCTCGGCCGCGAGCGCGCACGCCGCCGACACCCCGCCACCCGGCACCCCGGTCGTCGCCCTCGACGTCGCGGAGCTCGGCAGTCTCGTGCTCGGCGGCGTCAGCGCCGAGACCCTGCGCGCCGCAGGCCGCCTCGCCGAGCGCTCGCCGGGCGCGGCGGCGCAGCTCGACACGCTGCTGCGGGTGCCGCGCGCGCCGTACCTCAGTTACTGGTTCTGACCGCCCGGTGCTTGCGTGCTACGCGGCCAGGCCGCGCCGCTGTAGCAGCGGCTCGATCTCGGCGTCGCGCCCGCGGAACGCGCGGTACGCCTCGAGCGGATCGCCCGCGCCGCCGAGCCCGAGCACGTACGCGCGGAACCGGTCGCCGTTGGTGCGCGTGAGGCCGCCGTTCTGCTCGAACCACTGCACGGTGTCGGCGTCGAGTACCTCGCTCCAGATGTAGCTGTAGTAGCCGGCGTCGTAGCCGCCCGAGAACGTGTGGGCGAAATACGTGCTCGAGTAGCGCGTCGGAACGGCCGGGTTGTCGAGGCCCACGCGCTTGAGGGCGGCGGCTTCGAAGGCGGCGACATCCGTCACGGCAGCGGCCTCGGCAGCGCTGAGCGTGTGCCAGGCCTGGTCGAGCAGCGCCGCGGCGAGGTACTCGCTCGTCGCGAAGCCCTCGCCCCACAGCTGCGCGGCCCGCACGCGCTCGAGCACCTCGGCGGGGATCGGCTCGCCCGTCTCGTGGTGCACGGCGTAGTCGTTCACGATCTCGGGCCAGAGCATCCACATCTCGTTCACCTGGCTGGGGAACTCGACGAAGTCGCGGTACACGTTCGTGCCGGTGAACCGCGGGTAGGTGACGTGCGCGAACAGGCCGTGCAGCGCGTGCCCGAACTCGTGGAAGAACGTGTTGACCTCGTCGAAGGTGAGCAGCGTCGGCTCGCCCGCGGCGGGCTTGGGCACGTTGAGGTTGTTGACGACGACCGTCGGATGCCCGAGCAGCGTGTTCTGCCCGATCAGCTCGTTCATCCACGCGCCGCCGCGCTTGCTGTCGCGGGTGTAGAGGTCGAGCAGGTAGAGCCCGAGGTCGGAGCCATCCTCGTTGCGCACCTCGAACACCCGCACCTCGTCGGTGTAGCCCTGCAGATCCGTTCGCTCGGTGAACGTGATGCCGTACACCTTCGTGGCAGCGGCGAATACTCCGCGCTGCAGTACCCGCTCGGCCTCGAAGTAGGGGCGAAGCTCGCCGAGGTCGACGTCATACTCGGCCTTGCGCACTTTCTCGCTGTAGTGCGCCCAGTCGTGCGCCTCGATGGGGTGGCCGGCGAGGGCTTCGAGCTTCGCCTGCTCGGCGGCGGCGTTGCGCGCGGCCGCCGGGGCGAGGCGTTCGAGCATGGCGGCCACCCGCTCGGGGCTCTGGGCCGTCTGGTCGGCAGTGACGAAGGCGGCGTGGTTGGCGAAGCCGAGCAGCTCGGCCCGCTCGGCGCGCAGGCGCACGAGCTCGAGCAGCACGGGGCGGTTGTCGTGCGCACCGTCGCGCGAGCCGCGAGCGCGCGAGGCTGCCATGATCCGCTCGCGGGTCGCACGGTTCGTGAGGTTCTCGAGCCAGGGGTGACCGGTCGGCAGCACGAGGGTGACGAGGTGTGTGCCCTCCAGGCCCCGGTCGGCGGCGGCCTGCGCGGCAGCGCTGAGCTCGCCCGGGGTGAGGCCGTCGAGCTCGGCCGGGTCGTCGATGACGACGGCCAGGTCGTTGGTGTCGGCGAGCAGGTTCTTCTCGAAGGTGGTCTCGAGGGTCGAGATGCGGGCGTTGAGCTCGCTCAGCCGTGCCTTCTGCACCTCGTCGAGGCCCGCGCCGGCGAGCGTCATCTCGGTGTAGTGACGCTCGACGAGGTAGCGCTGCTCGGGGGTGAGGTCGAGGGTCTCCCGCTGGTCGTGCAGCTGGGCGATGCGCCAGTACAGGGCGCTGTCGAGGCGGATCGCGTCGGTGTGCGCGGCGAGCTTCGGCGCCAGCTCGGCCTCGAGCGCGTTGGTGGCGTCGGTCGAGTTGGCGGAGCACTGGTTGTAGAACACCCGCAGCACCCGCGTGAGCAGCTGGCCGCTCGACTCCAGCGGCACCATGGTGTTCTCGAAGGTCGGCATGTCGCGTCGTCGGGTGATGGCGCTGATCTCGGCGAGCTGCTCGGCCATGCCCTGCTCGATCGCGGGGGCGTAGTGCTCGTCGCGAATATCGGCGAAGGGCGGCAGCTGGTAGGGGAGCGTGCTCGGAGCGAGGAACGGGTTCGACATGCCTCGACCCTAGCGGGAGGAATGCAAAGAGTTCATTGCAGAGAGATATTTGCAAAGCATCTATTGCAAAGAAGTACTTGCAAAGAAATCTTTGCATTGCTATCGTCGTGGACATGGGACACCAGATGGATGAGCTCGAGGGCCGCGCCGCCGACCTCGACGGCCTCAAGGCGCTCGCGCACCCGCTGCGCGTGCAGATCATCGAGGCGCTGTCGACCTACGGCGAGCAGACCGCGAGCGGTCTGGCCGAGCGGCTCGGCGAATCGAGCGGTGCGACCAGCTACCATCTCCGCCAGCTCGAGAAACACGGCTACGTGCGCGAGGTCACCGATCGCGGCACGGGCCGCGAGCGGTGGTGGGAGCGCGTGCCCGGGCCCATCCACCTCGGCAGTGCCGAACTCGACGCCACCGAGGCCGGGCGCGCCGCATCCCGCGTCATCATGCGCGAGTGGCTGCACCACCGCGAGGCTGGCCTGCGCGATGTCATCGAGCGCGGCAACGAGGTGCTCGCGCCGCAGTGGCGCGACGTGCTCGCGCTGCAGTCGGCGAGCATGCACGTCACCGCTGCGCAGCTCGACGAGCTCAACCACCAGATCGTCGACCTCATCATCGGGTTCGCCCGCGAGCACCGCGGCCAGCGCGTGCCCGGCTCGCGGCCCGTCCACGTTCAGTACTACGCCTACCCCGTGCTCGACGGCGTCGAGATCCCTGCCGAGAGCACCACCACCGCCACCACCACTTCCGACCAGAAAGAGGGCTGATCATGACCACGATCACGCTCACCGTGCCCTGCTCCGCCCCCCGCGAAACGCGACTGGGCCGCCTGGCACTTACCGCGGGCCTCGCGCTCGTGCGCTGGGCCCACCAGCGCCCGGCGCGCGCCGCGAGCCGCGCCTCGCTCACCCACGAGCAGCAGGCGCTGCGGCTGGCCACCGAGCAGGCGATTGCTCAGCAGGCTTCCAGCCGCCGTTATGGAATCGCCCAATAGATTCCCCACAGAGCGCGCCGCCGGCGCACTCTGATGAAGCCCGACACCCCGCGTTCAGCGACGCAATGCACCGGTGCACCACGGATGATCCGAGCATCCGCACCGGGCGGGAGCTACGCCCCGCACCTCCCGTCGCTCAGCGCGGGGTGTCGCCGTTGTCCGTCACGACCGTGCCGTCGTTCGCGACGCGGATGACCGTGCCGTCGTCGAGCTCGACAACCGGTCGCCCCTCCAACCACGTGAGGGTCCAGCGCCACATCGTGGTGTCGCGGCCGAGCAGCTCGCCCTCCACGGCGCGCACGGCCGCCCGCACCTCCGGGCTCAGGCGTGCCGGCGGTTCGCCGCCGACGCTCCAACGGGTTCCGAGCTGCATGGTCAGACCTCCCACTCGTAGGTGACCCAGCTCGTGCGGGTCGCCAGCCGGTCGTAGACGCCCTGTGCGCGCGCGTTGTCGGCGGCGGTGATCCAGCGGATCGTGCCGCCTCCGTGCGATCGCGCGTGCGCGGCGATCGCCTCGAGCAGGGCGGTGCCCGCACCCGAGCCGCGCACGGCGGGCTCGGTGTACAGGTCGTCGAGGTACCAGCCGGGGCCGGCCGTGAACGTGTCGGGCTGCTCGCGCAGGTGCGCGAACCCCACGAGTGCGCCGTCGCGCTCGGCGACGAGGCAGACCAGCGGGTGCCCCGCATCCATCAGCCACGCCCACACGCCGTCGAGCACGGCGTCATCGAAGGCGGTCTCGTAGAACACGCCGTACGCGGTGAACAGTTCGCGCCAGCGCTGGTGGTCGCGCGGCTCGATCGCGCGCACGACGACGCCGGTAGCGGATGCGGAGCTCATGCCGTCAGTCTGCCGCAGCGTCGCTGCCGCGGCCGAGAGCCGCGCGGCTCACGCCTCGGGCAGCTCGCCGAGCTCGATCTCGACCACGGCGACCTCGTCGGCGGGCGTGAACGACAGCGACGCGATGCGACCCACAGCGGCCAGGTCGGCGGCCGCGTGCTCGAGCAGCGCGGGGCCGGCGATGACGGCGCGGGTGACCGGGGTCTTCTGCGAGGCCTTCGCGTCGGTCTTGGCGCGGCGGATGCCGATGAGCGCCTCTGACACGAGCGGCAGCAGGCCGCCGTGCTGAGCATCCACGCCGAGCTCGGCGACGGTCGGCCACGGCGCGCGGTGCACCGACGCCGTGGCACCGCTGCCCGCGTGCGTCCAGCTCCAGACCTCCTCGCACGCGAACGGCAGCACCGGCGCGAGCAGGCGCACGAACACGTCGATGGCGAGCTGCAGCGCGGCGACCGCGCTCGCCTGGCCGTCGGCGCCCTGCGAGCCGTAGGCGCGCTCCTTCACCAGCTCGAGGTAGTCGTCGGTGAAGGTCCAGAAGAACTGCTCGGTCACCTCCAGCGCGCGGGCGTGGTCGTACTCCTCGTACGCGCGGGTCGCGGTCGCGACCACCTCGCCGAGGGTGGCGAGCATGTCGATGTCGAGCGGCTCGGTCACCGCATCCGCGCCCGAGGCGGCGCCGGCGGGGGCCTCGAAGCTGTAGACGAACTTGGCGGCGTTGAGCACCTTGATGGCCAGGCGGCGCCCGATCTTCATCTGCTTCGGGTTCTGCGGGTCGAAGGCCGCGTCGGTGCCGAGGCGCGATGAGGCCGCCCAGTAGCGCACCGCGTCGCTGCCGTGCTCGTCGAGCATGGCAGCGGGGGTGACGACGTTGCCCTTCGACTTCGACATCTTCTTGCGGTCGGGGTCGACGATGAAGCCCGAGATGCCGGCGTGCTTCCACGGCACGGTGCCGTGCTCGAGCTCGGCCCGCAGCACGGTCGAGAACAGCCAGGTGCGGATGATGTCCTGCCCCTGGCTGCGCAGGTCGTAGGGGAAGACGAGGCCGAACAGCTCGGGGTCGTCCTCCCACTTGCCGGCGATCTGCGGGGTCAGCGACGAGGTCGCCCAGGTGTCCATGATGTCGACCTCGCCGGCGAAGCCGTTCGCCTGCCCGCGCTGGCTCTCGTCGAAGCCGGGGGCGGGCATCGAGGCCGGGTCGACCGGCAGCATGTCCTCCGACGGCACGATCGGGTCGCCGGTGGGCTCGCCGTTCTCGTCGAGGCGGTACCAGACCGGAATCGGCACGCCGAAGAAGCGCTGCCGCGAGATCAGCCAGTCTCCCGACAGGCCTCCGACCCAGTTCTCGTAGCGCACCCGCATGAAGTCGGGGTGGAACTCCACCTCGCGGCCGCGCTCGAGCAGGCGCGCGTTGAGCGCCTCGTCGCGGGCGCCGTTGGCGATGTACCACTGGCGGGTGGTGACGATCTCGAGCGGCTTGTCGCCCTTCTCGAAGAACTTCACCGGGTGGGTGATCGGGCGCGGCTCACCGATGAGGTCGCCCGATTCGCGCAGCAGCTCGACGATGCGCGCCTTGGCGCTGAACACGGTCTTTCCCGCCAGCTCGGCGTACACCGCGGCCGCCTCGCCCTCGATGCCCTGCGGGGGCTCGGCGAGGATGCGGCCGTCCTTGCCGAGGATGGGCCGCATCGGCAGGTCCAGCTCGCGCCACCACACCACGTCGGTCACGTCGCCGAAGGTGCAGACCATGGCGATGCCCGAGCCCTTGTCCTGCTGCGCGAGGTGGTGGGCCACCACGGGCACCTCGACGCCGAACAGCGGCGTGCGCACGGTGGTGCCGAAGAGCGGCTGGTAGCGGGGGTCATCGGGATGCGCCACCAGCGCCACACAGGCGGGGATCAGCTCGGGGCGCGTGGTCTCGATCTCGATCGTTCCCGCGCCGTCCGGGCGGTGGAAGCTCACCCGGTGGAACGCGCCGGGCATCTCCTTGTCCTCCAACTCGGCCTGCGCGACGGCGGTGCGGAACGTGACGTCCCACAGCGTCGGCGCGTCGGCCCGGTAGGCCTCGCCGCGGGCGAGGTTGCGCAGGAAGGCGCGCTGCGCGACCCGCTGCGCCTCATCGCCGATCGTGCGGTAGGTCTGGCTCCAGTCGACGCTGAGGCCGAGCGTGCGCCACAGGTCTTCGAACTGCTTCTCGTCTTCGACGGTCAGCCGCTCGCACAGCTCGATGAAGTTGCGGCGGCTGATCGGCACCTGGTCGGCGGCCTTGTTCGAGCCGGTGTTGTCGCCCCCCTCAAACGGCGGGGTGAAGTCAGGGTCGTAGGGCAGCGCCGGGTCGCAGCGCACGCCGTAGTAGTTCTGCACGCGGCGTTCGGTGGGCAGGCCGTTGTCGTCCCAGCCCATCGGGTAGAAGAGGTTCTTGCCGCGCATGCGCTGGAACCGCGCGGCGAGGTCCATGTGCGTGTAGCTGAAGACGTGGCCGATGTGCAGCGAGCCCGAGGCGGTGGGCGGGGGAGTGTCGATCGCGTAGACCGAGTCGGGGCCCGCATCCACGGCCGCCTGGCGGTCGAAGCGGTACGTGCCCTGCTCCTCCCAGACGGGGCCCCACTTGGCTTCGAGACCCTCGAGGGCGGGCTTGTCGGGCAGGCTGGCGTTGCTCATGGCGGGGTCTCGCTTCGGTATGTGCGGCACCGTGTCAACGGGTGCCTGAGTGTGGGAGGTGAGACCATGGTAGCGGGCGCTCTTGCGGCCTCCACGGGGGTCTGACCCCCGTTCGGGTGGGGGGACTATCGGCTCGACGACTTCTGCCATAGCCTGACCGGAGTAGCACTCAACATCTGATCTGAAGGACGTACCGATGCGGCGACGCAGCACCACACTTTCCCTGCTGCTCGGCGTCGCCGTGGCACTCTCCTCCGCGCCGCTGGCGGCGGTCGCCGCTCCGGATGCTCCGCCGGTGCCGCCCAAGCTGCAGGCTCTGCTCGATGCCGAGGGCGAGCGGCCCGCGGGCGAGGCCGTGGGCCTCATCGTGCGCTACGCGCCGGGCGTCGCCCCCACGCAGGGTGGCGAGGTGACCGGGGCTGCCCGCGTCGCCGTGGAGCTGACCCCCGGCGAGAACCTCGGGCGCGGGCTGCGCACCGTCGAGTTCGACGAGACCCTCACCGCCGAGCAGGCGCTCGAGGCGGCCGCGCAGCTGGAGGCGTCGCCGCTCGTGGTGGAGGCGCACCCAAACTTCGTGTACCGCATTGGCGAGGTCGTCGAGACCACTGAGGCGTTCGAGCCGCCGTACTCCTTCCCCGCGACCCAGACCTCGACCACCTGGGGTCTCGGCCGCATCGACCAGGCCTCAGGCTCGCTTGACTACCGCTACACCTACGACACGACGGGCGAGGGCGTCAGGGCCTACATCGTCGACACGGGTATCCGCCCCGACCACACGCAATTCACCGGACGTCTTGCCCCGGGCTTCAAGCTCGCGGGGTTCGCAACCACGGGCGACTGCAACGGCCACGGCACCCACGTCGCCGGCACCGTCGGCGGCACGACCTATGGCGTGGCGAAGAAGGTGACACTCGTGCCGGTGCGCGTGTTCGGCTGCGACGGCTCCGGTGACACCGTCGGTCTCGCCCAGGCACTGGATTGGATCATCGCCGACCACGACGCGGGCGAGCCCGCCGTCATCAACATGAGCCTAGGGGGGGAGTACGACTCCTTCCTCAACAACAAGGTCCAGGCGGCCATCAACGACGGCATCACGGTCGTCGTGGCCGCGGGCAACGACGCGATCCCGAGCTGCTACGTGAGCCCTGCCAGTGCTCCAAACGCGATCACCGTCAATGCGGCCACGAGCGACAACGACTACGCCAATTACTCCAACTACGGCGCGTGCAGTGATATCTACGCGCCCGGTACCTCGGTCAAGTCGGCAGACAAAGACAGCAGCACTGACACGGCAACACTAAGTGGCACCTCAATGGCAAGCCCGCACGTCGCTGGGGTCGTCGCGCGCATACTCAGCCATGAACCGGATCTGACGCCGGCGGAGGTAACTTCGCGCGTGTTGTCCGAGGCCTCGACTTTCGACCCGTTGGTCAACGAGAGCATCGCAGATTATTGCTTCGGGTATGAGTGGATCGACTTCTGCCAAGACCCCTACGTCCGTAACGACCCCGAACTGATGGTCTTCGCGCCGCTCTTGCCGACTTTTGAGGGCATCGTGAACCCGACCATTAGCGGTGCTACGGTCGGCGCGTCGACGCTGACGGCGACCGTCGGCTCGTGGCTGCAGACCGCGCCGGAGCCCGATGTCGACCCGCCGCTCACGTACCAGTGGAAGCGCTCGGGCACGGCGATTCCGGGGGCCACCGGCCTCGAGTACACGCTGACCCCGGCCGACATCGGCAAGACGATCACCTTCACGGTGACGGGCAACGTGCAGGGCTACTCCACGCTCGCCAAGACGTCGACGCCCACGGCGGTCGTCACCCGTCCCGCGCTGGGCGCGCCGTCGGCGATCAACCTCACGCCCCTGCCGGGTCGTATCGGCGTCGAGTGGTCGGCCCCCGCGCAGACCGGCGGCACGATCAGCGACTATGTGATCCAGTACCGGTCGATCAGCTCGACGACGTACCTCACGTTCAATGACGGCGTCGGGGCCACCTACTTCGACACCGAGATCACCGGGCTCTCCCGCGGCGCCTCGTACTACGTGCGGGTCGCGGCCAAGGACGAGTACGGCCTCAGCACCTACACGCCCGCCGTGCTCGTGAAGACCCTCACCGGCGTCACGACGGCGCCGACCGGGCTCACCGCCACGGCCGCGCCCCGCAGCATCCAGCTCGACTGGAGCGCGCCGTCGACGCTCAACGGCGGCACGGTCACCGACTACATCGTGCGCTACCGGGTGACCGGCACCACGACGTGGAAGACGTTCACCGACGGCGTGAGCACGAGCACGACGGCGACGGTCACGGGGCTCTCCGGCAGCCGCAGCTACGAGTTCGCCGTGCAGGCGCGCACCGCCTTCGGCACCAGCTCGTCTGCCCTCATCAAGAAGTCGACGCTCTCGGGCCTGCCCACGCGCCCCGCCACCCTGACGGCCACCGCCAGCCGCACGAGCATGGAACTCGTGTGGGGGCTGCCCGACACCACCAACGGCGGCGGCGACGTGACCGCCTACGTCGTCAAGGTGCGGCGCAGCGGAACGACCACCTGGACGACGGTCGCGACCACCGCCTCGGATGCCTCGAGCATCACGGTGCCGAACCTCTCGCGCGGGGTGTCGTACGAGTTCTCCGTCGCGGCGAAGACGACGTACGGCACCGGCACGGCGGCAACGCTCAAGAAGTCGACCCTCACCGGGCTGCCGTCGGCGGTCGTGGGTTTGACCACGACGCCGTCGCTGACGGGCATGGAGCTCGCCTGGTCGGCTCCGGCGACCACCAACGATGGCGGCTCGGTCACCGACTACGTGATCAGCTACCGCCGCACGGGCACCACCACCTGGACGACGGTGACCGACGGCGTGAGCGCCACCACGGGCTTCACGTTCTCGACCCTGAAGCGGGCGACCTCGTACGAGTTCCGGGTCTCGGCGAAGACGATCTACGGCACGGGCACGTCGACGACGATCAAGAAGTCGACGTTGACGGGAATCGCATCGGCGCCGACGGCGCTGGCCGCATCCGCCCGCACCGCGAAGACGCTCTCGCTCAGCTGGACGGCCCCGTCGACCACCAACGGCGGCACGATCACCGACTACGTGGTGCGCTACCGGGTGGCCGGCACCACCACCTGGGTGACGTTCGCCGACGGGGTGAGCACCGGCACGACCGCGACCATCACGGGCCTCACCCGTTCGAAGTCATACGACGTGAACGTCTACGCGCGCACGCTGGCCGGCACGACCACCCTGGCGGGCTCGAGCACGACGCTGCGCGTCATGACGCTGTCGGGCGCTCCTGCGGCCCCCACCTTCATTGCAGGGGACACCGGCGTGGAGAACATCGAGTTCGATGTGAGCGCCGTCGCCGACCCGGCCTACCCCATCACCTCGTACCAGGTCGAGTACCGCCAGCTGGGGCAGCTCACGTGGCTCGTGGTGCCCCAGACCCTGACCGGGGCGGGCGGCACGGTGACCATCGACGGGCTGACGCAAGATACGGAGTACGAGGTTCGAGCCACAGCCTCGAGTGCGGTCGGAAAGAGCTCGTACAGCGAGATCTACACCGATCGAACCGCGCCCTTCAGCATCCTCCAGTAGACGCAACCGCGGAGCGGTCGAACGGCGGTGGGGCGTAGCCTCGCCGCCGCTCGGCGTTCAGGGTGCGGCGCCTCAGGGTGCTTGTCCAGCGGCTCAGGCCCAGCGTTGTCGTTGCTCTACTGGCGGACGATCTCGGCCGTCTTGTGCGTCAGCCGGCCTGCCGCATCCTCGAGGGTCACGGTGTAGCGCTGGCTCGCCTCCGAGCACTGGTAGTTGAAGGTGTAGGTGGCCGTCGTCGGCACCGACTCGAAGGGCTCGGCCTTGGCGTTGTTCGTGCCGATGCCGAACCAGGCGTTGACCGCGTTCGTGCTGCTCCAGCTCCAGGTGATCGCCACCGCACTGGAGGTGTCGGGGCAGGGGGCGCGGTTCGGCCCGCTGAACGTCGCGAAGCTCGGGCTCTGCGGCGGCGGGGGAGGCGGAGCGGCCGTCGCGCTCGGCGAGGCGGCGGGCTCCCCCGAGGGCTCCTCGCTCGGCACCGGCGTCTCCGACTCGGTCGGCTCGGGCGTTGCGGTGTCGCTCGTCGTCGGCTCGGGTAGCGGGGCGGCGGTGTCATCACCGTTGCCGCCCACGAGCACCACGATCAGCACGATGAGCGCGATGAGGATCGCGCCGGCCACCGCGATGAGGGCGATCAGCAGGCCGCGCTTCTGCCTCTCCTCCGGCGTCGCGCCCTCGGCGGTCTCGGCGGCGGTCTCCGCGGCGATGCTACTGCTCGGCAGGGGGGCGGTCTCGGGCTCCACGGCGCACAGCCTAGGCCCGAGGCCGCACCCCCGGCTAGAGCGGGTTAGGCCGCGGTCTCCGCGGCGGTCGGCACCGCATCCGGCGCGTCATCGCGGTCGACCCGGATGCGGATCGCGACGAGCGACGCGACGAAGGTGATGAGCGACATGCCCGCGAGCACGATCGCCGGGTGCCACCAGGCATTCGCGGTCGCCGCCCCGAGCGCGCCCGTCAGCGTGGGCACGAAGCCCGCGACGACTGCCGCGAGAGCGTAGGCGAAGCCGAGCGCCGAATAGCGGTAGCGCTCGTCGAACAGCTCGGTGAAGATGCCGCCGAGGGCCGCCCAGCTCATCGTCGGCAGGATGCCGC
>VFQU01000640.1_pt1 | contig 27878 bp, 28 predicted proteins | sample 3512311 | NCBI WGS metagenome assembly VFQU01 (sample SAMN10412377, study PRJNA504923) | tailings metagenome | isolation source: Relicate 3 Philex TSF3 active mining site | place: Philippines: Tuba, Benguet | collected 2017-08-29
CAACGCTAAGCAGCGCTGATTTCGCGGATGATGCCGGAGGCGCGCTCAAAGAGCATCGAGGTTTCGTTACCGCAGCCGAGGAAGAGATAGCCCTTCTGCTTCCAGAGCTTCATGAGTTCCACAGAACGGGTTTGTGTACCGGGGATGATGCCGCGAGCAAGGCAGGCGTCACGGATTTTCTCGAAGGCGGCAATCATTTTGGGGTGAGTGAATTCGCCGGGGACGCCGAGGGCGATGCTGAGATCGGCAGGGCCGATCATGACAATGTCAACACCGTTTACATCGAGGAGGGAATCGAGGCGGTCGAGGGCGGTTTGGGTTTCAATCTGGAGGACGACGATGGTTTCGGCGTTGTGGTGGGCGATGACCTCGGGCATGGAATGAGCGCCGTAATCGTAGTTGGTGGGGGTGAGGCCGTAGCCGCGGATGCCGGCAGGGGGGAAGCGCGTCCAGGAGATGGCTTCGGCGAGCAGTTCGGGGCTTTCGACGCGGGGGAAGACAACGCCCGGAGCGCCGACGTCGAGGGCGCGAGCGACGAGGGAGTACTGGAGGTCAGCCACGCGGACGAGGGGGTAGAAATCGAGGGAGGGGGCGATGCGGCAGAGGTCCTGAATGGTTTCGAGGTCAAAGCCGCCGTGTTCGCAATCGACGAAGCACCAGCGGAAGCCGGCGGCGGCGAAGATTTTGAGAATTTCCTGGGAGCGGAGCTGGCCGAAGCCACAGCCGTACTGGGGCTGGCCGGCGCGGAGGGCGGGGAGGAGGGTGTTCTTGCGAAGGGCCACGGTTTGTCAGGCTTAGCCTAACAGAAGAACGTGGTGATCGTGACAGCCGTAGTGGATGTTTTCGAGCAGGGCGGGAATGAGGCCGAGGCCGAACTGGTTGAGCATGGCGATGAGGGAATAGTGGCGTTCCTGGAGGTGGCCGCCGGGGGCGAGGTGGGTGGAAAGATGTTCCGCGTGACGCTGGGCCTGTTCGTCCTTGCGGAACATTTCGCGAACCACCTTGGCCTCGGATTTGGTGAACTGGTACTGGATTTTGCGCTGGGAGTTGGCGAGGGCGGCGGCCAGGGTGGGGTCAAAGGCGTCAAGCTGGGCGGTGAGGCGGGCGAGGGCGTGGTCGATAGAACGGCGGGTATCGCTGAGGGTGCTGGAGAGCGGGGGCGGGACGAGGCGCTGGGCGAGGCGGGTGCGGACGGCTTCTTCCTTTTGAAGGACGTCGGCATAGCGCAGGCGGTAGCGTTCGACGATTTTGGCCGAGCCGGCGTCAACCAGGGTGAAGAAGGCGCGGGGCAGCACGACGGGCATGCGGCCGAGGAGGTGGCGGTAAAGGACTTCAGACTGGGCGAAGTAGGCGAGTTCACCGGGGCCGGCGATGAGGGCGGCGGTGGGGAAGAGCCAGTCCTGCCAGACGGGGCGGAGGAGGGCGTTGGGGGAAAGAGCGGGACCGTGGGCGGCGAGTTGTTCGCCATTGTAGGTGGCGGCGCGGAACTTGAGCTGCTGGCGCTGGCCGTTTTCGAGCAGGAAGAAGAGGGAAGTTTCGTTGGCCTCGAAGTGGACCTGGGGGTGGTAACCGGCGGCCTTGAGTTCGCGATTGCGGGCGACCAGGGCATCGCTGAGGGCGGGCGCCGCGAGGGCGGCCTGGGCGAGGAAGTCCTGGCCGGCGGCGCGAAGGGCGGGGGAAAGAGGGTCAGCGAAGAGGAGGTCGTAGGGGCCGAGTAGTTCGCGAATCAGGCCCTGGAAGGCAGCGCCGAAGGTTTGGCCGTTCTGGTAGTGACGGGCGACAATTGCGGCGAGATCGGGCGAGAGGGGCAGATGGGCCGGAAGGCCGGCGAGGGGGTGGACCCCGGCGGGACGGCCGTCGCTGGCGGCGGTGGCGGTGATGGTGGTTTCCGGGAAGGCTGCGGCGCGGATTTCTTCGACGTCGTGGTCTTCGGTGGCGCACCAGAAGATGGCGACGGCGGGCTGGCCCTGGGCGCGGAGTTCCTGAACGAGGCGGATGGCGCTGAGCGCCTTATAAAGGGTGTAGGCGGGTCCGCCGTAGAGGCCGACCTGCTGGCCGGTGAGAACGGCGACAGTGCCGGGTTGGGCGAGCAGATCGAGGGCGGGGCTGGCGGGATTGGTTTCGCGGAGGGCGGCGACGACGGCCTGGCGGCGGGCGTCGGGGTATTGGATTTCCGCGATGGCGCGCGAGATGGAGGAGCGGTCGGAGGGGTCGTGCGCATAAAAGGGCTTCACACGCTCAAAATCGTAGAGAAAATCTACGAAGAGCGGGGAAGACCCTGGCAATTCCTGATGGCGGATACAGTAACCGGTCATTCTTTCGCGTCCAGACGGACACACACGTACCTTAGCAGATGAGATTCGGGGCGCGAAAGTGACGCAAAGTTTGTTAGTTTACGGACAGGGAAAGTATCTTGACAGATTCAGAATTTCAATTGCGATGTGATGCGGCGCTGAGCGAGCTGAACAAGGCGCTGCTGCGGGTGGCGGATGAGCTGGAATTTGACCCGGATTATCAGGCGGGCGCGCTGACGATTGAGTTTGAGGGGCCGCGGGAGAAGTTTGTGGTGAGCCCGAATGCGCCGGTGCACCAGATTTGGGTGAGCGCGATGGTGAAGAGCTACAAGCTGGAATGGAATGCGGAGCGGGGAGCTTTCGTGATGCCGGCGAGCGGGCAGAGCCTGAAGGAATTGCTGGGGGACCTGATTGGGCAGCGCACGGGGGAAAGCGTCAGGCTGTAATGGCCGGGGTGTACATTTCGTACCCGTTTTGCGCGCAGAAGTGCAGCTACTGTAATTTTGCCTCGGGGGTGTTTCCGGAAAGCCAGAAACCGCTCTACGAGGAGCAGTTGCTGGCGGAAATACGGGGGACGGAGTGGGCGTGGCGGCCGGAAACGGTTTACCTGGGGGGAGGCACACCGAGTCTGTGGGAGTTGGAAGGGCTGAAGGCTGTACTGAAGTCCATACCGGGAAGGCCGTGGCGGGAGGCAACCATGGAAGCGGCTCCGGGGAGTTTGACGCGGGAGCGGGTGGTGGCGTGGCGGGAGATGGGCATTAACCGGGTTAGCCTGGGGGTGCAGAGCATGGTGGCGCCGGAGATACGGCGTACGGGGCGGAAGCATACGGCGGAGGTGGTGGCGGCGGAGGGGAAGCTGCTGCGGGAGGAGGGGATGGAGAACTTTAACCTGGACCTGATTGCGGGGTTGGCGGGGCAGACGCCGGAGAGCTGGGAGGAGAGCCTGGAGGGGGTTTTGGCGCTGGAGCCGCCACATGTGAGCGTTTACATACTGGAAGTGGACGAGGACAGCCGGTTGGGGCAGGAAGTGCTGCTGAATGGAGTGCGGTACGGAGCGCCGGATGTGCCGAGTGAGGAAAGGCAGGCGGAGTTTTACGAGCGGGCGGTGGACCGGCTGGCGGAGGTGGGCATTGAGCGTTACGAGATTTCGAATTTTGCCCGGGCGGGGGCTGAGAGCCTGCACAATTTGAAGTATTGGCGGCTGGAACCCTATTGCGGGTTTGGGACGGACGCGCATTCGTTTGACGGGCGAATGCGGTGGCAGAACTCAGAGGATGTAGTGGGGTACAGGCGTATGGCAGTGGAAGCAGCTCAGTTGGAACGGGAGCGCTATTGGGTTGGGCTGCGGTTGAGTGAGGGGGTGGAAGTGACCGAGGAAGTGGCGCCGGTGGTGGAGCGGCTGGTGGGGGAAGGGCTGCTGGAGTGGCGGGGCGCGAAAGTACGCTTGACCCGGCGGGGGGTGCTCCTGTCCAATGAAGTTTTCCAGGAATTTCTATAACTTCGATGAACGTGATTGATTTACGCAGCGATACCGTGACGCGGCCGACGCCGGAGATGCGCGAGGCGATGGCCAGCGCCGAGGTGGGGGATGACGTTTATCAGGAGGACCCGACGGTAAACCGGCTGGAGGAACGGGCGGCGGAAGTGTTGGGCAAGGAAGCGGCGCTGTTTGTGCCGAGCGGGGTGATGGGGAACACGATTGGGCTGAAGGTGCACACGGAGCACGGGCAGGAGATTATCTGCGATTCGCGCAGCCACATACTGAACTACGAGCTGTCGATGATGGCGTGGTTTGGGGGCTGTGTGGCGCGGGCGGTGCCGACGGCGAACGGGCAATTGAGCTGGGAGGCGGTGGAGGCAGAGATACGGCCGCTGGGGCCACACTGGGCGCCGACGGGGCTGATTGAGGTGGAGAATACGCACAATGTGGGCGGGGGCACGGTGTATGAGCAGGGGGAACTGGACCGGATTTGCGAGGGGGCGCACGGCCGGGGGTTGGCGGTGCACATGGACGGGGCGCGGCTGTTTCATGCCGTGACGGCGACGGGGCTGAGCGCGGCGCGGATTACGGAGAAGGTGGATACGGTGATGTTCTGCCTGTCGAAGGGGCTGGGGGCGCCGGTGGGGAGTATGCTGGTGGGTCCGCGGAAGCTGATGGAAAAGGGAAGGCTGTTGCGGAAGCGGCTGGGTGGGGGCATGCGGCAGGCGGGAGTGCTGGCGGCGGCGGGGCTAATTGCGCTTGAGAAGATGCCGGCACGATTGGGTGAGGATCACGCCAACGCGCAGTGGCTGGCCGGAGAGTTGGCGGGGATGCCGGGGATTGGGCTTGAGGCGGGGCGGGTGGTGACGAATATCGTGATTTTCGATGTGGCGGGTACGGGCCTGAATGCGGGGGATTTCTGTGAGCGGTTGAAGGCGCGGGGCGTGTTGATGATACCGTTTGGACCGACGCTGGTGCGGGCGGTGACACACTATGATGCTCCGCGGGCGGCGTGCGAGGGGGCGATGGAGCAAGTCCGGGAATTATTGAGAGACCTATGAACCCATTGATGCGATTGCCGTTTGAGATTCCGTTTGACGCGGTAGAGACCGCGCATATCGTGCCAGCGGTGCGAGAGCTGATTTCTGAATCTCAGAAAAAGATTGATGAAATTGCGAATCTCGGAAGCGGGACCGCGATTTCTCTGACGTACGCCGCTGTGGTAGAGGCACTCGAGGAGTCGACGATAGATCTGGAAAACGCCATGGGCCTGGTGAGGCACCTGGAGGCGGTGAACAACTCGCCGGAGTTGCGGGCGGCGATTGAGACGATTGAGCCGGAGTTGAGCGCGTTTCTGGCGGCGATTCCGCTGAATGCGGGATTGTGGCAGGCGCTAGAGAAAGTGGAGAGTGCGGGTTTACCGGCGATTGCGCGGCGCAGCCTGGAAAAGCAGATTGAGGCCTTTGAGCGGCACGGGGCAAGGCTGGAGGCGGCGGCCAAGGAGCGGTTGCTGGCCATTGAGGTGGAGTTGCAGGGGCTGTGCACGAAGTTTTCGCAGAATGTGCTGGATGCGACGAATGCGTTTGAATTGATCGTGGAAGAGGAAGAGCGGTTGGCAGGCTTACCGGCGCACGCCAAGGCGGGGGCCCGGGCAGCGGCGGAAGCCAAAGGAAAGGCCGGATACCGCTTTACGCTGCACGCGCCGAGCATGCAGCCGGCGCTGACGTATCTGGACGATGGGGAGATCCGGCGGCAGTTGTGGGAGGCCTACAACCAGCGTGCAGCGTCGGGAGAGTTTGATAACCGGGCCTTGATGCGGCAGATACTGACGCTGCGGCGGGAAAAGGCGCATTTGCTGGGTTTTTTCAACTTTGCGGACTACGTGCTGGCGGACCGCATGGCCGTGCGGGGCGAGGTGGCACGGGAATTTCTGGCCGAACTCGAGAAAGCGACGCGGGACAAGTTTCTCGACGAGCACCGGGAACTGGAAGAGTTTGCCAGGAAGAAGCTGGAGCCGTGGGATGTGGCCTACTACGCGGAGAAGATGCGGCTGGCACGGTATGACCTGGATGAGGAAGCGTTGCGGCCGTACTTTGAGGTAGACAGGACGGTGCAGGGAATGCTGCGGCTGTTTGAGGGCTTGCTGGGGATTGAGGTGAAGGAAGTGGCCGGGGCGAAGGTGTATGACCCGGCGGTGAAGTATTACGAGATTTATTCGGAAGGGCGGCTGCTGGGGGCGTTTTTTGCGGACTGGTTTCCCCGGGAAACGAAGCGGGGCGGGGCGTGGATGCAGGGTTTGCGCACCGGGGGCCCGAAGCCGGATGGGAGTTTTGAGCCCCATTTGGGCGTGATTTGCGGCAATCTGACGCCGCCGGCCGTCGGGCAGCCCGCGCTGCTGACGCACCGGGAAGTGGAGACCATCTTTCACGAGTTTGGCCACCTGCTGCACCACTGTCTAAGCGAGGTGCCAGTGCGAGGCCTGAGCGGGACCAGCGTGCCGTGGGATTTTGTGGAGCTGCCGAGCCAGATTATGGAGAACTGGTGCTGGGAGCGGGAATCGCTCGATTTCTTTGCGCGGCACCATCAGACGGGCGAGCCGATTCCGGATGATTTGCTGGAGCGGATGCGGAAGGCGCGCACCTTCCGGGCGGCGTCGGGGCAGATGCGGCAGTTGGGGTTTGGCACGGTGGACCTGGCGCTGCATATCGAGTTTGAGCCCAATCTGGAGCGGGACCTGGTGGAGTGGGCCAACGCGGTGCTGCAGCGGTTTACGCCACTGCCGTTACCGAAGGACTACGCGATGATTCTCGGCTTTACGCACCTGTTCGCGGCGCCGGTGGCTTACGCGGCCGGCTATTACAGCTACAAGTGGGCGGAAGTGCTGGATGCGGACGCGTTTTCGCGGTTTCAACTGGAGGGCGTGCTGAACGCCGAAACCGGACGGGAGTACCGGCAGAAGATCCTATCGCAGGGGAACAGCCAGGAAGTGAGGGTGTTGTTCCGGAACTTTATGGGGAGGGACCCGAACCAGAATGCGCTTTTGCAGCGGATTGGTCTGATTGATGCGTCAGATAGTCAGATTGTCTGATAATCTGTAGCCATGAATGAGGAAATCATTCAGATGGGCAAGCGCGGCACGGTGGTGATACCGGCGAAGCTGCGCAAAAAGCTTGGTCTGACGGATGGCTGTTTGCTGGCGCTGAGCGAGCAAGGTGGAGCGCTGCAGTTGCGGCTGGCGCGGGTGATTACGCCGGAGGCGGAAAACGCGGCGCGGGTGCGGATGGCGACAAGGCTCTTGAGCGGGGCGGAGGATTTGGGGGAGTACCTGGCGGCGATTGAAGAAGTGCGCCGGATGGGATTGGACCCGGACGAAATTCCCCATGAGCGGTATTCTGGAGAAAAGAGTATATAACTGTGACAACCGACCCGATGTTTCTCAAGATTCTGACCCACCCGGTATTGAGCCAGCTGAACTTTCACATGCCGATGGTGGTGGACCTGTCGCATCCGCTGGTGATGTTGACCGGGGAGAACGGCAGCGGCAAGAGTACGCTGCTGCACTCGATACTTTACGCGCTGCGGGGCGAGCAGATTGACGGCTTCGTGTACCGGCTGGACAGCGGCAAGGTGAAGCTTGGCAAGCCCTACCTGTTTGACGCCGAGCAGCACAACCCGCGCATGCAACTGGAGCTGTTTCAGGACAACCCGGAGATGGTGGAGTTTCTGCAGATGGCCAGCCACGGGCAGGTGATGCTGGCCATGTTCCGCGAGAACTTTCCGGCGCTGCCGGAGGGCACCGTGCTGCTGCTGGACGAGCCGGAAATGGCGCTGTCGCAGAGCAACCAGCGGCGCATACTGAAGATGCTGGTGGAACTGGCTGACCAGAAAAACTTCCGCATCATCTGCGCGACGCATTCGCCGGTGCTGATTGATTCGCCCGACACCTATGTGATCAACCTCGACAAGCACAAGAACCTGAATGTGGCCGACCAGACGATGGGCGTGGAAGGGGCCTCGACACTGCAATGATGTGGGCGGCGCTGGCACTGGTAGCCGTCACGCCGCCGGGCGTGGTGATTGACCATGAGCCAGCGGCCAGCCGGCAATATATTGGCTCGCCCTCGATTGTGCGCTGCCGGGACGGCGCCTACGTGGCGAGCCATGATTTTTTTGGGCCGGGTTCGACGCAGGACCGCTCGGCGGTGAGCCGGATTTTCCGCTCGACGGACCGGGGCAGGACGTGGCGGAAGACGGCGGAGGTGAGCGACCAGTTCTGGTCGAACCTGTTTGAACACCGGGGGGCGCTGTACCTGCTGGGGACAACGTATGAGTACGGGCGGGTGGTGATACGGCAATCGAAGGATTGCGGGAAGAGCTGGAGCGCGGCGTCGTATCTGAGCGAGGACACGGGGTATCACACCGCGCCGGTGCCGGTGGCGCGACACGCGGGGCGGTTGTGGCGGGGTATGGAATGGCACCCGGAAGGGCGCTGGGGGAATTTTGAAGCGTTGATGATCAGCATTGCCGAAGAGGCGGACCTTATGGATGAGCGGCAATGGACTTTTCACCCGCGGGAGAAATTTCCGAAGGCGACGGCGCCGGTGGGGGACCACTGGCTGGAAGGTAACGTGATTGTGGCGCCGGATGGGAAGCTCATCAATGTGCTGCGGGTGGCCAACCATGAGTCAGCGGCGCTGTTGCGGGAGGGGCAGACGGAAATTGTGCCTTTTCCCGGTGGGGCGAAGAAGTTCACAATCCGGTGGGATGCAAAGACGAAGCGTTACTGGACGCTATCGAACCCGGCGCTGGCGAAGTATCCGCAGTCGGCCGAGAACCCGGCGAGTGTGCGGAATACGCTGGTGCTGATGTCGTCAAAGGACCTGCGGAGCTGGACGGTGCATGCGACGATACTGGAGCACCCGGACCCGGTGCACCATGCCTTTCAGTATGTGGACTGGCAGTTTGAAGGCAAGGACCTGATTGTGGCGTCGCGCACGGCCTTTGATGATGAGACGGGGGGCGCGCACCGGGCGCATGACGCCAACTATCTCACCTTCCACCGGGTGAAGAAGTTCCGCCAACTGGCGCGGCAGCGCTGAGAGTTTGCGTTCGCGGGGCGGGTCGGGTAGACTCGCCAGATGTTACGGCGTTCCTTTCTGGCCCAGACGCTGGCCGCACCGCTGGTGGCGCAAGGGCGGCGCAGGCCGAACCTGCTTTTCATTACTGCGGACGACCTGGGCCTGCAGTTGGGCTGTTATGGGGAAAGGCGGATTCGCACCCCCAACCTAGATGCGCTGGCGGCGCGAGGCGCACGCTTCCGCACGGCCTATGTGGCGCAGGCGTCGTGCAGCCCATCGCGCAGCGCCATGTTGACGGGGCTTTACCCGCACGCCAACGGGCAGTACGGGTTGGCCAATGCGGGCTTCCGGCTGCACGAACCGCTGCCGGCGAATACGCTGCCGAACGTGTTGCGGCGGGCGGGTTACCGCACGGGCATCCTGGGCAAACTGCATGTGGAGCCCGAGAGCAGCTTCCACTGGGATTACCGCGGACCGGATCGCGAGCAAGGGCGGCGGGTGAGGCTTTTTGCTCAGCTTTCGCGGGAGTTCATGGACAGCGCCAAGGGCGACCCCTACTTTTTGATGGTGAACTTCACTGACCCGCATGCGTTCCGGAATGCGGAAGCGCCCGGAGGTTGGGATTTTCCGCCGCAGGTGGAAGGGCTGCCCACCGACCCGTTGCCGCCGGGGGAGAACACGATCTTCCCCTTTCAGCAGATTGACACGCCGGAGCAGCGGGTGCGCACGGCTGGCTATTACAACGCCGTGCAAAGGCTGGATGTGGGGATTGGCCTGCTGATGGAGCAACTGAAGGCCAGCGGCCAGGAAGAGAACACGGTGATCGTGTTCTGTGGTGATCACGGCCCGCCTTTCGCGCGGGGCAAGACGACGGTGTACGAGGCGGGGCTGCGAGTGCCCTATCTGCTGCACTGGCCGGGGGTGACGAAGCCAAATACCGTGAGCGAAAGGATGGTGTCAACCGTGGACATCATGCCCACGCTGCTCGACGCGGCCGGAGTGGCCGCCCCGCACCGGATGCACGGGGAAAGCCTGCGGAATGCGCTGAGCGGCAAGCCGTGGCGCAGGTATCTGGGGGCGGATTTTCACTGGCACGGCAGCAAACCGTTTTACCCGCGCCGGGCATTGCGCGATGCGCGCTACCAGATCATCCACAACCTGCGGGCCGGCCAGGAGAAGCCCTCCACGGGGATTGATGGCGATGCGGCCTACCGGTTGTCGCGCATGGAGAGGTTTGAAGGCACGGGCGTGAGGAAGGCGTTTGATACCTTCGCGAACCCGCCAGAGTTTGAACTCTACGATACGGAGCAGGACTCCATTGCGTTTGAGAATCTGGCAGACCAGCCGGCACATGCGCGGACGCTCGCCCGCATGAAGGCGGCCCTGCTGGAGTGGCGCAAGGCTACGGATGACCCCTTCCTGGACCGGGCGTTTGTGGACCGCTGGGTGAAGGAAGGGGCGCCTACGCAGTTCTGACCTGAGGCCTAGCCGATGATGGCCGACAGTTTGCTTATGGAGGCGTCGAGGTTTTGCGACTGGTGAGAAAGCATCTGCGATGAGGCTGAGGTTTGCTGGGCCTGAGCCGCCATGGATTGAGTGACCGTGGAGATTTCGCGCATGGCGGCGTTGATTTGCGTGACGGCATCCTGCTGGCGGCCGGAAGACTGGCTGATTTCCTCCACGGCTGAGGTGACGTTGCCGCTGGCGGCGTGGATGTCATCGAGACCCGTGCGCACTTTCCGGCTGAGTTCGACGCCGCGCTGGCCATCTTCAACGGAGCGGTGGATGAGGGTGGCGGTGTTCTGGGCAGCCTCGGCAGCGCGCTGGGCGAGACGGCGCACCTCAGTGGCGACCACGGAGAAACCAAGACCGGCCTCACCAGCGCGGGCGGCCTCGACACTGGCGTTGAGGCTAAGCAGGTTGGTCTGGAAAGCGATTTCGTCAATCTCGCGAATGACGCGGGCCACATTCTGATTGGAAGCCTCGATGGCCTCGAGTTCACGCATGGCGTGCTGCATATTCTCGAGGCCGGTCTGGGCCGAAGATTGTGCGGCTTCGGCGAGTTGACGGGCCCTGGAAGCACTTTGGGCGCTGCCACGAGCCACGCTGGTGAGGTCGTCGAGTGAGGCGGAAGTCTGCTCGACAGCGGCGGCCTGTTGGGTGGCGCCGGTGGCGAGGTTGGTGCCGGCCTGCGAGATTTCATTCGCGGCTGCCGCTGTGCAGGCGCTGGCGTGCTGGATTTCGGTGGTGAGGCGGCGGATGGGAGCGATGATGTGCTCGCGGCAGAACCAGAGAAAGCCCAAACCCACGAGGGCCGCGACGGGAATCAACCAGACGATCATGTTGCCGAGGCCGGCCATCACGACGCGATCGACGCGATCGAGGCTGGCGCGCAGCACGAAGGCGCCGTGGACTTCGCCGGCGCGCCAGTTTTCCATGGGGAAGCCGAGGGTGTCACGGCCATCGTTGGTGGGGCTGGTAGCCGGGTCACCATGGCAGACGAGGCAGTCGTGGGTGAGGCGGATGGGGCGCGCGTAGATGAGCTCGTTGGTTTGCTCGGAGACTTCGGTGTATTCCGCGGCGCCGGAGGATTCGAGGAAACGCAGGATTTGTGCTTCCTGCGCGTCGGGCGTGTTGCGGGGGTTACGCGGCTGGAACTTGGGTACGCGGAAAGAGAATTTTTCGTGGGCGGCCACTTTCTCGATGGCACGCCAGGCGGCCACGACGGGAACGGTGTTGTAGGCGCCAGTGGTGCGGAAATCGGGGGAGGCCTTCAGTTCAGAGGCAAGCCGGACCAGATCGAAGGCCTGAGCTTCGCGAAGTTGCGACATGGATTCGCGCACGTTTTCGGCTTCGAGGACGGCGGCGCGCATTTGTCCGAAGATCAATTGGGTTCCCTGCTGGCGGATGACACTGCGCTGCACGATGAGCGCGGCCGCGGTAGTGAGCGCGACGGCAGCCAGGGCGGAGATTACGGTTTTGCGGCCTATGGTCACAGAAAGCTCATCGGTGAATTCCCGATTGCCTGCGGTGATTCGAGCAGATCGGGTTTCGTATAACTAAAGAGTGATGCATTACGAAGACCTGGCCGGGATGGTGGACTATCACTTGTCGAGTCCGTTGATGACGGAAGAGCAGGTGCATGAGGGGTGTCAGGTGGCGGCGCGCTATGGCGTGCGGGCGGTGATTGTGCGGCCTTGTGACCTGGACCTGGCCAAGACCTGGGTGGGCGGTGGAGTGAGGCTGGGCAGCCGTACGAGCGCGGCGCCAGGGGATGCGACCACGGCTGTGAAGCAGTTTGAGGTGCGGGACCTGTTGCGGCGCGGGGCGGTGGATGTGGAAGCGAAGGTGAACCTGCCGAAGATGATGAGCCGCCAGTTTCAGTATGTGGAGATTGAGCTGATGCAGTTGCTCAAGACTTGCGAGGAAGGTGGCGCGAAGCTCGTAGCCAGTTGTGATGTGAGTGTGCTCGATGAAGAGCGGACGGTGATTCTGTGCAAGATGGCGAAACGGAGCGGGGTGGCGATGGTGAGCGCGAGTGAGTATCGGGCCGAGCAGGTGGAGGTGTTGTTGCGCAAGCTGGCGCCGCATGTGGAGTTGAAGCTGATGGTGGATGGGCGGAGCCTCGAAGAGGTGTTGGACTTGAAGGAGCGGGGAGTGATGCGGTTTGGCGTGCGGCACCCGGGGCCGTTGCTGGACGCCTGGCGGGCGAAGCTGGAAGCCGAGGCTGCCACGGAAGAAGATGGCGGTAGGGCGGCGGTGATAAGCTAGGGGACGCTTTCCCCCTTTCAGAAAACTTATGTCTACCCGCGCGGCTTTACCCAAGGTTTGCATTGCCCTGGGGTTACCAACTGTTGAAAAACTCCTGGAGCAGGCAGAGAAGGAAGTCGCCGCCGGAGAACGCTTTCTCGAGTTCCGGCTGGACTACCTGCCGAAGCCCGAGGCAGGGCTGCCAGCGCTGAAGGCGTTTCTGGAGAAGCACCCCGAGATGTCAGTGCTGGCGACCTGCCGGCGGCATCAGAACCACGGCAAGTACAACGGGCTGATCGAAGACCAGTTGCGGATTCTGGATGCGGCGATTGACGCTGGGGCACAGGCGATTGACGTGGAAATCGAAACCGCCGAAAAGACAATTGAGCGGCTGGGGCACATGCGGGCCAAGACGCAACTGATTGTGAGCTGGCACAATTATGACGGCACTCCACCGCTGGAGCCCGTGATGCGGCGGATGCTGAAAGTGCCGGCGGATGGCTACAAGGTGGTGACGACGGCGCGCAAGCCGAGCGATGCGGCCAAGGTGCTGGCGCTCAAGAAGGCGCATCCGAAGACGCCGCTGATCCTGCTGGCGATGGGTGAGCCGGGGTTTGCGACGCGTGTGCTGTCGAACCCGCAAGGCGGGCTGTTTACCTACGCGGCGCCGAACGCGGTGGAAGGGACAGCGCCGGGGCAGGTGAGCGCGAAGCTGTTGCGGCAGCTCTACCGGATTGACAAGATCACCAAAGGCGCCAAGGTGTATGGCGTGATTGCGGACCCGGTGCGGCATTCGCTATCGCCGAATGTGCACAACCGCGCGTTTCAGGCCAAGCGGCTCGATGCGGTGTACTTGCCGTTTCTGGTGAAGTCGGCGCAGTTGAAGGACTTTCTGGGGATGTGTGAGGCCTTGCCCGTACAGGGCTTCAGCGTGACGATTCCGCACAAGCAGAAGATCTTGCGTTATCTCGATGTGGTGGACCCGCTGGCGCGCCGTATCGGGGCCGTGAACACGGTGTGGAAGAAGGCGGGCAAGTGGCGCGGTACGAATACGGACGCGGGAGCGGTGACCAAGCCGCTGGGCAAGCGGCTGAAGCTGAATCGCAGCAGTGTGCTGATTGCGGGCAATGGCGGAGCGGCGCGCGGAGCGGCCTTTGCCCTGGTGGACGCGGGCGCGAAGGTTTCGATTACGGGCCGGAATCCGGACCGTGTGCGGGCGCTGGCCAAGATGTGCGGGGCCGAGGCGGTATTGCGCAACGACCTGAACAGCCACAAGTTTGACGCGCTGGTGCATGCGACGCCGATGGGCATGTGGCCGCATGTGAACGAGTGCTTTTTTGAGGGGGACCTGCCGGCGGAGTTGGTGTTTGATATGGTGTACAACCCGCTCGAGACGGAGCTGACGCGGCGCGCGAAGGCGCAGGGGCTCACCGTGGTGCCGGGCCTCGAAATGTTTCTGACACAGGCGGCGCAGCAGTTTGAGATCTGGACCGGGGAGACCGCACCAGCGAGTACGATGGAGAAAGCTGCGCTGGAGGTGCTGAAGTGAAGATGAAGCGTCGTGAGATTTTGGCGAGTCCGCTGGCGGTGGCGGCCGCGGCGGCACAGGCCCCCGCCACGGGCAAGGCAGACCTGGTGGAACAGGCCCGGCAGGGCATGAAGGCCGGACGGGCGGCGCTGGCCAAGGTGAAGCTGCCGCAAGCCACTGAACCGGCGTTCGTGTTCAAGGCGTAGGGCCATGGCAGTTACGGGAGAAGACGTCTTTTTTGCCAGCGTGGCGGAGCTGAACGCGGGGTGGCGCAAGGGGGATTACAGCTGCGTTGAGTTGACGCGCGCCTTTGTGGAACGTTTGGAAAAGGGTGGGGCCGTCTATAACGCTCTGGCGGCAAGTCTGCGGGAGCAAGCGCTGAAGCGGGCCAAGGAAGTGGATGGGGAGCGCAAGCGGGAACGTTTTCGGGGGCGTTTGCAGGGGGTGCCGTATGGGGCGAAAGATTTGCTGGCCTGGCCCGGGGCGCCCACGACGTGGGGCGCGAAGCCCTATGAGAAGCAGAGCTTTGAGGAGCCGGCAACGGTATTGAAGAAGCTCGACAAGAGCGGCGCGGTGTTGATCGGGAAGCTGGCGATGATACAGCTGGCTGGGGGTGGTGGTTACCGGTATCCCAGTGCTTCTTTGACCGGGCCTTGCCGCAACCCGTGGAACGTGGAGCACTGGGCGGGCGGTTCGTCGTCGGGTAGTGGCGCGGCGGTGGCGGCCGGGCTGGTGCCCTTTGCGCTGGGCAGTGAGACGAGCGGCAGCATTCTGACGCCGGCGGCTTTTTGCGGCGTGACGGGCTTGCGGCCGACGTATGGGCTAGTCAGCCGGGCCGGGGCGATGGCGCTGAGCTGGACGCTGGACAAGATTGGGCCGCTGGGGCGTAGCGCGGAGGATTGTGGCATCATACTGGACGCGATTGCGGGCGGTGACGCGAAGGACCCGATGAGCGCGGGCAAGGGGTTTTACTATGCGCCGCAATTCGCGCGGGCGATGAAGGATTACACGGTAGGCTATGCGCCGGTGGATTGGGAAGAGTGGGCCGAGCCGGAAACGCGTCAAGCCTTCGGGGCGGCGCTGGAGGTGATGAAGGGGCTGGGCGTGAAACTGAAGGAAGTGGAGTTGCCGGACTTCCCCTATGGGCCGATGGTGAGTGCCATTCTGCAAGGCGAGGCGGGCAGCATTTTTGAGGAACTGATTGCGTCAGGGGCAGTGGATCAGATAGCGGATGAGAAGCAGGCGGCGGGGTTGAAGGCGGCCGTGGAATTGCCAGCGCAGGACTACCTGCGAGCGATGCGGATACGGACGCTGGTGCAGGCGGCGTTCCGGGATGTGTTCTACGACGTGGACATGCTGCTGGCGCCGTCGCGGCTGGGGGTGGCCAACCGGATTGACACGCCGCTGGATGCGCCGCGGCCACGGGGTAACACGCCGCCCAGCGAGCGCAAGCGAGGCCTGGCCGGGCATATTCCGGCGGGGAATCTGGCGGGGCTGCCGGCGCTGAGTCTGCCCTGTGGACTGGTGAACGGCCTGCCGGTGGCAGTGTCGCTGGTGGGACGGGCGTTTACCGAGAACGCGCTGCTGGCAGTGGGCAAGGCGTTTCAGGACCGGACGGACTGGCACAAACGGCGGCCGAAGGTGGCGATTTAGCAGCTTGTTCTGAGCTGTTAGCGGAATTGTTCGTAGACGAGCTTGGGGAAGTTGGCGGGATCTTCGGCTTCGGCATTGCGCAGGCGCACCGCCACCAGCTTGAGGTCGGGGAAGATGAGCAGCCAGTTGCCACCGTCGCCACTATGGGAGATGAGGAACGGCTCAGCGGCGGGTGGATAGCCTTGAAACACCCACACCAGCGCCTGATTGGCGCTCAGTTTCGGATAGGGAGCTTTGCGGGTGGATTCGAGCAGCCATTCGCGGGCAATCAGTTGCCGGCCTTCCCAGGCACCTTCGTTAAGCACCAACTGACCAATGCGGGCCAGATCGCGCGCGTCAATCACCAAGCCCATGTAGCCGTAGGCGTGGCCGGCGCTGTCCTTCATCCAGTCGGCCGAACGGATGCCGAGAGGTTGAAAGAGACGCTTCTCGAGGTAGCGTGGCAGCGGCTCGCCGGCAATCGCTTCGAGCATGGCGATGGTGAGAATCATGCCGGTATTGTTATAGCGGCGGCGGGTGCCGGGCGGGTCTTCGAGTGGCTGGGCCAAGGCGTAAGCGCGGGTGTCGCGCAGGGATTGGAACTGCCGGCTGTTGTTGCTTTTCTCGCCCCATAGATGGGCCACGCCGGAGACATGGGCCAAGAGTTGACGCAAGGTGACTTTCTCCTTGGGGTCGCCCTTGAGCCGGGGCAGCGCCTCGCCCAGCGTGATATCGAGCGAAGGCAACTTGCCGTCTGTGTGGAGGAGGCCCGCCGCCAGACTCAGCATTACTTTGGAGACCGACTGCACGTGCACGCGTTTGTTGGGCGTGATTTCCACGACAGGCTGGCCCTGCTGGAGAATGACTACGCCGGCGGAGTCAGATTGCCGGGCCATTTCGCGAAAAGCGGCCGGATCGAGCACAAACGCGAGCAAAGTAAGCCAGGCGGCAGACATGGGTGTAAGTTATCACGGGGCAAGCAATGATCGCCGGCGATAGAATCGAGCCGTGTTCACGGTACTGATATTCACTGCGATGCTGGTGCAAGCGCCCAGTGAGGCCACCCTCGAAGACCATCGCGACATGATGCGGCAGTTGGGCATCACGGCGCTACGGCCTGGCCCGAGCGGCCGCGCGGGTGCGCCCAACCCCGCCAACTACGACGAGGCGCTGGCCAACCCGTATCCGAAGTTGCCGCTACTGCTGCGGCGCGAAAATGGCAAGGCGGTGAAGACTCGCCGGGACTGGGAACGGCAGCGGCGGCCCGAGTTGGTAGAGCTGTTTGAGCGGGAAGTGATCGGACGCGTGCCAGCGGGCATACCGCCAGTGAAGTGGGAAGAAGTGGGTCGCGAGGGGGGCACGCGGAAACTGATTGGCCGCGTGGGGCCGGTGGAGATGGCCGCCACACTGACGCTGCCCGCACATGCCCGGCGACCGGCGCCCGTCATGATTCTCTTCACCTTTCGGGGCGCCAACCCGCAGGCAGTGGAAGAGCTCACCAAAGCCGGTTGGGGCTATGCGACGTTGGCGCCCAACAGCGTACAGGCCGACAACGGCGCGGGGCTGACCAGCGGCATCATTGGCTGGATGAATGAGGGGCGGCGGCGCAAGCCAGAGGACTGGGGTGCGCTGCGGGCCTGGGCCTGGGGGGCGTCGCGTCTGCTGGACTACCTCGAAACGGTGCCAGAGGTGGATGCGCGGCGGGTGGGCATTGAGGGCGTGTCGCGTTATGGCAAGGCAGCACTGGTGGCGATGGCCATGGACCAGCGCTTTGCGGTGGCGCTGGTGGGGTCATCCGGGGAGGGCGGCGCCAAGCTGCACCGGCGCAACTTCGGCGAAGCGGTGGAGAACCTGACGGCGGCCGGGGAGTATCACTGGATGGCCGGCAACTTTTTGAAGTATGGGGCGGCGGAGGCAAGTTTTGGCAGCCGCAACGCAGGCGACATCCCGGTGGATGCGCATCAACTGATTGCGTTGTGCGCGCCGCGACCGGTGTTTATCAGCTATGGCATTCCGGAAAAGGGTGATGCGCTGTGGCTGGACCAGCGCGGGAGCTTTTTGGCGGCAGTGGCGGCGGGCCCAGCCTGGCGGCTCTATGGGGCGAAGGACCTGGGCACGGCTACAATGCCCGCGGTGAACGAGGGTTTACTCGACGGCGCGCTGGCCTGGCGGCAACATGACGGGGGCCATACCGACGGGCCCAACTGGCAGCACTTTGTGCCCTGGGCGGAGCGCATGCTGGGCATGCAAGGCCAGAAACAGCAGTGAACCTTTGCCGGCTGCCTCCAGGGGTTCAGCCGGCAAGACCAGCGGCAACCAGCCACCGGCCAGCGTCAGGGCCTGCACGGCCACAGCAGCGGTGAGCGCCTGCCAGGGGTGGGCAAAAGCGGCGCGGAAGAGCAAGCCCATGGCGAAGCCTTCGGGCAGTTTGTGTAGCAGCACGCCGGCTTCGGCCCCGGACACACCATCGGCGAGAGCGTGCAGGCTGAAGGCGGCCAAGAGCGGCCAGCCGAGCCCGTGGAGGCGAGTGGGGCATTCGGCGTGGTTATGGTCGTCCGCGCAGGCCGGGCAGACCGGGTGCACATAGCGATTGACCACCCACATCAGTAGAAAGCCAGCGGCAAACCAGAGCGGCGCATGGAGCCCGGTGAGCGAGGCCACCAGCATGAGTAGACCGCTGAACAGCGTCAGCCGCCGGAACCAGAGCGGGTGAAGGGTGAAGAAGTAACTGGAAAGGGCAGCCGCGGAACCAATGACGGCTGCCCAGATGGCATGATCCACTATTGAGATTAGAGTATCAAAAAGTGAAAAGGATGCGGATTTCTCAGCGGGTGATGACGAAGCGGTCGCGTTCCTTGCCGGTGGAATCAATTTGCCGGAAGGTCAACTGCTTGGCAGTGGCGTCAATGACGCTGAAGCTGTGGGGGAAGGCCACAAACTTCGTGGTGAAGGGCTGGTAGTAATCGGGCCCCACCTCATATTCCTTCGGGTACTGCCCTGCCCCGCCAGCGCCGGTGGTGATGTAGATGACGCCGTTTGGCTTCGTTCTGGTGACGCCGTCGTATTCCTTATCGAAGGTGAACTGGCCGGGCACTTCCTGATTCTTGCCCAGGACAAAGCCGGGTTGGGGCGCAAAGCGCAGCGGGAAAGTGCGCTGGTAGTTGTGGACGTGGCCGCTGAGCACGAGGTCCACTTTGTGTTGTTCCAGGATGGGGGAGATGACGCGCAGGCGCTGCTCGCGGAAGTGCGAAACCTTGGAGGAATTGTAGGGCGGGTGGTGGAAGGCGACGATGCGCCAGCGGGCCTTGGCGGCGGCGGCGAGATCCTGCTGGAGCCAGGCCTGGAGGGAGGGGTCAGTCCAATCGACGTAGGAGTTGGAATCGAGGATGGTCCAGTGGACATTGCCGTAGTCGAAGGAGTAGTTAACGGCGTTGGGGAAGTTGGGGCGGGCCGCCTCGTAAAACTTCGCGGCTACAGCACCCGGTTTGGGAACGTAGGGGCTATCGAGGGGCAGCGTGGTGCCGTTGAGGGGCTGATTCCAGTAGAAGTGGAAGGCGAGGGGGTCGGGGTTATCAGCGGGGATCTGGATTTGGGAATCGTGATTGCCCACGGCGGCGATGAAGGGGATGCGACGGAGCAGGGGGGCGCCGGCGGTGGGGTCGGGTGTTTCGTGGTTGAAGATGGGCCACCAGTTGGTGGCGTATTCGGAAACGCGGCCGCGCGAATAGACGATGTCGCCGGGGATGAAGATGTAGTCGGGGTCGAACTTGTTTACCTGGACGGCGAGTTCCTTCTGGCCGGGGCTGTTGGCGCCGGTGTCGCCAAAAACGATGAAGCTCGTGTCGGCGTTCTGCGCTTTGCGGCCGCGGGAAGCGCCTTCAAAGACTACCTTGCCGGCCACTGTCAGGCGGTAGCGGAAAGCGGCGCCTGCTTTGAGATCGGTGAGTGAGGCGGAGTAGACACGATGCGCGGGGGTGCCGGCGAAATCGACGCGGCGGAGCATGTCGGGCTTGACGGTTTTCCATTTGCCGTTGACTTCGTATTCCGCCAGCCAGTTTGTGCTGGAGTCGTGGCTGAGCCACATCAATTCGAGCGCGCCGCCTTTGGCGACCGGACGGTTGCCGATTTGCAAGTAAGGCTTGGCGAAGAAGTGCTCGTCGGCGGCAAAGGCAGACAGGGCGAGGACGAGCAGGGGGAGAGATTTCCACATAACGATGTATTCATTATGTGCCGCGCGAGTTGCCGTAGAATGACGGCAGCATGCTGAGGCGGGAATTTTTGGGGGCACTGGCAGCCCAGAGCGCAACGCGCGACCTACCGGCGGAGAAGCCGAATGTCATCTGGCTATTGGCCGACCAGCACCGGGCGCAGGCCATCGCGAGCAACGGTGACGCCAATGCGCGCACGCCCAACCTGGACCGGTTGGCGGCCAGCGGCGTGAACTTCACGCAAGCGGTGAGCGGCATGCCGCTGTGCTGCCCGTTTCGCGGCAGTTTGCTGACCAGCAAGTATCCGCACGAGTGCGTGCCGGGGCATGAGTATCCGCTGCCCGAGGGGCAGCCGACAGTGGCGGCGCCGTTTCGTGAGGCGGGCTACCACACAGCGTGGTTTGGCAAGTGGCACCTGGGAGGCTTCAAAGAACGGGAAGGGCGGGCGGCGAAGTTCATCGTGCCGCCCCGGCTGCGGGGCGGCTTTGACCATTGGGTGGGCTATGAGAACAACAACAGCCAGTGGGATTGCTGGGTGCATGGCGGCGAGGGGCGGGAGGCCTTTCTGGAGCGGCTGCCGGGATATGAAACCAATGCCCTTACCGACCTGTTGATTCGCTACATACGCGAGCGCGCGAGCAAAGCGCAGCCGTTCTTTGCGTGTCTGAGCGTGCAGCCGCCGCATGACCCGTATGTTGCCCCGGCCGAGTACATGTCCCGGTATAATCCGGCGCAACTGAGTTTGCGGCCCAACGTACCCCGCGTGGCGCGGATGGAGGCGCAGGCGCGAAGGGACCTGGCTGGCTATTACGCGATGATCGAGAACTGGGACGACAACATCGGCCGCATACGCGCGGCGTTGAGCGAGGCGGGCATGGCCTTCCGGACACATCTGATGGTGTTCAGCGACCATGGCGACATGCACGGCAGCCACGGCATGTTTCGCAAGATGACGCCGCATGAGGAATCGATACGGGTGCCGATGATTCTGAGCGGGGAGCAACCGGTGTACGATGGCCGCATCACGGGGCGGCCCGAGCAGCCCTTCAACCATGTGGACATCGCGCCCACTACGCTGGGGCTTTGCGGTATTGCCAAGCCGGCGTGGATGCGGGGGCATGATTTTTCGGGCTACCGGCTAAACCGGCGGCCGCGCGGGGGAGAGCCGGATAGCGCCTACGTGCAGGCGGTGATTCCCACGGGGCACAACCACAGTGTGAACAAGGCGTGGCGCGGGGTGGTGACGCGCGATGGCTGGAAGTATGCGTGCTTTGAAAACATGTCGTGGCTGCTGTTCAATCTCAACGAAGACCCCTATGAGCAGATGAATCTGGCGCACAACAATGCCTACCGGGCGGAGCGCAAGCGCCTGCTGGACCGCGTGAAGCAATGGGCGGCCGACACGGGCGACCGTTTCGTGTTTCCGGCAGATTAGGGCGGGGGTTTGCTAGATTGGTTAATGTTCCAGGGAGTCCAGTTATGAACCTACGTCCTTTGCACGATCACGTGCTCGTGAAGCGCCTTGATGCGCAAGCCAACAAAATTGGCAGCCTTTACATTCCTGACAGCGCACAGGAAAAGCCGCAGGAGGCCGAAGTGGTAGCCGTTGGCGCCGGCAAGCAGCTGAAGGATGGCCGCCGGGTAGCCATGGAAGTAAAGGTGGGCGACAAGATTCTTTTCGGAAAGTACTCGGGCTCGGAAACCAAAGTGGGCGGCGAGGAATATCTCATTCTGAGGGAAAGCGAAATTCTCGCGGTGCTGGGCGAGTAGCCCGGTTCGAGCAAAGAAGGAAAGATAGCGATGAAGACAATGATTTTGCGAGTGGCGCTGGGCGCCATGCTGGCCACGGGGTTGTTTGCCCAGGCGAAGGTGGCCATCCTCAACACCCAGAAGGCCCTGCTCGATACGGCGCAGATCAAGAAGGCGCAGGCGGACCTGGAAGCCAAGTTCAAGCCGCGCACCGATGACTTGCGGAAGATCGATGCGGAATTGGCTGACATTCAGAACCGCCTCAGCGCGGGCGCGGGCAAGTTGACGCCGCAGGTGGAGCAGGACCTCACGATGCAGGGGCAGCGCAAGCAGCGCGAACTGCAGCGCAAGCAGGAAGACCTGCAGGCCGAAGTGGAGCGTGACCGGCAGGAGATTCTGCTGAAGGCGAGCCAGCGCATGCAGGAAGTGGTGAAAAAGCTGGCCGATGAAAAAGGCTATGACGTGGTGATCGACACTTCGTATATAGTGCACTTCAAGGCGGGTCTCGAAATCACCGCGGAAGCCACCGCGGCTTACGACAAAGCCAACCCCGCCCAGTAAGGGGTTTATGTCTTCCTATCTCGACACCTACGGAGCAGGTGAAGAACGGCGCAACCGCATGGTGGTTCGCGCCGTTCTTGTTTTGGTGGGCGCCGTGGTGCTGGCCGTGGCGGGTTACTTTCTGCTGCGCAACTGGACGGCGGAAGGCAAGGTGAAGGATTTCCGCGCGGCGCTGGAAACCAAGGATTACCCAGGGGCTTACCGGGTTTGGGGTTGCACCCCGGAAAAGCCCTGCCCGCATTACAGCTATGAAAAGTTTCTCGAGGACTGGGGCGAGAAAAGCGGGCACACGAACTTCGCCACGATGACGGAAGTGCGAAAGGTGACCTGCAAGGACGGCTATGGGGTGGGGTGGAAATTTGGGGATGACACGGTGCACCTGTGGGTGGTGCGGGAAGACCAGTCGATGAGCTACGACCCGTGGCCAAACTGGCGGCAGACGTGGCTGGCGGCCATTTTCAATGACTGCAGCGGGCTGAACAAGAGTATTCGCGTCAAGCCTTAAGACTCGCGAGAATCAGCCGGGCGGTTTCCGCGCCGGACATATTCTGCTGCCCGGTAATGAGGTTGCCGTCACGCACGGCGAAGCTTTCCCAGGGGCCTTTGGAGACATAGTTCGCCCCGAGGGCGCACAGGGCGTCTTCCACCCGCCAGGGCATGACGTGGCCATCGGGAGGCAAGAGCCCCATCTGGCGCGAGGCGTGGTCGGCATGGTCTTCCTCCGCATTGGAAAAGCCGGTTACCGTTTTGCCTTTCGCGAGGGGCTGGCCATCCAGCTGGACGTAATTGAGAATGGCGACGCCGTGGCAGAGCGCGGCCGTAATCTTGCCGCTGCGGTAGAACTCGACGAATTTCTCATGCAGGGCCGTGGCATCAGCAAAAGTGAACATGGGGGATTGGCCACCGGCCACCAGCAGGGCGTCGTAGGCGGTGACGTCGAGTGCCGCAATGGGCTGAGTGTTTTCGACCAGGGCGCGGTGGGCGGGGTTAGCCAGGAATTGCGCGCTCACCTGGTCCCAGGCGGAATAACCGCTGGGGTCATTGGGGTCGCTCATGGCATCGCCCACACAGGCGCCGCCGAGGGGGCTATAGAGATCGACTTTCGCGCCGGCGCGGGTGAACTCCTCCCAGGGGTGAGTGAGTTCACTCCACCAGAAACCGACGGGCCAACCGGTATGGGGGGCGGTGGCGGGGTTAGCGAGAACAAGAGCAATACGCATGGGAAGATTCCTTTCTTAGCGGCGGAGAAGTTGGAAGGCCATTTCGCGGCCATAGCCCTGGGTCATGGCTAGCGAGATCCAGAGCAGGGCGAAGGGCTCCAGCAGGCGCGCCTGCCGGAGGGGACCGGCGTCCTGGGCATCGAAGCCGAGAGCGACTGCGAGTTCACGGACGGTGGCTTTCGCGGCGGCGTCATCGCCGCAGTAGAAGAGTACGGGGCGCGCTTCGCCGAAGGCGGGTTGGGCCATGATGTTGTAGCCCACCGTGTTGAAGGCTTTGACCACGGTGGCGCCGCCAGACCAGGCCGCGATCTGTTCGGCGCCGGAAGTGGTGTTGGCGTATTCGAGGCCGGCAAGGCCGGCCAGCAGCGGGTTGGTGGCATCGATGAGGATCTTGCCCGTGAGCGGAGCCAGGCCGGTGACGATCTCCCGCGTGACGCCCCAGGGGGTGGCCAGTACGAGGAGGTCACAGGTGGCGGCTGTTTCCGCTAGCGTTGTGGCGCGCGCGCCCGGTCCGGCTTCCGCCAGCAGCGCTCGCATCTCGGCGCTCTCTGGCTGGCGCGAACTGAAAATGACTTCGTAACCGTGCCGGGCCCAACGGGCGCCGAGGGTGCCGCCCACGTTGCCTGAACCGATGATTCCGATCTTCATAATTACGATACTGTATCGTATCTATATTGTTTGTCAAGATCGGGCAGAGTGGAAGAGAACAAGCCCGGGCGCCCGCGCGACCCGGAGACCGAGAAACGAATCCTTGAGGCGACGCTGGAATTGCTGGCGGCGGAAGGCTATTCGCGGCTGACGCTGGATGGGGTGGCGGCGCGGGCTGGCGTGAGCAAGCCGACGATTTACCGCCGTTGGAGCGGCAAGGCGGACCTGGCGACGGCGGCGGTGCGGACGATACAGGTGAAGGAGCCGGCAGTGGACACGGGCTCGACCGTGGAGGATCTGGTGGGGACGCTCGAGAACTTCCGGCGGTCGTTATTGCGGCCCAATGGGTTGAGTCTGGTGGGGACGGTGTTGGCGGAGGAGGCGCATACGCCGGAGCTGCTGCGTTACTTTCGGGAACGATTGGTGGGGCCACGGCGGCAGATGTTGCGGGTGATATTGGAGCGGGCGCGGGAGCGGGGTGAGTTGCGGGAGGCGGCGCTGATTGAGGTGGCGTTGAACCTGCTGGTGGGGGCGTTTTATGCGCGGTATCTGGCAGGATCCCAGGTGCCGGCGGGCTTTGCGCGGGAGGTGGTGGAGGTGGTGTGGAAAGGATTGGGGCTGGCGGTGAAGCCAGCCCCTTCGCGTGCGCGGCAACGATGAAGCAGATGGAAGAACGGCAATACGTGGTAACAATAAGTTAGATCGTGCCTTTGGCAGTACGCGCGCCTTCACATCCTGGCGTTGCCGAGCCCAAAGGCTTTCTTTTTATGGCAACCGCAATTCTGGTCGATGGCGGCTTCTTCATTAAGCGCTACCGTAAAGTCTCTACCGCCGAGAGTCATTACAATCCGAAGGTTGTGGCTCGCGATCTTTTTACCTGGAGCTTGATGCATCTTGAGGGGCGGGATGGTGGGCGCCGGGATCTGTACCGGATTTTTTTCTATGACTGCCCTCCGCTAAGCAAGAAGGCCCACAATTCTGTTTCCGAAAGAGCCGTGGACTTCTCCACCACCAAGGAAGCTATTTTTTGACTTGATTTTCATTCACAGCTCAAAAGACAACGGAAAGTCGCATTGCGGCTTGGGCGTCTCTCGGACAGTACGCATTGGGCTATCCGGCCAGAGATCACTAGAAGTCTGCTAGCGGGCAAGATGCAGCTGAGTGAGCTCACTGAGACCGACGTCTATTATGAAGTCCGACAAAAGGGTGTGGACATGCGAATCGGATTGGATATTGCCTCGTTAGCATTCAAGGGGCAAGTCGAACAGATCGTACTGATTGCGGGTGACTCTGATTTCGTTCCTGCTGCCAAGCTTGCCAGAAGAGAGGGCATTGACTTTATCCTTGACCCCATGTGGCAACCTGTTCCGGAAGACCTTCACGAGCACATTGACAGACTGCGATCCACCTGCCCGCGACCACCTTCCAACAACACCCCAGAGACCTATTGAACGCTTCCCGATGCCAGGGCAATCAGTAAAAGTGGGGCTCCAAAAGGAACGGGGCTGGCCGTGAAGCCAGCCCCGGCGCGTGCCCGGCAACGATGAAGCAGATTCCGTTTACTTCATGAAGCCGAGGTTGCGGGTTGGGAAGTTGACCAGGTTCGGGAAGACCTGATCCAACTGGGCGGAATTTACGCCGAACCAGGATGCCATGGTTGCGCCGTATTGTTCCACGGAGATCGTGGGCAGCCATAAACCACGGCTGCCAACATCGTCAGGACCTTGAATCGCCAGGTTGGGGAAGGTGCCATACATGCGCCCCCCGTTCACCGCGCCACCCATAATGATGTGATGGCCGCCCCAGGCGTGGTCCGTGCCGTTGTTGCCGTTGGGGCCGAAGGTGCGGTTGAAGTCAGACTCGGTGAACGTGGTGACGTTGTTCTCCAGACCGAGCTCAATGCTGGCGTCATAGAAGGCCGACAGCGCGCCATTGAGTCCTGTGAGCAGACTCTGGTGGGCGGCGAGCAGGCCGTCGTGGTTGTCATAACCGCCGGTGGAAACGAAGAAGATCTGCCGGCTGACACCCAGCGTCTGGCGAGCGCGCATGATGCGGGCCACCTGCTGCAACTGGTTGGAGAGCCCACCGGCCGGGAAGACGGTGGTGAGCCCGCTGGGCCCGGTGAGCACGTTGTTCAGCACCTTGCCCACCTCAATGCCGTTGTTGATGGTGCGGTTGGCGGCCTGCACCAGCGTGAGCCCCGACTGGAAGTTGATGACCTGCTGGAAGGCGTTGTCGCGGGCGTTGGCCGAGGCGGAACCATCGGAACCACTCAGGCCCAGACCATTGCCGCCATTGACGATGGCGGGGCCAGTGACCTGCCCCATGGTGAAGAGAGCGCCGCCGGAGGTGGAAACGGACAGGGGTAACAGGGAACCATTGTTGCTGGGCTGCATGACGTCGGCCACGCGCCCGCCCCAGCCCGAACGAATGCCGCTGGTGGAGGCCTGCTGCCAGGCCTGTTGCTGGTCAGAGTGGGAATAGAGATTCATGGGCACGGACATGCGGTTGCGATATTCCTGCTTGGTGAGGGGCCGGATGAGCGGGCCGACATTGAGCACCGCGCCAGCCTTGCCCTGGTTGTAGAGCTGCTGGATGCGAGTGAGGGCGGGGTGGAAGCCGAAGGCCTCACCGCGGTCCATCACGGGTAGCAGCGCATTTTGCGCAATGCCAGTGGCGGGGCCGCGGACAGCCGAGTAATCGTTGTAGCGGGAGCCCATGGGAACGATGGTGTTATTGGAATCGTTGCCACCGAAGAGGAAGACACAGACGAGGGCCTTGTAGTCTCCGGTTTGCGCGAGGGCATCGGTGACGCCCAGGTAGCCGAGGGTGGCGGTGGCGATGGAACGGCGCAGCAGGGCGCGGCGGCTGATGTTGGGGCGGAACTGGTTCATGGCGGTTTCCTTTCGAGTGGCTATTGCTGGATCTGGTAGTTGGCCGAAGTCAGGGCCAGGTAGAGAGCAAGACGGGCGCGGCGCAGCGGGTCGGTGGTGGTGGCCAGCGTGTCCCGGATGCCCTGCTTCATTACCTCCGGCATGGCGCCGTTGAGGAAGTGCCGGTCAATGGCGAGGATGAGGCTTTCCACATCGCTGGCCAGGGCAATGTAAGGCGCAAGGTTGGGGCGAGCCTCGGCGTTGGTGTTGGTGCTGTCCCGCAGGAGATTCTCGATGTAGTTGACACGTTCGAGCGCAGTGACTGGCGTGAGGATCTGGAACTCAGGGCCGGCGAAGGCCGCATTGCCCGGCACGCGGGAGAAGGGCGAGTAATAGCTGAAAACGCTGGGCGGATAGAAGACTTTCTGGCCGAAGCGGTCAATGCGAGCTTCTACGGGATTGTTCTGAACGATGGTGCCCTCGAGACCCTTCAGCATGTGCAGAAAGCTGAGCACGGGTTCGCGCAGGTGGCCGGCGAAGTTCTGGAAGGGATTGGGTACGGCGGGATTATCCCCGGCGCGAGCCTCGGGGTCCAGCAGGATGGCCTTCATGACGGCGAAGAGATCGCCCTTTTCGCCTTTGCCATTGTTCTGGAAGGCTTGGACGACGCGCATCTGGTAGGCGCCGGAGGGGTTGGAGGTGACGTGACTCTGGATGAGGCGGTAGACGAGGAAGGGCGCAATGTTGGGGTGATCGAAGATGATCTGCAGGGCGCTATCGAGGTCCTGCATGGCGGTCTGGCCCGGGGGAATGGTGCGGCCGAGGATGGTCTTGGCCGAGGTGTCATGGTTGGCTTC
>VFQU01000641.1_pt1 | contig 27874 bp, 25 predicted proteins | sample 3512311 | NCBI WGS metagenome assembly VFQU01 (sample SAMN10412377, study PRJNA504923) | tailings metagenome | isolation source: Relicate 3 Philex TSF3 active mining site | place: Philippines: Tuba, Benguet | collected 2017-08-29
TGTTGCGCAGGTTGAGGAAGCGTCGCCGGTCGGCGAGGTCGTCCAGGGTCAGCAGCAGTTGCGCCACCGGGAAGTCGAAGAAGCGCGCCCAGAAGCGCATCAGCTCCGCTTGTCCGATCGCCGCCAGTGCCTGCCGACCGCCGATGCCCTCGGGTATCGCCTCCCCGCGCGCGCGCAGGGCGGCGCGGCCGGCGGCCACCGCGCCGCTGGAGACGACGACGATCTCGCGGGTGCTGGCACGGGCGCGCTCGATGAAGCGGGCGATGTCGAGCAGGTGGCGGGTCGACAGCGCCTGTCCGTCGGGCGCGATCAGGCTGCTGCCGATCTTGACGACGGCGCGACGCCAGACCGGAAGGTCGGTGCTCACGCGAGTAGCCGGGGTTTCTGGGGGATCCACTGTGCCGCGCAACCGCGCGGCGTGCAATCGCCGGGCGAGGCTCAGCGGCGCAGGAGCTGCAGGACCTCTTCGAGTTCCTGGCGAACCTGGCGGATGATCTGCAGGCTGAGCGTCGCCTCGGCCTTCCCGGATTCCCCTTCGAGCCGCTGCCGGGCGCCGGTGATGGTGAAGCCCTGGTCGTAGAGCAGCGAGCGGATCTGGCGGATCGTCAGCACATCGTGGCGCTGGTAGTAGCGCCGGTTGCCCCGCCGCTTGACCGGCTTGAGGCTGGTGAACTCGGTCTCCCAGTAGCGCAGGACGTGCGGCTTGACCTCGCACAGCTCGCTGACTTCACCGATGGTGAAGTAGCGCTTGGCCGGGATCGGCGGGAGTTCGCGGTTACTGCCTGGGTCCAGCATAGGCTTCCACGCGCTCCTTCAGCTTCTGCCCCGGTCGGAAGGTCACCACGGTGCGCGCCGAGATCGGAATCTCCTCGCCGGTCTTCGGGTTGCGGCCCGGGCGCTGGTTCTTCTTGCGCAGGTCGAAATTGCCGAAGCCGGACAGCTTGACCTGTTGTCCCCGCTCGAGCGCGCTGCGCAGCGTGTCGAAGAACGCGTCGACGAATTCCTTCGCCTCGCGCTTGTTGAGACCGACGTCCTCGAACAGACGCTCGGCCATTTCGGCCTTGGTCAATGCCATCCCTCTTCCCCCGTGCTGGACAGCGATGCCGGTTCAGCCGCGCAGCCGCGCCCCGAAGTCACGCTGCAGGGCAGCCAGTGCGGCGGACACTGCCCGGTCACTGTCCTGATCGGTTAGGGTGCGCGATACGTCCTGCAAAATCAAGCCAATAGCGAGGCTCTTGAAACCATTTTCCACACCGGGTCCGCTGTAGCGGTCGAATACCACGAGCTCGCGCAGCAGGCCGCCGAGCGCCGCCCGCAGGCAGGCTTCGAGATGCCCCCACGGCAGGTCCTCGGCGACGACGACGGCGATGTCTCGACGCACCGAAGGGTAGCGCGACAGCTCGGCGGCACGCGGCAGGGCGCGCTCGCGCAGCGGATCGGCATCGAGCTCGAAGACCACGACCTCGTGCTCGATGCCCAGCGCCTTGAGCAGCCGCGGGTGCAGGTGGCCGATGCAGCCCAGATGGGTGCCGCCACGCCGCACCTCGGCCGAGCGGCCCGGATGCAGCCAACCCCGGGTCGACGGCAGGAACTCGGCGTCGTCGACCCGGCCGGACAGGGCGAGCAGGGACTCGACGTCCGCCTTGAGGTCGTGGAAATCGACTTCCCGTGTCGGCAGCGACCACTGCTCGGCGCGCGCGCCGCCGCAGGCGGCGGCGGCGATCCGCGCGGTCTCCCGCGGCGCCTCACCCGGCCGCGCGGCGAAGACGCGGCCGAGTTCGAACAGCCGAACGCGCGGCTGCTGGCGGTCGAGATTGCGCCTGAGCGCCTCGACCAGGCCGGGCAGCAGCGCCGGGCGCATCACGCCCAGGTCGGCGGACAGCGGGTTGGCCAGCGCCACCAGGCCCTCGCTGAAACCCCAGCGCTGCAGCAACTCGGCGTCGAGGAAGGCGAAGTCCACGGCCTCGAAGTAGTCGCGGGCGGCCATCTGCTGGCGCAGCGCGCCCAGCGGGATGCGCGTTTCCGGCAGCGCGCCCATCGGCACCTCGCCGGTCGGCGCGCTCATCGGGATGCGGTCGTAGCCGTGGATGCGGGCGACCTCCTCGATCAGGTCCTCCTCGATCGCGATGTCGAAGCGGCGGCTCGGCGGCTGCACCCGCCAGCCGCCGTCGATCGCCTCGACGCCCATGCCGAGCGCGTGCAGCAGGCGCTCGACCTCGGCGTCGGCGACCTGCTTGCCGAGGATGCGGGCGAGCCGCGCGCGGCGCAGGACGACCGCCGCAGGCGCGGGCAGGTCGGCAGGCCGCTCGGCGCGGGTCAGCGGGCCGGCGCGGCCGCCGGCTTCGGCGAGGATCAGCGCGGTGGCGCGCTCGAGGGCGATCTCCGGCAGCGCCGGGTCGACGCCGCGCTCGAAGCGGTGCGAGGCGTCGGTGTGCAAGCCCAGCTTGCGCGCGCGGCCGATGATCGCCGCCGGCGCGAAGTGGGCGCTCTCCAGGAATACGCGGGTGGTCGTCGCGGTCACGCGCGTGTCCCAGCCGCCCATCACGCCGGCCAGTGCCACCGTGCGGTCGGCATCGGTGATCACCAGGAACTGCGGATCGACCGCGACCTCGCGCTCGTCGAGCAGCGTCAGCGTCTCGCCGTCACGGCCGTGGCGCACGCCGACCGGGCCGGTCAGCCGGTCGGCATCGAAGGCGTGCATCGGCTGGCCGAGCTCGAGCATCACGTACTGGGTGACGTCGACCAGCAGGCTGATCGGGCGCACGCCGCTGCGACGCAGCCGCTCGGCCATCCAGGCCGGCGTCGGTGCGGACGGGTCGATGCCCTCGATGACCCGGCCGAGGTAGCGCGGGCAGTCGGCGCCTGCGCCGAGCGTCACGTCGATCCGCGCGTCCGACGCGATCGCCGCCGGGGCGACGTCGAGCGGGCGCACCTCGCTGCCGAGCGCGGCGGCGACGTCGTGGGCGATGCCGCGCAGCGAGAAGCAGTCGGCGCGATTGGGGGTGAGCTTGAGCTCGAAGCGGGCGTCGGGCAGGCCCAGCGCCTGCGCGAGCGCGGCGCCGGTGGGCGCGCCGGCGGGCAGTTCCAGCAGGCCGCTGGCGTCGGCATCGAGGCCCAGCTCCTTGGCCGAGCAGAGCATGCCGAACGACTCCACGCCGCGCAGCTTGGCCGCCTTGATGGCGATGCCGCCGGGCAGAATCGCGCCGACCGTCGCCAGCGGCGCCTTCAGGCCGGCGCGGGCATTGGGCGCGCCGCAGACGATCTGCACGGGCTCGCCGCGGCCGATGTCGACCCGGCAGACCTGCAGCCGGTCCGCCTCGGGGTGGCGCTCGGCCGCGACGATCTCGCCGACCAGCACGCCGTCGAGCCCCTCGCCGAGCGCTTCCAGCGCCTCGACCTCGAGGCCGATGGCGGTCAGCGTCGCCGCCAGCGTGTCGCGGTCGGCGCTGATCTCGACCTGTTCGCGGAGCCAGGATTCGGGGAATTTCATGTGCGAGGGCTCAGAGGTCAGGGCTCAGGGCTCAGTCAGGGCGGGCTCTCCTGAGCCCTGAGCCCTTGCACCTGAGCCCTGGCAGGTCAGGCGAACTGCTTGAGAAACCGCAGATCGTTGTCGAAGAAGCTGCGCAGGTCGTTCACCCCGTAGCGCAGCATGGCGAAGCGTTCGACGCCGAGGCCGAAGGCGAAGCCGCTGTAGCGCTCGGGATCGATGCCGCAGTTGCGCAGCACGTTGGGGTGGACCATGCCGCAGCCGAGCACTTCCAGCCAGCCCGGCGCGCTGCCGTCGCCGCGGTCCCAGCGGATGTCGACTTCGGCCGAGGGCTCGGTGAAGGGGAAGTAGCTCGGCCGGAAGCGCATCTCGAAGTCGCGCTCGAAGAAGGCGTCGACGAACTGCTTCAGCGTGCCCTTGAGGTCGGCGAAGCTCGAGGTCTCGTCGACCAGCAGGCCTTCGACCTGGTGGAACATCGGGGTGTGGGTCTGGTCGCTGTCGCTGCGGTAGACCTTGCCCGGGGCGATGATGCGGATCGGCGGCGCCTTGCCGGCCATCGCGCGGATCTGCACCGGCGAGGTGTGGGTGCGCAGCAGTCGGCCGTCGGCGAAGTAGAACGTGTCGTGCATGGCCCGCGCCGGGTGGTGCGGCGGGAAGTTGAGCGCCTCGAAGTTGTGCCAGTCGTCCTCGATCTCCGGACCGTCGGCGACCTGGTAGCCGAGGCTGCCGAAGATCGCGGTGATGCGGTCGAGCGTGCGGGTCACCGGATGCACCGCGCCGCGGCTGCCGTCGCGGCCGGGCAGGGTGATGTCGACGCGCTCGCCGGCCAGGCGCGCGGCGAAGGCGGCTTCCTCGAGCGTTGCCTTGCGCGCGGCCAGCGCGCCGGCGAGGGCGTCCTTGATCCGGTTGACCGCCTCGCCGTGCGCCTTGCGCTGCTCCGGCGGCAGCGCGCCCAGCGCCTTGAGCTGGGCGGTCACCGCGCCGTTCTTGCCGAGCAGGGCCACGCGGATCGCGTCGAGCGCCTCGAGGCTGTCGGCGCGATCGATGTCGGCCAGGGCCGAGCTGTGCAGCGATTCCAGGTTGCTCATCCGTGTGATTCCTGCGATTTCACTGGTCGTCGCGGGCAGCGGAGCCAGCTGCGCTCCAAGGCGGGCTTCGCGGGCGCCGCCGCAGAGCCGAGCTTGCTCGGCTGGCGTTGGTCGGCCGGAGCGCCACCCGGACCCCAAAAACAAATGGGGAAGAGCGGCGCCCTTCCCCATCGTCTGCGGGCGTCGCCGCCCGCGTGCTGCCGTTCACCGTCGCCGACAGGCGGCGGCGTGGACGCCGCTTACGCCGCGAGCGCGCCCTTGGCCTTCTCGGCGATCGCGCCGAAGGCGTTCAGGTCGTGCACGGCGAGGTCGGCCAGCGCCTTGCGGTCGAGCTCGATGCCGGCCTTCTTCAGGCCGTTGATCAGGCGGCTGTAGGACAGACCGTACTGGCGGGCCGCCGCGTTGATGCGGACGATCCACAGCGAACGGAACTGCCGCTTCTTCTGCTTGCGACCGATGTAGGCGTACTGCAGGGCCTTGGTGACCGCCTGCTTGGCGACCCGATAGACCTTGCGACGCGCGTTGTAATAGCCCTTCGCCGACTTCAGCAGCTTCTTGTGGCGGGCGCGTGCGGTGACACCACGCTTGACTCGTGCCATGGCTCAGCCCTCCTTACAGGTAAGGCAGCATGCGCTGGACGCGACCGGCGTCCTCCGCACGAACGTGGTTGGTGGCGCGAAGGCCGCGCTTACGCTTGGTGGCCTTCTTGGTCAGGATGTGGCTCTTGAAGGCGTGGCCGCACTTGAACTTGCCGGAAGCGGTCTTCCGGAAGCGCTTGGCCGCCGCCCGATTGGTCTTCATCTTGGGCATGGTGAACCTCGTTACCTGGTTTATGACACCGGACCGAGCGACGACCGAAGTCGTGCTTCTGGGGCTCGATCCCGCTTGTTTGCTCCGCCGGAGCGGAGCGATTTCCCGTCCCTGGGACGTGACGCCGACCGGGGTCGGCGAACACGGCGACCGGCGGTCTTGGGGACCGCGGGGCGCGCGAGTATACAGCAAAGCCGACCTGGCACAGCGTCCGGGCCGGGGGCGCCTACTTCTTCTTGGGCGCCATCATCATCACCATCTGCCGGCCCTCCAGCCGCGGGCGGGATTCGATGGTGACTTCCTCGATCAGATCGGTCTCGATCCGCTTGATCATGGCCACGCCGAGCTCGGTGTGGGCCATCTCGCGACCCTTGAAGCGGACCGTCAGCTTGATCTTGTCGCCCTCCTCGAGGAAGCGGCGCATGTTGCGCAGCTTGATCTGGTAGTCGCCCTCGTCGGTGGTCGGACGGAACTTGACCTCCTTGATCTCGACCTGCTTCTGCTTCTTCTTCGCCGCAGACGCCTTCTTCTGCAGTTCGAAGCGGAACTTGCCGAAATCCATGATTCGGCAGACCGGCGGATCCGCATTCGGCTGGATCTCGACCAGGTCGAGCTCCACCTCTTCGGCCATCCGCAGGGCCTCGTCGCGCGACACGATGCCGACCATCTCTCCGTCGGCGCCGATCACGCGCACGCGGGGCACGCGGATCTCCTCGTTCTTGCGGTTCAGTTTATCGGTATTGATTCGCCAGTCCTCGTCGGGTTGTCGCCGCCATGGCGCGGGCAGATCGTCCGGCCGATCAGGCCGGCCGTCCCCCCGGGCCGCTCTCCGCGCGCAGGCGTTCGACGAACTGGTCCAGCGTCATGCTCCCCAGGTCCTCCCCCGAACGCGCGCGCACTGCAACGAGCCCATTCTCCCTTTCGCGGTCGCCGACCACGAGCAGGAACGGGACGCGCTGCAGCGTATGCTCGCGGATCTTATAGCCGATTTTCTCGTTTCTCAAGTCGGACTCGACCCGGAAACCTTGATTTGCAAGGGCTTTCCGAACCGATTCGGCGTACTCGGACTGGGCATCGGTGATGTTCATCACCACCACCTGCAGCGGAGCCAGCCAGGTCGGCAGCAGTCCGGCGTGGTGCTCGATCAGGATGCCGATGAAGCGCTCCATCGAGCCGACGATCGCGCGGTGCAGCATGACCGGATGCCGGCGTGCCGAATGCTCGTCGACGTACTCGGCGCCGAGCCGCTCGGGCATCATGAAATCGACCTGCATGGTGCCGACCTGCCAGCCGCGGCCGATCGAGTCGCGCATGTGGTACTCGATCTTCGGGCCGTAGAAGGCGCCCTCGCCGGGCAGCTCCTCCCATTCGACGCCGGCGGTGCGCAGCGCGCCGCGCAGCGCGCCCTCGGCCTTGTCCCAGACCTCGTCGCTGCCCAGCCGCTTGTCCGGACGCAGCGCGATCTTCAGCGCGATGTCGGTGAAGCCGAAGTCGCCGTAGACGCGCATCGCCTGGCGATGGAAGGCGGTCACCTCGGACTCGATCTGGTCGGGCGTGCAGAACACGTGGCCGTCGTCCTGGGTGAAGGCGCGCACCCGCATGATGCCGTGCAGCGCGCCGGAAGGCTCGTTGCGGTGGCAGGCGCCGAATTCGCCGTAGCGGATTGGCAGGTCGCGGTAGCTGTGCAGCCCCGAGTTGTAGATCTGCACGTGGCCGGGGCAGTTCATCGGCTTCACCGCGTAGCCGCGCTTCTCGGACTCGGTGAAGAACATGTTCTCCTTGTAGTTGTCCCAGTGGCCGGACTTCTGCCACAGCGACACGTCGAGGATCTGCGGGCAGCGCACCTCGCGGTAGCCGGAGTGCTTGTAGACCACCCGCATGTACTGCTCGACGATCTGCCAGATCTGCCAGCCCTTGGGGTGCCAGAACACCATGCCCGGCGCCTCTTCCTGCTGGTGGAACAGATCCAGCGCCTTGCCGATCTTGCGGTGGTCGCGCTTCTCGGCCTCCTCGAGCTGGTGCAGGTAGGCCTTGAGATCCTTGTCGTTGAGCCAGGCGGTGCCGTAGATGCGGCTGAGCATCTGGTTGTTGGAATCGCCGCGCCAGTACGCGCCGGCGACCTTCATCAGCTTGAAGGCGCGCAGCTTGTCGGTGCCCGGCACGTGCGGTCCGCGGCACAGGTCGGTGAACTCGCCCTGCGAGTACAGCGACAGGTCCTCGTCGGCCGGGATCGACTCGATGATCTCGGCCTTGTAGTGCTCGCCCATGCCGCGGAAGAAGGCGACCGCCTCGTCACGCGACTTCACCGAGCGGGCGACCGGCAGTTTCTCGGCGACGATCTTCTGCATCTCGGCCTCGATCTTCGGCAGGTCGTCCGGGGTGAACGGGCGCTCGTAGGCGAAGTCGTAGTAGAAGCCGTTGTCGATCACCGGTCCGATCGTCACCTGCGCGCCCGGGTACAGGCGCTGCACGGCCTGGGCCAGCAGGTGGGCGGTGGAGTGGCGCAGGATCTCCAGCGCATCGGGGTGGCGGTCGGTGACGATCTCGAGCGCGGCGTCGCGCTCGATGCGGAAGCTGGTGTCGACCAGTCGGCCGTCGACCTTGCCGGCCAGCGCCGCCTTGGCCAGTCCGGCGCCGATCGAGGCGGCCACGTCGGCGACCGTGGGCGCCTGCTCGAACGGCCGCTGGCTGCCATCGGGGAGGGTGATCTGGATCATGGGTAGAACCTTCAGGCGAAAAAAAAGGACGCCGGGCGTCCTCGTCGAGCGGAGCCGGCGATCAGGTCAGGGTCGGCAGCGGGTAGTGTCCATGTCGCACGCTCGACGCCGGTTGCCCGACGCCACCTGTGGCTGTGGTCCGATGGTCGGAAAGTTAGGCGCTGCGCGTCCGCAAGTCAACGCGTTCGCGGCGCGGAGACGAAAAACCCGGCGCGCGGCCGGGTTTCGTCGGGTCTGCCAGGCGAGGCCTGGTGGGCGGTACAGGGATCGAACCTGTGACCCCTACCATGTCAAGGTAGTGCTCTACCGCTGAGCTAACCGCCCGTTGGGTCCGCCGCCGGAGGCGCGGAGCCGCGCATCTTAACCGAGCGCGGGGCGTGCATCAACCCGGGTTCTGCGCCAGCTTGGCCTGGGAGATGCGCTCCGCGAGGTCGCGGGCCGCGGGGTTGGTTCCGCCGAACGGGTCGGTCCAGTCGGTACCCACCTGCGGCTGGTCGAGCAGGGCGAGCAGGCCGTCGATCTCGGACCAGCGCATGCGGCTGGCGCAGGCATCGACGTCGTGGCAGCGCACGCGCAGGCGGTCGAACAGCGCGGACGTGCAGGACGCCCCCCAGACCCGGCAGGCCGCGATCTCGGCGGTCCAGTCGGACGCTTCGCTGCCGACGAGGCTCCAGCCGATCGCCGCCGCGATCTCGTCGGTGCACCTGAACACGCCGATGCCCTGACCGCCGCTGATCAGGATCTCCTGGAAATGGCTGTCGGCGCCGATGATCGGCTCGGCCCAGGCGATCCGCTGCACGACGTCGCGGTAGGGCAGACCGTCGAGGAGCGTCTGCAGGGCGCGGGCGTCGTCGGGCGCCATCCGGCCCAGCGGGCCGGTTTCGAGCGAGGGAAGCGACGCGCAGGCTTCGCGCACGGCCTGCAGGCGCGCCGCCAGCGTCATCCCCTCCATGTCGCCGAGGCTGGTGGTGACGCCGCCGGCGACCAGTCTCGCCTCCGGTCCGCCGCGCGTCGGCGCCGGGGTCACCAGCAGCGCGCGGACCGCGAGATCGGTGCTGCCGGCCTCGCGGTTGCAGCGCGCCAGCAGCAGCGGCGCGACCAGCATCGCGACCAGCACCAGGGTGAGCGTGATCGCCCGGCTGCCCATGCGTTCCGTGTCGCCCATCGCTCCCCCCGCGACGTCCCCAGCGCACCGTCATTGTGGCGCCGATCCTGCTCCCGCGCGACTCCCGGGCGTCAGCCGACGAAGGCCTGCTCGCGGATCCGGTGGATCTCGTCGCGCACCCGCGCCGCCTCCTCGAACTCGAGATCCCTGGCGTGCCGGTACATCTGCGCCTCCAGCGCCTTGATCTTCTGTGCGGCGCGCTCCGGGTCGAGCCCGCTGTAGTCGACCGGTGGCTCGGCGACGCGGCGGCCCTTGCCGCGGCCGCGCTCTTCGTTCGCGGCAGCGCGGGCGCCGTCCATGATGTCCATCACCGGCCGGACGATGGTGGTCGGGACGATGCCGTGCGCGGCGTTGTACTCGAGCTGCTTCTGCCGCCTGCGGTCGGTCTCGTCCATGGCCGCCCGCATGGAGCCGGTGATCCGATCGGCATACAGAATGGCCTTGCCGCGGACGTTGCGGGCAGCGCGGCCGATGGTCTGGATCAGCGAGCCGGTGGAGCGCAGGAAGCCCTCCTTGTCGGCGTCGAGGATGGCGACCAGCGACACTTCGGGCATGTCCAGGCCCTCGCGCAGCAGGTTGATGCCGACCAGCACGTCGAACTGGCCCAGCCGCAGGTCGCGGATGATCTCGACGCGCTCGACCGTCTCGACGTCGGAGTGCAGGTAGCGCACGCGCACGCCGTGCTCGCCCAGGTATTCGGTGAGGTTCTCGGCCATCCGCTTGGTCAGGGTCGTGACCAGCACGCGGTCGCCCATCGCGACCCGGGCGGTGATCTCCGACAGCAGGTCGTCGACCTGGGTGGCCACCGGCCGGATCTCGACCTCCGGGTCGACCAGACCGGTCGGCCGGACCACCAGCTCGACGACGCTGCCGGCCGACTTCTCCAGCTCGTAGCGGCTGGGCGTCGCCGACACGAAGATCGTCCGCGGTGAGCGCCGCTCCCACTCCTCGAACTTGAGCGGCCGGTTGTCCAATGCGGACGGCAGGCGGAAGCCGTACTCGACCAGGTTCTCCTTGCGCGCGCGGTCGCCCTTGTACATGCCGCCGATCTGCGGGACGGTCACGTGCGACTCGTCGACCACCAGCAGCGCGTCGGGCGGAAGGTAGTCGAACAGGCAGGGCGGCGGTTCGCCCGGCATGCGGCCGGTGAGCAGGCGCGAGTAGTTCTCGACCCCCTGGCAGTAGCCGATCTCGGCCAGCATCTCGATGTCGTAGGTGGTGCGCTGCTGCAGGCGCTGCGCCTCGACCAGCTTGTTGGCGGCGTAGAGCTGTTCGAGCCGGGTGCGCAGCTCCTCCTTGATCGCCTCGATCGCCTCGAGCACCGTGCGCCGGGTCGTCACGTAGTGCGACTTCGGGTAGATCGTGTAGCGCGGGATCTTGCGCAGCACTTCGCCGGTGAGCGGGTCGAACAGCGAGAGATTCTCGATCTCGCCGTCGAACAGCTCGATGCGCAGCGCCTCGGATTCGCTCTCCGCCGGATGCACGTCGACCACCTCACCGCGCACCCGGTAGGTGGCGCGACGCAGCTCGAAGTCGTTGCGGGCGTACTGCAGCTCGGTGAGCCGGCGGATCAGCTCGCGCTGGTCGATGCGCTCGCCGCGCACCATGTGCAGCACCATCCGGAAGTATTCGTTCGGATCGCCCAGGCCGTAGATGGCCGACACACTGGCGACGATCAGCGCGTCGCGCCGCTCGAGCAGCGCCTTGGTCGCCGACAGCCGCATCTGCTCGATGTGCTCGTTGACCGAGCTGTCCTTCTCGATGAAGGTGTCCGAGGACGGGATGTAGGCCTCGGGCTGGTAGTAGTCGTAGTAGCTGACGAAGTACTCCACCGCGTTGCGCGGGAAGAACTCGCGGAACTCGCCGTAGAGCTGCGCCGCCAGGGTCTTGTTGGGCGCCAGCACGATGGTCGGCTTCTGCACCGCCTCGACCACGTTGGCGATCGTGTAGGTCTTGCCCGAGCCGGTCACGCCGAGCAGCGTCTGATGCGCCACGCCGGCCTCGAAGCCCTCGACTAGCCGACGGATCGCCTCGGGCTGGTCGCCGGCGGGACGATAGGGAGCGACGAGCTGGAAGCGGTCGGACATCGTTCGGCACGCTCGGGAGGACCGCCAAGTATAGGCCGGCGGGCCGGGCCGCCGACCGCTGCCCCGCCGGCCCCCGCCCGGAGCATACTCCGGCCATGAGCGCCCCCTTCGTCGAGCGCAGGCTCACCCGCGGCGGCATGGAAGCGGTGCTGGCCGTCACCGCCAAGCTGGCGACGCCGTTCGACCTGCGCACCATGCTGGTCGAGGTCGTGGCGGCGGCGCGCGAGGTGCTGGCCTGCGAGGCCGGGTCGGTCTGGCTGTACGACGCCGCGGCGGACGAGCTGGTGCTCGAGGTTGCCACCGGCATCGCCCCGGTGCGCGTGCCCGCCGGCAGCGGCATCGTCGGCAGCTGCGCGCGCGGCCGAGAGGCCATCAACGTGCCGGACTGCTACGCCGACCCGCGCTTCAACCGCGAGGTCGACCGCCGCACCGGCTTCCGCACGCGCTGCATGCTCACTCTGCCGCTGGTCGGGCATCGCGACGAGCTGGTCGGCGTCATGCAGCTCCTCAACAAGCATGACGGCGTGTTCGGCGCCCACGACGAGTACCTCGCCGGCGCGCTGGCCGCGCAGTGCGCGGTGGCGCTGCAGCGCGCGCGCATGACCGAGGACCTGCTCGAGGGTGAGCGGATGCGCCAGGAACTGCTGCTGGCGCGCGAGATGCAGATGGCCACGCTGCCGGCGGCGATGCCCGTGGTGCCCGGCTACGACCTGCACGGCATCTCGCGGCCGGCCGACGAGACCGGCGGCGACAGCTTCGACCTGGCGCTGCTGCCGCAGGGCCTGCTGGTCGTGCTGGCCGACGCCACCGGCCACGGCATCGGCCCGGCGCTGTCGGTGACGCAGATGCAGGGCATGCTGCGCATGGCCTTCCGGCTGGGTGCCGGGCTGGATGAGGCCTACCTCCACCTCAACAACCAGCTCGACGAGGACCTTCCCGCGGATCGCTTCATCACGGCCTTCATCGGTCTGCTCGACCCGGCCAGCCACCTGCTCGCCTACCACAGCGGCGGCCAGGGTCCGATCCTGCATTGGTCGGCGACGTCGGACAGCTTCGCCGCCCATCGGCCGACCTGTTTCCCGCTCGCCGCGATGCCGCTGGCGAGCCGGCGCCCCGGTCGCGAGATCACCCTGGCCGAGGGCGACCTGCTGGCGCTGATTTCCGACGGTCTGTTCGACTGCCGCAATGCCTCCGGCGAGGAGTTCGGCCAGGCGCGCGTCGAGGCGCTGCTCGCCGCGTCCCTCCACCTTTCGATGGCCGAGCTGGCCGATCGCGTGCTGGAGGGGTTCGATGCGTTCCGCGCCGGCGCCCCGCAGGAGGACGACGTCACCCTCGTGCTGATCCGGCGCCTGCCGACGATGCGGCTGGCCGGGTCGTTCCCGCGACGGATCGACGCGCTGCCGGCGATCTTTGCCTTCACCGCCGATTCGGTGGGCCGTCTGGGTGCCGCCCCGGCGCTGCTGCCGACCATCGATTTCGCCGTGGAAGAACTGTTCACCAACATGGTGAAATACAGCCGGGAGAGCGCGGCCGACGTGCGCATCACGCTGGCGGCCCGGGGAGGCGACGTCGAAGTCGAGCTGATCGACAGCGACGTCGATGCGTTCGACCCGCGAAGCCGGCCCGAGGTCGACATCCATCAGCCGCTGGAGGCGCGCCAGCCCGGCGGCCTGGGCATCCACCTGGTCAGGCGGATGGTGGAAGACTTCGTTTACCGGTACGTTCCCGAACTGCGGCAGAGCACGCTGCGCTTCCGCGTGGCAGCGCGCCCGCAGATGCACTGCGAAGGAGGGCAGGGCAATGCTGTCGATTGATCGCGGCGAGGCGGGCGGACTGGTCTTCATCGGTCGCTTCGACGCGGCCCAGTCCGCGTCGGCCCAGGCAGCGCTCGATGCCGTCGAAGGCGTCGTCGTCGTCGACTGCAGCCGCCTCGAGTACATCTCCAGTGCCGGGCTGGGCGTGCTGCTGAAGACCCAGAAGCGCCTGATGGCTGCGCAGGGCCGGCTGCGGCTGGTCGGGCTCAACCGTCACCTGCTCGACATCTTCCAGTACTCCGGCCTCGACCAGGTCTTCGAGGTCGAAGCCGCGTAGGCGCGGCGACGGTCGCACACGATGCGCCCGATTGCCGCCGTCGCCGAGCATCCTGCAGCGCCCGCGACCGGCCTCGCCGCGCGGGCCGCCAACTTTTCCGGCCGCCGGTCGTAAGTATGGACAGGGATCCCGACCAGGTCCTGGTGGAGCGCTGCCGCAACGGCGACCGGGCTGCCTTCTCGGCGCTCGTCGTCCGCTACCAGCGGCAGGTCTTCCACGCGGCCTACCGGATGCTCGGCGACCGCGAGGACGCGCGCGACGCCACCCAGGTCGTGTTCATGAAGGTCGCCGAGCGGCTCGACCGCTACGACCCGAAGTACCGGTTCTTCAGCTGGATCTACCGGATCGCGATCAACGAATCGATCGACGCGATCCGCCGCAGCGGCAGGCAGGAGGGCGTGGACGACGCGGAGATGGACGAGGTCGCCGACGGCGACGATCCCGAGCAGCGCCTCGACGAGGCGCAGCGCGCCGAGCGCATCCAGCAGGCGCTGCAGGCGCTGCGACCCGAGGACCGCGCCGTGCTGACCCTGCGCCACTTCGCCGAATGCAGCTACGAGGACATGGGCCGGATCCTCGGCCTCGAGGAAAAGACGGTGAAGTCGCGGCTGTTCGAGGCGCGACGGCGCCTCGGAAAGCGACTGCAGGACCTGCGAATCCTTCGACCATGAACACCGACCCGATCAGCCCCGCCGACCTGCAGACGCTCCATGCCTGGCGCGACGGCGAACTGCCGGCCGCCGAGGCCGCGGCCTTCGCCCGTCGATTGGCCGACGAACCCGCGCTGGCAGCGGCGCTGCGCCAGCGCGAGGCGCTGGACGCCGCCCTGCGCTCGCTGCCGCAGCCGGAGCCCCCGGGCGGGCTGTACGGCGAGATCATGTCGCGCGCCCGCCTGCCGGCCGGTTCGCCGCGTTTCGCCTGGCGCAACTGGTGGCGACCGGCAGTCGGCTTCGCCGCCGGGGCCGCGCTCGCGGTGGGCCTCGTCCACATCGACGATGGCCTGCATGCGACCGACCCGTCGGCGCTGGTCGGCAGCCTCGCCGGCCGCGACGGACTGCCGGCGCGCGCGCCGGTCGGTGCCACCGAGCTGGCCACGGCCCACGCCGCCGGACGGATCATGGTCTGGCGCGAGGGCGACCTGGTGCTGGTGGGCTTCGACCTCACGCGCGCCGACGCGCTCAGCATCGAGGTGCCGATCGACCCCGCGCTGACCCGCGTCACCGGCTATGCCCGGCTCGACGGCCAGCCGGCGCTGGCGGCGCTCGACGCCAGTCGGCTGCGACTCAGCCAGGACGGCGCCGGCAAGTTCGCCCTGTTTCTCGACACCCGGGCGGACCGCCTCGAGTTCGAGATCGGTGCCGCCCGGGGGGCGTCGGAGCGGCTCTCGATCGCGCTTCCTCGGCCGAACTGAAATCCGCACCAACCTTTTCCAAAGTGTGACGTAGTTCATAGTGTCGAGACCGCATCGACCTGCCGTCCGGCCCTGAAGCCGCCCGCATCGGGGCGCCCGGCACCCACCCGCACCGTCGAACGAGGGGATTTCCATGAACGTGCTCAACACCGGTTCCGCCAAGCGCAACGTGCTGATCGGCACCGGCATCGCCGCCGTCGCCGTCCTGATCTTCGCCACCCAGGGATTGGACTATCCTCCGTCCGAGCAGGCTGCGGGCAGCATCGCGCCGGCCAACCGCTATCGCGCCGAGCAGATCCAGGCCGCGGACGTGAAGCTCGGCGACCAGTCGATCCAGCAGTTCATCCAGACCGACACCTACGCCCGCGTGGTGAAGGATCCCGAGTTCCAGAACGCGCTGCGCAACGAAGCTTTCGCCGCCGCGCTGCGCAACGAGGCGCTGATGGCGGCGCTGCGCAACGAGGACGTCCAGGCCGCACTCGGCAACGAGGCGCTCGCCGCCGCCCTGAGGAACGAAACGCTGATGGCGGCGCTGCGCAACGAGGACGTGCAGGCGGCGCTGGGCAACGAGGCGCTGGCGGCTGCCCTGCGCAACGAGGCGCTGGCCGCCGCGCTGCAGAACGAGGCCTTCGCCGACGCGCTGGCCAGCGACGCCTTCGCCGCGGCGATGAAGAACGAAGCCTTCGCCGCCGCACTGCGCAACGAGTCGCTGCAGGCCGCGCTCGCCAACGAGGCGTTCGCCGCCGCCATGAAGAACGAGGCGCTGGCCGCGGCGCTGCGCAACGAGGACCTGCAGGCAGCGCTCGCCAACGAGGCCTTCGCCGCCGCGATGAAGAGCGAAGCCTTCGCCGCCGCGATGAAGAACGAAGCCTTCGCCGCCGCGCTGCGCAACGAGGACGTGCAGGCCGCGCTCGGCAACGAGGCCCTGGCGGCTGCCTTGCGCAACGAGGCGCTGGCCGACGCGCTGCAGAACGAGGCCTTCGCCGCCGCGCTGGCCAACGAGTCGTTCGCCGCCGCGCTGAAGAGCGACGCCTTCGCCGCCGCGCTGAAGAACGAAGCCCTGGCGGCCGCGATGCAGAACGAGGCTCTCGCCGCCGCGCTGGCCAACGACGCGCTGGCGGCCGCGCTGCGCAACGAGGCCTTCGCCGCCGCCCTGAAGAGCGACGCCTTCGCCGCCGCGCTGGCCAACGACGCCTTCGCTGCCGCGCTCAGGAGCGACGCCTTCGCCGCAGCGCTGAAGAACGAGGCCTTCGCTGCCGCGCTCAGGAACGATGCCTTCATGGCACGCCTGCAGAGCGACGCGCTGGCCGCGCGCATCCAGTAGTCGTCCGTCGCCGGGTGACGCCCGGGATCGACTCGCGACGCCGGCCCCGTGCCGGCGTCGTGCTTTTCGTGGCTGGAAACGACCGACCTGTCCACTCGGCAAAGCGCTAAGCTGGTGGCGGGGACGATGCGGGGTAAGCGCGCATGGGGATGCTGCGTCAGGGACTCGCTGCGACGCTGATCGCGTGCTCGGCGCCGGGGCTCGCCGTCGGGCAGGCCCTGAACGTCCTGCAGACCGACAATCTGCGCCTGCTGTACCAGGATCCCGCCACGACCTATCTCGTCCCGCACGCCGCGCGCAGCTTCGAGAACGCGCTGCGCGGCCAGCAGGCGATCTTCGGCTACCGGCCGTCGGAGCCGGTCACCGTGCTGATGCTCGACTTCAGCGACTCCGGCAACGCGGGCGCGATCCCGCTGCCGCGCAATACCGTGCTGGTCGACGTGGCGCCCAAGTCCTACACCTTCGAGACCTCGGAGTCGGCCGAGCGGATGTACTCGTGGATGAACCACGAGCTGGTCCACCTGGTCAGCACCGAGATGGCCGCGGCCGAGGACCTGCGCATCCGCCGGCTGCTCGGCGGCAAGGTGGCGGCGACCGCCGCGCATCCGGAGTCGATCCTCTACGAATACCTCACCGTGCCCCGGCTCGCCGCGCCGCTGTGGTACCACGAAGGCATTGCCGTGTTCGCCCAGACCTGGATGGCCGGTGGCTTCGGCCGCGCCCAGGGCGCCTACGACGAGATGGTGTTCCGCGCCATGGTGCGCGACGGCGCGCACTTCTACGACCCGCTGGGCCTGGCCGCCGAGGGCATCAAGGCCGACTTCCAGGTCGGCGTGAACGCCTACCTCTACGGCACGCGCTTCATCAGCTACCTGGCCTGGGTCACCTCGCCGGCCGACGTGGTCGAATGGATCGCCCGCCGCGACGGCAGCCCGCGGCACTATCGCGACCAGTTCCGCGCGGTGTTCGGCCGCCAGCTGGACGACGTCTGGGCCGAGTGGATCGACTGGGAGCGCGACTTCCAGCAGGCCAACCTCGCAGCGATCCGCCGCCATCCGGTGACGTCGCAGCGACGCCTGTCGCAGCGCGCGCTGGGCTCGGTGTCGCGTGCCTGGCTGGACGAGGCCGGCGGCAAGCTCTACGCCGGCGTGCGCTATCCAGGCACGGTGTCGCACATCGCGGCGCTCGATCTGGCCGACGGCACGCTGTCGCAGCTGCAGGACATCAAGGGGCCGCTGCTGTTCCGGGTGACCTCGCTGGCCCACGATCCGGCCCAGCGCGCGCTGTTCTACACCACCGACAACGGCGCCCACCGGGATCTGATGCGATTCGACCTCGCCAGCGGCAAGGCATCGCTGCTGCAGAAGGACCTGCGGGTCGGCGAACTGGCCTTCAATCGCGTCGACCGCAGCCTGTGGGGCGTTCGCCACCTCAACGGCATCGCCACCATCGTGCGCATGGAGGCGCCCTGGACCGACTGGAAGCAGGTCCACAGCTTCGACTACGGCACGACGCCCTTCGATCTCGACATCTCGCCCGACGGCAGGCTGCTGTCGATGACCATCGGCGAGATCAACGGCGACCAGTTCCTGCGCGTCCACGCCATCGACGACGTGCTCGGCGGTCGCTGGCAGCCGGTGCTCGAGCAGTCGTTCGGGCTGGCCGTGCCGGAGAGCTTCGTGTTCTCCCCGGACGGCCGCTACCTGTTCGGCAGCAGCTACTACACCGGCGTCTCCAACATCTTCCGCATCGAGCTGGGCAGCGGCGAGATGCGCGCGGTGAGCAATGCCGAGACCGGCTACTTCCGGCCGCTGCCGCGCAGCGACGGCTCGCTTGTGGTGTTCGAGTACACCGGCGAAGGCTTCACGCCGGTGCTGATCGATCCCGTGCCGATCGACGATCTCGGCGCCATCACCTTCTTCGGCCAGCAGCTGATCGAAAAGCACCCTTCGCTGAAGGACTGGGCCGTCCCGTCGCCGGGCAGCATCGACCTCGATCCGCTGATCACGGCGCAAGGGCCCTACGCCCCGGGCACGGGCATCGCGCTGCAGTCGATCTACCCGATCGTCGAGGGCTACAAGTCCTCGCTCGGCGCCGGCGTGCACGCGATCTTCTCCGACCCGATCGGCTTCAACCGGCTGGCGATCACCGCGTCGACGACCCCCAACCGCGACGGCGACGAGCGGGCGCACCTGCGCATCCGCCACGAGTACCAGCGGCTCGACCAGTTCCTGCCGGGCCGCTGGACCACGGAGCTGAGCTGGAACAAGGCCGATTTCTACGACCTGTTCGGCCCGACCCGGGTCAGCCGCAAGGGCTACGCCGCCGAGCTGACCTACCAGCGGCCGCTGGTGGTCGACGAACCGCGGCGGCTCGATCTCACGCTCAAGGCCGGCTACTTCGGCGATCTCGACGAAGTGCCCTTCGCCCAGGACGTGGCTGCCACCTTCGACCGGCTGGCGCGGGTCAGCGCCCGGCTCGACGGCTCGCACGTCGAGCGTTCGCTGGGCGCGGTGGACGACGAGAAGGGCTGGCGCTGGAGCGCCGTGGCTGGCGCCAACCACGCTTCCGGCGACAGCACGCCCTACGCCTGGGGCCGCTTCGACCGCGGCTGGGCGCTGCCGGCGGGACACAGCTCGATCTGGCTGCGCAGCGCCGCCGGTTTCGCGGTGGGCGAGCGCGACGAGGTGCTGGCGAACTTCTACTTCGGCGGCTTCCGCAACAACTACCTCGACCACCAGGAAGTGAAGCGCTACCGCGAGCCCTTCAGCCTGCCCGGCTTCGACATCGACGGCATCGCCGGCCGCCGCTTCGGTCGCGGCATGCTGGAATGGAACCTGCCGCCGGTGCGTTTCTCGCGTGTCGGCACGTCCGATTTCTATCTGTCGTACGCGCGCCCGGCGCTGTTCGCGGCCCTGCTGGTGACCGATCCGGGCGACGACGCGCGGCGCTGGAAGAGCTACGGCGGGCAGGTCGACTTCCAGTTCACCGCGCTGTCGCGCAAGGAGATGACGCTGTCCCTCGGGGCGGCGATCGGCATCGACGACGACGGCCGCAGCCACCGCGAATTCATGGCCTCGCTCAAGCTGCTGTGATTCCGCGATGGACCTCGTAGCCACCCTGCGCGGCCTGGTCGGACTGCTGCCCGTGCTGGCCTTCCTCGGCTTCCTGCTGGCCGTCGACAGCTACAAGCTGGTGCGCCTGCGCAGCGTCGTCGCCGTGGTCGCCGCGGGCTGCCTGGTCGCCGGGATCGCCTACGCCTGCAATGCGCTGCTGCTCCACGCGTCGTCGATCGACTTCACCACCTTCTCGCGCTACGTCGCGCCGGTCGTCGAGGAGGCGCTCAAAGCGGCAGTGGTGGTGCTGCTGATCCGCGGCCACCGGATCGGCTTCCTGGTCGACGCGGCGATCTTCGGCTTCGCGGTCGGCGCCGGGTTCGCGGTGATCGAGAACCTCTACTACCTGCGCCTGTTTCCCGACGCCGGGCTCGGCACCTGGATCGTGCGCGGCTTCGGCACGGCGCTCATGCACGGCGGCGCGACGGCGATCTTCGCGATCGTCGGCCTGGCGCTGGTCGACCGCCACGGCGGCCTCTCGCTGCGCGCGCTGTGGCCGGGCTTCGCCGTCGCGGTGCTGCTGCATTCGGCGTACAACCACTTCTTCCTGTCGCCGCGGCTGTCCACGCTGCTGGTGCTGATCGTGCTGCCGCCGCTGCTGCTGGCGGTGTTCCGCCGCAGCGAACAGGCGCTCGGCCAGTGGCTGGGCCGCGGCTTCGACGCCGACGCCGAGATGCTGGCGCTGCTCAACTCGGGAGCGCTGTCCTCATCGCCGGTCGGCCAGTACCTGCACTCGCTCAAGCAGCACTTCCACGGCCCCGTGGTGGCCGACCTGCTGTGCACCGTGCGCCTGCACACCGAGCTGGCGCTGCGCGCCAAGGGCATCCTGATGATGCGCGAGAGCGGCTTCGAGGTGCCGGTCGACGATGAAACCCGGGCCAAGTTCGAGGAGCTGCGCTACCTCGAGTCGAGCATCGGCCCGACCGGTCGGCTCGCGCTGCATCCGCTGCTGCACTTCAGCCGCAAGGATCTGTGGCAGCTGTACATGCTGGGCAAGTAGCGGCGCCGAACCTGCGCAGCCCGGGGCTGACGCGCAGCGCAGCACGCTGCGCTCCACGACAGGATTGCCTTGATGCCGAACCCGTAGAGCCGAGCTCGCTCGGCTGGACGGAACCGCCGCGGACCCGCACGACGCAACGATCTGCGCCCTGCGGGTATCGGCGGCGGGTCAGGCGACCGGCTTCAGGTACGAGGCCACGCCGTCGAGGAACATCTGCACCGACAGGGCGACCAGCAGCATGCCCATCAGCCGCTCGATGGCGACCAGCACGCGTTCGCCGAGCAGCCGGTAGAGCCAGGTCGCCGAGAACAGGATCAGGGCGGTGGCCAGCCAGGCGCCGGTGAGCGCCAGGCTCCAGTCGGCCATGTGGTCCGGATGCTGGGTGCCCAGCAGCATCACCGCGGCCATGCACGACGGCCCGGCGACGAAGGGAATGGCCAGCGGCACGATGAACGGTTCGCCCTGGCTGCTCTCGCCGAACAGCGGCTGCGGCGAGGGGAAGATCATCCGGAGGCCGATCAGGAACAGCACGATGCCGCCGGCGATCTACACCGACTCCTGGCGAAGGTGCATCGCCGCGAGCAGGTATTGCCCGAACCAGAGGAAGGCGAACAGCACGCCGAGCGCGATCAGCAGCTCGCGCGCCAGCACGATGCGCCGGCGCGCCGGCGCCAGCGGCTTGAGCAGGCTCAGGAACGGCGGGATGTTGCCGAGCGGATCGAGGATCAGGAACAGCAGGATCGCCGCCGACAGCGTGGTCACGCGGCGACCTCGAGCACCTGGCCGCGCAGGTCGCCCGCGGCCGCGCTGAGCAGGTGCACGCAGGCCGGCGCGTAGCTCGCCGCCGGCGGGCAGCGCGCCGGATCCTCGGAGAACCAGGCGCGACTGCGCAGCGCGGTGCGCATCGGGCCGGGCTGCAGCCCGTGCACGCGCAGCGGGCCGGAGGACTGTTCGTCGGCCAGGATGGCGACCAGCGCGCGCAGGCCGTGCTGGGCGATGCCGTAGGCGCCCCAGTAGGCGCGCGTGGTGGCGGCCGTCGAGTTGAGGGTGAACACCACGGCGCTGTCCGGCGCGGCGATGAGCAGCGGCAGGCAGGCCTGGGTCAGCAGCAGCGGCGCGCCGAGGTTGGCGTGCAGGCCGCGGATCAGGTCCTCGGGCGGCGTGTTGGCGATCGAGGTCAGGCCCTTGAACGCCGCCGCCGCGTGCAGGATGCCGTCGAGCCGGCCGCACTCGGCGCCGATGCGCTCGGCCATCGCCTCGTAGTCGGCCGGGGTGGCGCCCTCGAGGTCGAGCGGGTAGAGCGCGGGTGCCGGCCCGCCCGCCGCGGCGATCGCGTCGTAGACGCGGTTGAGCTTGGGCACCCGCCGGCCGAGCAGGATCACCGTCGCGCCGGCGATCGCGCAGGCCCTGGCGGCGGCTTCACCCAGCCCACCATGCGCCCCGGTGACCAGCACCACGCGGCCGGCCAGCGCATCGGCGGCCGGCTTCAGGCTATCGGCGGCGACCACTCAGGCGGCCTTCTGTGCCTCGGCGACGATGCGCTGCAGCTCGCCCTGGGCGTGCAGGTCGACGACGATGTCGCAGCCGCCGATCAGCTCGCCGTTGACGAACAGCTGCGGAAAGGTCGGCCAGTTCGAGTAGCGCGGCAGGTTGGCGCGGATCTCGGGATCTTCCAGCACGTTGACGTGGGCGAACTGCGCGCCGCAGGCCTTCAACGCCTGCGCCGCCCGGCTGGAGAAGCCGCACATCGGGAACTGCGGCGTCCCCTTCATGAACAGGACGATGGGATGGCCCTCGACCAGGGCCCGGATGCGCTCGTTGACGCTCATGTGTGCTCCCTCGCGGCCCGTCGGGCCGCGCATCGGATGTCGGAAGTGAAGGCCGCGCGACGACGTATCGGGCGCGGGATTGCTACCATTTTCCCACAGGCGCGCCGGACCCGGCGATCGCACCTTCCCGTCCACCCCCGTCGAGGACCCCCCATGGCCATCGAACTGCCCGCCCTTCCGTACGCCCGCGACGCGCTGGCGCCGCACATTTCCGCCGAGACGATCGACTACCACTACGGCAAGCACCACCAGACCTACGTCACCAACCTCAACAACCAGATCAAGGGCACCGAGCACGAAAACGCCGACCTCGAGGCGATCGTGCGCAGCTCCAGCGGCGGCCTGTTCAACAACGCCGCCCAGGTCTGGAACCACACCTTCTACTGGAACTGCCTCGCGCCGAATGCCGGCGGCGAGCCCGGCGGGAAGCTCGGCGAGGCGATCAACGCCGCCTTCGGTTCGTTCGCCGCGTTCAAGGAGGAGTTCACCAAGGTCGCCCTGGGCACGTTCGGCTCCGGCTGGGCCTGGCTGGTGCAGCGTCCGGACGGCAGCCTGGCGATCGTGTCGACGTCCAATGCAGCCACCCCGCTGACCGGTCCGGACACCGCGCTGCTGACCTGCGACGTGTGGGAGCACGCCTACTACGTCGACTATCGCAATGCCCGCGCCAAGTACGTCGAGGCGTTCTGGAACCTGGTCAACTGGTCGTTCGTCGCCAGCCGGATGGCGTGAGCGGCGACGGCGCGGCAGCCGGCGCAGAGGCCGTCGCCGCGGTCGCGCCGCTGCTTGCCCTCGATGCGGTGGCCTGCGACATCGCCGGCCAGCGCATCGTCCACGACGTCTCCTTCGGCCTGGCGCCGGGCGAGCTGGGCTGCCTGCTCGGCCCCAGCGGCTGCGGCAAGACCACGCTGCTGCGCGCCATCGCCGGCTTCCAGCCGGTGTCCGACGGGCGCATCGCGCTGCGCGGCGTCGAAGTCTCCACGCCGACGCGACGCGAGCCGCCCGAGCGCCGGCGGCTGGGTTTCGTGTTCCAGGATCTGGCGCTGTTCCCGCATCTGACGCTGGCCGGCAACATCGCCTTCGGCCTGCGCCACCTCGGCCACGCTGCGCGCGCGGCGCGGGTCGAGGCCATGCTCGGGCTGCTCGGCCTGGAGGGCCTCGGCGCGCGTTTTCCGCACGAGCTGTCCGGCGGCCAGCAGCAGCGCGTCGCGCTGGCCCGCTCGCTGGCGCCGCAGCCTGACCTCCTGCTCCTCGACGAGCCGTTCTCCAGCCTCGACGCCCACCTGCGCGGCAGCCTGCGCGAGGAGCTGCGCTCGCTGCTGCGGCGGCTCGGCACGGCGGCGCTGCTGGTCACCCACGACCAGGACGAGGCGTTCTCGTTCTCCGACCGGATCGGCGTGATGTGCGCCGGCCGCCTGGCGCAGTGGGACGGCGCCTTCGAGGTCTACCATCGGCCGGCCAACCCCTTCGTCGCGCGCTTCGTCGGCGAAGGCAGGCTGATTGCCGGGCGGATGCGTGCCGACTGCGCGGTCGACACCGCGCTGGGGCGCTTCGCGGTCGCTCCCGGGGAATCCGCCCGCGAGGGTACGATCGTGGATGTCCTGGTGAGACCCGACGACCTGCTGCCGGCCCTCGACGATGGCGTGCCTGCCCGGGTTGCGGCAGCGGCGTTCCGCGGCGCAGAGACGCTCTACACCCTGATCCTGGACGATGCGAGCGAGGTCTGCGCGCTGTTCCCCAGCCACCACCGCCACGTCGTCGGCGAACGCATCCGCGTGCGGCCGCAGCTCGAGCACGTCGTGGTGTTCCCGACCGGTGGCTGATCGATGACGGCGATCGAGACGAAGCGCTCCGATGCGGGGCGGCTGGTGTGGCGGCAGTTCCGCCGACTGGCCTGGCTGCTGCTGGTGCTGCTCGCCCTGGCGGCCGGCTGGGCGACGTTCGCGCTGCTCGCCAGTCGTGCGCAGCTCGACGGCGAGGCGCGGATCCCGGGCCTGTCCGCGCCGGCCGAGCTGGCCCGGGACGCCGCGGGCATCGTCATCGTCTCCGCGGCCGACGTCCGCGACGCGGCGCGTGCGCTCGGCTTCGTGCATGCCCAGGAGCGCTGGCTGGAGATGGACCTCCTGCGCCGCAGCGCCGCAGGGGAGCTGGCCGCGCTGTTCGGACCGGCCGCGCTGCCGCGCGACCGCGAGGTCCGCGTCCATCGGATGCGGGCGCGGATGCAGGCCAATCTCGCGCGGCTTCCCGATGCCCACCGCGCGCTGCTCGATGCCTACGCCGAGGGCGCCAATGCCGGTCTGGAGGCGCTCGGCGCGCGGCCCTGGGCCTATTGGCTGCTGCGCCAGTCGCCGCAGCCCTGGCGTGCCGAGGACAGCCTGCTGGTCGCTGCGGCGATGGCCTTCGATCTGCACGACGAGAACAACCGGCGCGAGCTGGCCCTGCATCGCCTGCGCCGGCACCTGCCCGACCCGGTCGTCGACCTGCTGGCGGCCGACGGAACACCGTGGGACGCGCCGCTGATGGGCGAGCCGCGGCCGCTTCCCGTGCTGCCCACGCTGCCGGCATCGGCCGAAGCGCCGCTGCCCGGCGCGACCGCTGCCGAAGTCGGCGCGCTCGAGGTCGATCCAGGGGTCGCCGGCAGCAACAACTTCGCCGTCGCCGGCGCGCTCACCGCCGACGGCCGCGCGCTGGTCGCCGACGACATGCATCTCGGACTGCGCGCGCCCAACATCTGGTTCCGCGCCCGGCTGCGCTATGCCGAGCCTTCGCTGCCCGGCGGTCTGGCCGACGTCAGCGGCGTCAGCCTGCCGGGGCTGCCCGGCATCGTCGTCGGCAGCAACGGCCATGTGGCCTGGGGCTTCACCAACAGCTACGGCGACTGGCTCGACTGGGTCCGCGTCGAGTGGGTCGACCGCGCGGCGGGTCGCTACCGCACGGCCGAGGGCGAAGCGCAGGTCGCGGCGTTCGACGAGCGCATCGAGGTGGCCGGCGGTGACGCCGAGTCGCTGACGGTGCGCGAGACGATCTGGGGACCGCTGCTGCACGATGAAGCCGACGGCAGCGCGCTGGCGCTGATGTGGACCATGCACCGCCCCGGCGGCATCGACCTCACGCTGACTGCGATGAATCACGCGGTCGACCTCGACGCCGTGGTCGCCGTGGCCCACGCCAGCGGGCTGCCGCCGCAGAACCTGGTCGCCGGCGACCGCAGCGGACGGATCGGCTGGGCCCTGGCTGGGCGCATCCCGGTCCGCCTCGGCGGATGCGATGCGCAGCGGCCGCTCGATCCGTCGGCAGGCTGCGACTGGGCGCCGGACTGGCTCGATCCGGCGTCCGCGCCGCGACTGCTCGACCCGGCCGACGGTCGCCTGTGGACGGCCAACTCGCGGGTCGCCGACGGCGAGGCGCTGCGCTTGATCGGCACCGGAGGCTACGACCTCGGTGCGCGCCAGCGGCAGATCCGCGAGCGGCTGCTGGAGCGCGAGAGGTTCGCCGAGGCCGACCTGATGGCGATCCAGCTCGACGCCGAGGCGCGCTTCATGCAGCGCTGGTGGCAGCGCATGCGCGACGTGCTTGCCGGCGCCGGCGACGATCCCGCGCTGCAGCGCCTCGAGGCCGCCAGCCGCGCCTGGGAGGGCGAGGCCCGCCCCGATGCCGTGGTGTATCGTCTCGCCCGCGAGTTCCGCACGGCCGTGCTGCGCGAGCTGGCCGACAGGCTGCTCGCGCCGGCGCGTGCCGCTGAGGGCGACGACTTCGTCGCCCCGGGTCTGAATCAGTTCGAGGCGGTCGCCGACGCCGTGCTCGCCCAGCAGCCCGAGGGCTGGCTGGATCCGGGGGTGGACCCGGACGCGTGGCTGCGCGACGTGGCGCGCCGATTCGTCACCCAGATCGAATCCGAGGGTGCGCTTGCCGAGCGGCGCTGGGGCGCGCGCAACGCGGCGCGCATCTGCCATCCGCTTGCCGGTGCGCTGCCTTCGCCGCTGTCCGACATGCTGTGCCGTCCCGCGGACGAGCTTCCCGGCGACAGCCACCTGCCGCGCGTGCAGGGTCCGCAGTTCGGCGCCAGCCAGCGGATGGTGGTGTCGCCCGGACGCGAGCGCGAGGGGCTGATGCACGCGCCGGCCGGGCAGAGCGGCCATCCTCTGTCGCCGTTCTGGGACAGCGGCCATGCCGACTGGGTGGAGGGCCGCGCCTCGCCCTTCCTGCCGGGCGAGGCAGTGCATCGGGTCGCGCTCAGCCCGCGTTGAGTGCGCGGATCGCGGCGGCGACCTCGTCGGTCTGCTGCTGCCGGCCCAGTGCGGCGCCCACGCGATCGAGCTGCTCGGCCAGCCGTGCGGCGTCGTCCTGCACGAAGGTCGCGTGGCCGACCTTGCGGCCCGCACGCGACGACTTGCCGTAGTCGTGCCAGTGGCCGCCGGCTTCGGCCAGCACGGGCGCGCGCTCGGGCAGTTCGCCGACCCAGTTGAGCATGCACGCATGTCCGACCGCGGCGGTGCTGCCCAGCGGCAGCCCGAGCACCGCGCGCAGGTGGTTCTCGAACTGGCTGCACTGCGCGCCCTCGATGGTCCAGTGCCCGGAGTTGTGGACGCGCGGCGCCATTTCGTTGGCGAGCAGGCCGCGCGGCGTGTCGAACAGCTCCAGTGCGAACACGCCGACGTAGTCGAGCGCCTCGGCGACGCGCGCGGCGGCAGAAAGCGCGACATCGGCCAGCGCCGGCGCGACGTCGACCGGCGCGAGGCTGGCCGAGAGAATGCCGTCGGCGTGCCAGTTGCGGGTCAGTGGCCAGGCGCGGAACTCGCCGTCGCGGCCGCGCACCGCGACCACCGACAGCTCGCGGCTGAAGTCGACGAAGCCCTCGAGGATCAGTCCGACGCTGCCGGCCTGCGCGCCGAGCGCCGCCCAGGCGGCGTCGGCGTCCGCCTCGCTGCGCAGGCGGAACTGGCCCTTGCCGTCGTAGCCGAGGCGGCGCGTCTTGAGGATGGCCGGTGCGCCGATCTCGGCCAGTGCGCGTTCGAGGTCGGATCGCGACTCGACGGCGGAGAAGCGCGGCGTGCCGATGCCGAGCTGCTGGAACAGCGTCTTTTCGGCCAACCGGTCCTGCGCCACCGCCAGCGCGCGCGGACCGGGAAATACCGCCACGCGCCGGGCCAGCCACTCGGCGCTTTCGGCCGGCACGTTCTCGAAATCGAAGGTCGCGACGTCGACGCGGCTTGCGAACTCGGCCAGCGCCGCCTGGTCGCGATAGTCGGCCTGCAGCAGCGGCACGAACTGCGCGGCGCAGGCGTCAGCGACGCTGTCCATGACCAGGAAGCGCAGTCCGAGCGGCGCGCCGGCCAGCGCCAGCATTCGCGCCAGCTGGCCGCCGCCGAGGATGCCGACGGTGGTGCTCACGGCTGGCGCGGGTCGGGCGAGGCCAGCACGTCGTCGGTCTGGCGGCGGCGGTAGTCGTCGAGCGCGGCCCGCACGGCGGCGTCTTCCGCCGCGATCATCGCGGCGGCGAACAGCGCGGCGTTGGCGGCGCCGGCGGCGCCGATCGCGAAGGTGGCCACGGGAATGCCTGCCGGCATCTGCACGATGGAAAGCAGCGAATCGAGCCCGTTCAGCGCCTTCGACTGCACCGGCACGCCGAGCACCGGAACGCGGGTCTTGGCCGCCAGCATGCCGGGCAGGTGGGCGGCCCCACCTGCGCCCGCGATGATCGCCCGCAACCCGCGACCGGCGGCCGAGGATGCGTAGTCGAAGAGCAGGT
>VFQU01000642.1_pt1 | contig 27820 bp, 28 predicted proteins | sample 3512311 | NCBI WGS metagenome assembly VFQU01 (sample SAMN10412377, study PRJNA504923) | tailings metagenome | isolation source: Relicate 3 Philex TSF3 active mining site | place: Philippines: Tuba, Benguet | collected 2017-08-29
GGGGATGAACTTTGAATTTAACGTTTTGATGACAGAGTCTTTTGCGAACACTTCCGTTTCTAAATGTTGGCAGTAACCGCACCATTCAGGAGCAGTAACGATGGCGAAAATGTTTTGTTTGGAATTTGCCGCATTCGACTTAGCAGTGTTGAGGGAGCTGATCCATTGCACTCCACCTCCCACACTTCTGGACTTAACTCCAGGGGAAGCTTGTTTGTCTCCGGAAACAGTGATGCTGATGTTCTTTTTGATCGTTTTCGGTTCCAGACATTTTTCGGATGCAGTGATGCACCATTGGGTTTTGATTTCCAAAGCTACGTTAGTTGCCAATTTGGATGCGTTTCTTCCTCCTGTTTCAAAAACGGTGAGTACATAAGTTCCCGCTTTTGTAGAACCTTTTCCGGGGAGAATGTAATCTTCTCCTTTTTTCTCGGAAGAAGGTGCTTCTTTTATGATGACGCTGAAACCTTTGGTTTTCGTGGAAAATTCTGTGGGAATATTGAAGCTGAGTGCGGAAACTTTTTTCACATATAAGTGTTTATCTTCCGGTACGAAAACATCTACACTGATATCTGCGTTTCCTCCCGATTTGATTTCTAGGCTGGCAGGCTGAACTTGAAAAGAACTCTCTGTTTGAGCCAATAAGGAAGTGGATAGAAAGATGGAAAAAAGAGCAAACGCTTTGTATTTGTCGTGGATGACCTTCATAAAATACCTCGGGCGAGAATTTACGCAAAAAAATATTTTTGTCAATGGGAAATATACGATTTTTTAAAAAAATAAAAGAGTCTGATGAATGAAATATGTAAATGAGATGCGAATATAAGGATTTGCCACTCAAGATTGAAAGGTCGTGCTTTCTATATAAACAATGGTATTTTGCGCTTTCGTTTTAGAGACATCGATCCATGGCAGTTTCTACAATCGTTTTGTAGAGTTGACCGATATCAAATTCGAAACAGGAGAAGAATCTTTTGTTCTACCTGTTATAAAAAACGAAATCTTTTCCTCCTATAGAAAAGACGCCTCTTCCTGTCAAAAAGAGTTCGGCTGAAGTCAAATGATTTAGAGAATACATGGATAGGATATATGAACCGGTTCATCTTCTTTCTGATCCTCATTTTATTTCTGAAGAATTGCACTACGATTGCCACTAGAACGGATACCAAAAACAACCAAGCTCCTGAGAAAGGAAGTTTTGCGTTTCAAGTAGATCCGAACGATATCAAAGCGGATTTCATCTCGAAAGTGATTCGTTATCGATTACAAAAAATGGGGTTTAAGGAAAATACATCCTCTCCCGACTTTTATATTTCTTTCCGTTATTCCGTGAAGGGGGCGGGGGAATGGAAGAGAGTGGTCACTCAAACTTCAGGACCTTATGGAGGTTATCCGTATTATTTCGGATATGGATATTCGAGTGCGAATGTGTATTCTACGGAGATATACAACAAAATGTTTTCCGTTCGTTTTTTGGATACGAAAGAGAACATCCTTTGGCATGGAGAATCGAACGAAGAAAATTCATGTTCCGAGATCATCGTTACTGTTCCCGAGTTGATTGTTTCCGTTTTAGATCAGTATCCGAAATCTTTTCTGAATCGAAAACGTTCTTTCTTTCGAGGGGACGATGAAACTTCCGAGATTCGAAAACAATTTCCTGAAGTGGATTGGACTTGTAACTGAGATAAGGTGTTGCGCCAAGGATCGAACGAGCGCCCCCGTCGAGTGAGAGCCTGATCGCGGTTTAAAGAAAAACTGCTGTTTTAAAACCGGTGCGAGGCGCCCACAGTTATACATTTCACCCGTCCGTTCTGATGGAAATCATACGAACGGGTTTTCGTTAAATTCTTGTTACAGCTTCGGAGAAATCATATCTTCTGGACGCACCCACTGGTCGAATTGTTCTGCAGTGAGAAGCCCCAATTGAATTCCTGTTTCTTTGAGAGTGGAATTGTTTTTGTGTGCCGTTTTTGCGATTTTCGCTGCGTTGTCGTAACCGATATGAGGATTGAGAGCAGTCACTAACATCAGTGAGTTGTTCAAGTTGTATTGAATGTTCTCTTGGTTCGGTTCGATTCCTCTGGCACAATGTTCTTCGAAGGAAATCGCTGCATCCGCAAGAAGTCGAATCGAATTCAAAACGTTGAAGATGATCACCGGTTTGAAAACGTTCAATTCGAAGTTTCCGGAAGATCCTCCCACGTTCACTGCCACATCGTTTCCGATCACTTGAGCCGCTACCATCGTCATCGCTTCGGATTGAGTAGGGTTCACCTTACCAGGCATAATCGAAGATCCTGGTTCGTTTTCAGGAATGGTGATTTCACCGATCCCGCAGCGAGGGCCGGAAGCGAGCCATCGAATGTCGTTTGCTATTTTCATAAGAGAAGCTGCGATCGTTTTCAAAACTCCGCTGACTTCCACAAGAGAATCGTGGGCGGCAAGCGCTTCGAATTTATTTTCCGCAGTGACGAAAGGAAGTCCTGTTTCTTTGGCAATGGCTGCTGCACCTTTTACGGCAAATTCAGGATGGGTGTTGAGTCCTGTTCCTACTGCAGTTCCACCTAATGCGAGTCTGTAAACGGAAGGAAGTGTTCTTTCTACTCTTTCGATTCCGTAGGTCAATTGTTGTACGTAACCTGAAAATTCTTGTCCGAGTGTGAGAGGAGTTGCATCCTGTAAGTGGGTTCTTCCGATTTTGATCACATTTTGGAAGGCTTCCGATTTTTTTTGTAAGGTGGCACGAAGAGTTTTAAGTGCAGGAATGAGTTTGTGTACCAATTGTTCTCCTGCAGCGATATGCATTGCTGTAGGAAAAGTATCGTTGGAGCTTTGTGCTTTGTTTACGTCGTCGTTCGGATGGATCGGTTTTTTGGAACCCATCACTCCTCCTGCCATTTCGATAGCGCGGTTGGAAATGACTTCGTTCACGTTCATGTTCGTTTGAGTGCCAGAACCTGTTTGCCAAACCACCAAAGGAAAATGATCGTCTAATTTCCCTGCGATGACTTCGTCCGCCGCTTTGAGGATGAGGTCTTTTTTATCTGCAGCAAGAATGCCTAACTCGTGATTTACGATGGCTGCGGATTTTTTTAGAATTCCGAAGGCTCGAATCATTTCTCTGGGAAAACGATCTCCTCCGATTTTGAAATGGTGAAGCGACCTTTCCGTTTGGGCTCCCCAGTATTTACTGGATTCAACTTCTATTTCGCCCATAGAGTCTGATTCTTTTCTAGTGCTCATAAATCCTCTGATTTAAGTTTATTTACGGTTCCTATTTTATAGAATAAATGATTATGGAAAGGAAAAACGGAAAAAGAAGAAAGGTTTTTTAACTTGTTCGATCATTTAGGAAATCTAATATAGTCTTTGGTCTTTTTGCACGATATAGATAGAAAGAGACAGTAAGAAACAAAGGAAAAGCCATTGGGAAACAAAGAAACACAACCAGAAAAGAAATCGGGAAAAGGGTCTGGCGGAGTTCGTTATGATGCGTCTCAAAAAAAAGAGATCTTAAAATTCATCGAAGATTACAACGAAAAGAACGGAAGAGGCGGTCAATCCGCAGCAGCTGCTCAATACGGAGTATCCGTACTAACTTTGATCAACTGGCAAAAGCAGGATGGAACCGCTCCTAAGGCGAAGAAATCCAAACCGGCTAAGAAGAAGAGAAAATCGGCTGTGAAAAAAAGGAAAGTTTCCGCTAAGAAAGGTAAGAAGAGAAGTCCTCGAAAAACGGCTAAAAAAGCTGCCGGTAAAAAAGGGCGAGTGAATGCAGGAGTTGGTTTTGCCGGAAAAATCCAAGCGATCCTTTCTCAAATTTCTTCCAATGAAAAAACAATTTCTAAATTGGAAGCTTCCAATAAATCCCTGAAACAAAAGCTAAAACGATCGATCGGATAATTTCCATTTCGATCTGAGCGTAAAAGACATGCGATTCTTTTCGATTGCATGTCTTTATCAAAGCATTAAAAGAACGAATTAAAACGGTTTATAAATCGCCAAATAAGCGGCACAAACTCCTAGTAAAGGAAAGCCCACCCATAGAACTTTTGCAATTGCAGGTTTTCTATATACTACTGCCAGCAAACCACCAAACGTAAGCCAAACGACGATCTTTGCATATACCCAACCCGGCCAAGAACCGTGAGGAATTCCCAATCGAGCCATCATTCCGAAACCGGCAACAAGAAGCAGAACCAATGCCAGACCGTGTGTGATTGCGGCGATGGATTTCCATTTATTCGTAGATTTTGTTCCTCCGTTGATGGTAAAGAGAGCCACTCCTCCCAAAGATAGGAATAATAAGAATATTCCTAACATGTGCATGAGTTTGTAGATTTGATAAGACATAAAGAACCTTTCCTTTTCTATATGACTTCATCCTTTTTCCGGGGATTTATTTATCGATTGTTTTCCCGAAACTAGGATCAAAAAAAATGATTCTATTTGAGAACGACTCCTAATATAGGAAGAAGCGATGGGAAACGATTTGAAAACTTTGATTCTTTTAAGAGGCCTACCGGGAAGCGGGAAAAGCAGTTTGGCGAAGATACTTTCCGAAGATGGAAAATATCCCGTCTTTTCCGTAGATCGTTATTTTACGGATCCGATTACAGGGATCTATGAATTTCGTTATCAGGAAAATCATTTGGCTTATCGGGCTTGTGAATCGGACACACGATCTGCCATGGAAAATGTGGTACCTAAGATTTTCGTAGACAATACGTTTACGATGGAATGGGAAATGAAACCTTACTTCCTGCTCGCTTCCGAGTACGATTACACAGTTTTCACAATGACTTTAGAAAATCGGCATGAAGGAGAAAACATTCACGGAATTACGGATGATCAGATGAAGAAGATGGCTTTGGGTTATCAAGTGGAACTTTTGCCGGAAAGATTGAGAGAGAAATAAAGGAAGGGAAAAGAGAGGTTGAGGTAGCAGTGGAGAGAGTAGAAGGCAATTCCTTGTTGCAGGTACCACAAAGGACACTCTGCAACAAGAAGGTAGGAGAGATTATCTCCAGTTGTTTGTTTTTGGTTTTGCGATGTTTACTTTCATCTCACGGTTAAGAACGTTCTTTCCGTTTAGATCTTTGATCGCATTGTCTGCTTCTTGTGCATCTTTCATTTCGATGAATCCGAAACCTTTAGATCTTCCGGAGTATTGGTCCGTGATGATTTTAGCGGAAGTTACAGCACCATGTGCTCCGAAAAGTTCGCCGAGTTTTCCTTCGGTCATATCGTAAGAAAGGTTACCAACATAGATGTTTACTGACATATTAGTGTCTCCAAATTTTGTTTTTGGACTCGGAAATTCCGATTTGATAACGACGGATGGCCCAATGGTAAATGGGATTGGTAGGAACTCCAGAGGAATGCAAGGAACGTAAGACAAAGCTATCGGCGTGCAAGCTAGAAAGGACTACTTCGGCGGTAAAAAATCAACAATACTCTGAATCTTCTACCAGTTTAAATTCCCGCATTGGAAATTGCAATAGGAAAGAAAGATTCAGAGAGGGTTGCAAAGAATTTTTTTTGAACACGGATCAGTGATGATGATGTCCGCCCGGTCCATGCACATGCCCATGTTGAATTTCTTCTTTAGTGGCTTCGCGAATCGATTTGATGGTCACGTCGAAATGAAGAGTCTCTCCAGCTAACGGGTGATTGCCATTCAAAATGACATCCGCTTCACGAACTTCTTGTAAGTAGAGAACCATTCGTCCGTCCGCAGTGTCCGTTTGGAATTCCATTCCGATTTCCAGTTCCGCTTCCGGTGGTAGCTCCGCTTTAGGAACTTGGAACACAAGAGATTCATCATATGTCCCATAACCATCTTCCGGAGAAACAACCACTTGTTTAGAATTGTTTTCAACAAGGCCTTCCAGCTCTTTTTCTAAACCAGGGATAATATTCTGCCATCCGTGTAGGTATAATAACGGTTCGTCTGATTGGTCCAGAGTCGCGCCCTGGGAGTTTTTTAGGTGGTAGGAAAATCCGACAACCTTTCCTTTAGTGATTGAATTTGACATCTTGATTACAAACTACCAATCGAAAAAAAAACTGCAACCGAATAAAAGATTGGTACAAAACGATAATGGAAGAATTTGATACTCGGTAAAAAAAATATCTATGAATTGGTCTCTTCTCATTCAAGTCCTTGGTGGTCTGGGAATTTTCATCTATGGGATGAAGCTTCTTAGTGAATCCTTACAGCGTGTCGCCGGAGAAAGATTGCGTTCCTTTTTGTCTTCCATGACAAAAAACAGACTTTCTTCGGTTTTGAGCGGAACTTTTATCACCGCCACGATCCAATCCTCCTCCGCCACAACCGTCCTAGTCGTAGGTTTTGTAAATGCCGGGCTGATGCAGCTTACGGAAGCGGTCGGCGTCATTATGGGAGCTAACATCGGTACAACGGTTACCGCTTGGATCGTTTCCTTATTAGGTTTTAAGGTCAACATCGCATCTTTTGCACTGCCTGCCATCGCTATCGGAATGGTGCTTCACTTTTCCAAAAAAGAAAGCAGATCCGGCTGGGGCAGTTTCCTGATCGGATTCGGGTTTTTGTTCTTAGGTTTAGACTATTTAAAAAATGCGGTTCCGGATGCTGCGAAAAGTCCGGAAACATTCCAGTTTCTGGAACAATACACGAATATGGGTTTCAACACCATACTTCTGTTCGTATTGATTGGAACTTTACTTACGATCATGGTTCAATCTTCTTCCGCCTCCACCACAATCACAATCACATTGGCCTTCTCCGGATACATTCCGATCGATGCCGCTTACGGAATGATTTTAGGTGAGAACATAGGTACCACAATCACTGCGAACCTGGCGGCTCTTCCCGGAAATAGAAACGCAAAAAAGGCGGCTTTGGCGCATACCGCATTCAATATATTCGGCGTGGTTTGGGCTTTAGTCTTCTTCAAATTCTTCACAGGCATTGTAGACGATTTGATTCCCGGAGATCCTTTGACAGACAAAGAATCCACTCGCTTTCATATCTCTTTCTTTCACACAATGTTTAATGTGATCAATACTCTGATCCTCATTTGGTTTGTGAACACTCTGTCCAAGTTTGTGAGCTGGATCGTGGACGGGTTCGCATCCAAAACGGCAAAAGACGGAGATTCCATCCAACTGCTTCAGGCGGGAGCCGTCAAAACCACCGAACTTGCCATGGTGGAATTGGTCGAGTTCACTAAAAAAATCATCAGAGAAACCTACGATTTTTTCCGCCTGACAGAACAACTTCTCCTCCACCCTTATGATGCTGCGAAAGTGGTGCAGGTTTTGAAAAAAGAAGAAGAACTGGATCAAGTTAGAACGCAAGTTTTGACCTATCTCAATCAAATTCAAGAAACAGGCGTGACAGGTAATTTTGCGAAAGACGTTTTGGGAATTATGGAAAGAGTGAAGTCCATCGAAGAGATGGGTGATAACTTTGCATCCATCGCCAGAAAAGTAAGAAAGGCGCACCGCCAAAAGGTAGTATTGGACAAATCGTTCCAAACTGCAATCAAAGAACAGATTGAACTATTGAAACATCATTACGATCTTCTTTTGTCTAATTTGGAACATAGTGAATCTTTCGATATTTTGGGAAATCCTCAGATCAGAAACCAAAGCCGCGAATATCGTTACCAAATGATTCGTGCTTTGAAGAAAAACGAATCTAAGGTGAGAAAGAAAAAATACCAAAAGAAATCTAATTTTCTACCGGCTCTGTTGTACAGAGACGTTGCCAGAAACTTGGACAACATCTCCCGATTTCTAAATACTTCCATTTACGCAGACGTATAGTTTCTAAAACATACGTTTGTTGTGCGATTCGGAAAGCCGCTTTACGCGGCTTTTTTGTTTTAAATCTTGGCATAAATTCAAAGTAAGAATCAAATCTATGTCAGATCCGAATTCAAATCAAGGCATCCTCCTTTCGGACGGTTTTCAATTACAATATAAAATCGAAGGCAAAGGAATTCCTGCGATCGTAGTGGGAAGTTCTTTGTACTATGACCGTACATTCTCTAAAGAACTGCGGGAACATTTGAAAATCTATTTTCTAGATCATAGAGGTTTTGCTCCTTCCAATTCCAATCGGGACAAATCCACGTACGAATTGAACCTTCTTCTGGAAGATATAGAACTCGCACGTAAGGAATTCGGATTGGAACAGTTCCTTATCATCGGCCATTCCGGGCACGGATTTTTAGCCTTGGAGTATGCGAAAAAATACCCTGCAAGAGTTTTGGGAGTTGTGATGATGTGTCTTGCACCTTCTTACTCTTATGCGAATCATGCAGAGTCGGAAAAATATTTAGCAGACTCGGTAGATCCGGGAAGAAAGGAATTTTTAGCCGGGAACATGGCTTTGCTGGGCAAAAAAATAGAAGAAGCTCCCGAAAAAGCGTTTATCACCTATTGTCTGCTTACCGGTGCAAAAAGCTGGTACGATTATAAATTCGATGCTTCTTCTCTCTGGGAAGGAGTCGAAGTGAATATGACGATGTTCGATTATGTTTGGGGAGAAGTGTTCCGAGATATCGACATCACCCAAGGACTTGCAGAATTCCACAAACCTGTATTTCTTGCTTTGGGAAGATACGACTTTCTGGTTCCTCCTCCTTATACCTGGAATGCAGTAAGGGATTTGTTTGCGAATTTGACGGTTCGAATTTTTGAGAAGAGTAGCCATGCTCCTCATTTTGAAGAGTCCCAATCTTTCGACAAAGAATTGTTGGATTGGAGCCAAGGGATCGGGTCGGTTTTAAAATAAAATCGTTGTTAAGTGTCAATTCCCAAGGAATTTGTAAAGAGTTTATTAAATTAGTACCGCACGGAAATGGGGAACAACTATGAAGAAGAGCTTAGTTTAACTAGAGTATTCAGAGCGGTAAAAGGGTGTTTCATAGTTCCTAAGTTCAGCTTGCTATCTTAGCGTTATTGGAAATAAGTAGATCTTCAATTTGAGTAGATAATAATTTGATTATTTTTACATCAGTTGGAAAGGAAAATAATCGAGAAACATCGTTATTTTTTGTCTGAATTAGAATTTTTAGAGAGTATTTTTTTCCTTTCGAAGCTTTTTCTAGCTTTTCTATCGCATCATCAATTGTTTCATTCTCTTTTTGAATTTTAACTGGAACTGGGCTTCCGTTGAGATGTTCTTTGAGGAATCCGTCAATACCAGTATTTCGTTGAACAGGGAAAGCGTTAATGTCAAATAAGATTGCTAATTCTTTTTCTGTTTTTTCCGAGTATTCTTCTAATCCTTTATTAAGTAAATTTGATTCTGTAACGATCATTTCTTCTAGACGTTTTTTCGTAAGATCAATTGCATCGATAGATCGATCAATGCCTATATACTTTCTATTTAATAATTTTGCGGAAACGCAAGTTGTTCCACTACCGCAAAATGGGTCTAAAACTATATCACCTTCATCTGTCGAAATGTTCAAAATTTGATTAAGTAACAAAATTGGTTTTTGAGTAGGGTAACCACTTCTTTCTTTTGCTTTTGGATTTAGATAGGGTATTTCCCATACATCAGAAAGAGGAACACCTTTCTTTTCTTTTCCGAGAACAATATTCCCTTCAACGTCGCGTTTATAGGCAGATTTACCATTTTCGTTCCGCTCCCGTTCTTGTAATATTTGATCGAGATTAGTTGTAGCTGAGTAGCTCGTAAAAATAGTATTAAATTTAAAATTTCCAGATTTAGAATAGAAAAAGATAACTTGGTGCGAGTTTAGTAAACCTTTCTTGGAATTTGACCAGCGTTTATATGCCCATACTATTTCACTTTGAAAGTTATCGACGCCAAATATATCATCTAAAACAACTCTTATGTTATGCGATGCGGTTTTGTCGCAATGAAGAAAAACGCTACCAGTGTTTTTTAATACTCGCTTGGATTCGATTAATGTTTTTTTTATTAAATTCAAATATTCTGATATAGATTCGAACTTATCATCAAATTCGAACTTTTTATTGTTATCTCTTGTTGATAGAATGTGCTTTTTTTGGGTAAAAAAGGGAGGATCAAAATAAACTAAATCTATAGTATCAGATTTTATTGTTTTGAGTATTTCATGGCAATCTCCATGGATTATTTCATTCATAGCCATTTTCATCGTATCCTTTTTCAGCAATTTCGATTAAGATCTCTTTTAAATTTACGCCTGTATTTTTTTGCAAGTACCTCCAGGCATCATCTCCACCATAATACTCCCTCCCCTCCTATTCCAGAATAAAGTGTTTTTAAAGTCTCTTAAATTCTTTTGGCTTGGTCTCTTTGTGGATAATAAAACATCACTCTAATCGGTTTGTAACCATGATTTTTATCACTTTTGATTTTCGAATAACAACTAACTTGTTTTTTTGAATTAAATGGGAAATGAATTGTTATTTAAGTTCATTCGTTTTCAAACCATCTCGAATAAGATAAAAGTAATATCGTCTTCCGGAGAGGTGGTTTTGTTTCTTTTACGGATGTAGTCTTCCATACTTGCGAAAAGTTCGTCGATGGAATCTCCCCAGCGGCGATCCAGCCATTTGAGAAGTTCTTTCTCTCCCGAGCCGTCCGTATAAGCTTTGTCACCTGCTTCGTTTCTTTCCCAAGCTTCCCAAAGCCCGTCCGTAAAGAGTAAAATTTTGTCTCCTATGGCGAGAGGATACTCCTCTTCCGGATACACCAATTCTTTGGAAAAACCGATGAGTTTTCCTTTCGGGCGAATGGCTTTGATTTCTCTTTCTTTTCTTTTCAGCCAATAGAGAGCAGGGTGTCCCGCATTCGCCACCTTCAGTGTCTTTTGATTGAGGTCTATGAAGACTGCGGCCGCGGTAAGGAATTGGTTTTTATAATTTCCAACTAACGATTGATTGATTCTTTCCAGCATGCGGCCCGGGCTGCTTGCATAATGAATCGATTGCGTATAAGCGATTTTCAGCATGGCGGCTTCGATGGCCGCAGGAACACCGTGTCCCGTTACGTCTGCAATCAAACAGCTGATATGCACCATTCCCGCTTTGGTGATATCGTAAAAATCCCCTCCTACGAGAGAGGCGGGAATATAACCGGCTTTGGTTCTAAGCCCTTCCGATTCGGGAATGACTTGGGGAAGAGTGGACTCTTGCAGTTTTTGCGCTAGAATGAGTTCCTTTTGGAACGCCATGATTTTCTGTTTATCGATTTCCGCTTTTAATTGTATTTTCTCTTTTTCTTTTCTAACAATTGATATGCGGTCTCCCAAACCGAAAGCCATAAGAATCACTTCTATCGCCATGGAGATTTGAAACGCATTCTCCGTAAAAGAATTCACGGGAAGAACTCCCATATACTTCAGAAGGCTTGCAATCCCGCCTATGATCACGACCAAAAATGCATAAAAGAAAAAACGAGCCGGTCTAAATCTTTTTATAAACGCCACATAATAGGAAACAACCGAAGCCCCTAAAGCCAGAATCATGGAGAAATAATCTCCTACCTGGTTCATCAATCGATAAGGGAGAAGAGGAAGAAGCAGTATACAAACTAACGGAATGAACATCATCGTTTTCAATGCCTTATATCCCGTTCGTGAACTTTCTTTTAAGTTCATAAAGGTGATGCTCATCGGGAAAGTCGTGAATAGGAATATAAAATAAAGAAGGTTGTGTGCATTCCAAACGATTTCGGGAGAATTGGGAAGAAAGAAAATCGGAATGTGGCCGTTGAGAGAAAGCTGAAATAAAATGGCGGAAAAGATAAGATAGATTACGTAGAAGATGTACGCTTTGTCCTTTACCAAAAAGAAAACGAACAAATTGTACAGGGTCATCACTCCTACGATTCCGAAGTAAATCCCTTGGAGGATAAAATCTTCCATTGCAAATTCGTAAAAATCTTTCTCTTTGGCGACGTACAAAGGAACGGACATGGAACTTTGAGTTTCTACTCTCAGGAAAAGAGTTCTCGTTTCTCCGGGAGACAAACTCAGCAAATGCCCGAACCCTCTGTATTTGATTTCTCTGGAAGAGAAAGGAAACAATCTACCTTGTATTCTTTTGGCGTAAGATCCGTCCGAATACACATCGTAGAAATTTAATTCATCTAACAAAGGATATTTGACGAAGACGATGGTGTTCGTGACGAATTCGGACGAATTGCGAAGATGAAAACAAAACCAATAATCTAGAGGAGAGTTTCCGAAGTTGGGAATTTTGCCTTGGGGATCGATCAATTTTAGAGAAGGTCCCGTATGCAGTATCGATTCTATGGAAAGGGTTTCGTTGTTTGTGCTGAAATATCTTAAATCCCTGGAGAGTTCGAACTTTCCGACAAGTTCGCTGACCTCGATGGTTCCTGCTCCCGGGCAGAATTCATTCGCTTCTTTGGAAAATAAGAAATTAGGGAAAAGGAAGAGGGCGAAAAATAGGAGTGAGGCGGAGGTTTTGAATCTATAGCGTTTGCAGAAATTTTTTAGATTTGAATTTGTGCGAACCATAGCTGGAAAGCTCCAAATCTATATAAGAAGCTTTCCTTTGTAAATCCGTTTGCGAATACGAATCGGATATTATTTTCCGATTATGTAGCTACTGGTTGAATTCCCGCAAGAATGCGAAGAGAATCGTAAGCTTTTTCTTTTTGGGCAACCTTGGTTTTGTTTACCGCTTTGCGAATGATCACATCCCATTGTTTTTCAGGATGTTCTGCTTTCATGTTCTCCAATATTTCGAGAACATTCTCATCGTCAGAAGCGTTAAAAATCTCTTCCGAATCGTAGCGAAATAGCCCAAATAGGCCATCAATGTAGTCACCTACACTCATGCTGTCTTTTTCACCCGCAACGATTTTCTTTTTTTCCATTTTTCGCAGATCTCTTTCTCTGCGTTCTAGTTCTGTACGTTTCATTGTCTATGACCTCTTTGTGAACTAGTTCACTTTTTGGTTCTATCTGCCATGATTTGGCAGACTAAGCCCTCTGGACAGAAAAAAGCCTAAAAAATTGTCTCGATTTTTTGAAGCCTAACCCATTTGATGAAAGGAAATGAGGCTTTCTAAAGGATTATCAGCGTTTTTGCTTCTGATTCTTTTGTCTCAGTCTCTGTTTCTGGGGAGCGGCCTTTTAGGAGTTTGCCTAGAAAATCAATCTAAGATCTGCAAGTGTAACCACGGTTCCCGTAAGGAAGTGCATTCCTCCCACAAAGACGATTCTCTTTTTTCTGCAAAACAGAAACGAATTCCGACGAAATCCGCCTCCAATTCTTCTTATGAAGAAGAAATTTCAGCGAATTGTCATACTGCCAAGGCAGGGGAGCAACATACCTGTTCTTGCAAAAAGAAAAAAGACTCTTTGGCCAGACTCTCCATCTATCATCAAGTTTGGATTTCTTGTTTTTATTCCCATCTCTCTTTAGACATTTCCGATTGGGAAAAAGTTTCCCCATTTGCCGCAGGTTCTTTGGCGGACGGATGGAATGGGAAACTCATCAAACCGCCCCGCTTTTCCACCATTTAAGTTTCTCAAATCAAAATCTTACAATGAGTAGTGAATCTACTCTTATGAATTTAACTATAAGTGGTGTTATATTATATGAAAAAATTATCGATTGGGATCGTTTTATTGATCCTAACAATTGTTTCGTGCAAAGAGAAAGACAATAGCGACGACAAAAATCTAGGACTATTGGCGTTGGTTGCGTTATCCGGAGGAATTTCTGAAATTCCTTTTCAATTGTCCGTAGGAACGGATACAAGTTTCGGTTGTAATAAACTGACTACGGGCCATTCAGAAAGACATATCTCTGAGAGTATGAATTTTTATCTGAAAGATGCTCGGTTTTACGTCCATGATGTAAAACTTGTGAAGGCAGACGGAAGTACAGTAGACTTTACATTAACTTCGGATAACAAATGGCAGACTTCCAAAGTGGCTCTTCTCGATTTCGAAGACGGAACAGGCGATTGTTCTTCAGGAACGACAGAAACGAATAAATCCTTAAAGGGATCTGCACCTCTAGGAAGTTATGTGGGTGTGGAATTCAAGTTGGGAGTTCCTTTCGATCTCAACCATTTGTACAATGTTACCGCATCTTCTCCTCTCAATATCAATGCTTTGTATTGGAACTGGCAGGGAGGATATATGTTTATGAAGTTCGAATGGGTGACAAGAGAAGGAGCGGGGACAAGTAATTCCTTCCATTTGGGAAGTAACTCCTGTAACGGAGCTACCACATCCTCGTCTTCCACTTCCTGCACGTATCCGAATCGACCTACCATTCAAGTAAAGACTGCCGATCTTTCCGGATGGAATCCTTCCGTTAATCCTGTGTATTTCGATGTGAAGGCTCTTGTGAACGGAACCAATTCGAATTTAAGTTCCGGTGGAAAAGCTTATACTTGTATGGCGGGAAATACGGGAGGCATGATGGGTACCACAGCGGCCGATTGTAAGATCCTTCTTAATAATGTGGGAGTGAAGGAAACGGACGGTTCTTCTTTGGGAACTTTCGGAGCCTTTTATTTGAAGCCTTAGGCTTGTAAGGAAAAGATGTTTCCGGGAAGTCCGTCGTTTCCCGGGAACGGGATCAATATATGAAACGATTTTTTACACTGATTTTTTCTTTGGGTTTTCTGGGATGCAATCTGTTTCCCGGGTTCGGAACCAAAGATTCCAAAAACGAAGATTTACTGCTGTTGTTGGCATTTCTTCCCAGAGGATACCAATGGAATCTTCCTCCGGGATTTCCCATTCCTGTGGTACCTGCCGAAAATCCTATGTCTCAGGAAAAGGTGGATTTAGGAAGAAGGTTGTTCTTCGACAATAATCTTTCCCAAGACAGAAGTCTTTCCTGCGGAGGATGCCACAAACAGTCATTAGCTTTTTCTGACGGACGACAATTCGGGATCGGAATTACGGGACAAGCTCATCCCAGAAATGCGCAAGGACTCGCCAACGTCGCCTACCATCCCAGACTCACTTGGAGTAATCCTGTGATGAGAACTCTGGAAGTACAATCCAGAACTCCTATGTTCGGAATCGCTCCCATAGAACTTGGATTAAATGGAAATGAATATCTGAATCGTTTCAAAGCGGACAGTGCATATATTTCACTTTTCAATGCGGCCTTCGGAGGAGGTGCGGATGCGATAAGCGAACAAAATATTCGTTTTGCATTGGCAAGTTTTCAAAGGATCATGATTTCAGGAAATTCTCCTTTCGACCAATATACATATCGCAACAATCCTTCTGCACTGACAGCATCTCAAATCAGAGGGCTTCGTATCTTTAACGGAGAAGTAGCGGAATGTTTCCATTGTCACGGAGGATTCAATTTTACCGATACATCCTTTCACAGCGGCTCCACATTCGAAGAAGTTTTTTATCATAACAACGGAACTCATGACAAAGCCTATTACGATGCACTGCCGATCGATAAACAAGGGTTAAAAGAAGTAACTCTTGTGGAATCGGACCAAGGGAAATTCAGAGCTCCCAGCCTTCGCAACGTGGAGTTGACTTTTCCTTATATGCACGACGGAAGCATTATGTGTGATAATAATACGAATCCGAACCATGCAACAGGAATCGCCGCAGGAGCCACAAACAGAACTTGTGCTCGCAATGCGTTGACGAAAGTTGTGGAACAGTACATGGCGGGAGGAGTAGGAAGTCCGAAACACCCGAGTGTGGATACTACACTCATTCGTCCTTTTTCTCTCACAACTCAGGAAAAAACGGATCTAGTGGAATTTTTACTCTCACTTACGGATACTGAATTTCTTTCCAATCCGGCCTTATCGAGTCCATTCTGATGACAAAAAAGATCCAAAACCGATTTCAAGTCAGCTTTCTACTATTGTTTCCTCTTTTGGTTTCCCACTGCACCTTCGGTTCCGTGGGGGACAGCAATGCAGAGAAACTTATACTTCTGCAAAACCTATTGAGTTTGAGAAATGGAATGAAGTATTCGTTTAGCACAAGTTTGCAGGGATACGACGACCAAGCGGATGATGATTTAACTTCCTTTGGTTATACGACCGGAGGAAATACATACGCTATTTCTTTGAAGGCGGAATCCTATGTTCAATGGGAGACAGGTATCTATCGAATCAATCCTCCTGATAGATTGTTCGGGATTCTTTCCGAGCGTTCGACAGATGCAGTCGATTCATCTCAAACTTTCACAGGCAAAACTCATACCCCTTATACGGTTCCTTTGGATTTGCCAAGTGATGATTTGTATGGAAAGTCCTATTCCTTTCTCAATCCGGGGAAGAATGTCAATTTTTTGCAAAACAATTCCGTCAATGAAACGGGTGCCGCTTACTCGTTTACTTCCACCAAACAAATACCTGATGCTCCTGGAGGAGTTGTTTCTCTAGCAGGAATCTCTTGGGAAGAGATGTATCTTTCTGCGACGATCACACAAGGAGCGAATACTTGGACAGTGCAGATCCTAACAGGACAAGGAAATCTTTCTTTGCGTCCTAAATGTAAATTGAAGACGGATGGAAGAACAAAACCAGTATCCATCGGGCTTCAATATTCGAATCTATTCCGAGACTATATAGAAAGCGGAAGCACCATAAGCTTTTTGCAGAGATTGGCTTCTTTGAGCACCGCCTCCACCATCGTAGTCACTAGCGTTTCCAATACGAACCTATACACTCCTTTGATCAAAAACTTGAATACGGAAGACTTGGTCTTAAGTTTTCCTGGATGCATTCCTGGAGTGGAACGATGAAATCAAAAATGAATTTTTTATCCATTCCATTTCTACAAAAAACGACTTCGATTTTTCTAATCGTCTTCATTTATTTTTTCGTCTCCGGTCTTGATTTCCTTTCCGCCCATCACACAGGATCGTCTGACAGTCCGAATGCGACAGCAAGGTTTGTGGATCCGTTTACCGGAAAAAGGGAAAAACCATCCAATTATTTGGTGGTAACTCAGGATTATTATAAGTCGACAAGAGAAAACAGCAATCTCTACACCACCACACTCTTTGCCGAGATGAATTTTTTCGACGGACGATTTGCACTAAATGCATCCGTTCCTTGGAACTATTACCAGCAAAGAGAAAGAAGCGATGCGGCCAGGATCGGCAAAACATATTTAGGATTTAAATACCAACCTTTCTTCGACCTAAGCAAACCTTACTTTCTTGTGATCGAAGGTTCTGTGGGATTTCCTTCCGGCCCGGATACGGATAAGTTTACGGGAGGCGATTATTATGCAGGCGCCGGTTATTTAAAGTTAGGTTATCTTTACGAAAAATGGGCCTTCGTCACCAAGCTGGGAGGAATCCGCCCTTTGTCCCGACCGCAGCCGAACAATCTTCAGGACAACGATGGAATTCCTTATTGGTTTCGACTGGCATCCGGGCAGGCGCCTTCTCCTACATACGAGTTTAAAAATACGACCGTTCTTTCCGGCTATGTCACTTATTATCTGATCCCTGAAGTCTCCTTATTTGCAGGAATGTTGTATCGAAATCCCTACAACGGAGTCGATTACTCACAAAGCAAAGATAAGGCGAACCCTTCTCATTTTACCGAGGGATCCGGCGGTTTTTCCTGGAATTTTTCGGAGAAATACAATCTGAGCGTGGCGTACAGATACCCTCTGCAAAGGGATCGGGACTACCGATTGTATCATTCTGCGTGGACTTTCGCCTTTTCCATGGAGTGGGGAAGCGATTGACAGGATGAGCGCCATTTCTACCCTGCAATGGAATCATTCAAAATAAGAGAATCCACGAAAAGGTAATCAAATGAGCAATGTTGAAATCGTACCAGTTGGAGAACTTCCTCCACTCGGAGTCGTTCCGAAAAAAATGCACGCACAGGTAATCCGACCTGAGCGTTACGGAGAGCCGACCAAGTCCTTTCAAGCTGAAGTTATTGATGTTCCTGAAATTGCACCTAACGAAGTATTGGTTGCCGTAATGGCGGCCGGAGTGAATTATAATAACGTATGGGCCGCACTCGGTTATCCGGTAGATGTGATCGCAGCCAGAAACAAAAAAGGGGAACCTGAAAAATTCCATATCGGCGGTTCCGATGCTTCCGGAATCGTTTATAAGGTCGGTGCCGAAGTAAAAAACGTAAAAGTAGGGGACGAAGTAGTCGTTCACTGCGCTATGTGGGATCCGAAAGACCCTTGGGTCGTTGCAGGAAAAGATCCTATGTTCGCACCCAGCCAAATCATTTGGGGTTACGAATCCAACTGGGGATCTTTCGCACAGTTCTGTAAAGTGCAAGACCACCAATGCCTTCCTCGTCCAAAACACTTAACATGGGAAGCCTCTGCGGCATACATGCTTGTTGCTGCAACCGCATATCGTATGTTACACCACTGGAAACCGAATGATGTAAAACCGGGCGATGTGGTGTTGATTTGGGGAGGTGCAGGCGGACTAGGTGCTATGGCCATCCAAATCGTTAAAGCGGCAGGAGGAGTTCCTATCGCAGTAGTATCTTCCGACGATAAAATCGATTTCTGTAAAAACTTAGGCGCTGCCGGAGTGATCAACAGAAACAATTTCAAACACTGGGGAGCTATCACAAGCGACATCAACAAACAAGAAGTATTCGCCCAATGGACGAAAGATGCTCGTGAATTCGGAAAAGCAATCTGGGATATTGCAGGAAAAGGAAACAATCCTCAAATCGTTTTCGAACATCCGGGTGAAACCACTTTGCCAACTTCCACATTCGTTTGTGAGACGGGCGGTATGGTAGTGATTTGTGCGGGAACTACAGGTTTCAATGCGACATCCGATCTTCGTTATTTGTGGATGAGACAAAAACGTCTGCAAGGTTCTCACTTCGCGAACGACGATAATTGCCGCGATCTGAACAATCTAGTGATCCAAAAGAAAGTGGATCCTGTTTTGGCACGAACTTTCGACTTCAATGGAACGGCAGAATGCCATCAATTGATGCGTGAAAACAAACACCCTGCAGGAAACATGTCTATCCTCGTAGGAGCAAAAACAACAGGATTAGGCGCAAACTAATTCCAATTAGCTGGGCGCCCTCCCGCCGTCTTCATTCGGTTTTTCAATGAATCGAAGTAAGGCGGGAGCCGGGCTCTCCGCTCCAATCAAACGAAAATTATTCCCCGCTCTCGGTCGCGGAACTTCCTGTTCCGACTCCCGAACTCCGGCATCCCTGCCTCCGTCACCGCTAGAAACGGTTTTCGTTGTTTAAGAAAGAGATAGTCTACTGATTTCTGCTGCGATCCCTGGCGCATTCTGGACCAAAATCAATCCTTGTAAATAAAACTCAATTTTTGTTAGGTGGTTGTGAGAGTATACTTTCCCCGCCCGATCTGAGGGTGGGGAACTAGACCCGCCACCCAATGCGTTCCATATATCTCATGTAAGTTGTTTTCGATATTCCTTTTCCATTTTCGCAAATTTTTTTAAAAATGTTTTCACCTTTTTGCCCTTTCCTTTCGGGGAGCTGCGGTAGGTACCACAAATAGGCCGCCTCTTTTTACTTTACCTAATTTTATTTTCCTCAAGAATTAGATTTCATTATGAAACAAAAACTCAACCTAATCACTCTAGGAGTTTCCGATCTTTCCCGTTCTCTCCAATTTTACGAGAAAGGTTTAGGTTGGAAAAAATCAAGCGCCAGCCAAGAAACAGTCGCCTTTTTTCAGTTAAATGGCCTTGTCCTTTCTCTTTTTAACAGAAAGTCTTTGGCCGAGGATGCTGAGGTGGATGAAAAAGGAAGCGGATTTCCCGGAATCACACTCGCTTATAATGCGGAGAGCGAACAGGAAGTGGATGAGGTGATTGAAAAAGTTCGTTCTCTCGGCGCTAAGATTCTCAAGACGCCTCAAAAGGTTTTTTGGGGAGGATACAGCGCTTATTTCGAAGATCCGGATGGACATCTTTTTGAGGTTGCTCACAATCCTTTTTTTCCTTTGAATGCAAAAGGCGAAGTAGTTCTTCCCGACTGAAATCGGAAGCACTCTAAAAATATAAACATATAAAATCGAATGAAACAAATTCAACTCTCCTCTTTTGGAATTCAAAATCTTTCTTTAGCAGACGCCCCCGAACCGGGAAAACCGAAAGCCGGCCAAGTATTGGTTCGTATGCGAGCCGCATCTCTGAACTTCAGGGACAACCTAGTCATTGCGGGCAAATACAATCCTAAGTTTCCGACTCCTATGGTTCCTTGTAGCGACGGAGCGGGAGAAGTAGTTGAGATAGGAGAAGGTGTCACTGAATGGAAAGTAGGAGACAAGGTGCTTGCCACATTCGCTCCTAACTGGATCGCAGATCACGCTACTCATCAAGAAATGAGACACACATTAGGTGGTCCTTTGGACGGAACCTTACGGGAATACATTCTTTTTCCCGAAACCGGTTTGGTGGCCATGCCTAAACATTTGAGTTTTGAAGAGGGTGCGACTCTTCCTTGCGCAGCGCTCACAGCCTGGTCCAGTTTTCATGTATTCAGTAAATTACTTCCGGGTCATACTGTCGTTGTACAGGGAACAGGTGGTGTTTCTTTGTTTGCATTGCAGTTTGCCAAACAAGCAGGGGCGAAAGTATTTTTGACTTCTTCCAGCGAGGAAAAATTATCCAAAGGAAAATCTTTGGGAGCTGACTTTCTGATCAATTACAAAGAAGTTCCCGAATGGGGAAAACAGATCCGCAGCCTAACGGAAAAAATCGGAGCCGATCATATCGTGGAAGTAGGAGGAGCGGGAACTTTGGAGCAGTCGATTATCGCTTGCAAACCTTTCGGAGTGATTCATTTGATCGGAATTTTGGCAGGACGTTCCGGCGAACTGAACCTTCTTCCTGTTGTCATGAACAATATCAAGGTGCAGGGAATTGTCGTGGGAGGAAGAAAAGCTTTTCAGGCTATGAATGCCGCCATAGAAGCGAGTGGACTCAAACCTGTGATCGACCGAATTTTCCCTCTATCTGAAACGAAAGAAGCTCTCGATTATTTGAAATCTGGTTCTCATTTCGGAAAGATAGTGATTCAAATATAGATAGGTTCATTCGTTTCGTTAAACTTCGTTTATATTTGATTTTCATTCTCAAATAGAATTCATAAATTCTAATATAGTTTTGAGTTTCTAGTTGCGTTGTGCAAAGATTCTTGTTACTTCTATTTCACTTTTAGAACAAGAATTAGGTTGCTTCGTGAAAAAAATATTAATTTCCACCTTCTCCGTTTTGGCAGCGATCGCTGCCTGTTTCTTCTTATATATCATGTTTGCTTTTCCAAAACAGGAAAAGCCGGAATCGATTACAATCGAACGCACTTCTGCTCGATGGGAACGAGGTCGTTATCTTGCGAATGCGGTTGCCGCTTGTATGGATTGCCATTCGCAAAGGGATTGGAATTTATATGCAGGTCCAATTGTCCCGGGAAGTTTGGGTGCGGGTGGGGAAGAGTTCAATCAGAAGCTCGGTTTTCCAGGAAAGTATTTCGCTCCCAACATCACTCCAGATTCCTTAGGTGACTGGACGGACGGAGAAATCAAAAGAGCCATCACTACTGGAGTCAGTAAAAACGGTCGTCCTCTGTTTCCTGTGATGCCCTATCTGAATTATGGAAAGATGGATTCGGAAGATATCGATTCCATCATCGTTTATTTGCGAAGCCTGGAACCAATTAAAAAAGAAATCCCTCAATCCGAATCCGATTTTCCTATGAATCTAATCATTCGCACCATTCCTACGAAAGCTAATTTCACACAGATCCCGAAACCTTCCGATCGTTTGGAATATGGTAAGTATCTATTTACTGCTGCGAGTTGTGCGGACTGCCATACGAAACAAGAAAAAGGAAAACCGATAGAAGGAATGGAACTCGCTGGCGGTTTTGAATTTCCTATGGGAGACGGCAGTGTGGTTCGTTCTTCCAATATCACACCCGATCGGGAAACAGGAATCGGAAATTGGTCGGAAGATCGATTCGTAAATCTGTTTAAAAGTTTCGATTCCAAAACGTACAAACCTCATGTTGTCGAAAAAGAAGGTTATAACACGATTATGCCTTGGGGAATGTATGGGAATATGACCAAGGAAGATTTATCCGCAATATTCGCATACTTGCAAACTGTGAAACCCATTCGAAACGAAGTGATACGATTCAGTAAATAAATATTCCTTGCTGAAAATCAACTTTAGTTTAAGTTAGGTGCTATGGCGATGATTTATGTTTATTATTGAAAAAGCAAATCATCGTTCCATCACTCCCTTCGTTACCTTTTTCCTAATATTGATTTGGATTTTCGTATTTTTTACGAACGTGTTTCGGTTGGATTTGTTTCAAGCTTCTAAAGAAGTGGATTTACACTCCCTTGTAACGAACATCTTTTTCCATAAAAGCTTTTGGGAAATTCTAATCAATTGTATCTACTTTTACATGTATGGGGACAATATTGAGGATGTATTAGGCCATTTCCTTTTTATTATAGTATTGGTCTTTCTTTCTATTTTTGTAAATTTATCTTATGTTCTTTTGAATTGGAATTCTACCTTACCTATATTAGGTGCTTCCGGTGTAGTCTCCGGAATTTTGGGAATGTATATTGTGTTTTTTCCGAAAGTAAAAACGACTCTCATTACCAAAAAATTCATGTTTTCGGATCTTCCCGTAGTAACAAGCCTTATATTTTGGGTTCCCTATCAATTTATTGTTATGTTCTGGGAAATGCAGGCGAATGAAACCGCTTATGTATTTTATTCGCATGTCGTCGGTTTTATGTTAGGATTTTCGCTTGCTCATTGTTTTCTTTTTTTCGGATGGAGAGATCGTCATAAGGAATCGATTCGATTTTCTACAGGGAATTTAAAAACAGTGCTTTGTCCTAGCTGCAGTGCTCCTAAAGTCATTCCGAGTTACGGGCGTTATAAATGTTCCTCTTGTGAAAGCGAATATTACTTCGATAGAAAAGGATCTCGCATTTTATTTTAAATTACCAAGAGGGAGTGGATAGTTTTTCGATCAAGGCGAGTTGTGCTTAGTTTAACAATTTGTATGGTAGAATATTTGAAAAATTTTATATACTTTGTGAATTTTCTTTCAAAGATGGGGAACGGAGTGATTTAAATGAACCAAAGAATTTTTACATTGCTGATCGTAGCTGCGCTTTTTACCTCAAATTGTAAAACGCCTCTACCTCGTATAATTGGAGAAGGTAAAACAGAGGAAGCCAAACAACGTTTATTGGATGGAGGAGATCCGAACGATATAGATTGCGAATCGTCACTTTATATGGCCGCAAGAATCGGAGACATTGATTTGGTAAAACTTTTACTCGAAAAGGGTGCCGATCCGAATTTAAGATCACGAGAATGCGTTTATGGCTCCGGTTTCTTAAGGTATCGTGCTGGGAATCGTTCTCCTTTAGAAAAGGCAAAAACATTAGAAATTGCGAAATTGTTAGTGAATAAAGGTGCGAATCCTAATTTCGGCGGATTTAGGGAAGCTTTTGGTGCTGCTCATGATGAAACACCTTTGCTCGTACAAATTGAACTGGAACAATACGATATCGCCGAATTTTTAGTGAAGTCCGGTGCGAGTGTGAACATTTATGTTACAAATACAGGCAAGAATATATTCTTACAAAAGTTAGATAGGAAAGAGGTTGCAGGAAAAGCCGGCGCACAAAAGTTAAAGGCTTTGTTGGTATCGAAAGGTGCCAAGGATCTGGATCTTTCTAAATCAGCTTCCCTCTCCTTAACACCGGTAGCATCTTACACTCATTTGACGAACGGAGAAAGCACTCTTATGCCTTCCAATATTGCAAATGCATTGTTCCAAGACCCTAGCAAATTCGTTCCACTTACGATGGATGCAAAAGATCGAAGATACTATCACTATTCGGAATTTGTAATCAATGAAACACAGATGAACCTTCACGAATGGCTGATCCATCGAAAAAATCAATTGGGACAGATTAAGAAATAGCAAGAGGGATGCGGCGGGTTCTAAGTCCGACGAAAATGAAAATAAGGATCTCTAGAAAAGAAGAGAAACGAACTCAGTATAAAAAGGGAGTGGGAGGACCGAAGCGTAAGCGGAGCCCGAAGCAGCCCGACCCGGAGTTTGTGAAACAAAATCCGGGGCTTGCCCTTAGGACAGTGAAGGAAGATTAATCTTCTGCGAAAAGATTGTTGAGGGAGTCGATGAGAGTCTCTACTTCTACTCCGTATCCCATACAAACTTGTTCGATGGTCTCTACTTCGTTGATGGAGCAGTGAGAGCATCCACCTAAATGGTAGCTGGAGAAAACAAGTCCAGCTTCCGGGTGAATGGCAATGGCTTCTCCCACTGTCATTTCTTTATAAAAACGGGCTTTTGTTGACTCAGTCATGCCGGAATACCTCAAAAAGGAAATTAACTATACAAATAATAGACTGTCGTCTATTCGTCAATGGAATGTTTACCTCGGAATTTGGGAAATTTTATGTGCGCATTGAGGGTAGGTTTGAATCCGCTCACTTCCTTTACGATTATTTTCCGGATGGCTCGGATGAACCCATCCACGGCCATTCCTGGAAGGTAGAGGTGTTTTTGTCAGGAAATGAGAACATTCGCCCGGATGGAATCAGTTATGACTTCCTGACGGCCCGCAATCGCCTCCAAGAGCTTGTACACAGCATCGATCATATTTTGATCAACGACCATCCTGATTTTAAGGGTGTGAACCCTACTTCGGAAAATGTGGCTCGTTGGTTTTTTTCCGGATTAAAAGACGAAGTTGCGAAAACGAAAGGCCAAATCAAAAGGATCGTGATCCACGAAGGCCCCGAGAATTTGGCTTTTTTTGAACCTGATCCGTCCGGATCGGAATCTAAGTAAGAGCAAGGGGTGGGTGCTGTTACCTTCCTCTTCGAAAGAATGATCTGTTTTTGCTCATATAACTCGGGCTGCTTTTTCCCTTTTTACAAAAACCACCGAACAGGAGTTTGATTTTTTGACTCACAAAACGCTCCTATATGTCCAACGTCTAACTTTTGCAAAGTTAAACGTTGGACATGAAAGTTCTAATCACAAAACTAGTCCACGTATTTTGTATTTTGGCTTATTCGAATTTTTTAAAGTAAAACTGATTTTTTTGTTGATCGTAGTGCAATAAAAATCCCTTTTTAGGAAATTGAGAGGCGATTCTATGAAAGGTCGTTGATTTGACCTCTGTTATGTGTAGGAACTGGGAATTTTCCTTCTTACTGAACAGGTAGACATAATTGTCGCAAATGTAAAAATTTTTGTTAGCTTTTACCTTTGTTTGTAAAAAAAATCAGTGTCGCTTCGGCCGAATCTTTCTGGTTCAAATTTTAAAATTATATGTTAAAATGGATTTTTCCCTCTCAATTTACAATTTTTCCAATCTAATTTGTTCTTAAAATAGGGTGAGGGGAGGATGCAGCGATGAGTAATGAAAAAGATAAAAAAACTCTTCTGTTAGTTGAAGACGATGTTATCATCGGTATGGCAGAGTCACAATCTTTACGATTTGCTGGTTATAATGTAATATCCGCTACTTCCGGGGAAAAGGCGATCGAAACCGTCAAAAAACAGAAAGGAATCGATTTGATTCTGATGGATATCGATTTGGGCTCAGGGATCGACGGAACCCAAACCTCCAAAGTGATCTTGGAAATCCAAGAAGTCCCCATCGTATTTCTCACCTCTCATTCGGAAAAGGAGATGGTGGAAAGGGTAAAAGGAATCACTCGTTACGGATATGTGATCAAAAACTCCGGCGATTTTGTTTTACAGTCTTCCATTGAAATGGCTTTCGAACTCTTCGAAGCCAATCAGAGAACCAAGAAGAAAGAAGAAAAACTAAGAGTCACCTTAAATTCGATAGGTGATGCTGTGATCGCTACGGACAACCACGGTGCGATCACAAAAATGAATCCTATTGCGGAAAAACTGACCGGTTGGAGTTACCACGATGCGCTCGGTCATACGATCTCTGATGTTTTTAAGATCGTAAACGCAAAGTCCAGAAAACCGGTGGAAAATCCTGTGGATAAGGTTCTGCAGACGGGAAAAATCGTGGGTCTTGCCAATCATACCGCCTTACTTTCTAAAGATGGCAAAGAATATCAAATTTCAGACAGCGGCGCTCCCATTCTGAATGAAAACGGAGAGACGTTAGGCGTCGTTCTTGTCTTTCGGGATGTGACGGAGGAATATAAAATTCAAGAGAACTTAAAGGCGAGCGAAATTCGATTTTCCACCATTTTCAAAACCAGCCCTTTGGGGATGTCTTTGTCCCGTTACAAGGACGGTGTTTATGTGGATGTAAATGACGAGTTTTTGAAGATGTTTAGGTTGAGCCGTTCCGAAGTGATCGGTAGAACCTCCGCCGAACTGGAGTTTTGGGTCAATCCGAACAGTTTGGATTGGATGATGTCCATTCTGAAGGAGACTGGAAAGGTGGAGGGAATCGAACTCGAATTTCTTCGCAAAACAGGAGAAACCGGTGTGCTTCAGATTTTCGTCGAACAGATCGAAATCAACGGTGAACATTATCTACTCAGCATCAATAACGATATCACTCAAATCAAACAGACAGAAAAAGAACTACAAAAATCCATCGCAGAAAAAGAGATCCTTTTGAAAGAGCTGCAGCATCGTGTGAAAAACAGTTTGAATGTAGTTTCCAGCCTATTGAGTTTTGAATTTCACAATTTAAAGGATGAAGATTCGAAACGGATTTTTTTAAACGCTCAATCCAGAATTCATTCCATGTCTAAAATCTATGAAGGTTTATATCGTTCTTCCGATATCGATAAACTGGATCTTCATACCTACATTCAGGATTTGATTCATTCCTTTTCGGAAATGTATGTCATCGATCCGGAGAAGGTTCTGTTTTCCGTGAAGTTGGATCCTGTGAAGATCGATTTGAAACGAGCTTTACCGATGGGTTTGATTTTGAATGAACTCATCACCAACTCTTTGAAATATGCCTATCCTTCCGGTCAGAAAGGAGAGATTCGAATCCATCTGAACAAAATCAACAACCATGTGAATTTAGTGGTGTCTGATGATGGGGAAGGTCTTCCCGGAATGATCAATCCTAAGACAGGGAACCATTTGGGATTTATGTTGGTGCGGAATCTGACAGAACAGTTGGAAGGTGTGATCAGCACCATTTCCCAACCGGGAGAAGGTCTTACCGTCATCCTGAGTTTGAAGCTTTAAGGATTGTCCATTTTCGGTTCCTTGCGGTAGCTCTCTATTTTGGGATGAAAGGCAAAACAGTTCAGAACAAAGTGAAGGATAGTTCAGAAATTATTTGACAAAGAGGAAAATATTTTCTGTAAAAAAGAACCATGTTCTTTTTTGTGTGAGTCTATAGGATCAGTGATTCTTTCACTGAAATCGGTAGGTACCACATGCACATCGTAAAAGACTCTCCCATCCCCGGCCCAAAACCGGACCCCATCCTAGGCAATGTGAAGGACATTGATCCGAACGCTCCCGTTCAATCCTTAATGAAATTGGCCAAGGCCTATGGATCTATTTTCAAGTTGAGTCTTCCCGGTGCGGAAACTCTTTTCATCAGTTCGAGAGAACTCGCTGATGAACTTTGCGACGAATCCAGGTTCGATAAAAAGGTGAGCGCTCCTTTGGAGAAAATCCGTTCTTTTTCCAAAGACGGTCTTTTCACTGCTTACACCCATGAACCTAACTGGGAAAAGGCGCATCGTATTTTGGTTCCTGCCTTCGGCCCTGCATCGATCAAAAACATGTTCGATCCTATGTATGATATCGCCGAACAATTTGTTCTTAAATGGGAACGGTGAGGTGAGA
>VFQU01000643.1_pt1 | contig 27792 bp, 22 predicted proteins | sample 3512311 | NCBI WGS metagenome assembly VFQU01 (sample SAMN10412377, study PRJNA504923) | tailings metagenome | isolation source: Relicate 3 Philex TSF3 active mining site | place: Philippines: Tuba, Benguet | collected 2017-08-29
GCATCGAGGTCAAGGCCCCCGGCAAAGGGGCCGACCCGCGCAAATGGAAGACCGGCCACGACAAGGAACAATGGGACAAGCTCAAGGCGCTGCCCAACCTGCTTTACACCGATGGCGACAGCTTTTCGCTGTGGCGCGATGGCGTGCTGATCGGGCAGATCGTCCACCTCGATGGCGGGATCGAACATGCGGGCGCGAAGCTTGCCGCACCGCCGAGTTTTCTGCCGCTGCTGAGCGACTTTCTCACCTGGAAACCGATAGCGCCCAAAAGCGCGACCGAGCTGGCCCGTGTTTCCGCAAGGCTGTGCCGGTTCCTGCGGGATGAGGTGCTGGAACAGCTTGAAGCACCTGAAAAGAACGCGCGGCTGACCGACCTCAAGGACGACTGGAAGGCGCTCCTCTTCCCCGATGCCGACGACGAGAAGTTCGCCGATGGCTATGCGCAGGCCGTCACCTTCGGTCTGCTCATGGCGAAGTCGAAAGACATGGCGCTGACCGGTGGTCTCGACCATGTCGCGCGCGAGCTCGGTAAAGCCAACACGCTGATCGGCACCGCGCTGCGGCTGCTGACCGAACAGGACCTCAACCTCGGCCCCGCGCTCGATACGCTGACCCGCGTGCTGGACGAGGTTTCGTGGGCCAAGGTGTCCAAGGGCGATCCCGAGGCCTGGCTCTATTTCTACGAGGATTTCCTCGAGGTCTACGACAACAAGCTGCGCAAGCTGACGGGCAGCTACTACACCCCGCCCGAAGTCGTGCGCACCATGGTGCGCCTATGCGACGAGGCACTCAAAAGCGCCCGCTTCGGCATTGCCGATGGGCTGGCCGGCAAGGATGTCCACATCGTCGATCCCGCGACCGGATCGGGCACCTTCCTGCTCGGCCTGATTGAGCGGATCAAGGCCACAATTGCCGCGCGCGATGGCGAGGGCAATGTCGCGGCATCGATGAACGAAATAGCGGGCCGCCTGGTCGGTTTCGAGCTGCAATTCGGTGCCTTCGCCGTGGCACAGCTACGGCTGCTGGCGGAAATGCTGGAAATCGGCGCAAACGCCACCCCGCGCCTGTTCGTCACTGACACGCTGGGCGATCCCTTTGCCGATCTCGAAACCGGCCAGGGCATCTACCGCGAGATTTCGAAATCGCGCACCGAGGCGAACAAGGTCAAGCGCAGCGAACCGATCACCGTCGTCATCGGCAACCCGCCCTACAAAAATGAAGCGAAAGGCAAGGGAGCTTGGGTTGAAAGTGGCAGCGGAAACAGTGCTGCGCCGCTTAACGATTGGCAGCCACCCAAGACGTGGAAAGTTGGTGCGCACGCCAAGCACCTTCGCAACCTCTATGTCTATTTCTGGCGCTGGGCGGCATGGAAGGTTTTCGAGCAGGGTGAAGGCGGGCGAGACATGCAGCCGCCGGTCAAGGAAAAGCTCGCCGGGATGGTTTGCTACATCACTGTTTCGGGCTTCTTGAACGGCCCCGGTTTTCAGAAGATGCGCGCCGATCTGCGCAGCCAGTGCGACGATATCTGGGTGATCGATTGCACGCCCGAAGGCCATCAGCCCGATGTGCCGACGCGCATTTTTCAGGGCGTGCAACACCCGGTCTGCATCGTGCTCGCAAGCCGCTCTCGCGAGCCCGGCAAGGAAGCTGCGCGGGTGCGCTACCGGGCACTCGCCAAGGGTCGCCGCGAGCAGAAGTTCGAGGAACTGAAAACCATCACGCTGGCTGGCAGCGGGTGGAGCGATTGCCCAACCGATCCGCGTGCGCCGTTTCTGCCGGAGTTGCGCGAAGGCTGGGGCGCGTTCGCGCCCCTAGAGCAGCTTGTCGGTTATCTCGGTCCCGGCGTTACTCCTGGCAGAACTTGGGTAATTGCTCCCGATGCGAGAACGCTTGAAGCCCGTTGGAAGCGGTTGGTTGATGAACCCTCCTCGACCAAGCGATCAGAGCTTTTTGAGAATAAGGCAGGCGACAGACATCTGACCAAATCTGCCAAGGCCCTGGCGGGATACCATGGGCCGCTAAAGTCCATTGAAACATTGTTGGACGAGAAGAAGCATGGGTCGACTCGGCAAGAAGCCGAGAGGCTACTCCTGCCAATGACACCAATCAGGTACGGCTATCGTTCGTTTGATCGTCAATGGATACTGCCAGACATCCGGGTGATTGATCGGCATCGCCCGGAATTATGGGCTGTCGCTGGTGAACGCCAAGTGTTTCTAACCGGTTTGATGGCGCATAGTCCAACCTCCGGCCCAGCTATATCCTTCACCTCGTTCCTCCCGGACAAGCACCACTATAAGGGCTCATTCAGCGGAAGCGTGTTCGCCCTCTGGAAGAACGCCGCCGCGACCGAATCCAACATCTCCCTTGCCGTCGTCGCGCTGCTCTCCAAGGCATTCGGCGCAGCCGTCGATCCGGTCGATATCTTCGCCTATGTCGCGGCGCTGCTGGCCCATCCGGCCTACACCGCCAGCTTCGCCGAAGACCTTGTCCGCCCCGGTCTGCGCGTGCCGCTGACTGCCGATGCGGCGCTCTTCGCCGAAGCCGCAAAGCTGGGCCGCGAGGTGATCCGGCTGCACACGTTCGGGGAACGCTTCGCCAGAGAAGACCCGCCCCGTCCGCCGCGCGTTGGTGAAGGCGGCCCGACCCAGCCCAAGGACGGTGCAATCCCCTCCACGCCCGAGGGTTTCCCCGACACGCTCGAATACGATGCCGCCAAGCGCCGACTGCTGGTCGGCACCGGCTTCATCGACAATGTCCCGCCCGCCGTCTGGGCCTATGAAGTGTCGGGCAAACAGGTGCTGCGCCAATGGTTCAGCTACCGCCGCAAGAACCGCGAACGCCCCCTGATCGGCGACAAGCGCCCGCCCTCTCCGCTGGGCGATATCCAGCCTGATCGGTGGCTGCCCGAATACACCAGCGAGCTCATCAATGTGCTCAATGTTCTGGCGCTGCTGGTCGAGCTTGAGCCGAAGCAGGCGGACCTAATGAAGCGCATCTGCGAAGGTCCCCTGATCCCCGCCAGCAAGCTGACGACGTGAACCCGTCCGCCCTGGCCGATAGCGCATCCCGGACCCCCGAATCCTAAGGCGAAATTCTGCTCCCGATGCGCAGTATCGACCTCTCGAATTCATTGCCTCGAGCATACCTACTAGTGATGGCTATTTGGTCCCCATTCCGGAACAAATCAAGATTTTAGCCAGGGCACCACAGCAATCTCAAGGCCGCACGGCCAAGCCTTTCCTCACCGGAAGCCCGAGAAATCAGGCAATTCCAAAAGCCACTAAAATTTCAGTATCGCGGCCGAAGTCCCTCTTGACGAAAGCACACCGTATGCGACCGTCGCCTTCCCGCGCAGCGCAGCAGCCTTTGTGAACTGGCTGCGCGATAAGCAGCCGCAAGTCTTCGGCTCGCTTTACAGCGCCGAACTCAGGCCCTTTGTGCGCACGCCGCGGGTTGCCTACAGCTGGCATTACCTGCCTGAAAAGGCCGATCAGCTTGAACGCCAGCGCAACAATTCGGTGGCTTTCATCCGCGCCGATGAGACTGCGGGCGGGCTGGCAGCCGAAGTGGTGCGCGAACTGGCCAAGGGCGCGGGCGAATAGGCGCAAAGCCTCAAAAGGTATAACCGAGGCCCAGCCCGAGCTGGAACTGGTCGGGCCTGCCGCGCAGGCGGGTGAAGGGCGTCGCCGCGCCGTCACCCAGCATCCGGGCATAGCCGCCCAGCGCAAAGATGTTGAACCCGCCATTGAGAGCATTGCCATCCAGGTCCGCCGCGAGCGTCACCGCTGTCCCGAGCCGGTTGGCTCCGCCCCGGGCGGTGAACACCGGCAGGCCGCTCGCGATGCTCTGGGCTTGGGTTACGCCCTGGTAATAGCGGGCAAAGCGATCATCGACGATTTCGAGGGCCGTGCTCCATTGCACCAGCACGCCGAGGCCAAGCGGGGTGAGATAGGCCACCGTCGGCTCGATCACCTGCCCCGCGTGCGCCCCCAGCACATCGCGGCGGATCGCAGCCACGATCGTAAGCGAATCATTAGGATGCAGCACGCCAGGCAATGTCACCCCCGCGACCAGTCCCAATTCCAGTGCTGTCTCAAGCCTGCCCGCAGCCTCTACCACCGGATCACGGCTGTTCACGCTGCGCTCCACCCGGACGCGGAAGCTCGGCCCGAGCGAAAACTGCGGCGCGTTGCTTGGCTGGAGAATGCTGGGCTGCGGCGAGAGAAGATCGAAATTCATCCCCGCGCCTGACGGGCGAAAGCCCACACCCGCAAGCCGTCCGGTGACAAGCGGCAGGGGAAAGACGAAATAATCATTCGATCCGGCATAGGTCGGGATAAGCCCTGCCCCCACCCCGATATTGATCCAGTCATCATCGAACACAGATGCCATCCCTTCGCCCGGCCCGCCGTGGCGGCGCGCGGGCGAGGCCTCCTGCACCGCTGTCGCAAGGTCAACGGCTGCGGCGGCCTCATCACCGCCTGCGGCAGGTGCGCCATGATCGTCTGGCGCAGCATGTGCGGGCGCGGTCAGCGCTGCTGCCGCCCCAAGGCCCGTGAGCGCCGCCATAATCGATTGCCGGGGTCGCCTCATGGCCGTTCCTCCTGCTGCGTTCGGCTTATCTACGGATCGTCAGACTATTGTTTCCCATGACGAACAGGCAAGCCACCCTAGTCCGGTCCACCGCGAACGCGGCACGGCCAGCCGTGAGGCAGGCAAATCCTCCGCAATCATTGCCAATCATTGCCCGCGCAGCCGCGCTCCCCTAAACGCCTTGCTGGCATGAACGATTCTGCAAGCTCTCTCGCCGCTGCTGCTGCTCCGCATGATCTGGTGATCGTGGGCGGCGGCCTTGCGGGCGGGCTGCTGGCGCTGGCGCTCCAGCGCATCGCCCCCGATTGCCGCTATCTTGTGATCGAGCATGGCAAGACCTTCGGCGGCAATCACCGCTGGAGCTGGTTTGCCAGTGATCTGCCACGAGCGGGCCAGACGCTGCTTTCGGCCTTTGCGCAGAACGTGTGGGACGAAGGCTACGACATCGCCTTTCCCGATTATGCGCGCACACTGCCGACATCCTATTGTTCGCTTTCGAGCGCGGATTTCCACACCGCGTTGATGACTCATCTGCCCGCTGATCGCGTGATGTTGGAGACGCGAGTAGCCGCGCTTGATGCCTTTGGCGTCACGCTGGGCGATGGCACCCGGATCGATGCCGCGCGCGTCGTCGATTGCCGCCATTTCCGCCCCTCGGCGCGGCTGGCTGGCGGCTGGCAGGTGTTCCTTGGCCAGCATTTCAAGCTTGATGCGCCCCACGGCCTCACTCGGCCGATCATCATGGATGCAAAGGTCGATCAGGTCGCCCCGCACGGCAATGGCGGCGCCTATCGCTTCATCTATGTGTTGCCCCTGTCGCAAGACGAGGTGTTCATCGAGGATACCTATTACGCCGATCAGCCCCGGCTCGATGCCGATGTCCTGCGCGGCCGCGTGGCGGCCTACGCCCGCGCGCAAGGGTGGCAGGGCACGGTGATCGGTGAGGAGACCGGCGTGCTGCCAGTCATCAGCGGCGGGGATTTCGCCGCAGCGCAAGCCGAAATCGCCATTCCCGGGGTCGCGATCGGCGGCGCGCGCGGCGGGTTTTCGCACCCGCTTACCAGCTACACCCTGCCCTTTGCGGTCGATAATGCGCTCGCAATCGCCCGGCTCGTTGCCCGCGAACGGGACATGTCGGGCTTTGCGCTCGCCCGGTTTTGCGAGGCGCGCGCGCGCAAGCATTGGCGGCGCATGGGCTATTACCGCCTTTTGAGCCGAATGCTGTTCGAAGCGGCAGAACCTGAGGAACGGGTTGTGGTGTTCCAGCATTTCTATGCACTGTCAGGCGGATTGGTCGAGCGGTTCTATGCTGGCCAGTCGACTTGGCCTGATCGCTTGCGCATCCTCTATGGTAAACCACCCGTAGCTATCGGGCGGGCCATGCGGGCGCTGGTTTCACGCGGAATACCTCTCAAAGTGGAGAAAACGGCATGAACGCCGATGCAAAACTCAATCTGACACCGCGCGGACGCGCTCCCAAGGGCATCGATCCGGCTCTGGCCGAACTTTATGCCGGGCGCAGCGCCTGCGTGATCGGATCGGGCTTTGGCGGGATGGCGCTGGCGATCCGCCTGCAATCGGCGGGGATCGCCACCACCGTGATCGAAGCGCGCGACAAGCCGGGTGGCCGCGCCTATTTCTGGGAAAAGGACGGCTTCACCTTCGACGCTGGCCCCACCGTGATCACCGATCCGCCCTGCCTTGAAGAACTCTGGGCGCTGACCGGCCACGATATCGCCGAAGATGTCGAACTGATGAAGGTGATGCCGTTCTATCGGCTCAACTGGCCCGACGGGACCAATTTCGACTATTCGAACGATGAAGAACAATTGAACGCCGAGATTGCCAAGCTCAATCCGGCTGATGTGGCTGGCTATGCGCGCTTCCTCGAATATTCCGAACGGGTCTATCACGAAGGCTATCTGAAGCTCGGCACCAAGCCGTTCCTCGATTTCAAGTCGATGCTGAAAGCTGCCCCTGCGCTGATCAAGGAACAGGCCTGGCGTTCGGTTTACGGCATGGTTGCAAGTTATGTGCAGAACGAAAAACTGCGCGAGGCTTTGAGCTTCCATACGCTGCTGGTCGGCGGCAATCCGATGAACACCTCGTCGATCTATGCGCTCATTCACAAGCTGGAGAAAGACGGCGGCGTGTGGTGGGCGCGCGGCGGCACCAACCGCCTGATTGCCGGGATGGTGCGCCATTTCGAACGGCTCGGCGGCACGATGCGGGTCGGCGATCCGGTGGTGCAGGTCCACACCATGGGCACGCGCGCAAGCGAAGTTGAAACCAAAAGCGGGTTCAAGCAACGCTTCGATGCGGTCGCCAGCAATGCCGACATCATGCATTCCTACAAGGACTTGCTGTCAGGGTCGCCGCGCGGGGCCAAGATGGCCAAGAGCCTTGGCCGCAAGAGCTTCAGCCCCTCGCTGTTCGTGGTGCATTTCGGGCTTGAGGGAACGTGGCCGGGCATCCCCCACCACATGATCCTGTTTGCCAAGCGTTACAAAGGCTTGCTTGACGATATCTACAAGAACGGCGTGGTGCCCGAAGATTTCGCGATCTATCTCCACCACCCGACTGTGACCGATCCCGGCATGGCGCCGGCGGGCAAGAGCACCTTCTACGCGCTCGTGCCGGTGAGCCACATGGGCAAGATGCCGGTCAACTGGGATGAAGTCGGGCCGAAGCTCGAAAAGATGATCCTCGATGAGCTCGGCCGCCGCCTCATCCCCGATATCCATGACCGGATCGTCACCAAGTTCTCTTACGCGCCCAAGGACTTTAAGGCTGATCTCAACGCCCACATGGGCAGCGCCTTCAGCCTCGAACCCGTGCTGTGGCAGAGCGCTTACCTGCGCGGCCACAACCGCGACGATGTGATCGAGAATTACTATCTCGTGGGCGCAGGCACGCATCCGGGCGCAGGCATCCCCGGCGTGGTCGGCAGCGCCAAGGCGACCGCAGGCATCATGCTGGAGGATCTGGCGAAGGTGCCTGCTTGAAACGTCTCGCCGTCTATTGCGGGTCGGCCTCTCCGGCTGATCCACGCTATATCCAGCTTGCTTACGATGTCGGCGCAGAATTGGCCACGCGCGGCATCGGCGTCGTCTATGGCGGCGGCAAGCTCGGGCTTATGGGCGCGGTCGCGCGCGGGGCGAAAGAGGCGGGCGGCGAAGTGATCGGGATCATCCCCGAAGCGCTCGTCAAGGCCGAGGTCGCCAATCACGATTGCGACGAATTGATCACCGTGTCGGGGATGCACGATAGAAAGCAACGCTTCACCGACCTGTCCGATGGCTTTATCACCCTGCCGGGCGGAGTCGGCACGATGGACGAATTGTGGGAAGCGATGAGCTGGTCGCAATTGGGCTACCACTCGGACCCGGTTGGCATCCTCAACGCTTTCGGGTTCTACAATGATCTGCTCGCCTTCAATGCCAAGATGGCGGCGGTCGGCTTTGTGCGGCCTGCGCACCAGAACATCCTGATCGCGGCTGACACGATAACCGAACTGCTCGCCAAGATGGCAGCCTATCAGCCGCACACCCCGATCTTTCGCATGAAGGCCGAGGAGCTATAAAGAGCCTCGCATGGTGCTCGCAATTGCTCCCCGTGCCGCGCTGGTCGAACATGCGCGGCTCACGATCAAGGAAGGCTCGCAAAGCTTTTCCGCCGCCGCACGCCTGTTTGATCGCACCACACGCGAACGGGCCTGGCTGCTATATGCCTGGTGCCGCCGGGCGGATGATATTGCCGATAATCAGGTGATGGGCGGGGAGCTGGGCGATCAATCCGATCTGGCAACGCGTCTCGATCATATCCGCCGCCTGACCGCGCTCGCCTTTGCCGGAGAGCCGACGGGCGATCCGGCGTTCGATGCGCTGGGCGTGGTCGCTGCCGAAGTGGGCCTCACCCCGCAGATGGCAGAGGACGTGATCGCGGGCTTCCAACTCGACGCCGAGGACTGGCGACCGCGCACCGAGGCAGACATGCTGCGCTATTGTTACCACGTGGCGGGCGCGGTGGGCGTCATGATGGCGGTGGTGATGGGCGTTTCGCCAGACGATCAGGAAACGCTCGACCGCGCCAATGACCTGGGCCTTGCCTTTCAACTCTCCAACATCGCGCGCGATGTGGTGGAAGATGATGCAGCGGGGCGTTGCTATCTTCCGATCGAATGGCTGGTCGAACAGGATATCGAACCCGGTCAGCACACCAAGCCGCATCACCGCAAGGAACTGGCGGAAATGGTCGCCAGGCTGGTGGCGCTGGTGGAAAAGCACGAGGCCGCCGCCCGCGTCGGTGCCGCGCGCCTGCCGTTCCGCAGCCGCTGGGCGGTGCTGTCTGCCGCCCGCATCTATGGTGCAATCGGGCGCAAGGTGAGAAAGCGCGGGGCCGAGGCCTGGGCCAGCCGCACTTTCGTGCCGCGCTGGGAAAAGGCGCTTTATGGCCTGCGCGCCCTCGCCTCATCCGTGCTCAACCGCGAGAAAATGCCCGCAGGCGGCATCCACTGGGGCATCGCGGATTACCGGCCTTCACGCTGAATTCTGGCTCTGCGTGAACCCCTGTCTTGCGCTGGCTCGACATGCCGGAACGGCACGGCTAACCCACGGCTATGATTACCAAGCTCCTTATCGCCAATCGCGGCGAAATTGCCTGCCGCATCATCCGCACGGCCAAGGCCATGGGGATCGCGACGGTCGCGGTCTATTCCGATGCCGATGCCAAGGCGCTGCATGTGCGCCAAGCCGACGAAGCGGTGCATATCGGCCCCTCGCCCGCTGCCGAAAGCTATTTGCGCGGTGAAAAGATCATCGCGGCGGCGCAGGCGACCGGGGCGGATGCGATCCATCCGGGCTACGGGTTCCTTTCGGAGAATGCCGATTTCGCGCAGGCCGTGATAGACGCAGGGCTGATCTGGGTCGGCCCCAAGCCTGCCAGCATCCGCGCCATGGGTTTGAAGGACGCCGCCAAGCAGCTGATGCGGTCGGCAGGCGTGCCGGTGACGCCGGGCTATGACGGGTCGGATCAGTCGGTGGAACGCCTTACCAGGGAGGCCGAGGCCATCGGCTATCCCGTGCTCATCAAGGCCGTTGCAGGCGGCGGCGGCAAGGGAATGCGCAAGGTGGATATCCCCGCCGATTTCGCCGCCGCGCTCGAAAGCTGCCGCCGCGAGGCCAAGGCCAGCTTCGGCAACACGCAAGTGCTGCTCGAAAAGTGGATCACCTCGCCCCGCCATATCGAGGTGCAGGTGTTCGGCGATAGCTTCGGCCAAGTCGTCCACCTGTTCGAGCGCGACTGTTCCTTGCAGCGCCGCCACCAGAAGGTGATCGAGGAAGCCCCCGCCCCCGGCATGGACGAGAGCACCCGCGAGGCGATCTGCGCCGCCGCCGTGCGCGCCGCCAAGGCAGTCGATTACGAAGGCGCAGGCACCATCGAATTCATCGCCGATGCCGGCGAAGGCCTGCGTGCCGACCGCATCTTCTTCATGGAGATGAACACCCGCCTTCAGGTCGAACACCCCGTCACCGAGGAAATCACCGGCGTCGATCTGGTCGAATGGCAGCTGCGCGTGGCGAGCGGGGAGCCGTTGCCCCTCGCCCAAGAGGAGCTGTCGATCAATGGTCATGCGATCGAGGCGCGGCTTTATGCGGAAGACCCGGCGAAGGGGTTTCTGCCGAGCACCGGGCGGCTGGACATTCTGCGTCTGCCCCGCGCCGCGCGGATTGAAACCGGCGTCGAAGAGGGTAGCGAAGTCTCGCCCTACTATGATCCGATGATCGCCAAAATCATTGTCCACAAGCCGACGCGCGATGCGGCGATCACCGCCATGGACGCAGCATGCCGCGCAGTCGCAGCGCTGCCGGTCAAGCACAATGCATGGTTCCTCAGCCGGCTGACCCGGATGGACGAATATCGCTGTGCCACCATGACGACCGGCACCATCGAAGCGCGCCAGGACGCGCTCCTTACCGAGCCCCAGCCTTCACAAGCGCTGCTGGCTGCCGCAGCGATCGACTGCTTGCTTGAGCATGTCCCATCCGCCGAGACTGCGCGCGCCGTGGGGCTGCGCGGCTTTCGCCTCAACAGCGAACCGCGCGCGACGGCCCAAGTCTCGCTTGCCGGAACGCGGATCGAAGCCCCGCTCGACATGGTCGCCGCTGGCCAGTTCATCGCCGCTGAAAGGACGTTATCGGCAGCGCAGCATGGTGCCTATTTCGAGGATGGTGCGGCCTTCGTGCTGCGGGCCCATCGCGCAGATGGCACCGGCCATTCCTCCGCCGCCGATGGCGCGATCATCGCGCCGATGCCGGGCAAGGTCATCGCGGTCGATGTTGCGGAAGGTCAGGCCGTCACCGCCGGGCAGCGGCTGCTGGTTCTGGAGGCCATGAAGATGGAGCACGCCCTTGCCGCGCCCTTTGATGGAGTGATCGAGGGGCTTGCCGTCAGCGCGGGAGGACAGGTGCAGGTTGATGCGGTGTTGGCCAAGGTGGTGCCTGCTGCCGAAAGTGCGACGTAATCTTCCCCTCCCCTTGGGGAGGGGATCGAGGGGTGGGGGTTCGGCGGTAGCGGGTGTCGGACACCCAACCCCCAACCCCTTCCCTAAAGGGAAGGGAAGGATTGATGACCTGGGCCAAGGAACTCGAAGAACTCCGCGCGCGCGAAGCGCTGGCCGAGCAGATGGGCGGCGCGGACAAGGTCGCCCGCCAGCATGGGCGCGGGAAGATGGATGCCCGCGCGCGGCTCGCGGCGCTGTGCGACGAGGGCTCCTTCCGCGAGATCGGCAAGATCGCAGGCTCCGCGAAGTATGACGCCAATGGCGACCTCGCCAGCGTCACCCCAGCTCCGTTTCTCTTCGGCAAGGCCACCATCAATGGCCGCCCAGTCGTCGCCACGGCGGACGATTTCACCATCCGCGGCGGCGCGGCGGATGCAGGGATTGCACGCAAGATGGTGCAGGCCGAGATGATGGCGCACCAGTTGAAGCTCCCGATCATCCGCATGATCGACGGGACGGGCGGCGGCGGCTCGGTCAAAACGCTCGAACAGATCGGCGCGACCTATATCCCTGCCGTGCCCGGCTGGGGCGATGTGGTGACGAACCTCGACACCGTGCCGGTGGTGGCGCTGGCGCTTGGCCCGACGGCGGGCCTCGGCGCGGCGCGCACGGTGGCGAGCCATTATTCGATCATGGTCAAAGGGCTCTCCCAGATATTCGCCGCTGGCCCGGCCGTGGTCGATGGGCTGGGCGAGGCTTACAAAGGCGGCGCGGCCAATCACGAGGAGGCCAAGGAAGCGCTCGGCGGCAGCGCGATCCACACCCGCAACGGGGTGGTGGATGATGAAGTCGCCAGCGAGGCCGAAGCCTTCGCCCGCGCGCGGCATTTCCTCTCGTTCATGCCTGAATATGTCGGCCAGCCCGCCCGCCGTGCGGATTGCGCAGACCCCGCCGACCGCCGCGAGGAGGCGCTTCTTGCCCTCGTCCCGCGCGATCCCAAGCAGGTCTATTCCATGCGCCGCTGCCTCGATCACGTCTTCGATACCGGCACCGTGTTCGAGATCGGCAAGCATTGGGGCCGCGCCGCGATCACCGCGCTCGCCCGATTGGATGGGTGGCCGGTGTTCGTCATCGCCAGCGACCCCAGCTACCTCGGCGGATCGTGGGAGGCCAAGACCAGCGAGAAGGTTGAGCGCTTCGTCAAGCTGGCTGACCAGTTTCGGCTCCCCATCGTGCATCTGGTGGACAACCCCGGCTTCATGATCGGGCGCGAGGCGGAAATGGCGGGGACGATCCGCTACGGCGTCAACGCGATGAACGCGATCTACCGGGCGACCGTGCCGCTGGCGAGCGTGGTGCTACGCCGCGCCTATGGCATTGCGGGGAGCGCGATGAGCAACGCTGATCGCTACCAATATCGCTATTGCTGGCCGAGCGGCGACTGGGGCAGCCTGCCGATCGCAGGCGGGCTGGAGGTCGCTTATAAGGCGGAACTGGAAGCTGCCGATGATCCGCAGGCGCTGCTCGAAGAAATCCGCGCAAGGCTCGCCCGCGTCACCTCGCCGTTCCGATCAGCCGAGCGCTTCAATGTCGAGGACATCATCGACCCGCGCGATACCCGGCCGCTACTGTGCGAATTTGCCGGGCTGGCGTGGCGGTGTTTGGGGGCAGAGGCTTAGACGGGCCCACCCCTTGCCCGTCCCGCAAGCGGGAGGGGGCTGGTTGGCGCTGATACTCCCCTCCCGCTTGCGGGAGGGGCGGGGGTGGGGCCCTTTACCGCCCCATCTCGGCATCCGAAGGCCCGAACAACTTGCCCTTCTCGCTCACCAGCACCAGGGCGAGGCACACCAGCCCGCTCGCCAGCAAGGACAGCGCCAGCGGGCGCGCGGTGCCATCGAAGGCATAGCCGATGCCTGCGCCGATCACCGCCGCCATCGTCGTGCGGACAAAGCCGTGCGCGCTGCTTGCCGCGCCCGCAATCGCAAAGAACGGGTTCATCGCAAGCGCGCCGAAATTGCTGCCGATAAATCCGAGCAGGGCCATGTTGATCGCCATGAGCGGCACGAACACCCACAGGCTTTCACGCTCCTGAAAGGCGAAGAACACCTGCGCCGAGGCGACCGCGATGAAAGCGAACAGCGCCGCATGGCTCACCCGGCGCGCGCCGAAGCGTTCGACGATCCGCGAATTCGACCAACTGGCGAGCGCCATGGATCCGGCGCAAATTCCGAAAATATAGGTGAAGATATCGCCCGCACCGAAGGTCTCGGTGATGAGTTGCTGCGAGGAATTGATAAAGCCGAACAGCGCGCCGAACACCAGCGCGCTGCCGAACACATAGCCGACCGTCGCAGGCAGGCTCAAGGCGCGGCCCATATTACGCAGAATCGGGCCGACCTCGATCAGCTGGCGATTCTCAGGCGCAAGGCTTTCGGGCAGGCGCAGATAGACCCATGCGCCAATCACCACGCCCTGCACCGCCATGGCGGCAAAGATCGCGCGCCAATCGAACAGCACAAGGATCACCTCGCCGATGGTGGGGGCAATGGCGGGCACCATCAGGAAAATGACGAAGATGAGGCTCATCATGCGCGCCATCTTGTCGCCGCCCACGCGGTCGCGGATAATGGCAGGCGGCAGCGCGATGATCGCTGCGCCGAAAAAGCCCTGAAGCGCGCGCACCGCAATCAGCGCGCTGAAACTGGTCACCACCGCGCTCGCCAGCGAGAGCACGATATAGGTCGCGACGGAACCGAGCAGGATCGGACGGCGCCCGAACCGGTCCGCCAGCGCGCCCGGCACCAGCGCGCCCACACCCGATGCGAGCAGATAGATGCTGATCACGAATTGGCGGTCATTGCCGGGGATGCTGAAAGCCTCGGCCACCTGGTCAAGCGCGGGCAGGATCGCATCGATGCCGAAAGCTTGCAGCGCCATCAGCATGGCCATCATGCCGATCAGTTCGCCCTCACCCAAGGGCTTGCGCTGGGGTTTGCTCTGGGCATCGATAGGCGCAGAAGAAGACGCTTGGGTTGCCATGCCCTGCCCCTTGCCTTGTGGCTCGCCGCTTGACCAGACTTCTTTTCGCATGTGCACAAAAGTGATGGGAGCGCCAAAGGTTCCACGCCCTCGCCCCTCGCGCTATTGCTAGGGGCATGGCTTTGGGCGGTTCAGACACCGAGGAAACGGGCGGCGGGCCGGCGGGCCTCAGGAAGATCATCCATGTCGATATGGATGCCTTTTTCGCCAGCGTCGAACAGCGCGATCATCCCGAATTGCGCGGGCGTCCCGTTGCCGTTGGCGGCGCGGGCGGGCGCGGAGTGGTGGCAGCGGCGAGTTACGAAGCGCGGCGCTTCGGGGTGAGAAGCGCCATGCCGTCGATAACTGCCAGTCGGCTCTGCCCCGATCTCATTTTCGTGCGCCCGCGCTTTGAGGCTTATAAGGAGGCCAGCCGCCAGATCCGCACCGTGTTCCACCACCACACCGATCTGGTCGAGCCTTTGAGCCTCGATGAGGCCTATCTCGATGTCACCGAGGACAAGCTGGGGATTGGCTCGGCCACCCGGATTGCCGCGCTGATCCGCCAGGAAATCCGCGCCAAGACGCGGCTGACGGCCAGCGCCGGGGTCAGCTACAACAAGTTCCTGGCCAAGCTTGCGAGCGATCAGAACAAGCCCGATGGGCTGTGCGTGATCCGCCCCGGCGAAGGGGCGGCGTTTGTCGCGGGCCTGCCGATCCGGCGCTTTCACGGGGTCGGCCCGCGCGCCGAAGCCAGGATGCAGGCGCTCGGCATTGCCACCGGCGCCGATCTGGCGGCCAAGGACATCGGCTTTCTGCGCGAGGCATTCGGCAGCATGGGCGATTACCTTTACCGCGCGGCGCGGGGGGTTGATCTGCGCCCGGTGCGCGCGCACCGTTTGCGCAAGTCGATCGGCGGGGAACGCACTTTCGGCGAAGATATCGACAGCCCTGCTCTGCTGCGCGAGACGCTGGCCAATATCACCGACATCGTGTGGGAGCGGATTGCGGCGGCAGGCGGCCCTGCGGGGCCCGCGCGGGGGCGCACTGTCACGCTGAAGCTCAAATACAACGATTTCCGCATAATCACCCGCAGCACCTCATCGGCTGAATGGGTGGCCAGCTGCGACGTGTTTGCAAGGGCAGCGCGCGGCTTGCTCGAAGCCGAATTGCCGCTGGCCCGGCCGATCCGGCTGATGGGGCTTACGCTCAGCAATCTTGAAGGGGCGCAAGGGCCAGCTCCGCAGCGCGAGGATGCGCAGCTATCCTTGTTGTGAGCCGCGCCACGCCGCCAGCCGCGCGGCGGTGGTGCGCCCGAGATCTGCGGGGAGCGCATCGGCTGCAAAGAACCGCGCGGCGATGATCTCGCGTCCGTCGGGCTTCGGCGCATCGGCAGTGGTGGCGACAAAGATATGCGCGGTGTGGGGCGATCCGGACAGGACTTCTTGGATCGCGGCAACGCGCTGCAGCTCGCCCAGGGTCAGGCCCAGCTCCTCGCGCACCTCGCGCCGGGCGGCGGCCATAGGCTCCTCGCGCGGGCCAAGCCCGCCGCCGGGCAGCGCCCAGACCGGCGGGCCATAGGAATGGCGCAGCAGCAGCACCTCGCCCGCCGGATTGGTCAGGATCACGCTCACGCCGGCAATCGGGACTTTCCGCCAGCGCCGCCAGCGGTGGCGCACAGCATGGGCAAGCGGCAGCGCGGCGCGGTGCAGGCTTGCCGGCAGCCAGTTCGCCATGCTCCGCGCCCGCCCCCTTCAGGCGAGGGTCGAGGACAGGAACCACACCCGCTGTTCGGCCATGTCGGTCCAGCCGTCGATGAGGCCTTCGGTGGCGTTGTCGCCAACTTCGCTTGCCAGCGCCTTTATCGCCCTGAGCCGCGCAACCAGCGCCGCGTTATCATCGCGCAGTTCGGCGACCATTTCTTCGGCCGAAAGATCGGCTCGCGGCTGATCCTTGATGGCGGAATGCTGAGGGATCGCGCTGATCGCGGTGAGGGTCTGGCCCGCGAGCTTGCGGACGCGTTCGGCAATCAAATCGATCTGGTCACGCACTTCCAGCGCCTGTTCGTCAAACAGCAGATGCAGATCCCGAAAGCGCGGGCCCTTGACATGCCAGTGAAAGTTCTTCGCCTTCATGAAGAGCGTGAAATGATCGGCCAACAGCCCGTTAAGCTCGGCAATCAGCGCAGCTTTCGAATTGGTAGCGGTTGTCATGGGGATACTCCTTCAAATCTTCTCATCAGGCCGCCGGTTCTAGCAAGTATTGTATGCTCAGGCTCACGCGATAAGATGGTTACTGCCAACGCAAATTGCGATCAAAACACGCCGAGCCGGGCATCAAGCCCGATAAATACCGCGCTAATCGCACAAAAGCCCGCCAAAAGCCTGCGCCAAAGCGCCATGCGATAGCGCGCAAGGCCGGTGGCGCCCAGTGACCATGCCAGCCAGAGCGCACCTGCCCCGGCCAGCGCGCCGCCCAGCCCGCTCACCCACGGCAAATGGGCAAGCGCGGCAAAGGCGAACACCACAAACCGCGCCGCATCGCCCAATTGCCGCGCCAGCAGCACCAGCGCGATTGCGCCCAGCGAACGGGTCGGCTCGGCAGGCGGCATGGACTTCACCGGCAGCGCCAGTTCCAGCGCCGCAAAGCCGAGCGCAAAGGCGACCATCATCTGCGCAGCGCGGTAGGGCAGCAGCGCGGCAAAGGTGCTGCCAAGCCACGCCATCAGGGCAGCGCTCAGCCCAGCGCACGCCATGCCCGCCGCCAGCAAGAGCGGAGCACGGCCCAGCCGCTCGGCCAGCGCCGCCATCACCGCCGCATCGCGCCCGGCCAGCGCAATCGCAAACACCATCACCAAACTGAGCAGAAAGACATCCATCGCACCCCCAGCTTTAGCAGGTGGCAGCGCGGCGCAAAGCGGATTAGGCAGGCGCAAACATCACGCAAGGGAGACAGGCATGAAACTCACCCCCGGCATGGCCGCGGTTGTTACCGGCGGCGCCAGCGGACTTGGCAAGGCGAGCGCAGCCGCGCTGGCCGAGGCCGGGCTCAAAGTGGCGATTTTCGATATCAACGACGAGGCCGGCGCAGCCCATGCCGCCGCCATCGGCGGCACCTTTCACCATGTCGACATCATGGACGAGCGATCCGTCGAGGCCGGCTTTGCCGCCGCACGCGCCGCGCACGGGCAGGAACGCGTAACGCTGCACTGCGCGATGGCATCACGCCGCGGCAAGACGCTGGGCTGGGACAAGGAGGCGGGCGCTTACAAGCGGCTTTCGACCGAGGATTACGCCTTCGGGGCGCAAGGCATTCTGGTGGCAAGCTACCGCGTTGCCTCGATCTCGGCACTCGGCATGGCCAATGCGCAGCCCCTCAATGAGGATGGCGAGCGCGGCTGCATCATCCTTACCGCCAGTGTCGCTGCGCAAGATGGCCAGATCGGACAGGTGATCTATGGCAGTTGCAAGGCAGGCGTTAACGGCCTCGTCCTGCCGATGGCGCGCGATCTGATGGATGTCGGTATTCGCGTCAATTCGGTGATGCCGGGGATCTTCGCGACCCCGCTGATGCTCGGGATGAAAGACCGGAACCCAGCCATGTGGGCGCAATTGAATGCCAGTGTCCCCTTCCCCAAGCGCTTGGGTGAGCCGGAGGAATTCGCCTCGCTGATCATCGAGATTGCGCGCAACTCCTATCTCAACGGCCACCAGTTCCGGCTGGACGGTGCGATCCGGATGCCGCCGCGGTGATTGCTGTCATCCCGCCGGAGCGCCAGCGGGGCAAGGCCTTGCTAACCAAAGCGGCAGTGGATCACGAAGCACCCGCCGCGTTATCCTTGATCGGTTCGCTCGCTGCCGCGCATGTCGTTCGGACCGGGAGGCACGATAACTATTGAAGCGCAACGGCAGGGTTCCAACGGCATGACCATCACTCTGATCACGCTCCTCAAGCGGCGAAGGGGGATGAGCAAACCCGACTTCATCGCCTATTACGAAGCGCACCATCGCAAGATCGGGGAGCGGGTGCTGCGCGGCTATGCAACCCGTTACGTGCGCCGCTTCCTGCACCCGGTCGGCGGGGACGATGCAGCGCATGATTTCGACGTGGTGATGGAAATCGACTTTCCCGACGAAGCGGCGCGCGATGCCTGCTTTGCCGCCATGGCCGATCCCTTGACGCGAAGGGAGATCTTCGAGGACGAGGAGCGATTGTTCGACCGATCCTTGATGCGCACTTACCTTGTCGAGGAGCGCACATCCGAAATGTGAAACGTCCTTGATCTGCAAGGGACAATCGGGGGCGATCCCCTCGGTCATTGCCATGGGTTAGCCGTAACCGCGTCCCGATCGATTATCTCACCCGACAATTTCCCGATAGATATTGCGATACGAATACCTCCGAGGCAGGTCTCTGCGGGTTTTCGATTGTGCTTGCGCAAAGGTTGGGTGGCACCCCGCTGCGCTGCGGGCGCGCCGGTGGCCGGGATGCTTGCTTGCAGGTGATGCAAGTTTGCAACGCAATAAAGACATTGTGACAGGCCGAGGACATAAAATATTTGTGCGCGTGCGAGCGCTCGCGCATTTGTCTTGGCGTGTTCGCGGACAGCCTTGCCGGATGATTCGGCATCACAACAAAGGCGGCGCGCACAGCACGCAGGCGGAACGATCCTAACCCTCTCAATGGAGCGTTCCTTATGAAGATCCATCTCGCAACCGCCGTTTCGGCTGTCGCCCTTGCTGTGGCTGGCGCAGCCCCTGCTCTCGCCAATGATCAGGCTGTGCTGGCGGCCGCCACCACCCTGCCGCTGACCGCTGCCGAACTTCCGAGCGAGGCCACGGGCGTTGTTGTGGTTGCTGCCGCCGCCGCCGAAGCTGCGCCCGCCGCAGCTGGGGCCGGAACCAATGGCGCGCTCGTCAATGTCGCCTCGGCGACCACCAGCGCGGCCTTTGATGCCGCTGCCGTTGCCGCAGCCGTGCAGGCCAGCACCGCTGCTGCCGAGCGTTCGGAAAGCTTCGCCGTGGTGCTCAACCAGGACAGCTTCTTCGGCTTTTACCCGACCTTCACTGGCCTTATCCCGGTGAGCGAGAAGGTCGATCTGGCCTTCTACGGCATCCTGTGGACGACCGACGCTTTCGGCACCGGCCTGGGTTCGGACATCTGGACCGAGTTCGGCATCGGGGCCAACTTCCTTGCCGCAGACGGCAAGCTTAAGATCAAGCCCCAAATCGGCATCACCAACGGCGCGCTGCTGTCGCGCGGGAACCTCGGCGTTGGCCCGCGCAACACCACCACCACGCTCAATGGCGGCAATGTGTTTGACGGCATCGTGCCCAGCCTGACAATGAACTATGCCGACGACAAGTTCGAAGCGGAATTCTACGGCGGCTACTACGCAGCACTGCGCAACCGCAGTGCGAATGTCGGCGCGCTCGACTTCCTCCACACCTGGGTCAATGCAGGCTACAAGTTCACCAAGAACTTCTCGGCCGGTGCCCACGTCGAAATCCTGGCAAACACCCGCGTGGATGCACCGGGCGGCCGCGCATCGAACGTCTATCAATGGTATGGCCCCTATGTGCAGTTTTCGCTGAGCAATGGCTTTTTCGCCCGCTTCACTGGTGGCTTTGAAGAAGGCGGCGGCCGCGCCGGCAACCGCGGTGATTTCTACAAGCTTGCGTTCGGCTTCTCGTTCTGAGCCTTTCGTGAGGTGAGCCGGAGCGCGCTCGGCGGGGAAACCCACCGGGCGCGCTCTTTTTTTGGACGAGCCAGCCCGCGGCCCGGCTGCTTGACATTGCCCTTGCCCGGTTGCGGGCCTAAGCATGAGGCAACAACAGGGGACAGGGATGACAGGCTGGTGGCGCTCGCTTGCCGCGATGCTGGTTGCCATGGCGGCGTGGCTGGCCGGGCCGCTTGGCGCGCAGCCGACCTTTGTCAGGGCGCTGCCTGTGGCAGAAGTCACGGCGGGGTCGGATGGTCCTGCGCTTACCCCTTACATCCGCTACACCAAGGAGATCGGATCGCTCGATGTGCCGATTGCGCAGGTGCTGACCGCGCCGCTGCGCGCGGCGGGCGGCAAAGCGCAGCATTACGGCGCGCCCGGCCAGCGCACGGTGCTGGCGCTGGCGGTGCGCAACACCGGGCCTGATCCGGGCACCTGGATCCTGACGACAGGGCGCGGCTCGCTCAGCCATTTCCGGCTCTATGCATTGAGCGGGGATACCTTCACGCTGCTGCTTGATGGCACCGATCCGGCCGCTGCCCAGGCCAATCTGCGCGCCTATCAAGCCTTCAGCACCGAGCTGACCCTCAATCCGGGCGAACAGCGTACCATCGTGGTGGATTTCCTGTCGGACAACTCGACCTATCTGCCGCTCAGGCTGGAAACCTATTCCACCTTCTTTCAGGATCGCCGCGCCAACATCGCACTGGTGGCGGGCGTTGTGCTGGCCATTGCGGTGCTGGTGTTCATCAACTCGATGTTCTTCTCGATCACGGGTTACCGCGAATTCGGCTGGCTGGCGCTGGCGCAGGCGTGCTTTGCGGTGAGCACGGTGCACACCGAAGGCTACCTGACGATCTTCTTCCTCGCGGATAACCCGCTGCTTCAAGTCGCCATCGAAGACGGCGTGAAATCCGGTTTCACCGTCGCCATGGCGCAATTCGCCCGCACTTTCGTGAAAACGCGCGAACGGTTCGCCCGCCTCGATGTCGCGCTGCGGGGGCTGATCGCGATCGCGTTGGTGGTGATGGCGCTGCAAAGCGGCCTTGCCTTTTACAACCCTGCGTTTCGCGGCGCGCTCCATGTCTTTGCCTGGGTGGTCACGGGATCGGTGGCGTTGTTCCTGCCGCTGGTGGGCCTTCTCGCACTGCGCGAGATCGGGCGGCAGATGTGGCCCTTGCTCGTCGGCTGGGGCAGCCTTGCGGGCTTCATCATCTATGGCGCCATCGCCTCGATGGGGGTGTTTTCGTGGCTGCCGATCAACTGGCACGCGATTGGCCCTGTCGGCCTGTTCGAAGTGCTGATGGTGACGCTGGCGCTCGGGCTCAATCTGAGGAAGATCGAAGCCGACCGCCGCGAGGCCGATGCGCGCTATGCCCAGTCGATGGCCGAGCGTCTCGCCATCAGCGAGCGCGCCGCGCGCCTTGCCGAGGAACGCGAGCTGGCACTCACCGCCGTGGAAAGCCGCAATGCGCTGCTCCACGCCTCGGGGCACGACAGCCGTCAGGTGATCCTTGCACTCAACAGCGCGATCAGCGTGCTGCGGCGCGGCGATCTCGACGGGGTGCAACATGATCTGGCCGAGATGCTGCAAAGCTCGGCCGATTATCTGAGCGAGATCGCCGCCACCACCATGTCGGGCGCAGCCACCATCGGGCGGCCCACCAGCTTTGTTGCGCTTGGCGCCTTTGACGCCGAGGCGCTGCTCGAACCGCTGCTGATGATGTTCAAGGGGCCGTTTGCAAGCAAGGGCCTGACGCTTGATGTCGCGATTGCGCAGCCGGTGCGGATCATTTCCGACCGGGCGCTGTTGATGCGCGCGCTCGCCAACCTCGTCGGCAACAGCCTCCAGCACACGGCCCGTGGCGGCGCGCGCGTGGAGTTACGGGTGGAGGGCAGCGAGGCGGTGATCGTCGTCGCCGATACCGGCAGCGGCATGACGCGCGAGATGGCACAGCAGTTGATGCATGGCGCCATGGCGCGCCCCCGACCGGGCATCCCGGCAGGCAGCAATGGCGGCACCGGCTCCGGCTTCCGCTCGGCGCGGCAGATCATCGAAGGCCTGGGCGGCACGCTCACGATCCTTGCCAGCGATAGTGCAGGCACACGCATCGCTGTGCGGCTGGGCTGCGCCTTCACGCAGACGACCGCGTGTTCGCTGGAGGAGCTTTCGGCACGGCTTGGCCAGGCGTGGGAGCTGGCTGACTTCGATCAGCGCACGGCCGCTTCAGCCCGGCCGGGCGAAACCACGCTGACCGCTGTGCGCGCGCTTATCGCGGTCACGCACGAGGATAGCGCGGTCGCGCGCGGGCGCATCAGCGAACGGGCCGCGATGATGCTGATCCGGCCTCTGGTGCTCGAAATGGCCGCGCATCCGGCCTTGCAGCACCCCTCAGATCAGCTTTAGCGCGCGCGCGTGCTCCACAATCTTGCGGTTGTTCGGCAGGTTGAACTTGCGCCGCAATTCGCCGATGTGGAACGAGACTGTCGGCTGCGCAATCGCGAGGCGATAGGCGATTTCCTTGTTGCTTTCGCCTTGGGCGAGATAATGCAGGATCGCCATCTGGCGCGATGATAGCGACACGCCCGCCCCACCGAACTGATCAAGCCCTTCGCGCATACCGGTGGAAATATAGACATCGCCCGCCAGCGCCGCTTCGCAGGCAGCGATGATTTCCTCGGGCGGATCGCCCTTGCTCACCACCCCGCGCGCACCGAGTTTGAGCGCATAATTGATCTCGCCGAACTGGGATTCGCCGGTCAGGATGATCACCGTCATATCGAGCGCGCCGACAATTTCGGCAAGGATATCCACCCCGCGCATGTTCGGCATGTTGAGATCGAGCAGCACGATATCGACCGGCTGCGCGCGGATGAAGGCGCTGGTGACCTCGCAGCGATCGAGCGCGCCGACCACCTCGAACTGCGGATGCTGAGAAAACAGCAGCCGCAGCCCCCCATGGGTCAAGGGGTGATCATCGACGATCAGGACCTTGTGGCAGGATGCTGCCTGCGTGCCGGAAACCATGACAGGAACCCCGCGAAGCTTGGGTTGCACTTCATCTCATGGCGCAATCTGCGGGACGATGGCGCAATCAGGCAAGCCCAATCATTCTTGGCTGGGTGCGCAAAGGCGGGGTGGAGCGGGTGAAGGGAATCGAACCCTCGTCGTCAGCTTGGGAAGCTGCTGCTCTACCATTGAGCTACACCCGCATGCCGGGCTCTGCGGCGGGCCAGTCTTGCCCGCGCCAGCAAAGCGCGCCGCTATTGCAACGCGGGCCGCAGCCGGTCAACGGATTTTTTCTGGCGCTCGCCGTGCCACCAGGCGGAAAGACCGGTCAGCTCAAGCGGGATGGAGACATGGGCGCAGCCGCGCGATATGGACGCAGGATGGCGCGGCTGCTTTTGTTCAACAAACCCTTTGGCGTCCTGTCGCAATTCACCGATCGCGGATCGCAGACGGCGCGCGCAACCCTGTCGGACTTCATTGCGGCCAAAGGCGTCTATCCTGCCGGACGGCTCGACCGCGATAGCGAGGGCTTATTGCTGCTCACCGATGACGGGCGGCTTCAGGCGCGCATTGCCGATCCCCGCTTCAAGCTGCCCAAGACCTATCTGGTGCAAGTCGAAGGCGATCCGAAGGATGAGCCGCTGGCGCGTTTGCGGCGCGGCGTGATGCTCAAGGACGGGATGACCCTGCCCGCCGAGATTGCGCCCATCGACGCGCCCGACCTGTGGCCGCGCGATCCGCCGATCCGCGCGCGCAAGTCGGTTCCCGATCGCTGGCTCAGGATCACCATCCGTGAAGGACGCAACCGGCAAGTGCGCCGAATGACGGCAGCGGTGGGCCTGCCCACCTTGCGGCTGGTGCGCTGGTCGGTCGGCGATTGGACCCTCGCCGGAATTGCACCGGGCGAGGTGAGAGAGGTCGCGCCATGAATTATCGTCATTCCTTCCATGCCGGTAACAGCGCCGATGTTGTCAAACACACCCTGCTGATCGCGCTGGTGCGCAGCCTTCAGCGCAAGCCCGGCGCGCTGACGCTGATCGATACCCATGCTGGCTGCGGGCTTTACGACCTTGGCGGCGAGGAAGCCCGGCGCACCGGCGAAGCCCATTCAGGCGTGCTGCGCGCCTTTGCCGATCAGAACCCCCTGATCGGTGGTTACCGCACCGCTGTGCAGGCGGTAAATGACGATGCAGAGCCGCGGCTCTACCCCGGAAGCCCACGCATTCTGGCGCAGCTCCTTCGCCCGCATGACGCACTTATCCTCAACGAAAAACATCCTGAGGACATCGCTGCCTTGCGCCGCGCGATGCGCGGCACGCCCGCTGCCGTGCATCACCGCGATGGTTACGAGTTCTGGCTGGCAATGCTGCCAACACGCACTCCGCGTGGTCTGGTGGTGGTTGATCCGCCCTATGAGCAGACCGACGAACGTGCCCGGATCACCGCCACGCTTGCCGCCGCCATGCGCAAGTGGGCGCACGGGGTGACAGTGATCTGGTATCCACTGAAAGGTCGCGCCACGCATGAGCGCTGGAAGCAGCAGCTGCGCCGCCTCGACATCGCAAAGCTGCTCAACATCGAACACTGGCTCTACGACACCGATCAGCCCGGCATTTATAATGGCGCAGGCCTGTTCATCATCAACCCGCCTTACGCCTTGACGCAGGACTTGCCGCCGCTTCTTGAGGCCCTGCGCGCCGCGCTCGCGCCCGAAGGGCATAGGGGCACCATGTCGGTTGCCTGGCTGGGCGGATAGGCGCGGGCCATGGACTGATCGCCAGATGCCGCAATCCCACCCAAATTCACAGGGTGGCGCGGCGACGATTTCCCGATAGAGCAGGATGGCTCAAGCCAAAGCAAGGATACCATGACACCACGCGCCCGCGCCATTGCCGAGAAGGTTGAGGCCTTCGTCCGAGAGACCGTGATCCCCTATGAACGCGATCCGCGCGCCAAGGGCGATGGCCATGGCCCGGACGATGCGCTGGTCTATGAAATGCGCGACAAGGCGCGGGCGGCAGGCGTGCTGACCCCGCATATCATGCCCGATGGCAGCCACCTGACGCAAGCCGAGACCGCGACCGTGCTGATCCCATCGGGCCTTTCGCCGCTGGGGCCACTCGCCTGCAACACGATGGCGCCTGATGAAGGCAATATGTATCTGCTCGGCCATGTCGCCTCGGCGGAGCAGAAAGCCCATTTCCTGAAGCCCCTCGTCGAAGGGCGCGCGCGATCATCCTTCCTGATGACGGAACCTGCGGCCGAAGGCGGCGCGGGTTCCGATCCCTCGATGATGCAGACCACCGCCGTGCGCGACGACAATCACTGGCTGATCAACGGGCGCAAATGCTTCATCACCGGCTACAAGGGTGCCAGCGTCGGCATCGTGATGGCCAAGGCCGAAGAAGGCGCATCGCTGTTCCTTGTCGATCTGCCTGATCCCGCGATCCATATCGACGAGGTGCCCGGTACTATCGATTCCTCGATGCCGGGCGGTCACGCGACGCTTACGCTGGAGAACCTGCGCGTGCCCGCTACGCAAATGCTGGGCGAACCCGGCAAGGGCTTCGCCTATGCGCAAATCCGCCTGTCGCCTGCTCGGCTGTCGCACTGTATGCGCTGGCTTGGCGGGTGCATCCGGGCGCAGGAAATCGCCACCGATTACGCCTGCCGCCGCGAGGCCTTTGGCAAGAGCCTCATCGATCACGAGGGCGTGGGCTTCATGCTGGCGGAAAACCGCATTCTTATCAGGCAGTGCGAATTGATGATCCAGTGGTGCGCGGGCGTGCTGGATACGGGCGTGCTCGGCACCGAGGAAAGCTCGATGGCCAAGGTCGCCGTGTCCGAAGCGCTGATGAAAATTGCCGATAATTGCGTGCAGGTGATGGGCGGCACCGGCGTGACGGGCAAGACCATCGTGGAACAGATCTTCCGCGAGGTGCGCGCGTTCCGAATCTATGACGGGCCTACCGAAGTGCACAAGTGGAGCCTGGCCAAGAAGATCAAGCGCGAGTGGCGCGAGAAGCAGGGCTGAGGCGCGGTGCAGACATTCGTTCCCGAACGGTTGGAATGGCCCGAAACCAGCGCCGCCTTGCGTGCCAAGGTGCGCAGGCTTGTGGCAGAGCATGGCCTGTCCGATCCGGTGGCGCGGGCCAATTGCTGGTCGAAACCCGATCCCGCCTTCAGCCGCAAACTGGGCGCAGCGGGACTGCTCGGCATGGTGTGGCCGCGCGAATATGGCGGGCATGAACGCTCCGCGATGGAGCGCTACGTGGTGCTCGAAGAACTGCTCGCAGCAGGCGCGCCGGTAGGGGCGCACTGGATCGCCGATCGGCAGACCGGCACGCTGATCCTGCGCTATGGCCACGCCAGCGAGGCGGAGCGCTGGGTGCCCGGCATGGCGCGCGGCGAGATCTATTCCTGCATCGGCCTTTCGGAACCGGGCGCCGGATCAGACCTTGCCTCGGTGCGCACTGCCGCCCGGCGCGATGGCGATGACTGGATCATTTCAGGCCAGAAAGTGTGGACGACCAACGCGCATCACGCCCATGTGATGATCGCGCTGATCCGCACCGATCCCGCGTCAGAACGCAACGCTGGCCTTTCGCAATTCATCATCCCGATGGATGCGCCGGGTGTGACGGTGCGCCCGATCATTGATCTGACCGGCGGGCATGATTTCAACGAGGTGTTCTTCGATGAGGTGCGCCTGCCTGCCACAGCCTTGCTTGGCGAGGAAGGCAACGGCTGGCGGCAGGTGACTGCGGAACTGTCGCTCGAACGCTCGGGGCCAGAACGGTATCTTTCCTCGATGGCGCTGCTGGTGGAACTGATCCGCCATGCCGAAACGCATCAGGACACAGCGCTCCACGATCTCGTCGCGCGGCTGGCGGCGGAGACCTGGACTTTGCGACTGATGAGCGCGAGCGTCGCCACCAAGATCGCGCGCGGCGAAGACCCGGCACTGGAGGCAACCATGGTGAAAGACCTTGGCAACGCTTTCGAACAAGCCATGCCCGAATTGGTGCAGGCGGCCGTGAATGTCGATCCGGCGGGGCCTGATGCGCTCGGGCTGGTGCTGGGGCATCTGCTGCAAGTCTCTCCCTCCTTCTCGCTGCGCGGCGGCACGCGCGAAATACTCAAAGGCATTATCGCGCGGGGATTGGGCCTCAGATGAGCGAGGAAAGCGCCATGCTGGCCGAAATGGCCGGGAACCTGTTTGCGCAGCTTGGGCCATCCGGTCATGACTGGAAGGCGGTGGCCGAGGTGGAACTGGCAGGGCTGCTGGTGCCCGAGGCGCAGGGCGGCTTTGGCGGGACATGGGGCGATGCGGTGATGGTGCTGCGGCTCGCAGGCTATCACGCGCTGGCGCTGCCGGTGGCCGAAGCCGTAATTGCCGCCCATCTGACAGGTCACCGCACAGGGCGCGGAACGATTGCCAGCACCGCGCAAGGCACGCTGGAAGGCGGGTGCTTTAACGGGACAATCAGCGGCATTTGCCATCCCGAAGGCGCGGATTATGTCGTGGCGCCTGCGCCGGGTGGCGGGTCGATGGTGCTTGAGGTGCCGCCCGCAGCGCTCACCCTTTCAGCCAATGTCGCAGGCGAACCGCGCGGCGCGGCGCGCCTTGATGGTGCAGCCGCCGAGGTGATTGAGGGTGATGTTTTCGCCTTGGGCGCGCTCGCCCGCACCGCGCAGATCGCTGGCGCGCTTGATGCAGCGCTCGCCATGTCGGTGGATTACGCCAACCAGCGCCAGCAATTCGGCCGCGCGCTGGGCAAGTTTCAGGCGGTGCAGCAAAGCCTTGCGACCTTCGCGTGCGAGGCAGCAGCCGCCAATTGCGCCGCCATCGGGGTTGCGCAGGCGATGGCGCGCGGCGATGCGCCTTACGAGATTGCAGCCGCCAAGCTGCGCGCAGGCCGCGCGGTGGGCGTGGGCGCAGCG